>JAANMX010000021.1_pt1 | contig 154708 bp, 116 predicted proteins | sample 7279681 | NCBI WGS metagenome assembly JAANMX01 (sample SAMN14094542, study PRJNA606508) | bioreactor metagenome | isolation source: A lab-scale SPAN reactor treating ammonium-rich wastewater day 351 | place: Ireland: Galway | collected 2018-01-01 | reverse complement strand
CATCAACGCCCTGACGGTCGGCACGGTGCTGGGCACGGCCGGCATCACCACTGGCGGTGCCGACCTCACCCTCAACTCGGGCGGACCGCTCACCCTCGGTGACGGCGCGGGGCAGGACATTGTGGCCGGCACGGTGGATCTGGTGGCGGCCGGCGTGACCGAGAACGCCGGCTCGACCATCACGGCGGCGAACCTGCGTCTCCAGGGGACCGGCGCCTTCACGCTCACTCAGGGTAACGACGTCGGGACGCTGGCGGCGGCCATCACTGGCCCGCTGACCTACACCGACGTCAACGCCCTGACGGTCGGGACCGTCCTCGGCACGGCCGGCATCAACACCAGCGGCGGCAACCTGACCCTCACCACCGGCGGTCCGCTGACCATCGGCACCGGGGCTGGCGAGGACATCACGGCCGCCGGCGCCACCGTCGATCTGGTGGCGGCCGGCGTGACCGAGAACGCTGGCTCGACCATCACGGCGGCAAACCTGCGTCTTCAGGGGACCGGCGTCTTCACCCTGAACCAACCGAACGACGTCGGCACGCTGGCCGCCAGCACCGTTGGAGTCGTCAGCTTCAACGACGCCAACGCTCTGACGGTCGGCACGGTGCTGGGCACAAACGGCATCACGACCGGCAGCAACGACATCTGCCTGAACGCGGGCGGCACGCTCTCTCTGACCCAGGCGGTGAACGGCGGGTCGGCCACCGTCCGCCTTGTCTCCGGAGCCGATGTCGTTCAGAGCGGGGCCGGCGTGGTTTTGGCGGGCGCTTTCGGCGTGCGGGCAGTCGGCCCGGTTACCCTCACCCTGGGAGGCAACACGGTCGGGACGTTCGCGGCGGCCGTCACCGGGGCTGGGGCGGCGCTCGCCTTCACGAACTCGACCGGCTTCATGGTCGGCTCGGTCGGGGCCGAGCCTGCTTGCGGGTTCGCGGCGACGGCCGGCATCAGCACCAGCGGCGGCAACGTGACGCTGACCGTCGGCGGCGCCCTGACGATCGGCGACGGGACCGGCCAGGACATCACCGCCGGCGCCGGCACGGTGGATATCGCCTCGGTCGGCGCGACGGAGCGGGCCGGCTCGACCATCGCGGCGGCCAGTCTCCGGCTCCGCGGTCCGCAGGCGTTCACGCTGACCGAAGGGAACGACGTCGGCACCCTGGCCGCGTCCCTGTCCGGCACCTTCACCTACAACGACGTCAACGCGGTGACAATCGGCACCGTCCTCGGCACGGCCGGCGTCACTGTCGCCGGCAACAACCTGCCGGTGATCCCCGGCGTGCCGGCAGTCGGCCCGGCCAGCACCGTCGGCACGTTCAACCCCGGCACCGCCACCTTCTACCTGCGTGCCAGCAACACGTCTGGCGCTCCCGATGCCGGCCAGTTCGCCTATGGTGCCCCGGGCTGGGTCGGTATCACGGGCGACTGGAACGGCGACGGCGTCACCACGATCGGCGTGTTCGACCCGACGACCGCGACCTGGTATCTGCGCAACAGCAACACCGCCGGTGCCCCCGACATCGCGCCGTTCCAGTACGGCGCGCCGGGGTGGATCCCGGTCGTCGGCGACTGGGACGGGGACGGGACGTGGACCATCGGCGTCTTCGACCCGACAACCGCGACGTTCTACCTGCGCAACAGCAACAGCCCCGGCGCCCCCGACGCGGGCCGGTTCGCCTACGGCGCTCCGGGCTGGCGGCCGCTGGCGGGCGACTGGGACGGGGACGGGACGTGGACCATCGGCGTCTTCGACCCGGCCTCCGCGACGTTCTACCTGCGCAACAGCAACAGCCCCGGCGCCCCCGACGCGGGCCAGTTCGCCTTCGGCGGGGCCGGCTGGAAGCCGGTCGTGGGCGACTGGGACGGCAACGGCACGACGACGGTCGGCGTCGTCGATCCGGCCGGCACATGGTATCTGCGCAACAGCAACTCGGCCGGCGCCCCGAACGTCACGCCGTTCGCCTATGGGGCGCCCACCTGGTCCCCGTTGGCGGGGCGGTGGCCGGCGGTGGTCGGACCCACGTCCGAGACACGCATCACCCTGACCACGGGCGGGTCACTGACGATCGGCACCGGCGCCGGCGAGGACATCGCCGCCCCGGGTGCGACCGTCGATCTGAATGTCGGCGGCGCCACGGAGGCCGGCGGGTCGAGCATCACCGCCGAGGCACTGCGTCTCCGTGGGAATGGGACGTTCACGCTGGAGCAGGGCAACGAGGTTATCACCCTGGCCGGCAGTACCACGGGCGGGGAGGTCCGCTTCAGCGACGCCAACGATCTCATCGTCGGCACCGTGAACGGCACGCCGGGGTTCACCACGGCGGACAACACCCTGGTCCTGAACACCGGCCGGGATCTGACGATCAACGAGGTGATCAACACCGGCCGGGCGACGCTCACCACCAACTCGGGCAGCGCGGCCCCCGCCCTGGTCACCGTCAACGTGCCGCTCACGGCCGCCCGCGCCACCCTCAACGGCGGGAACCTGCAGCGGCAGGACGGCAGCGGCGACCGCTTCCTCCTCACCCCCAGCACAAGCGCGCCGATGACCGTCAACGGCGGCAACCCGAACCTGGTGCCCGGCGATACGCTGTTCCTGCAGAACCTGGGGCCGGCCCGGGTCACGACGTTCGAGAGCAACCCCGGCCCGGAGGGCGGCGACTCGAAGAGCGGATTCTTCGCGTTCGACCAGGGCCGCCAGCGCATCGACTTCACCCAGATCGAGTTCCTGCCGCAGGTGAACATCAACGTCGCGTCGTTCCAGACCGGGCAGACGAGCACGGCGTTCACCGTCAGCGTCAACTTCACGAGCGTCGCGACCGACGGGGCGTTCACCGTCCCGATCAGCCTGGAGCCGCCGTTCTTCCTGACCCCGAACCTGGTCAATCCGGGCGAGCCGTTCAGCGCCGGGACGGTGGCGGTCGGGGACGTGAACGGGGACGGGCTGGACGATCTGATCATCGGCGCCGGGGCCGGGAATCGGCCGGTCGTGACGGTGATCAGCGGCCAGGCCATCATCCGCGCCAACAACGGCGGGGCCGGTCTGGGCGTGGGCGACATCCTGACGCAGTTCCTGGCCTACGACGCCGACTTCCGCGGCGGCATCTTCGTGGCGGCCGGCGACGTCGCGCCGATCGACCCGACCACCGGCGCCCGCCATGCCAGCGCTGAGATCGTCACCACTCCGGGGGCGGGCGGCGGGCCAAACGTGCGGACGTTCATCGGCCGGGTGGCGGCGACCGATCCGGCCCGGCAGGTGCAGATGTCCCAGCTGGACAGCCCGGTCGGGAACTTCTTCGCCTACGACCGCGGCTTCCTCGGCGGAACCCGCGTCGCGGTGGGCGACGCAGACGGGAACGGCACGGCCGACATCATCACCGGACCCGGTGCGGGGATGGGGCCGCTGGTCAAGGTCTTCAGCGGCGCCACCGGGGCCGAGACACAGAGTTTCTTCGCCTACGACCCTGCGTTCGGCGGCGGCATCTACGTCGCGGCGGGGGACTACGACGCGACGCCGTTCAACGGCCGGAACGTGGCGGAAATCCTGGTCGGGCCGGGGACCGGAGCGATGCCGAACGTCAAGGTGTTCCGCGCCCCCGACCGCGCCACCCTGCTCGACTTCGTCGCCTTCAATGTGCAGACGCCGCTGCTGTCGCCGGGCACGACCGACGCGGCGTTCCTGCCGGGCGTCAGCAGCGTGGCGTTCGGCGGGCGCAACGTCTCGACCAACAAGCTCGACATCCTCGTCGGCGTCGGCCGCGGCGGTATCGGCTTTAACGACCAGGGGCAGCGGGCTCTCGGGTTCCGGTTCACCGGGCCGACCTACGGGCCGGCGGTGGCGGACGCCTTCTTCGCCCAGGTCGGGCGGGATCCAGCGTACATGGACGGCGTGTTCTTCGGCGGCGTCGTGACGGCGCCCTCGGAATCGTAAGGCGCGCCGCCCTCGTTTGCGGCCTGGCGGGCCACCGCCCGCCAGGCCGCAAGTGGAATCGAGAACGGCAACGCTGATCGGCCGGGATATAATCCTGGCATGACAGCCGCGATCCTGTGCCGCAACCTGCGCAAGCGTTACCCGGCCCGCCCGACTCCGGTCGAGGCCGTCAACGGCCTCGACCTGGAGATCCGTCAGGGCGAGTGTTTCGGCCTCCTCGGCCCCAACGGGGCCGGCAAGACAACCACCATCGAAATCCTCGAAGGGCTGCTCCCCCCCACGTCGGGCGAGGTCGCGATCCTCGGCCGGCGCTGGGGCCAGGATGACGACGCCCTGCGCCAGCGCCTGGGTATCACCCTCCAGGAGACCCGCCTGTCGGAGAAGCTGACGGCGCTGGAGACGCTGCGTCTGTTCCGCAGCTTCTACGCCCAGGGGCAGCCGCCCGACGCGGTGCTCGCGGAGGTCGGCCTGACGGAGAAGGCGAACGCCTACGTCGGCAAACTGTCGGGAGGCCAGCGGCAGCGGCTGGCGGTGGCGTGCGCGCTGGTCGGCGACCCGGAACTGCTGTTCCTGGACGAGCCGACGACCGGCCTGGACCCGCAGTCGCGCCGCGTCCTGTGGGACATCCTGCGGGCGTTCCGGGCGCGCGGCCGGACGATCCTGCTGACGACCCACTACATGGACGAGGCCGAGCGCCTCTGCGAGCGGGTGGCGGTCGTGGACCACGGCCGGGTGATCGCCCTCGGCACGCCAGCGGAACTGATCGCCAAGCTCGGGGGCGAACACCTGATCGAGTTCGTGCCCGACCAGGACACGCCGCTGGAGGAAGCGCGTCTGCGCGAGTTGCCCGGCGTGGTCGGCGTGCGCCGCGAGGAGGAGGCGTATGTCCTGTCGGTGACGGCGCCGCACGTCGCCGTCCCGGCCCTGCTCGACCACCTGGAGCGCGACGGGCTGGGACTCTCGCAGCTGACGACCCGACACGCCAGCCTGGAAGACGTCTTCGTCACCCTGACCGGCCGCCACCTGCGTGACGACCAGCGGACAGGGGCGTAGCGCAGGGACAGGCGACCGGGCGTGCCTGGGTGTTTTCTAAAGCCCACGGGGCGTTACCCGTGGGCCTGGCCTCGGGGAATGGGCAGTCCATGAATGTGAGGGGTGAGGAAGTTACGGGGGCCGGGGAGGCGAGGACATGCGCATCTTCCTGATGGGCGGCACCGGGCTGGTCGGGAGCCGGCTGATGCCGCGGTTGCTGGAGCGCAACGATGAGGTGATATTGCAGACGCGCCGGCCAGACGCGGCGCGGCAGAAGTGGGGCGAGGCGTGTCGGGTCGTCGAGGGCGACCCGATGCAGCCCGGGGCGTGGATGGACGCGGTCGCTGACTGCGACGCGGTCGTCAACCTCGTCGGCGAGGGCGTGTTCAATCGGCGCTGGCGGGCCGGGTTCAAGCAACTCCTCCGCGACAGCCGGATCCGCAGCACCGAGCACGTCGTCCAGGCACTGGCGAAGGCGCCGCGCACTGCCGCCGGGGCGACGAAGGTGCTGGTCAACGCATCGGCCATCGGCTACTACGGGGCGCACGGCGACGAGGAGCTGACGGAGGCGAGCGGACCGGGCGACGACTTCCTGGCGCAGCTGTGCGTGGACTGGGAGGGAGCCGCCTGCGCCGCCGAGTCGGACGGGGTGCGTGTGGCCGTCGTGCGCGTCGGCGTGGTACTCGACCGGGAGGGCGGAGCGCTCAAGCAGATGATGACGCCGTTCAAGCTGCTCGTGGGCGGGCCGGTCGGGAGCGGCCGGCAGTACGTCAGCTGGATCCACCACGCGGATCTCGTCGGCCTCCTCCTGCTGGCGCTGGATGACGGACGGGCGGCGGGGCCGCTCAACGGCACAGCTCCCAACCCGGTCACGAGCAAACAGCTTGCCAGGGCGCTCGGGCGAGCGATGGGGCGGCCGAGTTTCATGCCAGCCCCGAAGTTCATGCTGCGGCTGGTTCTGGGACAGGTGGCGGGGCTGGTGACGGCCGGTCAGCGCGTGCTGCCGCGCCAGGCGCAGGAGCTGGGCTACTCGTACCGCTTCCCGGAGATCGAGGGAGCGCTGAAGGATCTCCTCGGGTCATAGCCCGACCTTGCGCGCCAGTCCCAGGCAGTACGGAATCGCGCCGGCGACGCCCTCGACCATCCCGATCAGGCGGGCCACGTCGCGCGTCACCCGGCAGGCGTTGTCCGTCGGCTCCTCGCCGCGCCGGTGCCGGAGGAGGGCACACAGGGCGAAGTAGTGGGCGTGCAGGGCCAGACGCCCCGCCGTGAACTCGCCGTTCGCAGGCGGCACCCGATCGATGGCCGTTTCCAGCCCGGCGGTCAGGCGATCGAGGTCCGTCTCCCGAGGCGCCTTGCCGTCAAGGAACCGATCGAGGGCGGCGAACGCCTCGTCCGCCGGCTTGGGCAGTCCCGGACTGAGTGCCGGGACACGCTCCAGGCTCCAGCGGACGATCGCGATCGTGTCCGCGCTGCTCGGTCTGGGCGTCTCGCGGCGTGGGGGGATCTCGCTGAACAGCGTGATGGTCAGCTTGCGGCAGTCGTCGAGCGAGCGGATCGTGCGCGTCGCGGCCTCGACGGCGGTACACAAAACCGGAGGGAAGCCGAGGAAGGCGCCGGGCTCGCGCGCGACCTGCGCGGCGTCGGTATGGCCGAGCAGACCGGCGGCGTGCAGAGCCCTGGCGGCCAGGCGCAGCGGCCCCGGCTCACGGATCTCGTGACCGATCTGGTCGGCCACCATGAGGGTGTCGAGGACGGCCTCTTGCAGCTCGTTCATGCGTTAAGTCCCAGTTGTCGGGCCAGCGAGATGCAGAAGTCGATGGCACTCGGTGTTCCCCCAACCAGGGTGGCGACGCGCGCCGCCTCCTGGGCTGCCAGGCGGTCGAGGATGGCCCCTTGCTCATCGGTCATGTGGTTGCCCCCCGAAACCTCAGGAGGGATTTTACCACCCGGCGCATCCCTTCGGAAGGCGACAGCCTGACCCGCGCCGATGGAACGCACGTCCTGGCGTAGCTGAAACGCGAGCGGCCAGGCGCCTGACGCGCCTGGCCGCAACGAACCGCTTCGCGCGGGCGGTCACTCCTTCTTGCCGACCATCCGCTGCACCGCCGGGGCGATGGCGTCGCCCCAGATCTCGTAGCCGCGGGCGCTGAGATGCAGGAAGTCGGGCATGATGTCCTTGGTCAGCTCGCCGTCGTTTTTCAGGAACTTGTCGCCGATGTCCAGGTACTTGACGCGCTTGCCGTCGTCGAGCTTGCTGATCGTCTTGTTAATCTGGGCGATCTTCTCGCGAATCGGCGTGCCAGCCTTGGGGCCGCGCGGGAAGACGCCGAGCAGCAGCACTTTCGTCCTGGGGGACAGTTCCCCAAGCTTCTTGACGATGGCCGTGATCCCCTCGGCGATCTGCTCGGCGCTGTTGCTGCCGGCGTTGTTCGTGCCGATCATCAGCACCGCGACCTTCGGCTGGATGCCCTGCAGCTCGCCGTTGCTGATGCGCCACAGGACGTGCTCGGTGCGGTCGCCGCCGATCCCGAAGTTGGCGGCCTTGAGCGGCACGAAATACTTCTCCCAGGTCGGCCGGGCCGCCTTGCCGCGCCAGGCGTCGGTGATCGAGTCGCCCAGGAACAGCACGTCCACGCCACCCTTCTTCGCGATCTCGACGAAGCCCTCGTGGCGTTTCATCCACCCGGCGTTCGGCTTGCCGCCCTTGTCCAGGCGTGGCGAGGGGGTCGCCGCCGGGTTCTTCTTCTCGCCGGCCGGCGCGTTCGCCGCGAACGCCGCCCAGGCCAGACCTGCGACCACCGCCAGCCACACCACCGCTCTGCGTGACCTCATAGCAGCTCCTTTCCGATTGACGCACTCGACACCAGGTGCCATCACTGGCGGGTAGGATACACACGCCGGGGGCGCGCGGCGAACAGCTACCCCAGACGGGCCGGCCCGGCGCCTGCTTCCCTGCCAGTGGACGGCCGCGTAACATAGCCGCGTTCCGGCGCTCCGGGCGGGCGGTGTCCGCGGGGCCGCCGTGCCTCCGCCCTTCCGGGGAACCCCTCATGGCCACGCAGAAGCAACTCCTCGCCATCGATCTCGGCGCCGAGAGCGGGCGCGGCGTCCTCGGCCGGTTCGACGGCCGGCAGCTCACCCTCGAGGTCGTTCACCGCTTCCCCAACGGACCCGTCCGCACGCTGGACACCTTGCACTGGGACGTCCTCCGGCTGTACAGCGAAATGCTCGTCGCGCTGCGCCGATGCGCCGCCGAGCACGGCGGGATCGACGGCCTCGGCATCGATACCTGGGGGGTCGATTTCGCCCTGCTCGGCCGCGGCGGCACCCTGCTCGGCAACCCGCGCCACTACCGCGACCCGCACACCGAGACGATCATGGACGAGGCGTTCCGCCGGGTGCCGCGCCAGGAGGTGTTCCGCCGCACCGGCCTGCAGTTCATGCGCTTCAACACGCTGTTCCAGCTCCTGGCCCTGCAGCGCGATCGGTCCCCCCTGCTCGACGTTGCGGAAACCCTCCTTATGATGCCGGATCTGTTCAACTACTTCCTCACCGGGATGAAGGTCAACGAGGCGTCCGACGCCAGCACGACGCAGCTGTACGACCCGGCCGCGCGCACCTGGGCCTACGACCTGGTCGGCGCGTTCGGGTTGCCGGGGAAGATCCTCGGCACCCTCGTCCCGCCGGGCACGGTGCTCGGCCCGCTGCGCACCGCGGTCGCGACCGAGACGGGCGTCAACCCGGCTCCAGTCATCGCCCCGGCCACGCACGACACCGGCTCCGCGATCGCGGCCGTTCCCGCGCAGGGCGTCTCGTGGGCCTACATCTCCTCCGGGACGTGGTCGCTGATGGGGGCCGAGCTGGACGCCCCGCTCATCAACGACCAGGTGCAGCGCTACAACTTCACGAACGAGGGCGGTGTCGGCGGCACGACCCGATTCCTGAAGAACATCGTGGGTCTGTGGCTGGTGCAGGAGTGCCGCCGCACCTGGGAGCGCGCCGGCCAGAGCTATACCTACGAGGAGCTGATGCGTCTGGCGGAGGCGGCCCCCCCGCTCGGGAGCGTGGTCGATCCGGACGACGCCTCCTTCATCCTCCCGCCGAGCATGCCCGCGGCGCTGGCCGACTACTGCCGCAAGACCGGCCAGCCGGCCCCGGACGGCCCCGGCGCCGTCGTCCGCTGCGCCCTGGAGAGCCTGGTTCTGCGTTACCGCTGGGTGCTGGAGCGGTTGGAGGAGCTGCTCGGCCGGCGGCTGGACGTGATCCACGTGGTCGGCGGCGGGTCGCAAAACACCCTGCTGTGCCAGCTGACCGCCGACGCCTGCAACCGTACCGTCCTCGCCGGGCCGGTAGAGGCGACGGCGATCGGCAACGTGCTGGTGCAGGCGATGGGGCTGCGTCTGCTCGGCTCCCTGGCCGACGCACGCGCGGTGGTACGCCGATCCTTCGAGGTGCGCACCTACACCCCGCATGCCCCCGAGCGGTGGCAGGGGCTGTACGAGCGCTTCGTCAAATTCCTGGTATCCTGAATGGGGGGACGCCGGGCCGCAGGAGACGTCGGTTGACCGTCCAGCACGAGGTAACGGCACATGTCGCCCGCTTCCTGGCGACGGTCGAAACGGCGGCGGGTTCTGGCGTCGTGGCCGTCTCCGGCGGGGCGGACAGCGTGGCGCTGCTGCACGCCCTGCTCGCGGGCCGCGGCGGCTCCGCGGCCCCGCTCGTCGTCGCCCACCTCAACCACCAGCTGCGCGGCGCGGCGAGCGACGCCGACGAGGCGTTCGTGACCGCCCTCTGCGCCCGGCTCGCCGCCGCGGGCGCGGCCGTTGCCTGGCGCTCCGAGCGCGCCGCCGTCGCCGCCCGCGCTCGAGAACGCGGCGAGAACCTGGAGAGCGCTGCCCGTGCCATGCGTTACGGGTGGCTGGTGGAGGTGGCGCGCCAGAGCGGCGCCCGGTGGGTCGCCACCGGCCACACCGCTGACGATCAGGCGGAGACAGTGCTGCACCGCCTCCTGCGCGGGACAGGGCTGCGAGGGCTGTGCGGCATCCCGGCGCGGCGCCCGCTCGCGGACGGCGTCGAGGTGATTCGTCCCCTCCTGCGTGTCCGGCGGTCCGAGGTACACGACTACCTCCGGCAGCTCGGGACGGCGTTTCGCGAGGACCGCTCCAACGCCGACGTGCGTTTCACGCGCAACCGGATCCGCCACGAACTGCTCCCGCTCCTCGCCGAACAGTACAACCCCGCCATCGTCACCGCGCTCGGCCGCCTGGCGGAGCAGGCCGCGGAGGTTCACCTCTCCGAGGAGGCTGCCGCGCGGGCGCTGCTCGCCGAAGCCGAGTTGCCGCGCGCGGGGACCACGGTCGTCCTCAAGCACCTGCGACTGGCGGTCGCCACGCGGCACCGGGTGCGCGAGGTCTTCCGCCTGCTCTGGGAGCGCGAGGGGTGGCCAGCGGGAGAAATCGGGTTTGACGCCTGGGACCGGATGGCCGGGGTAGTTGTTGGCGAGGCCGGTACGGTCGATCTCCCGGGCGGCGTGCGGGTGCGCCGCCGGGGGCGGGTGGTGCAGGTGGGGAGGAGGGAGTGAGGGATCTGCCATGCAAAGCCCACGGGTGGCGTCCCGTGGGTCGAGTCGCCGGAGCTTCCCAAATCTCCTTTGTACACCCTCCTCCTTGACCCGGCACTAGAATAGGAAGCCGGAGCGCAATCGCAGTGGGCCGGCGTCTCGATTGTTCCGGAGGCTCCTGCCATGTCCCACGCCCTCGACGCGGCCACACGCTTCCTTTGTACCCGTCAGTCCCCTGACGGCGCCTGGCGCGCCGACACCTACGGCGTGTTCAAGGCGGGCGACGCCCTGACGCCGCTCGTCCTGCACACCCTCCGCGTCCTCTCGCAGGATGACGAGGTCACTGCGACCGTCCGGCGCGGCGTGGCCTACCTGGCAAGATTCGCCCGGCCCGACGGCACCATCGACGAGGGGCCGCATGGGCTGGTCTACCCCGTTTACACCTCGGCGCTGGCGGTGCAGGTGCTCGACCCGGGCGACGCCCGTTCGGCCTGGCTGGCGTACCTGCGCGAGCGGCAGCTGACCGAGGCGCTGGGGTGGCAGCCGGCGGACGTGGAGCACGGCGGGTGGGGGTACGCACACGGCCCGCCCCGTAAACCGGCGGCGGGCCAGTCGCTCGAACCGCTCGCGCTGCCGAACCTGTCGGCGACCGTGTTCGCCCTGGAGGCGCTTCGGGCGGCGGGCTGTCCCGCGGAAGACCCGGCGGTGCAGCGCGCGCTGCGCTTCGTCTGTCGCTGCCAGAACTACGCGGACGAACCCGAGCCCGGGTTCGATGACGGCGGCTTCTTCTTCGTCCTCGGCGATCCGTCGCGCAACAAGGCCGGCCCGGTCGGAACGGACCGTGCCGGCCAGCCACGTCACGCCTCCTACGGCAGCACGACCGCCGACGGCCTGCGCGCCCTCCTGGCCTGCGGGCTGAGTCTCGACGATGCCCGCGTCCGGGCGGCGCGGCGCTGGCTGGAGCGCAACTTCTCGGCGTCTGCCCACGCCGGCCGGTTCGGCCCCGGCCGCGCCGCGGTGCAGGCAGCCGTCTATTACTACTACAGCTGGTCGCTGGTCCGCGCCCTGGCCGCGTGCGGGCGCGAGGTGGTCGAGACGGAAGGCGGGCCGGTACGCTGGGCGGACGCGCTGGCGGACGCGCTGCTCCGCCAGCAGCGGGCGGACGGCTCGTGGATCAACGACGCGGTCGAGGTACGCGAGGATGATCCGGTCGTGGCGACCGCGCTCGCGGCGGGGGCGCTGGCGGTGCTGCACGCGCTTGAAAACGCGCGGGGCGGGGATAAGCTCACAGCAATCGCCGATTGACCACCTTCCCCGCTGACCGAGAAGGGACTAACCGTGAGAGCCACCCGCTTCGCCGCGTGCGTCGTGTTCCCGTGCGTCCTGGCGTGTTCTCTGACTGCGAGCGGGCAAGACGAAAAGCCCTGGGTCGTCTACGAGGGCGGCAACGGCCCCGGCAAGGGCAAGCACGTCGTCCTCGTTACCGGCGACGAGGAATACCGCTCCGAGGAGGGTCTGCCGCAACTCGGCAAGATCCTCGCCAAACATCACGGCTTCAAGTGTACCGTCCTCTTCGCCATCGACCCGAAGGACGGCACCATCAACCCCAACAAGTACAACATTCCCGGGCTGGAGGCGCTCCAGACGGCCGACCTGATGGTGATCTTCCTCCGCTGGCGCGACCTGCCGCCGGAGCAGACGAAGTACCTTATCGACTACATCGAGTCGGGCAAGCCGATCATCGGCCTGCGCACCGCCACGCACGCCTTCAAGATCCCCAAGGGCAAGCCTTACGCCGAATGGTCCTACGAGAAGGATCGGGGCGGCGGGTTCGGTCGCAAGGTGCTCGGCGAGACGTGGATCAGCCACCACGGCAAACACGGCACCCAGAGCACGCGCGGCGTGATCGCGAAGGATGCCGTCAAGCACCCGATCGTGCGCGGCATCGAGGACGGCGCCATTTACGGGCCGAGCGACGTCTACGGGGTGCGCCTGCCGCTCCCAGGCGACAGCCGCGCGCTCGTCCTGGGACAGGTGCTCACCGGAATGAAGCCGACCGACCCGCCGGTCAAGGGGAAGCAGAACGACCCGATGATGCCGATCGCGTGGGTCAAGACCTACCAAACGGGGTCGGGAAAGGCGGCGCGCGTCTTCACCACGACGATGGGCACGTCGCAGGACTTTTCGAGCGAGGGTCTGCGCCGACTGCTGGTCAACGCCGCCTACTGGGCGACCGGCATGGAGGACCGCATCCCCGAGCGGTCGAACGTCGAGCTGGTCGGCAAATATGCGCCGACGCCGTTTGGGACTAACAGGTTCCAGAAGGGCGTTCGCCCGTCCGATCTGGTGTTGAAGTAAGCGTCCCCCGCACCTAACGGAGAATCTCATGTCCGGCCCTTATGCGCGCTGGTGGAGCCTCGCACTCCTGTTCGCCCCGCTCGTCCTCTCCCTCTCCGCCGCCCAGGACAAGCAGGCTCCCGCACGCTGGGAGAAGGCCATCGCCGCCTTCGAGAAACAGGACAGGGAAAGCCCGCCGCCGAAAGGTGCCGTCCTGTTCGTCGGCAGTTCCAGCATCCGGCTGTGGGATCTGAAGAAGTCGTTCCCGGACCTGCCGACGATCAACCGCGGGTTCGGCGGCTCGCAGATCGCCGACTCGACCCACTTCGCCGCCCGACTCGTCAACAAGCACGCGCCGCAGGTGGTCGTCTTCTACGCTGGCGACAACGACATCGCGACGAAGAAGACGCCGGAGCGCCTGCTGGAGGACTTCCGGGCCTTCGTCAAGGCGGTCCATGCGGCCCTGCCCGGCACGAAGATCCTCTTCATCGCGGTGAAGCCGAGCCCCAGGCGATGGGAGATGTTCGCCCAGCAGCAAAAGGCGAACGCGCTGATCGAGGCGTACTGCCGGCGCGACGAGCGGTTGCACTACCTCGACGTCGTAACCCCCATGCTCGGCAAGGACGGGATGCCGCGGGGCGAGTTGTTCGCCAAGGACCGCCTGCACCTCAGCGCGGAGGGCTACCAGCTGTGGAACGGCCTCCTCGCGCCGCAGCTGAAGAAGCTGTACCGGCCCGGCAGTACAAAGGGTACGACCCCTGTTCTGCCTCGCATCGTCGGGCACCGCGGGCTGATCCGCCACGCGCCCGAGAACACACTGGCCGCCTTCACCGCCTGCCTGGAGCTGCGCATCGGCTTCGAGCTAGACGTGCGCCGCACCCGCGATGGTCACCTGGTCTGCCTGCATGACGACGGCGTCAAGCGCACGACCGACGGCAAGGGCAAGGTCGCTGAATTGACCCTCGCCGAGGTCCGCCGGCTCGACGCGGGGCGCTGGTTCGGCGCCGCGTTCGCCGGCCAGCGTGTGCCCACCCTCGACGAGGTCTTCGACCTGCTCCGGCAGCGCGGCTTCGACGGCCTGCTGGTGGCGCTCGACATCAAGGCCGAGGGTATCGAGGAGGATGTGATTCGGCTGGCCGCCAGGCACGGGGTGCTGAACCGAGTGGTGTGCATCGGACTGGCGATCGGCGACCCGGCGGTGCGGCGCCGACTGCGTGCGGCCGACCCAAAGGCGCCGGTGGCGATACTGGCTCAGACCGCCGCCGACCTGTCCGCGGCGCTGGCGGACCGCGACGCCGACTGGGCCTATGTGCGCTTCGTGCCCACGGCGGCCCAGGTCGCGGAAGCCCACCGGGCCGGCAAGCGTGTCTTCCTGGCCGGCCCGACCGTCGCCGGGCGCGAACCGGCCAACTGGGGGCTGGCTCACGCGGCGGGGGTGGATGCGTTGCTGACCGACTACCCGCTCGACTGCCGGCAACGGTGGCGAGGCCCCTCGACGCCGTGACCCGCCGCCCGTCCATTTCAATTGCCTGCCCGCGCCGGACGGTTTAAGATGGGAAAGCGGTGATACCGCCTCAACGGACACACACTTGGCGCGTTCAGTATAGATGGCCTCGCGGCGGCGCGCGAGGCAACCGCTCCGGATCGGGCGGGACCGTCTTCAGCACGCACGGGGGCTCAGGGAACATGGGACAGGCCGGCGAGCTGCCCTCCGGCACCGCCTCGCGCACCTCGGCGGACCCGCCTGCCGAGGAGCAGCCCGACCTGACCGGCAAGACCCTCGACGATTTCCTGGTGTTGCGCCGCCTCGGCCAGGGCGGGATGGGCCAGGTTTATCTCGCCGAGCAGATCTCCCTGCGGCGCAAGGTGGCGCTGAAGATCCTCCGTCCCGACCTGGCCGCCAACGCCACGTCCCTGCAGCGCTTCAAGGCCGAGGCTCTCGCCGTCGCCCGCGCCACCCACGCCAACATCGTTCAGATCTACGCGGTCAAGGAGGCGGACGGCGTCCACTTCATGGCCCTGGAGTATGTCGAGGGCCGCAACCTCCGCCAGTACCTCGAAAAGAAGGGGCCGCCCGAGATCTTCTTCGCCCTGAGCATCATGCGCCAGGTGGCCGCCGCGCTGCAGCGGGCCAGTGAGCTGGGCATCATCCACCGTGACATCAAGCCGGAAAACATCCTCGTCACCCGCAAGGGCGAGGTGAAGGTCGCCGACTTCGGCCTGTCGCGCGTCTTCGCCGAGAACGCCCAGCCGGTGAACCTGACCCAGACCGGGGTCACGATGGGCACCCCGCTGTACATGTCGCCGGAGCAGGTCGAGGGAAAGCCGATCGACCCGCGCACCGACATCTACTCGTTCGGCGTGACGTGCTATCACATGCTGGCCGGGGAGCCGCCGTTCCGCGGTCAGAGCGCCTTCGAGGTGGCGGTCCAGCACGTCCAGAAGGATCCGGCGCCGCTCGGAGACATTCGCCCCGACCTGCCGGCCGAGCTGTGCGCCATCGTTCACAAAATGATGGCGAAGCGCCCGGAGGACCGCTTCCAGACCGGACGCGAGATCGCCCGCGAGGTCGCCCGGCTGCGCGACAGCCTGGTGGGCGTGACCGGCGCTCTCTCCGGGGGCGGCGCCGTCGTCACGATGGGGCCGGGGGCGGCGCACGCTGGCGACGCGGCCTCGACGCAGACCATCCTTCCCTTACGACCGCGCCGCCGGCTGGGGTGGCTCTTCGCCCTGAGCGTTCTCCTGGCCCTCGGAGGCGGTCTGGGGTACGGCTGGTGGCGCAGCACGACCGACCTTCTGAAGGCTCCGCGCCCGGCCCCGGTCGGCAAGGCGGCGGAGACGCCCGAGGCGCTGCTGCTGGAGCGCGTCAAGCACCACACGGATCCGAAAACGCCCCTGGACGCCAGCAGCGGGCTGGCCGATCGGATCAATCTCGGCCTGCTCTACCTGCGCGAGCGCCGCCTGGACGAGGCCGAGGAGTTCTTCAAGGGGCTGGACCGACCGGACCACATCCGGTCGTACCAGTCCCTCGGCCAGGTCGGGCGGGCGATGACGCTGGCGTTCCAGGACCGGCCGAAGGAGTCGCAGCAGCTGTTCCAGAAGTGGATGCAGACCAAGGGCCGCAAGCGCCTGGAGGAGGACGGCCCGCGCTCGCGTGTGTCCCTCGGCCCGCTCTACGAGACGATCGCCACGGCCCTCAACCACAATCACGCCAACCAGCCGGACGTCACCTTCCCGCCGGGTCTGGAGAACCTGCGCCATCCGCCGCGTCCCAAGGGGTTCCCGTTCAAGAAGAAGGCGCAGAAAGCGTAACCGCCTGGCCGCTGCCCCGAGCCCCGCGGCCCGTAGGCCAGGTGGCGGGTGTTCTCGGGGAGGCGGGCGAGGGAAGCAGCAGGAGTCGATTCGAGGTTGCCCACCGGAGCCTCAGGCGGGTTCAAAGGGCTCCGACTGGGGGAGGGCAAGCCGATGCAAGTAGCGGGTAGCACCTTCCTGATTAGCGGTGGCGCCTCCGGTCTCGGGGCGGCCTGCGCCCGTTGTCTCGCTGGCGCCGGGGCGAACGTCGTCCTCGCCGACCTGAACCGCGAGGGCGGTGAGCGCCTGGCGCGTGAACTGGGGGCACGCGCCCGCTTCGCGCTGACCGACGTGACCGACGAGGGGAGCGTCCGTGCCGCCGTGGCAGCCGCGGTGCAGGGATTCGGGGCGCTGCACGGCTCGATCCAGTGCGCCGGCATCGCCATCGCCGAGCGCCTCCTCGGCAAGGCCGGCCCGCACCCGCTGGCGGCGTTCGCGCAGGTGATCGCCGTCAACCTCACCGGCACCTTCAACGTGATGCGGCTCGCAGCGGAGGCGATGACGCGCAACGCGCCGGCCGCTGGCGGCGAGCGCGGTGTGATCGTCAACACCGCGTCGGTGGCGGCGTTCGAGGGACAGGTCGGCCAGATCGCCTACGCCGCGTCAAAGGGCGGGGTGGTGGCGATGACCCTGCCCGCGGCGCGCGAACTGGCCCGCCACGGCATCCGCGTCATGGCCGTCGCCCCCGGCATCTTCGACACGCCGCTCCTCGCGGGCCTGCCCGAAGCGGCGCGGCAATCGCTCGGCCAGCAGGTGCCGTTCCCGCCGCGTCTGGGTAGACCCGACGAATACGCCGCGCTGGTCCGGCACATCGTCGAGAACGAGATGCTCAACGGCGAGGTGATCCGCCTGGACGGCGCGCTCCGCATGGCCCCGAAATGACGTCGGCCAGGCCCCCTGGCTTTACAACGGAGGCCGCCATGACGGTCAACCAAACTCCGCACCCGGCCGCCACGGTCCGCGACGTCGAGCACCTTGAACAGCTGCTCAGCGAACCGACCGCCGACGCGATCGACACCTTCACTCGCCTGGAAGGCGACCTGGTCATTCTCGGCGTCGGCGGCAAGATGGGGCCGACCCTCGCGCGCATGGCGCGGCGGGCCGCCGATGCGGTCGGGGGGCGGCGCCGCGTCGTCGGGGTGGCCCGGTTCTCCGACCCGAAGCTGGAGGAACGGCTCCGGGCATACGGCGTCGAGACGGTGCGGTGCGACCTTCTCGACCCGGCCCAGCGCGACCGCCTGCCCGATGCGCCGAACGTCGTCGCCATGCTCGGGATGAAGTTCGGAGCCACCGGGCAGGCGGCCCTGACGTGGGCGCTGAACGCCCACGTGCCGGCGGTGGTCTGCGCCCGCTATCGCGACTCCCGGATCGTGGCCTTCTCGACCGGGAACGTCTACCCGCTGACGCCGATTTATCTCGGCGGCTCGGTCGAAACGGATCCGGTCGGGCCGGCCGGGGAGTACGCGATGAGCTGCGTCGGGCGCGAGCGCCTGTACGCCTACTTCAGCGAGGCGTGGGGCATCCCGACGGCGATCCTGCGGCTGAACTACGCGGTCGAGACGCGCTACGGCGTGCTGGTGGACATCGCCACCCGGGTGCAGGCAGGCGAGCCGATCGATCTGACGATGGGCACCCTCAACGCCCTCTGGCAGGGCGACGCGAACGCCATGGCGCTGCGGGCGTTCGACCACGTCGCCAGTCCGCCGTTCGTGGTCAACCTGGCCGGGCCGGAGGTGCTCAGCGTGCGCCGGATCGCGGAGGAGTTCGGCCGGCTGTTCGGCAAGCCGGTGGCGTTCCGTGGTGCTGAGTCGCCCGACGCGCTGCTGAGCAACGGCCAGCTGGGGCACCGCCTGTTCGGCTACCCGCGCGTGAGTCCGGGGCAGATGATGCCGTGGATCGCCGACTGGGTGCGGCGCGGCGGATCGCTCCTCGGCAAGCCGACTCATTTCGAGGTGCGCGACGGCAAGTTCTGACCCTGGGAAAAAGAGGTTCTGGCCGCACCCTTCGCCTGGAGCCTGGGGCAAGTTCAAGAAGGATGAGGTGCCGTGGGCTGTGGCAAGCCCACGGGTGGCATCCCGTGGGCTTGCCAAATACCCGTTGCACCCCATCCTTCTTGACTTACTCCCCCGACTCGGGCGGCGCGGCCGGCGCGGCAACTTCCTCGGGGAGGAGGACGGTCGGACCGAAATCGGCCTCACGCACCAGCCGAGCCACCTCTTGCCAGTAACTCCGGGCCGGGGCGTGGGCAGGGGGCGCTGCCGGCGGCAGGTAGGCGATCGGCACCTCGTCCATCAGGCAGCCAAGGAAATTCGTTTTGGCGAGGATCTCGACGTGAACGAAGTCGCCGTCCGACTGGATGGGCAGCCGGCGGAAGATCGAGCGGCGGAACAGACGGAACACGCACTCCGGGTCGTGGACGCGCACCCCGAAGACCCAGCGCGCCAGCCACCGCCGGCCGCGCGGTGTCCAACTCGGCGAACACGGCGACGGCTCCAGGCCGAGCCCGATCAGGACGCGCAACAGGCCGCGCCACCCGGCAGCCAGCGCCCGGCGCCAGGGCGGGTTCGTCCGCCCGGTCCGGCATCCCGTGACCAGATCCACGCGGTCGATCCGGTCCAGCAGTAACTGCAACTCGGCGGATCGATACTGCCCGTCGCAGGTCGTGCAGAAGACGAGGGGATGGCGTGCGGCGGCGAGGCCCGCGCGCAGGGCGGCCCCTGGCCCGGGCGGGCCGACATGCGGAAGGACGCGCAGCGCAGGGACTTGCTCCGCCAGGGCGTCGGCCCGCACCCTGACTTCATCGCGGCTGGTGTCGAGCGGGAGCAGCAGTTCGTGCGGCCGCTTGAGTTTCTCCAGCTGCCGCCCCCACGCGGTTGCCGCCTCCTCAAGGTCGGGCCGCGGATCGCCCGCGAGCAGGATACCGCTGAGCGGCGCGGTCGCGATGGGCGGACGATACCACGACTCGGAAGCCTGGCCGCCATTTGTGGGGGGAGCCTCGCCAGGCGGTTGTGTGGCCGGGATGGGTTGCATGGCAAGGAGAAGGGTACGCAGCGCCCGCCGCCCGGTCAATTCTCCGCGGCCGGCTTTTCTCGCCCGACCGGGCCTGCGGGGAGCGCTGCCCGGAAGCGTCCCAGGTGCGGGGCGGTACGCAGCAGGACGAGGGGGCGCTCCTGAATCTGCGCAGTCAGGTCGGAGCTGCGCAGGATCTCCTCGAGCCCGCCGGTCCGCAGGTGGCGGCGCCACACCGCGGCGCAGTCGGGGGGCATCACCACGTAAACGTCGCCGGGTCGGCTCGCCCAGATGTCGAGGTTCTCCCACTCCAGCAGCGTATTGAGCGGCCGCCCGACGTGAAACGCCAGGGCGTGGGCCTCGGTGCGGAAGAACAGAACGCGCCCGGGCGTGAGTCGGCGGATCGCCTCTGCGAACCGGCGGTCGGGCACGCCGTCGGCCAGGGCCGGTTCGGCGACCGCGACATACCCGAGCCAGCCGGCCACGCAGGCGACCGCCGTGATCCCGAAGCCCACTGCCAGGCGCCGCGGCCTGCGCGCGGCCCGATACCACCGCTCGGCGGCGCACCCGAGGAGCAGGGCGGTGCCCGGATATGCGGGGAGGAGGTAGTCGGCCCGCTTGAAGCGCATGCAGGAGAGGAAGACGACGACGCCCACCAGCCACGCCGCCGCCAGCCGCGCCTCCGGGTCGCGGGCCGCGCCGCGCCGGAACAGGGACCAGCCCGCCGCCGGCAGGACGACGGTCCACGGCAACAAATCGACGAGCAGGCGCGGGCCGTAGAACCACCACGGGTGGGCGGCCAGCCCGGTGTCGCCGCCGAGCCCGCGCTGGACGTTGTGATACCAGAAGAACACCCGAAACAGCTCGCCGTCCGTGCGTGCGTTGGCCCACAGATACCAGGGAGCCGCCAGCGTCGCCGTCAGCGGCAGCCCCCACCAGAGCCCGGTTTCGTGGGTCCAGCGCCGGACCGTGACCGGCGGCTGTCTCCTCTCTCGCCTCGCCAGGAGCGCGTTGAGCCCGAGGACCACGGCGGGGAGTACGGCGGCGATCGGCCCCTTGAGCATCAGGCCGACGCCGACGGCTGCGTAGCCGAGCAGGAACCAGCGCCAGGCCCCGCGCCCCTCGCACCGCCGGCACTCTCCGAGGTACGCCCCGACGACAGCGAGACTCACCGCGAGTGTCAGCGGCATGTCAATGCGGCCGACGCGGGCTAGCCAGGTGAAGTGCAGGGAGGTGGCGAGGGTGACGGCCGCGACCAGTCCCGCCACCGGCCGACCGCGGCGGGCGCACAGGACGTACACGAACAGCACCGTGGCCAGCCCGGCGAGCGCGGCCGGGAGTCGTACCGCCCACGCATCGATGCGGCCGCCGTTGAGCCACCCCAGAGCGGCGACGAGCCAGTAGTAGAGAGGAGGCTTCTGCAACTCGGCGCGCCCGTCGCACAGATGCGGCAGGCTCCAGGCGCCGGTGTCGAGGATGACTTGCGCGTTCTGCGCTGCCCGCGCCTCATGGCTGCTCGTCAGCTCGCGCTCGCCGAGGCCGGGGAAGAACAGGATCACCCCGAGGGAGAGTGGGAGGATCCAGAGAGGTAAAGTGCAACCAGGCCGCGGCCCGTGGGCTTTCCTGTCCACTATTCCTCTCATGCGACCATGCGCTGGAACTGCGCCTCATGCAGGCGCTGGTACAGCGCGCACCCGCGCATCAGCTCCTGGTGGGTGCCGACGGCCGCAATCCGGCCGTTGTCCAGGACGACGATGCGGTCCGCGACTTCCAGCGTGTTCAGCCGGTGGGCGATGACGAACAGCGTGCGCCCGCGGCGGAAGTCGCGCAGCGCCTTGTGGATCTCCGCCTCGTGCTCGGCGTCGGCCGCGGCCGTGAACTCGTCGAGGATCAGGATGCTCGGGTCACGCAGCAGCACCCGGGCCAGGGCGAGGCGCTGCTTCTGCCCCCCCGCGAGCATGGCGCCGGCCTCGCCGACGCGCGTCTCGTAGCCGCGCGGCAGCTTCAGGATGAAGTCGTGGGCGTTCGCCTGCTGGGCCGCCTCCTCGACCTCCTCGCGCGTCGCCCGCCGACGCCCGTAGGCGATGTTGTTGTGGATCGTCTTGTCGAACAGGATCGTGTCCTGCGTCACCACCCCGACCTGGCGCCGCAGGCTGCGCAGGTTCGCCGCCCGGATGTCGATACCGTCGATCAGGATCGACCCGTGGTCCGGGTCGTAGAAGCGCGGCAGGAGGCTGACGAGGCTCGTCTTGCCCGACCCGTTCTTGCCGACGATGGCAATCGTCTCGCCGTGGCGGACGGTCAGGTTGATGCCCGTCAGCACCGACCGGGTCGGCTCGTACGAGAAGCACACGTCGCGGAACTCGATGGCCGTCTGGTGGCGCCCGAGGCGTGGGCCGGTGCTGTTCGGCTGAATCTTCGCCTGGCGGTCGATGACGTTGAACACGCGGTCGGCGGCCGCCGCCCCCGACTGGATCTTCGTGTAGACGCTGGACAGCTTGCGCACCGGGTCGGCGATGGCGGCGAGCAGGGCGTACAACTGCAGCAGCGATTCGGCCTCCAGCGGGTGGGTCAGCATTGGGATGCCCCACATCTCCGTGTGCCGGCCGAGGACGAGGTACGCCCCGGCGAGGAGGGCCAGGGCGATGGCCGCCACCCCGAGCAGCTCGATGATCGGGCCAGCCAGGGCGTCGAGTCGGACCAGTCGCATCGACTTGTGGTAGTAGTCCTTCACCGCCGTCGCTACCCGGTGGCGCTCGTGCGGCTCGCGCGTGAACGCCTTCACCACCCGAATGCCGACAAACGCCTCCTGGAGGATCTTGTAGATGCTCGACATCTTCTCCAGGCAGTGCCGGCTCGCCTTCTTCATCACCCGCCCGACCTTGGTGAGGATGAACAGCGCGATCGGGACCAGGACGAGAAACATGAGCGTCAGCTGCCAGCTGATCCAGCACGCGATCACGACGCACGCCAGAGCCCGTAGCGGCTCCGCGATCATGCGCCCGAACAGCGTCTTCAGCCCGCCGCCGAGCAACTCCATGTCGTTGGTGAACCGGGCCATCAGCTCGTGGCTCCCCTCGCCGCTGAAGCTTTGCACATCGAGGTGAACGGCCCGGCGGAAGAAGCGGTTGCGCAGGTCGCGCAGCGACAGGTTGACGACGCTGCCGACCAGCGTCTCCTGCCAGAACTCGAAGAACCCCTTGATCGCGACCGCCAGCACCACCAGCCCGATTACCAGGGCGAGGGTGGCGAATGGGTCGTCGGGGAAGAGCTTGTCGATGTACTTCTTGCCCAGCTGGTAGCGGTACAGGTCGGTCCGCGCGGATTCGAGGCGGCTCTCGATGGTGACGAGGGCGCTGGTCACCTTGCGCTGCATGTCGTCGCGGAAGCGGTTCTGCGGCTTCTTCTCCAGTTCGTGCCCCTGCCGGGTCTTCCGGGCCGCCTCCGTCTGCAGGTCGCGGATCTCGCCCTGCAGACGCCCGATCTCCCTGTCCACCCACTGTTGCAGGTTCTCGCCGGAGCTGATGATTTTCAGGACCGGGTAGATGGCCGTGAAGTTCAGACCCCAGAAGACGGCTGCGAGGATCGCGCAGAAGACCGAGACGCCCAGACGGATTCGGTACGGCCAGGCACACCGCAACGCGCGCAGGAAGTTTTTCATGCCAGGGGTTCTTCAGCAGTTCCGGGGGTACGGCGTGGCCAACTCGCGAAGGTGGGCGGTTGTAACACATCCGCGCCCAGGGGGCAAGGGAGAGATGGCGGCCGGCCGTCGAGCGCCAGGCACCTGGACGCGGTTGATTAGGCGTGCCCACCGCTCATGCCCGCAGGGTCTGCAAGGTCGCACCGGGCAGGTCAATTCCAGATCAGTTCGGGGCGGCCGTTTCCCGGCAGCGCGCCGAGGGCGCGTCATAATCTTGCCAGAAGCAACATGGCGGCGCCCGCCCTGTCCACGACGGACCGGACTCGCGGCGTGCAACCGTCGTGCGGTTCAGGGAAAGGTGGTGAAGATGGCGTAACGTCGGTGTCGGCGGGAGTCGCGGTATCGGCTGGGGCGGCGTCCGGAAGCGGGCGCGTGGGCCGGTCCACCCCTCTGCTCAGGGGGACTCCAGGAGGGCTTTGTTCCCTTCATTCTCGGCGCCTCCGGCTCCTGGCGGTGACCGCATTGTCCCTGGTGGCAAGAGAGATCACTCGGAGAGAAGCAGCCGGCGGACCCGGGCGCATGGGGTCCGGGAAACCTCGTGCCTCGGCGCGGTATCCTGGCCGACAGCCCCGTCGGGCCAGGGCGCTGCGCCGATACCCTTTTCCCCTCCTCCTGTCCCGGTTCTCTCTTCCACGTACCCGTCCCGCACAATTTGTTGAGTTCTTTTCGCTTTTTACTGGCAATCCCGCCTGCAGGGATTTACAATACGTTCACTTTCAATGCGACGGATCGTTTTCTGACAGGCCATTCCTTTCTCCAATCGGAGAAGCCTGCCTCGGATAATCCCGTTCGCCTGGAAGGCGGCGTCTCGTCCTCAACGAGGCGAGGGAAGCGATCCCTACTTTCAACACCAAAAACCACTGACAAGACGTGGTTCTCCACGCATTGCGGTGCCGGGTAGTTCGTGCGCGCGGCCCGGGGTGCAGACCCTGCTTTGCGCCCACAGCTCGATATACGAATGGCGAGTGATCGGCTCCGGCGAAGTTGCGCAGTGGGACCGGCGAGAAGCCGCTCCTCAACCGCAGCCGACCACGGGGCCGGTGCCGTGCGAGTGGGAACCTGGAAAAGCTTGACGTTGTGTCGCGGATGTTGTCCTGAGGATGTTCAAACAAGGAGTCAAATGGTGCGCATCCTTCGGTCCTGTCTGAAAACTCTGGGTGTCGGGTGTCTCGCGCTGGGCCTGGTTGTCCTGCCTGTCGGGGTGGCGTCGGCGCAGATCCTGCGGCCGTTGCAGCAGCGGAGCTACAAGTTCTATCAGACCGCCCCGCTGAACAACTTCTTCAAGGGCAAGGCGGCTGGGACCATGATGACCGGGGGCACTCAGGGACAGGGGCAGGGACAGCAGGGCGGCTACGGTCAGGGTCAGGGCGGTTACGGCCAGGGCGGCTACGGTCAGGGTCAGGGCGGTTACGGCCAGGGCAGGTACGGCCAGGGCGGGTATGGCCAGGGCGGCTACGGTCAGGGCGGCTACGGTCAGGGCGGCTACGGTCAGGGCGGGTATGGCCAGGGTGGGTACGGCCAGGGTGGGTACGGCCAGGGTGGGTACGGCCAGGGCGGCTATGGTCAGGGCGGCTATGGTCAGGGCGGCTTTGCTGCTCTGAGCGGCCGGGGCCAACCGATGATGGCGGGCCAGATGGGTATGGGAGGCATGGGCGGTATGGGTGGTATGGGTGGTATGGGCATGGGCGGCATGGGGATGATGGGTGGCATGGGCGGCTACGGCATGGGTGGTATGGGTATGGGCATGCCGGGCATGATGGGCGGCATGGGTGGTATGGGCATGGGTATGCCGGGCATGATGGGCGGCTATGGCATGGGTGGCATGGGTATGGGTGGCATGGGTATGGGCATGGGCATGCCGGGCATGGGCTTTGGTTTTTAGTACTACAGCGCTTCTCGTTAACACCTGCGTCGCCGGGCCATTTCGGCCTGGCGACGTTTACGATGGCATTCTTTCGCGATTCGGTTCCGCTCCTGCCGCCACGCGGACCAATGCAGGATCTCCGCCTCATCTCACCGCCGCGTGTCCAGCAGATGCACGAGCAGCGCCCGGACCTCGGGCACGGTCATCTGCGGTTCTTTTTTCCCCCAACCGCTGCCGTTGCAGCACCAGGAACCACAGAGCTAGCAGCGACAGGGCGGTATGGTGATGCTGGAAGGGTGTGTTGAGGCCCCCCGGTGGGTGACGTCCACCGGGGGTTTTTTCTGAAATGCAACACGTCGGTGTTGCATGGCGACGTGGGAATCGTCGTAAGTTAGTGGAGCCGACGGGGATCGAACCCGTAACCTCTAGAATGCCATTCTAGCGCGCTCCCAATTGCGCCACGGCCCCGAATATCCTGACTGTGTTGTAGGGTATGGGGTGGCGGGCCATCTGTCAATCCCCGCTCACGCACCCGCTGCACCCGCCCACATTCCCCTTGCCTCGCGACGCCGAGGACGGTATGAGCGTCGCCACTTCCTGAAGTAGATTCGGACCAGACCCCGCAACCCGATGCGACCGCGGGCGCGGAAAGCGCTCAAGCGCCAAAGACCGGGCCGTCGATACTACCGGCATGAACGGCACATCTTCACAGGTCGATTTGCTGGCGCGTTTCCTGGACGTCGCCAGCCTGCGCCACCGGGCGATCGCTCAGAACATCGCGAACGTCAACACCCCCGGGTACACGCGGGTGGACGTGTCGTTCGACCGCGCGCTCGAACGCGCCCTCGCCCGCGGCGAGCCCGCGGCGCTGACGAAGGCGACGGGGCGCGTCGTCGAGGACGCCAGCGGGCCGGAACGGGCGGACGGGAACAACGTGGACATCAACACCGAGATGGGCCAACTCGACCGCAACACCCTGATTTATCGCACCTTCGCGCAGGTTCTGGCGTTCCGCCTGGCCACGCTGCGGGCGGTCGTCACGGGTAGCTGACGCGGGCCGAAACCGAGGGACAGTCATGGCGTTCGACAACGTCTTCTCCAGCTTCAACATCAGCTCCTCGGGGGCGACGGCGGAGCGCTTCTGGATGGAGGTGGTGGCGAACAACATCGCCAACGCCTACTCGACGCGCACCCCCGGGGGCGGGCCGTTCCGGCGGCAAAACGTGATTTTCGAGGCGCTCCTCGACGATCGGCTGCGCGCCAGCGGGACTGCCGCGGTGCGGGCTCGCGGGGCCGGCCAGCCGGGCGCCCAGTCGGGCGGAGTCGAGGTCGTTGACCTGGTCGATGACGTGTCCCAGCTGCCGCGGGTGTTCAACCCCGGCCACCCGGACGCGGACGCCAACGGGTTCGTGCTGATGCCGAACGTGCAGCTGCCGCTGGAGTTGGTGAACCTGATCGCCGCCAACCGGGCCTACGAGGCGAACCTGAAGGTGGCGCAGGCCCTGCGGCAAAGCTTCGAGCAGGCGATCACGATCGCGCACGCCTAGCCCGGAAGCAACAGCCAGGGGCAAGAGGGTGGCTCCTGTAAAGCCCACGGGTGGCACCCCGTGGGGCAAGCGCCGGGGACATGACCCACGGGACGCCACCCGTAGGCTTTGCATGCCCTCTCCTGCCCCCAAACGAGGATATCGCATGACGACCTACTCCCTGAGTTCCCTCGGCGCGCTGTCCCCGACGCCGGAGCCGACCCGCACCGTGGGGGGAGACACGCAGCCGGCGGCGGCCGCAGGCGTCACCGGCCCGTTCGAGAACCTGCTTCGCCAGTTCGTCGCCCAGGCGAACGTGCAGGACATTCGCTCGACGCAGGCGATCCAGGACTTCGCCCTGGGCAAGGACGAGAACGTCCACAACCTCATGCTCGCCGTAACGAAGTCCGACCTGACGTTCCGCATGTTCCTGCAGGTTCGCAATCGGCTGACGGACGCGCTGCAGCAGATCTTGCAGATGCAGGTCTAGGCGCCGCGCGATGGGGTAGTCCCCCGCCTCACGTCTTTCGGGAGGGGCAGCGAATGGACTTCTTCCGGCGCCTCCGCGACCAGGTGGCGGAGATCTGGGCCGGTATGACCCCGACCGCCCGGGCCGCGGTGGCCGGCATGGTCGTGCTCTGCGTTGGCCTGGTGGGAGCCGTCGTTCTCTGGTCCGGGCAGACGGAGTACCGGGTTCTCCTCTCCGGCCTGATCGCCGAGGACGCCGCCGCGGTCACCGCCGGGCTGGACGCCAAGAGCATCCCGTACCGGCTGGAGGCCGCCGGGACGACTGTTCTGGTGCCGGCCGACCGGGTCGCCCAGGCGAACATCGCCCTGGCTGCCGAGGGGGTGACGACGAAGAGCGGCAAGGGGTTCGAGCTGTTCGACCAGACCACCCTGGGCATGACTCCGTTCACCCAGCACGTCAACTACCTGCGTGCGCTGCAGGCGGAGTTGGCTCGCACCATCATGCAGATCGATCCGGTCGTCTCGGCGCGAGTCCACATCGTCCGGCCCGAGCCGTCCCCGTTTGTGCGCGACCAGAAGGCGCCGACGGCCAGCGTCTTTCTGCGCCTGCGGCCGGGGGCCGTCCTGGCCCGCAGTACCGCCAACGGCATCGCCGCCCTCGTCGCCCGGAGCGTCGAGGGGCTGACGCCCGAGCATGTGACCATCCTCGATGCGCGCGGTCGGGTGCTGTCCGAGTCGGGCGGGCCGGAGGCCGGCGCCGTGTCGTCGCAGCTCGACTACCGCCGCAGCCTGGAGCAATACCTGGCGTCCAAGGCGGAGGACATGCTCGCGCGCGTCCTCGGCCCCGGGCGGGCCATCGTCAAGGTGGCGGCCGATGTCAACTTTCAGCGTCTCAAGGAGCGCAAGGAAACGTACGACCCGCGGGGCAAGGTCGCGATCGACGAGAAGACGACCACGAGCAAATCGACCACCACGGCGCCGGCGCCGCGCGGTCCGGCCGGAACCGCCAGCAACCTGCCGGGCCGGCCCGGCGGCGGCGGCCAGCAGGGCGGGGGCGGGGCGAGCAACACCCAGGAAGAAGTCACCGAGACGCGCTTCGCCGTGTCCAAGACGGTCCAGGAACTGGAGGACAAGCTCGGCACGATCGACCGCCTGACCGTCGCGGTGCTGGTGGACCTGTCGAAGCAGACCGGCCCGACGCTGACCGTCACCGACATCCAGGAATTGACCAAGCAGGCGCTCGGGTTCCGGCCGGCCCGGGACGAAATCAAAATCACCGAGGTGCGCATCGCTGACCCGGCCCCGACGACGGCCGAGGACGAAGCGGTGCAGTCGTGGCAGCAGTGGCAGTTCATCGTCCAGCTGGTGCGCCACGGATCGGTCGGCCTGGCGGCGGTGGTGGTACTGCTCCTCGGCCTGCTGCTGGTGCGGCGCCTGCGGCCAGTCCAACCGCCGGTCCCCGCGCCCGACCGGACGCGGCGCGTGGAGCGGCTGGAACGGGTCGCCCGGGACAACCCGGACGCTCTCGCCCGCGCCCTGGCGACGTGGCTGACCCGGTCGCGCGGGACGGCCACATGAACCGGCTTTAGGCCCTGCGCGAATCCTGCGGGATCGTAGTCGTTCCCTTTTTCGTCACAATTCCCCGACCGAGGGGCGGAGCTGACCTATGCTTGGCTGGACACGCTGGTTGTTGCGAACATGACTCTCTTATCGGCGGAGACGAAACTGGCGGTGCTGCTGAAAACCCTCCCCCCGGAGACGACCGACGCCCTGATCGGTCAGCTCGGGACGGAAGACGCGCTGCGGCTGCGCACGGAGATCGAGCGCCTGCAGCGCGAGCCGGCGAGCGCCCAGACGGTCGATGATGTCCTGGCCGAGTTCGACGGCTTCTTCACAGCCCTGGAAGGGCCGGCGGACCACGCCCCAGCTGCCGCCGCGCGGGAGAACGGCGAATCGGCTGCGCCCGCCGAACAGCCGGAAACGCCGCCGACCGAACGCCCGGCGGCGCCTGCCAGCGCCTCGACGCCGACGGCGGACGGCACCGATCCGTTCGTGGCTCTGAAGTTGCTCGGGGCGGAGCGGCTGGCCGCGGCCCTGGCGGACGAACAGCCGCGGACCACGGTCCTGGTGCTGAACCACCTGCCGACCTCGCTGGCGGGCGAGGTGCTGAAACGATTCACGCCGACCCGCCGGCGCGAGGTGTCGTTGCTGCTCGGGCAGGCGGCGGCCGTCCCGCGGGCGGTCCTGCACGCGATCGCCGAGGCGGTCCTGCAAAAGGGGTTGGCGGTCCAGGAGAAGCCGCAGGACACGAGCGACCACGCCCGCGCCAGGCAGACGGCGGAGGTGCTCCGGCAGCTCGACCGGGCCGAGCGGCTGGCGATCGTCAACGCCCTGGCGGAACGCGACCCGGAGGCCGCCGCCCGGGTCAAGGACCATCTTTACCAGTTTGACGACCTGCTGCTGGTCGATGACCGCTCCGTCCAGCGGATCCTGGCGGAGTTCGACTCCCGGAGTCTCGTACTGGCCGTGAAGGGCGCATCGGAGAAGATCTCGACGAAGCTGCTGAACAACCTCTCCAGGCGCGCCCGCGAAACTCTGACCGAGGAGATGGAGTTTGTAGGCAATGCCGCCCCGGCTCAGATCCAGCAGGCCCAGAAAACCATTCTGGAGGCGATGCAGCGGCTGGACCTGGCGGGCGAGCTGGTCATGCTCGAGTAGGCTCTTCCCCCCCACGCACCCGCTTTGCCGGACGAACGCGGGTGTCCCATACGAGTCCGCCGCCACGGCCCGGCAATGCCGGGCGAGGGATCTCCTCAATGGTTTACCACACCGCCGTCCCGTTCCACCGCAACATTCGCACGGTCCGCCTCGCCGACGCGGCGGCCCCGCTGCCCGCGAAACCGCCGACCCCGCCGGCCCCCACCGTCAGCGCGCCGCCCCCGCCGCCGGTGCCCCGGGCCGACCCGGACCGCGAGCGTCTGCGGGAGGTGCTGGCCGGGCTCGCCGAGGTAGGCGAGAACCTGTACGAGCAGCAGGCCACCCGCCTGCGCGAGATGCAGCAGGCGGCGGTCGAATTGGCGGTCGCGGTCGCCTCCCACCTGACCTACCAGCAGCTCGAGGCGGGCACATTCCCCGTTGACGCGCTGGTCCGCCACGTCGTCGAACAGATCGGCCAGGCCGCTGCCGTCACCGTCTACCTCAATCCGCTCGACCTGGAACTGCTCCAGCGCCACGGTGGCAAGTCGTTGCCTGAGGGGGTGGAGATCCGGTTGCTCGCCGACCCGGCCCTGGCCCGCGGCGACTGCCGGGCGGAAACGGGCGACCTCACGCTGCTCGCGCAGCTGCGCGAGAACATCCGCGAGGTGCGCGAGGAACTGCTGCACACCCTGCCCGAGGCCGAGGTCGAGCGGCGCCGCGAGCGGCCCGGCGCCCCGCCGCTGGGTCGGTTCCCCGACCGGCGCCGGCCGGCCTGATCCCCGCCCGCACCCCGACCAGGAGGGCTCCCCCGTGCTTCGTCTCGACATCCCCCGGCTCCGGAAGATAATCGACAAGAGCGGCAGCGGTGTGCGCGCCGTCGGCAAGATCCGCGGCGCGACCGGGATCCTGCTGTCGTGCAGCCTGCCGGCCGCGGTCGGCGACCAGTGCGTCATCCGCACCGCGAGCGGACGCGACGTGCGCGCCGAGGTCATCGGCTTCCGGGACGGCACCGCCCACCTGGTCTGCTACGAGCCGAGCGAGGAGATCCACCCCGGCATGCTCGTCCTCCCGCGCGGCCACGGGCTGACCGTCCCGTTCGGCCCTGGCCTGCTCGGCCGCATCGTGGACGGTCTCGGCCGATCGATTGACGGCCGGGGGCCGCTCGAGAGCTGTTCGGCGGCGACCCTGCGTGTGGAGGCGCCGCCGGCCCTCGACCGGGCCCGCATCGTCGAGCCGTTCGCCACCGGCCAGCGCGCCGTGGACGGCCTGCTCACCCTGGGGCGCGGCCAGCGGGTCGGCATCTTCGCCGGAAGTGGGGTCGGCAAGAGCACCCTGCTCGGCGAGATCGCCAAGGGATCGCAGGCCGAGGTGAACGTCATCGCCCTGATCGGCGAGCGCGGGCGCGAGGTCCGACCGTTCCTCGACGACTGCCTCGGCCCCCAGGGGATGGCGAAGACGGTCGTGGTCATTGCGACGTGCGACCAGACGCCGCTGATGCGGGTCCGCGCCGGCCAGACGGCCATCGGCATCGCCGACTCGTTCCGGCAGCAGGGGAAGGACGTCCTGCTCATGCTCGACAGCCTCACCCGGCTGGCGATGGCCCAGCGCGAACTCGGCCTGGCCCTGGGCGAGCCGCCGAGCGCCCGCGGCTACACGCCGTCCGTTTTCCAGCTGCTGGCCAGTTGCGTCGAGCAGCTCGGTAACGCTGCACGCGGCAGCATCACCGGCATCCTGACGGTGCTCGTGGACGGCGGCGACCTCGATGAGCCGGTGTCGGACGCGGTCCGGTCGCTGGTGGACGGGCACATCGTCCTCGACCGCAAGCTCGCCGAGCGGGGACAGTACCCGGCGGTCAGCGTCGGCCAGAGCGTCAGCCGCATCGCGCACGATATCACCGACGCGGCCCACCAGGCGGCGGCTCGCAAGGTGCGGGCGGCGCTGGCCACCTACGCCGAGGCGGAGGATCTGATCCGCATCGGCGCGTATGTCCGGGGAAGCAGCCCGCAGGTGGACCGGGCGGTCGAGCTGCGGCCGGCGATCCTGCAGTTCTTGAAGCAAGAGGTGAACGAGCGGAGCGACTTCGCCCAGACCCGCGCGGCCCTCGCCCAGCTTGCCGCGGCGTGGCCGTTTTAACGCTCCGCCCGGCGGACCGCTGTTGTCCCCGGGGCGACCGGATGATATAGAGGGCAGCCCACGTGAAGCGTTTCGAGTTCCGGCTGGAGCCGGTGCTGCAGGTGAAGCGGCGCCGGGAGTGGCTGGCCGAGTTGCGGCAGCAGCAAGCGCGGCATGCTCTCGACACCGTCGAGGCCGAGGTGCAGGAACTGCAACACCGCCTTGCCCGGGTCGCCGACGCACTCACGGCCCGACCCGGACCGCAGGTCGGCCCGGTTTCGTGGGTGACGCGGCACCAGCAGGCGGCGCTGATCGGCGGCCAGTTGCGGGCCGCCCAGTTGCGGGCCGCCCAGGTCCGGCAAGCCTTCGAGGAGGCCGCCAGGCAGCGCACTCAGGCTGCCATCGAGGTTGAGTCGCTGCAGACGCTGCGCCGCCGGATGTGGGAAGACTTCAGGCAGGAGACGAGGCAGCACCAGCAGGAACAGGCGGATGAGTTGGGGATGCGCCGGTGGATCGCCGCGCGGGAGGAGGCCGCCGCTCAGACGGAGGACCGGACCCACCCGCCAGCGTGACGGCCGCCCCAGTCGCCGGTCAGCGAAGGGGGACGGGGCATGAAGAAGGTCATCGTGCTGGGCGGCGTGGCGGCGGCCATGTTCACCGTCTCGTCCCTCCTCTCCTACTGGCTAACGCAGGGGCGCATTCCCTCCGAGACGCCGCCCGCCCAGCCACAGGCCGGCGCCGCGCGGCCTCAATCGCCCGCAGCCCGGAGTGAACACACGTCGCCTGACCTCTCCCCCGCCGTCCGCCCGCCGTTCAACCCCGGCGCCGAGGAGTTGCTTCGGCTCCGCACCCAGATCAAGGATTCCCAGGACCGGCTGCAGACCGAGGAGAAGCGGCTCGCCACGCGCAAGCAACTCCTCGACCTGGTTCTGCAGGACATCCGCGGCGAGCGCACCGCCATCGAGGGGCTGCGCAAGGAGATGACCGGCCTGCTCAAAACGATCGACGAACGGCTCGCGGCGATGGAGCTGAAGTCGTCCGAGCTGGACAGGAAGAACCGCAAGTACGAGGACCATGTCCGCACCATTCAGAAGAGCCTGACCGAGGTGACGGCCACCGAGCAGGAGCAGATCCAGCGGATGGCGGAGATGTACAACAACATGGACCCGACGGCGGCCGGGAACCTCCTGCAGGGCATGGCGGACACCGGGGCGATCGACACGGCGGTCAAGATCCTCTCGAACATGAGCGAGCGGCGCGCGGCGAAGGTTCTCGCCGAGTTGTCCGACCGCGGCGTCGTTATCCAGATCCTCGACAGAATGAAGACGCTGAAGCGCTCCGCCGCCGTGGCGCCGACGGGACCGGCCCCCACCCCCGCCCCCACCGTCCCGGCCCCGCCCACGGTGCCGCCGTCCGTCGGCCTCCCGCCGATCCCGAAACTGCAGTAGCGCAGGACCAGGCGCCCTGCTGTCCACAGGGTTTTGGTAAAGCCCACGGGATGCCACCCGTGGGCTTTACGCGCCAACTCCCTTCCCCCTCCATTGACCCCGTCCCGATTCCTCTTGCGGCTGGGCGCCGGATTTGCCATAACCCCCCGCGCCAATCAGCGCGGGCGTGCAGCCGCGGCAGTGGTGTTGTGGAGCAGCGGATGAACGCGCCTCAAGCGGTCGGACCTGCGGACCTGCGAAAGAAATGGCAATCGGTCGCGGTCCTCCTCGGACTGGCGGTCATCGCCGGGCTGGTTCTGCCGCGTCTCCTCCCGGCCGACCCGGAACCGCCTGCACCCGCCAGGCGCGCCCAGGCGGCCGACGGCGGGCCGGCGGTCCCGCTCGTCCCGGGCGTGCGCCTGCAGGCGGGCAAGGACGCCATCCCCGAAAAGAACGCTCGGGAGAGTCTCGTCTACCGGCCGCCCGCGTGGCCCGAGCCGCCCGACACCCGCGCGATGCTGACGAAGCTGGGCGTGGGCACCGTGGTGGTCCTCGTGCTCTGCGTCGGCTCGATGGTGCTGGGGCGGCGGTGGCTGGCGAAGGTGCCGGCCGCGACCTCGACCGGCGGCCAGATGCGTGTGGTGGAAACACTCACCATCGGCCAGCGCTGCCGCGTCCACCTGGTCCGGGTCGGGCGCCGCCAGGTTCTCGTCGGCGTGGATCCGACCGGCCTGCGCACCGTCACGCCGCTTCCGGACGTGTTCGAGGTGGCTCTGACCGAAGCGGAAACGGCGGCGGCCGAGCCGCGACCGGAACCGCCGACCCCGGCCTGAGCGCCACGGAGGCAGGACATGGACGAACTGGCCCGGCTCGCCCAGGGCGTGAAGGATTCGGCCGCGTTCCAGAATCTGACGCCGGCAGTGCAGACGGCCCTCTTCCTCGGGGCGCTGGCGTTCATCCCCGCCCTGCTCGTCAGTGTGACCGCGTACGCGCGCATTGTCATCGTGCTGTCATTCACCCGGCGAGCGATCGGGACGCAGGAAATCCCGCCGAACCTGGTCGTCATCGGGCTGGCCCTGTTCCTGACACTGTTCGTCATGGGACCGACGCTCGACGAGATCAACGCCCAGGCGGTTACCCCGTACCTGGAGGGGAAGGTTCCGGGCATGATCGCGTACCAGCGTGGCGCCGGGGCGCTGCACAAGTTCATGGTCCGCCAAACGCGGCGGCAGGATCTGGCGTTGTTCCTCCATCTGGCCCGGGTCGAACCGCCAGAGGTGCCGGCCCAGACGCCGCTGCGCGTCCTCGTCCCGGCGTTCCTGCTGAGCGAGATCAAGACGGCGTTCATCATGGGGTTCTGCCTGTTCCTGCCGTTCCTGCTCGTCGATCTCGTCGTTGCCAGCGTGCTGACGGCGCTGGGGATGGTGACCATGCCGCCGGTGATCATCTCGGCCCCGTTCAAGATCCTGCTGTTCGTCCTGGCGGACGGCTGGCACCTGGTCGCGCGGGCGCTGAGTCTCAGTTTCGCCTGACGCCTCCTCTACTGGGTGACGCCGATGGAGATGACGCAGGTTCTCAATCTCGGGCAGGATCTCTTCCACACGCTGATGCTGCTGTCGCTGCCGGCGCTGCTGAGCAGCCTCCTGGTCGGGCTGGTCATCAGTGTGCTGCAGGCAATCACCAGCATCCAGGAGCAGACGCTCTCGTTCACGCCGCGCCTGATCGCGGTCGGGCTGGTGATCGTCTTCACGCTGGCGTGGGCGCTGCAGCACGCAGTCCACTTCACCCTGCGCATGATCGAGGCGGGGCTGGAGGCGACGCGCTGATGACCAACCAGCTCGCCTACTACCTGCTGCTGCTGACGCGCGTCGGGCTCTTCGTGAGCGTCTTCCCGCTCGTCGGCGGGGGTGCGGCGGCCGGGCTGCCGCGACTGGTCCGGGTCGGGCTGGTGCTGGCGCTGTCGTCGTTCTGGGCGGCGTCGTTCACCGTCAGCCCGGAGTTGACCGGCTGGCTGGCGCGCCCGCTCGACGCCTCCTGGCTCGTCTACGGGCTGGCGCTGGGACGGGAGGCGTTGCTCGGCGCCCTGGCCGGGTTCGCGTTCGGCCTGTTCCTGATCCCGGCCCGGGTCGCGGGCGAGTACATCTCGCAGGAACTCGGGCTGTCGTTCGGCAGCTTCTTCAACCCGTCGGGCGGGACATCCGCCGGGTCGATCACCCCGCTGTTCGACGCGCTCAGCACGCTGGTGTTCCTGGCCCTGGACGTGCATCACGTCCTGCTGGCGGCGTTCCAGGCGGCGCTGACGCGCCACCCGCTCGGCGGCGCGTGGCCGCCCCCGCCGGTGCAGAGCGTGCTGGACGCGGCCAACGCAGTGCAGGAGTGGGGTTTGGTGCTGGTGGCGCCGGTGGCGGCGTGTACGTTCCTGGTGACGGTGACGCTGGCGGTGATGGCGCGCGTGGCGCCGCAGATGAACATTTACTCGGTCGGCCTGCCGCTGCGGCTGACGGTCGGGCTGGTGGCGCTGTTCGTTCTGTTCCCGGATCTGCTGGCGGCGCTGGCGGACATCTTCGGTCGCGTCGGCGGGCTGCTCCCCCAGCTTACATGAGGAGCGTGCATGGCCGAGGACGAAGGCGGCGACCGGACCGAAGCCCCGACCCCGCACCGGCGCGAGGAGGCACGCCGCCAGGGACAGATCGCGTTCAGCCACGACCTCGTGTCGTCTGTCCTGCTGCTCGCCGCGGCGGCCGCGCTGGCCCTCGGTGGACCGGCAATCGGGCGAGGACTGCTGCGGCTGGTACGCGGGATCTTGCAGCAGCCGTACCCGGCCGAGCCGGATCCCGATTACGCGGAGTGGCTGTTCGCCGGGTCCGTCGGCCAGGTGGGCGAGTGCATCGGCTGGCTGCTCGGCGTCACACTGCTGGCGAGCGTCGCGGCTGGCCTGCTCCAGACCGGCGTTTACTTCAACCCGGACCTGCTCGCGTTCCGCTGGGACCGCGTCGCCCCGAAGTGGGAGCGCGTCCTCTCGCTGGGCGCCGTGGTGCGCGGACTGATCGCGGTCGTCAAGGTCGTGCTGGTGGGCGCGCTGGCGTACTGGGTGCTGTGCGGCCGGCTGGAGCAGATCGCGACGCTGAATGACGGAACGCTGGCGCGGGCAGTCGCGGTCGTGTGGGATCTGGCGTCGCGCCTGCTCCTCGCGCTGGCGGGGGGCCTGGGGGTGGTCGGCGTGCTCGATTACCTGTGGCAGCGGCTGCGGCTGGAGCGCTCGCTCCGCATGACGAAGGAAGAGGTACGCGAGGAAATCAAGCGTGAGGAGGGCGACCCGCAGATCAAGGCGCGGATCCGCCGGCTGCAGCGTGAGGCGGCCCAGGCCCGGATGATGGAGGAGGTGCCGAAGGCGACGGTGGTGCTCACCAACCCGACCCACCTCGCGCTGGCCCTCCGTTACGACCCGGGAGCGATGGCAGCCCCGCGCGTCGTCGCCAAGGGCGCCGGGCCGGTGGCGCGGCGCATCGTCGAGCTGGCGCGCCGGCACAACGTGCTGGTGGTCGAACGGCCGCCGCTCGCCCGCGCGCTGTATCCGCTGGTCCAGCTGAACCAGGAAGTGCCGGCCGAACTGTACCTCGCGATCGCCGAGCTGCTGGCCTACGTGTACCGCCTGCGTCCGGCCCTGGCGCCGCGCTCGGCCTGACCGCTTTCCTTGCCGCCCGCAAGCGGCAAAATGCGCGGCCCGGCACTCGCGAGGCAGAGCCCCGGAATCAGAGAGAGAAGGAATGGCCACCGCCCCACCCGACACCACCCCGGCCAATCTATCGCAGCGCAGCGAGTTTATCCTCTCGCTGGCACTGCTGGGCATCCTGTTCGTCCTCATGGTCCCGCTGCCGGGGCCGCTGCTCGACACGCTGCTGGCGTTCAATCTCGGGTTGACCATCGTCGTCATGCTCATCACCCTGGGGGCGCGACGGCCGCTCGACTTCTCCGTCTTCCCCTCGCTGCTGCTGCTGATGACTCTGTTCCGGTTGGCGCTGAACGTGGCGACCACGCGGCTGATCCTGCTGCGCGGTGATGCCGGCGTGATCGTCGAGGCGTTCGGCCACGTCATTGTCGGCGGCAGCCTGGTGGTCGGGTTGGTGGTGTTCCTGATCCTCGTCATCATCCAGTTCGTCGTCATCACCAAGGGGGCCGGCCGCATCTCCGAGGTGGCGGCGCGCTTCACCCTCGACGCCCTGCCGGGCAAGCAGATGGCCATCGACGCCGAGCTGAACGCCCGCGCCATCGACGAGCCCGAGGCCCGGCGGCGCCGCGGCGAGCTGGCGCGCGAGACCGAGTTTTACGGGGCGATGGACGGGGCCAGCAAGTTCGTCCGCGGCGACGCCGTCGCCGGCCTGATCATCACTGCCGTCAACCTGATCGGCGGGATCATTATCGGGCTGACGCGCGGCCTGCCGGTCGGTCAGGCCATCCAGCGCTACTCGGTGCTGACGATCGGCGACGGCCTGGTGTCGCAGATTCCGGCGCTGATCATCGCGACCGCGGCCGGCATGCTCGTCACCAAGGCGACCTCGCAGGCGAGCCTGGGGCAGGAGATCGGCGCCCAGGTGACCGCCAGCGCGCGGCCGCTAACGATCGCGGCGCTGATCATGCTCGGCCTGGCGGCGGTCCCGGGTTTACCGAAGTTGCCCTTCGTGATCCTGGCCGGGCTGCTGTACCTCGGCGGGCGCCGCCTCGTCCCGCCGCCGGCCCCGGTGCCCCTGCCTGCGCCCGGGGCGCCGGCCGGAGGGGAAGCGCCCGGGGAGGCCCAGCAGCCCGCGGAGATTCCGCTGGACGAGTTCCTCCAGACGGATCGGGCCGGGGTGGAGATCGGGGCGCGACTGATCCCGCTGGTGGACCCGCGCCGCGGACCGGGGCTGATCGACCGCATCGGCGGGCTGCGCCGCGACCTGGCACGCAAGAACGGCCTGTGGGTGCCGCCGCTGCGGGTCCGCGACAACCTCCAGCTCGACCCGGACGCCTACCGCATCCTGGTCGGCGGACGCGAGGTGGCACGCGGCACCCTGCGGCCCAGCCAGTGGCTCGCCATCGAGGCCGGCGGCACGCGCCTGTCGCTCGACGGGGAGGCGACACAGGATCCAGCGTTCGGCCTGCCGGCCCGCTGGATCAGCGACACCGACCGCCAGCGCGCCGAGCTGGCCGGGTACACGGTCGTCGATGCCGGGAACGTCCTGATCACTCACCTGGGCGAGGTACTCCGCCGCCACGCCCACGAACTGCTCGGCCGCGAGGATCTCAAGGCGCTGGTGGACCGGGTACGCGAGACGGCGCCCTCGCTCGTCGATGAGCTGATCCCCGGCCAGCTGTCGATGGGGACGTTGCACCGCGTCGTGGGCTTGCTGCTGGAAGAACACGTGCCGATCTCGAACCTGACGCGCATCCTGGAGTCGCTGTCCAGCCACGTCGGGACGACCAAGGATCCGGCCGAGCTGGCGGAGCGCGTTCGGGCCGACCTGGGGCGCGCCGTCTGCGACCGTTTCCGGGACGAGCAGGGGCGGCTCCACGCGGTCGTGCTCGACCCGCGACTGCAGCAGGAGATGATGCGCCCGGACCGATCGTTTTTCCTCGACCCGCAGCGGCTCGAGCGCTTCATCGTCCGGGCGGTGAACGAGTGGCGCAAGGCGGGGGCGCGCGGCCAGGACGTCGCCCTGCTGTGCGATGCCGCCCTGCGCCGGACGTTGCGGCAGACGCTACGCGCGGTCCCCGACCTGGCCGTGATCGCGTTCCAGGAGGTGCCGAGCGACCTGGTGCTGGAGCCGGAGGCGGTCCTGCGGCCCGAGGATCTGGCCGGCTGAAGCCGGGGCGGCGGCGCGTTGCGGGAGCGTGCGGGCCGCAATCCTTGCCGGGCGAGTCGGTGTTGCACTATACTCGATTTCTGGTATGAGGGGCCGATCTACCTCTGAAGCAAGGACTGTCCGTGCAGGGCGGAGCGCACATCTATGGTGAGCTGGCCGCGAAGGCCCGCCGTGACGAGTTGATCCTGACCCACCTGGGGCTCGTCCGGCATGTCGTGGGCAAGCTGCTCGCGCACCTGCCGGCGGGGGTGGACCAGGAGAACCTGGAGTCGGCGGGGGTTCTCGGCCTCGTCGAGGCGGCGGCCCGGTTCGATCCGGAGCGCGGCATCCGCTTCGAGACGTTCGCCTACACGCGCATCCGCGGGGCCGTCCTCGACGAGCTGCGCCGCAACAGTCCGCTGCCGCAGCACGTTTTCGAGCGGGTGGCCCGGGTCCGCAAGGCGTATGAGGGGCTGCCGCCTGGGGCGACGGTCGAGGCGCTCAGCCGGGCGTCCGGGCTGCCCGCGGACGAGGTGGCCGAATGTCTCGCGGCGATGCGGCTGACCCGCCTGGCGTCCCTCGAAGCGGGCCAGGAGGCGGCCGCGCGCGACGTCATCGACGAGCGCCAGCACCGGCCCGACCACCAGGCCGAGCAGCGCGAACAGAAACAACTGCTCGCCCAGGCGATCGAGGCGCTGCCGGAGCGCGAGCGGTTGGTGGTGACGCTGTACTATCTGGAGGATCTGCGGCTGTGGGAAATCGGCGAGGTACTCCGGCTGTCGGAGTCGCGCGTCTCGCGACTGCTCAACGCCGCGCTGTTCGAGATGGCGGAGTTCATCCGCGCCCGCGAGGCGTGACGCGGTTCGGGTCCGCCCTCTCTCCGATCCTCAACCCGCGAAGAGCAGGTACAAGCATGGCCGGTCGAACACAGGACGGGGACGACACGCGGCGGGGGCTCATTCCGGGCCGACGAGTCAGGGTCGCTGGCGAGACGCGCGTGCCCGGCCCGCACGACCACGGCGGACCGGCGGGTGAGGAGCCGTGCGTCGAGGTGATCCGCGATGGGGACGTCATCCAGGCGATTGACGTCACCTGCACGTGCGGGAAACGGATCCGCATCCGGTGCGACTACTGACAGGGGGATGACACCTGCCGACCAACCCGGAGCGTCAGCGCCGGGCGCTATCAATCGCCCGGCGCTGGCACTCCAGGAGTCTAATCGCAGCCGAGGGAAGGGGAGCATGGAAGATCAGTTCACTCGATGGGCAGCCGGGTGGGCGGGTGCCCTCAGCCTGATGCTCGGGTGCGGCTGCTTCCTCGCCCCTCCGCAAACCAATCAGTTCGCCGTGGACTCCCGGTGGAGTACCCCGCCGACCGCCCGCAGCCTGCAGCCGGCCGACGGCGCGGCGTCCGGGGTGGCGCAGGTCGCGTACCGCGGGCCGGACCAGCGCCCGGAAGAGGCTCCCCGCCCGCGCCCCGTCGAGCCCCCGCCGCCGGCCCCTGGCCCGCTGGGGGTGGGCGGCAGGGCGGTTCCGGCGGACCCGCGCGCCCTCGCAGGAGAGCCGCACGGTCCCGCTGGCGAACCCCACGCGGTTCCGGTCCCGCTGCTGCCTCCCAGCCCGCACGTCCACCCGCCGCACCCGGTGCATCACAAGCGGGACGAGTTCAACACCGTGTCGGGCGTCCCGGTCGTGCCCTACCCGCCGGAGCCGTACTACGATCAGGTGTCGGCGATGCGCCAGCAGTGGGCCGGCGCGGCAGACCGCATCCAGTTGCTGACCGCGAAGCTCCAGCAGGCCGAGAAGGTGCTGCACGACCGGGATCAGGCGCTGGTCGAGGGGGCGCGCGAGACTCACGACGCCCAGCAGGAGATCGACCGGACGCGCAAGGAGATCGAGCGCTGGAAGAAGGACGTGCTGTCCCTGCGCGGGCGCGTCCACGCCCTGGAGAAGGAGAATCGCGACACCCTCGAAATGGTGATCCGCACCATCGAGCGGATGATGCAGGAGAAGCAGGCGCCGCGCGGCGAACTCGTCCCGGCGCCAAAGAAGGAGGAAGATCTGCCGCCGCTGCCCTGACCGGCCGGGCCGCCGCTTCCTCCCCCTTGACCCCTGTCGCAGGAGGCACCGCAAGACGCCGATTTCCTGGCATCTTTCCTCGAATGTGACCGATAATCTCAGTGCGGGGCTCGTTCGGGCCGTGACTGCGCGCGGTCCCGCTGTACGCCCGCCCGTGGACCGCACCGGAGACGAGATGCCATGACCAAACCGGGTGAGAAGACGACCCCCGCGAAGCCCGCCAGTTCGGGCAAGGGGGGCTGGGTGGCGCTGGTCGTTGTCACGCTGGCCGCCGCCGCCGGGGGTGGGCTGATGCCGCCCCTGCTGCTGCGCGGCGGCAACGCCCCGTCCACCCCCGCACCTGCGGCCCACACCAGAGAAAAGGCCTATGTGCCGTTCGGGGACGACGAGAAGAAGACCCGGACCATCGTCGCCAACCTGCGCGCTCCCAACCAGAACCGCTACCTCAAGCTCAGTATCATGCTCGTGACGGACAAGGGGGAGGAAACGCACCTGAAGGAACTCCTGCACAAGCACTCGGCCGTGCTGCGCAACGCCCTGTTCAGCTACCTGGCCGACCGGACGGTCGATGACATCCGCGGGACGGCCGGTATCAACCGGGTCCGCCGGGAACTGCTCGACCAGTTTAACATCCTGCTCTATCCTGACGGGACCGAGAAGATCCGCGACCTGCTGTTCGACGACTTCACCACCCAGATGTAGGGGGGGCTGCGGCCCCCGCTCGTAACGCCGTCGCCGGCCGGAGCCGGCTCCTACGGAGATTGGAAACGATCTGTAACCGGCTGGACCCGCATGACGTCGCAGCCCTACAACTTCTGCCGCCCACCGCGGCTGTCCGCGGAAGTCCGCCAGCGGGCGGACCTCTGGCTGCGCGCGGCGTGTGCCCTGGGCACCAATCGGGCCGCCGGCCAGTTCCCGGCCCCGGTGCAGCTCGCCCTCCGCGGGCTCGACACGGTCGTTTGCCAGGACGCCCAGGCGGCCCTGGCGGATACGGCCGTCGGCTATCCGCTGCGCGCCCAGCACCCGGAATGGAGCGCTGTCCTGGCGTGGCCCCGGCCGCTGCTGCTGGCGCTGCTGGAGGGGTTGACCGGCGAGTTGTCCGCCCAGCTGCCGCCAGACCGCGAGCTAACCGCCGTCGAGGGCTCCCTCGCCGACTTCCTGGTCCGCGAGGCGTTCGCCGCCCCGCTGGGGATCACCTGGCCGGGGCAGGAGCCGCTGCGGGTGGAAGTGGGTGCGCGCGATCCCGGCGTCAAGTGGGCGCGGCTCTACCCCGGGGACCGCGTCCTGGCGGCGGCCGCGCTCAGTGTGCAGGGTTCCTTCGGCGCCCACGAGTGCCAGCTGCTGCTGCCGGCCGACTGCCTCCCCCGCCCGTCCGCCACCTCCGCCGAGCGCCCCAAACCGCCGACGAGGGAGCAGCTGCGCGAGCGCCTCGAAGGGCTGCTCCAGGAAGCCGCCGTCGAGGTGGCCGTGGCGCTGGGCCAGACCGAGGTGCCGCTGGAGCTGCTGAGCCGACTCAAGCCCGGGGACGTGCTCGTACTCGGCCAGCGGGTGCGCGACCCGCTCACGGTGAGCGTCGGCGGCCGGCCCAGGTTTCTCGCCTGGTCGGGGCGCGTGGAGGGGCGCCAGGCCTGTCAGATCTCCTCCATCCTCGATGGGTGACGTATGAGCCCAGACCCCTATTCCACGCCATCTGAATCTCACCTGGGCGCGAGGCCAACCCCGGAGATCGAGGCGCGCTTCCCGGAGTTCGCCGAGATGGAGGGACACGCTCCCCCCGGCCCGCCCGGATCGCTCGACAGCCTGCTCGACGTCACCGTGACCGTCAGCGCCGAGCTGGGGCGCATCACGCTACCGATCAGCGAGGTGCTCAAGCTCGGCCTGGGGTCGGTACTGGAGCTGAATCGGGCGGTGTCCGAGCCGGTCGATCTGATCGTTCAGGGCGTCAAGCTGGCGCGCGGCGAGGTGGTCGTGGTCGAGGATCGCTTCGCCATCCGCATCCAGGAGATCCTCGATCCGAAGAAGCGCGTGCCGCCCATGTAATGCCTCTGAAAGCCCACGGGGCGCGGCCCGTGGGGAAGCTGCGACCAACCCGGAGCGCCAGTGACGGGCGCTCCGGACTGGTCAGGGACCATGTGCGCGTGACGCGCCCCCGCACTACCTGATGATCGAGGCCATTTCCTGCAACACCTGATCGGTGACGGTAATCGTCCGAGCGTTGACCTGGAACCCGCGCTGGGCGATGATCAGGCGCGTGAATTCCTGGGCCACGTCCACGTTGGACGACTCCAGGGCGCCCTGCTGGATCGTTCCGCGGCCGCCCGAGTTCGCGCCGGCGATCAGCGGGTCGCCGGACTGCGCGCTGACGCTGAACAGGTTGCCGCCGTCGCGGTTCAGGCCTCCCGGGTTGGCGAACGTGGCGATCGCTAGCTGGGCGAGGGCCAGTGTTCGGCCGTTGGTGAACACCCCGCTGATCGTCCCGTTCTGACTCACCGACACCGTGGCCAGCGACCCGGCCGCGAACCCGTCCTGCACCGTCGCGGCGGCCGACGTGGTGCCGCCGAACTGGGTCAGCCCGTTGAAGTCGTTGGGCGCGCCGAGGTTCAGCTGAATCCGCTGCGGGGTGGGCAGTCCGGTAAACTCCGCGACCAGGTTTATGTCGCCCGCCCCGGTGCCCGTCACCTGCTGGAACGACCCGTCCTGGTTGAACGTGATGCCGGAGACCGTCGCGTCGGTCAAGGTTCCCTCCCCCGCCGTGAGCGCGGCCGTCAGATCCCAGGTGTTGTTGGCCGTTTTCTGGAAGACCAGGCTGAGGTTGTGGCCGGTGCCCTGGGTGTCGTAGACCTGGATGGCGGTGCTGACCGTGTCGCCGTTCTTGCCGGCCGTCGTGAGGGTGGGGGTGTAGTTGGCCCAGCGCGTGCTGCCTACCTGGGCGGGCGCCGTGCTGTCGTTGAGCGTCAGGTTGAGCCGCGACGGGCCGACCGCGCTGTCGGTGACGACGAGGTTGCCGGCGGCGTCCAGCACGGCGGTGGAGCCGGGGAACAGGCCGTTGAGGAACGTGAGCAGGTCGCCGACGGTCGTGGCCGCGCCGGCGACGGGGAACGTCGCGTTGACCGCGGTGCCGTCCCGGGCCGTCCCCTGGATGGTGAGCTGGTCGCCCGCCGCGTAGGGGACGGTATTCCCGTCGAGGCCGTTGAGGGGCGTCGCGGCGGTGGCGGGGGCACCGCCCGCGAGGAGCGGCTGCGGACTGGTGAGGGTCTGGGCGAGCGGCCCGGTGGTGTTGGCGCTGAGGTTCCCGGTGAAGGTGACCGACTGCGTCGCCTGGCCCGGGATGCCGGCCCCGAAGGGAATGCGGATGTCCTTGATGTCGGGCGCCTGGAACCCCGGGTTCACCCCATCCCCTTCGCCGACCGTGCCGAAGCGCTGGACGCGCAGGCCGGAGCCGGAATCGACGAGGTAGTTTTGCTGGTCCACCCCGAACGCGCCGGCCCGGGTGAACGAGGTGGTGGTGCCGTTGCTGACCACGAAGAAGCCGTTGCCCTGGATGGCCAGGTCGAGGTTGCCGCCGGTCGTCTCGATGCCCCCCTGGCCGAGGTTCGTGTCGATGGCCTGGGTGCGCACGCCAAGGCCCGGCTGGATCGGGTTGGTCCCGCCGGTGGTGGCAGTCGAACTGGTGGCGGGGCTGATCGTTTGGTAGAGCAGGTCCGCGAACCGGACGCGCTGACTCTTGAATCCGGTCGTGTTGGTGTTGGCAAGGTTGTGGCCCACGACGTCGAGCAGTTGCTGATGAACGCGCAGGCCGGATACGCCAGTAAGCAACGAGTTGGCCACGACTCAGTCTCCTCGGGTGCCAATCGGGGTGGGAAAGCGGTGCGGTCAGGTCAGGTTCCGCCGGTCACACTCTGGATCTGATTGAGGTCCACGTTGACGCCGTCGATGACGAGCTGGACGTTACCCTTGTCAAGAGCGATGGAATCCACCTGACCCTCCTGGGTCCGCGGCGGGTCGCCCGCCGAGTAAGTGACCGTCTTGCCGATCAGGCTGCTACCCTGGGTCAGACCCTGCAGGGTCAGCAGGTTCGCGAAATTCGTGTTCATTTGCAGGACGGCGTTGAGAGTGGAGAACTGGGCCATCTGGGCGATGAACTCCGCGTTGTCCACTGGCTGCAATGGATCCTGGTTCTGCAGCTGGGCGATCAGGAGTTTCAGAAAGTCGTTCTGGCCCAGCGCGTTGACATCGTTCTGTGGAGTGGCCTGCCTGGCCCCGCCCGCGCCGGCAAGGGGAATCGTGCTGGTAACGCCATCGACGGCCATGATGCGCTCCTTCGGTTCTTTCTCTTCGTGGGGTCGGGGCTATCGGTCAGGCCACCACGTCCAGGCGTCCGGCGCGTGGCGGACCCTTCCTCGGAGCAGATCCGACACGTCCCGGCGCGGGCAGGGCGTCCTCTTCGGGAAGGAAACACTGGCCGAAATCGTGGCGGGAGTGGCCTCCGTGTCCGGCCCCTTCACGGCTGATGTCGAACCGACCGAGTGCCACCCCGGCCGCTTCGAGCCTGCGCTGCAGCTGGTGCAGCTGACTTTCGAGCAGCTGGCGGGTCGCCTCCTCGTGGACGACGACGTGGGCGGTGATGCCCCCCTCGGTCGCCCGGATGTGGATGCGAACCATCCCCAGTTCCGGAGGATCCAGCCGCAGGCGGATCTCGGTGGGGCGCCCGGGGGCGCCGTCATGGTTCAGGACCGCCCGCGCCATCTGCTCGATTGCGGGAACTCGTACTGGACCGACGTCGGGGGACTCCCGCAGCCCCACGACCGGCCCCGGCAGGGTTCCGGCCAGTTCAGGACTGGCACGCGCCTCGGGCGCCTTCGGGTCACCGCGCCTGGGCGCAACGACCATGGGTTTCGCTTCGCCAACCGGCGTCAGAGCTGCCGGGACGATTGACTGCACCACGGCGGGCTGAGCCCCGCTCTGAGGAGAGATCGGCGTTTGCGCCGGCATCCCTTTCAGGGCGACCCGGTCGTCTGCCGCAATGACGATGGCGGAGGCGTCAGGGTGTGCGACCGGCGCGGACTGTCCCGCGGACGGCGAAGCGCCGGGGACCGCCGGAGGCGAAGAAGCGGACAACGGAACGGGGGCCTCGGAAGTCATCGGGGCGGCGCTCGCCGGCAGGTCACTCGTCGCGGGTAGCATCACCGGCTGGGCAGTCGGCATCCCGGCTGGAGGGGACACAGGCGCCGCTGCGGGAGGTATCCCTGAATTCGGAGGCACAATCGATTCGACCTGGCTCGCCGAACCTGCCAGCGCCGCCCCGAAGGAAGGCGCGAGCGGGGTAGGCGCAGCTGCTGCCCTGGCATTGGCCCCGCTCGCCGCGCCGGATGGAGGCACGGCGGGAATCCCGTCACCCGTCCGCGACATTGTGCCGGGTAACGCGATCTGGGAGACGACAGGGCCTGCGGTTGCAGTCGAAGCGGCCGGTTCCCCATTCGCGCCGGCAACCGCGAGGCCGGGCAGGAGGGCAACCGCCAAGGCGTTAACTCCGGACGCTGAGGGGTCGGGGTCCGATTCGGCAGGGTCGGCAGGGTCGGCATCGCCCTCAGGTGCGGTGAAACCCGGCGTGTCTGTCTGCTCGATCCGGCGGCGCAGGTGGTCGGCGAAGGTTTGTGGGCCGGAGGGTCGCGGGTCGCTCTTGACGGGTGCCCTGACGCCTGAGTCCGGAACCGAGGACGGCGGTTGCCCAGCCGCGGATGCCGGGCCGATCTGGTCGGATCGGTCCGAAGTGACCGCGGCGGAGAACGCAGTTGAGGCGGGACTGAACAAGTCGCACCTGCGGGGGCATGACCCTGGGTTCCTGTTCGACAGGAACTATAGGTCAGCTCCGGTAATACTCTCGCGCGAGGACAAAAAAGTTCGCGTACGGGGCGCGGACGAGTTGCGCGGCGGGGAGGTTTATCGCGATTGGGACGGTTACGCCACCGGCGGCGCCCTGGCCTGGTTGGTTCTTTCTGCCGCAAGCGGCAAAAATAGTCAGGGCGATCCGGTCTCAGTCGGGACTGTTCTGGATAGCGTCGGCGGTCTGCTGAGCGGCCTCCGGCGTCAGGTAGTAGCCGCTCGCGAGCCGTTCGGCAACCTCACGCAGGCGGTCTGGGCGGACCGCGGGCGTCTGGCGAACCTGGTCGAGGAGCCCGGCGAGCTGTGCCGAGGGAACGTGGGTGCTCGCCTGGTTGGGGGTGGTGCTCGCCACGCCCTCGGCCTGGTGCGCGTCCGCTGCCTGCCGGGCTTCCGGCTGAGCTACCGGCACGTAGGTCAGATGGACATTATTGACCCGCATGTTTGCTTCCCCCGTGTGACTGGGTCACACTACCTGTATCGAGCGGCTTGCGGAATACTTGCGGCGGATTCTTGTCCTTGCGGTGATTTTCAGATCCGATTATAAACCGCCGCAACCCGTCTGCCCACCACCTCGGGTGCCCAAACATGAGTGCGGAACCTTCGCCGCCGGACCACGACCCCTTGCGGCCTCCGTTCTGGCGTCGCCGGGTCCGCTGGCTCGCTCCGGCGTTCGTCGCCGTTGTGGCGGCCGCGATCACCTTTCTCTCCATCACTCTGTCCGGGGACGAGCCCACGCCCGAACCGCAGCAGGCCGCGTTCCCCAAAACAAAGACCCCGCCCTCCGGCGCGAAGGACGACAGGACGGGCAGGGAGGAAGGTCCGCGCCCCGAGGTGCTCCCGGACAGCATCGGCAACGCCGATCAGTACGCCCACGAAGGCCGGTTCGACCTGGCCCTGACGATGCTCCAGCGTCTGCGCGTCAAGGCGGCCCCCCCGGCGCGTGACATCCTGCAGTACCGCATCGCGCTCTGCCTGGAGGGACTCGGGCGCTGGCAGGGGGCGGCGACAGCTTACCGCGCCCTGGCCGGGCAGGCGAGGAGCGCGGCCACGGTGACGGCCGCCGAGCTAGGGCTGGTGCGCCTGGCTCTCCGCGAGGGCCGCCCGGCCGAGGCGAAGGCGCTGCTCTACCCGCTCAACCTGCGCTCTGGCGAGGGCCAGTTCCGCGACCGCCCGCAGTTGGCGGAGGTGAAGTACCTGCTCGCCCTCGCCCTGCTCCGGGAGGCACTGCACGGCGGCCCCGTGGATTTGCTCGGGGCGGCCCCGGCCGGGCCGGGCGCACTCGACTTCGAGCTGCCGCGCGCGCTCGACTGGGCCGCTCCGCTCGTCCCGCCGGGGAAGCCGACCGCCGAGGGGGTGAAGGTCAAGCCGTTCGGCCCCAACCCGGAGGACGCGCTGGTCACCGCGCGGCTCGACGAGGCCGCGGTGGCGCAACTCCTGGAGCGGTTGGCGGGGATGAGGAAGTGGGGCATGGCGTGGAGCAAGGCGGCGCGCGAACGGGCTGGCATGCGGCGAGCCCGGGTGGCGGTTCGCGAGGTTCCGCTGCCCGAGGTGCTGCAGGGGCTGACCGACCCGTTCGGCCTGGTCTGGGAGGTGGGCGAAGGGACGCTCAGAGTGAGAACCGCGGAGGAGGCGCCGCCGGAGGAAGCGGCCGGGCGGCGGCGGCGCACGGCCCGGCGGGCGGTGCGCGACGCGGTCCTGCTCACCCCGAACCACCCGCTCAGTGAGGCTGCCTTCCTGGAGGTCGGCAACCTGGAGGCGGCGGAGGGGCGACTGAGCGAGGCGGCCGCCTGGTATCGCCAGCTGCTCCAGCCCGCCCGGACGAGCCCGCACAGCGCGGCAGCGAGCTACAACCTCGGTCTGGCCCTCAAGCGGCAGCGCAATCCGCACGCAGCCATCGAGGCTTTTTACCGGACCGTCGATCAGGCGCCCGGCGGCGACCTGGCCCCGTGGGCGCGGCTGTGGGTCGGGCGGCTGCTGCTGGAGCAGGCGGAGTACGAGCACGCGGCGATACCGCTGCGCCGGGCGGCGGCCGCCCCGGGCCACCCGGCGGGGCCGCCGGCGGTCGTCCACCTGGCCGCGGCGTATCTGCTGGCGAAGCAGCCGCGCGCGGCGCACGAGGTGCTGAGCCGGTTCCGACCGCTGGTGCTGGGCGCGCCGGTGCGCCCCGCCGCGGACCTGCTGGACGCGCTGGCGCGGGTGCGGCTGGCCGGACAGTCCGAGGGGGTGTCCCGGGACGCCGCCGACCTGCTGACCGCCCTGGTGACGTTTCCCAGGGACGGTTTCCTCGGCCCGGTGGGGATCCTGGTGGCAGGGCACGGCTACCAGGCCCTGAACCTGCGGGCGAAGGCGGTTGATCTGTACGAGACAACGCTGCCGAACCTCGAAGGCCCGCTGGCGGAAGAGATGACGTACACGCTGGCAGCGTTCCGCCTCGAAGCGACCCCGGACGGGAAGGACCGGGCCGGCGCGGTAAAAATGCTCGACGCCCTGGCCACGCTGCGCGGGAGCCGGTGGGCCGACCCGGCGCAGTTCTACCTCGCCCAGGTGGCCCTGCAAGAGGGGCGGCCGCGCGAGTGCCTGGGGCGGTGCCAGCGCCTGCTGCGCGACCCGAACGGGGTGGCGCGGTCGGCGGTGCTCGAGTTGATGGGGCGCTGCTTCAGCCAGATGGGCGAGCACCAGCTGGCGGCCCGCTGCTTCGCGGGCGAGGCGCCCGACTGGCGCCCGGACTGACACCCGGTCCGGGTGATCGAGTCCGGTTTCCCTCCCCTCCCCCTGGCGGGGGGGAGGAAGCCCAACCACATCTCCACACCCTCGCGCCGTGTATCCCGTGCCTGTTTTTCCGCGTCACCCGCCCCAGGTGAAGGCGTCCAGCAGGTTCGTGTAGTCGTCGGTCCACACCGGGCGGCCCGGGCGCGGCCGGACCGCCTCCCACTGGCGATTCCGGCCCGCCGCGCCCAGGTGTTCCGGCCGGCGGGCCATCACCAGCCACTGCGATGGCGCCTTCCCCCGGGCGCGCTCGTCGGACAGGACAGTCATCTGGGTCCGCACCCTGCACACCAGCCCCAGGTCGCCCGCCAGGTCGCCGAGGACCGCTTCGAGACGCAGGTAGCGGTTCGAGATGTGGAACAGCAACATCCCGTCCGGGGCGAGCTTCGACAGGTAGAGGTGCAGCGCCTCGCGCGTCAGCAGGTGCAGGGGGATCGCGTCCGAGCTGAAAGCGTCAATGACCAGCAAGTCGTAGGCCCGATCCGGGGCGCGGGCCAGCGTCAGCCGGGCGTCGCCCGGGACGATGGGGCGGAGCCCTTCCGGCCCGAGCGGGGAGTCGCGCAGGAAGGTGAAGTGCTCCTGGGCGATCCGGATCACCGCCGGGTCGATCTCGTAGTAGGTGAACTGCTGCCCCTTCCGCCCGTACACGGCCAGGGTGCCGCAGCCCAGCCCGACCACCGCCACCTTCCCCCGCGGCCGGCGCTCCGCGAAATCCGTGAACAGCATCCCCGCAGGGCTGCTCGGGGTGTAGTAGGCCAGCGGCTCGCAGCGCGTGGCCGGGTCGAGGTTCTGCCTGCCGTGAACGGTACTCCCGTGGATCAGCACCCGGAACCGTCCGGCCGGATCCTCCGCCACCCGGTGGACGCCGAAGAAGCTGCGCTCCTGGTGAATGATGCGGCCGTGGACGCTCGGGGCGAACGGGGCGGCGAGCAGCACGGCGCCCACCCCCAGCCCAAGGCGCAGCGGCCGGTCGCCGAAGGCGTAGCACACCAGCACCGGCAGCGCGAACATGACGCCCACACGCGGCGGTCCGGGCGGCAGGTCGAGGGACCGCGCCACCGCGATCAGGCCGGCGGTGAGAAGCCCCAGGCTCACCGGCAGGGCAACGTCCAGGGCGCGGGCGCGGGCCGCCCACGGATCGTTGGCCGCGCGCTTCCTCGGCCCGGGCACGAGCAGGCAGGCGAGGACGAGGACGAGCGGGTACTCGACGAGGCCGCTGAAGACAACCGGAGCGACCAGGGCGTTGCACACGCCGCCCAGCACTCCGCCGAGCGACAGCCAGAGGTAGAACCCGGTCAAGTGGGCAGCGGGCGGGCGGTCGCGGGCCAGTTCCCCGTGGCAGATCATGGCGATCACGAACAGCCCCAGCAGGTGAGCGCCGACGAGCAGCCAGACCGGCTCGGTTGCCTCCGACAGCAGCGCCAGCAGCAGGATCACCACCACAATGGGCATCCCGCCGACCATCGCCCGGTGCGGCAGCAGCGGCCGCCGCGCGAAGACCAGCGTGAAGGTGAGCAGGTAAATCGCGAGCGGCACGACCCAGAGCAACGGGATTGGGGCGATGTCGGTGGTGAGGTGCGTCGTCACACTCAGCATCAGGCTCGAAGGGACGAACGCGAGCAGCGCCCAGCGCAGCCGGCGGGCAAGGGTGGGAGCGGCTCCGCCCGCGTCCGGGTTCGCCGCCGCGACGGATCCCGGCGCCGGGGCAGCCACGCACAGGGCGCACAGGCAGGTCAGCACGACGAGCAGGCAGTAGCCGAGCGTCCAGAGTTCGCCCTGTCCGTCCAGCGGCCACGCAGGCTCGATCACCACCGGGTAGGCGAGCAGCGCGAGCAGGCTCCCGAGGTTGCTCGCGGCGTAGAGGAAGTACGGGTCCGCCGCCGATGGGTGGCGCGTGGACGCGAACCAGCGCTGCAGCAGCGGCCCGCTCGCAGCGATGAGGAAGAACGGCAGGCCGACGCCGACCAGCAGCCGGCCGAGGAGCCACAGGGTCGGGTTCGCGTCGGTGGGCGGGGCCGAACCTCCGAGGACCGCGACCGGCAGGAGCGCCAGGGCGACCGCCAGCAACGCCAGGTGGAGCGGGGTATGGACGCGCGGGCCGAGCCACGCGGGGGCGGCGTGGGCGTAGGCGTACCCGGCGAGGAGGGCCGCCTGGAAGAAGACCATGCAGGTGTTCCACACCGCTGGCGTCCCGCCCAGCGACGGCAGCAGCATCTTTCCGACCATCGGCTGCACCAGAAACAGCAGGAACGCGCTGGCGAAGAGCGTCAGCGCGAACAGGATCGGCAGCAGCATGAGGCGGCGTGGCATCGCAATGGGGAGAGGCAAGTTCGGCATCGGGAACACGAGTCGCCGGGACGCTGACAGCTGTTACCCTACCTCTGATGCGGCGCCGCTACAAGGTCGTGCGGGCATCTCCCGACCAGCCCGGAGCGCCCGCGCCGGGCGCCTGGAGTGCCCGGCGCGGGCGCTCCGGGCTGGTCGGACGGCCCCCGACGCGCTTTCCCCGCGCCTTCCCCCGTCACGTCTGCTACACTGACGCCGAGACGCCTCCACACCGCGCAGGCTGCCGCCGATGCCCGACGCCAACCCGCAAACCCTGCTCGACCCGCAGTTCCTCGCCCGGCTCGAACAGCTCGAGCTGGTGTCGCGCAAGATCTTCGTCGGCCGCATGAAGGGCGAGCGACGCAGCAAGCGCAAGGGCCAGAGCGTCGAGTTCGCCGACTATCGCAACTACGTCGTCGGCGACGACCTGCGCCACCTCGACTGGAACCTGTTCGGCCGCCTCGACCGGCTGTTCATCCGTCTGTTCATGGAGGAGGAAGACCTGCACGTCTACCTCCTCATCGACAACAGCCTGTCGATGGGCTTCGGCAGCCCGACGAAGCTCCAGTACGCCGCCCAGGTGGCCGCCGCCCTCGGGTTCGTCGGCCTGGTGAACATGGACCGGGTGGTGGTTGAGGCGTTCAACGACCGGCTCACGCAGTCGCTGCCGGCGACGCGCGGGCGGCGCGGCCTGTGGCGCGTCCTCGACTTCCTGGCGAAGCTGGAGCCGGCCGGGCCGAGCGACCTGCGCCGCGCCCTGCGCGCCTTCAGCATCAAGTGCAGCGGCAAGGGCGTCGTCATCCTCCTCAGCGACTTCATGGACAAGGGCGGCTACGAGGAGGCGCTGCGCTACCTCGTCGCCCGCCAGCTCGACGTCTACGCCATCCAGGTGCTGTCGCGCGAGGAGATCGAGCCGGAGATCGTCGGCGACCTGAAACTGGTGGACGTCGAGGACGACGACGCGGCCGAGATCACGGTCACCGCGCCGCTGCTGAAGCGGTACAGGCAGAACCTGGCTGCGTACCGGGCAGCGCTGAGCGAGTTCTGCTCGCGGCGCGGCATCGCGTATCTGTTCACCAGCAACCAGGTGCCGTTCGAGCGCCTGGTGCTGAACTACCTGCGCCAGCGCGGGCTGGTGCGCTGACCGGAGTAAAGCCCACGGGTCGCGTCCCGTGGGTGAAGCGCTGGCGACTTTACCCACGGGACGCGACCCGTGGGCTTTGGAGCAGAGATCATGGCAGCCCGCGCCTCGTCGGTTTCGTTCCTTGCCCGCGCCTGGTTCCCGGCGAGCCTGGCCGTCCTGCTGCTCCTGACGGTGCCGGTACTGGTCCTCGTCGTCATGCACCTCTTCGGCGCCGATGGGGCCGTCAATGCGTGGCTGGAAGACACGTTCCAGCTCAGCTACGAGCTACCGCTGCCGTGGGTCTTCGGGCTGGTGTTACTGCTGATCCCACTGCTCATCGTTCTGCTCTACTTCCTCAAGCTGAAGCGCAAACCGCTGCAGGTGCCGAGCACGTTCCTCTGGCGCAAGAGCATCGAGGATCTGCACGTCAACAGCCTGTTCCAGTGGCTGCGCGAGAACGTGCTGCTGCTGCTGCAGCTGCTCGCCGTGCTGCTGCTCCTCTACGCCGTCATGGGCTTCCGGTTCCACGGCAGCACCACGCGCGGCCAGCACTACATCCTGATGCTCGACAACTCGGCGAGCATGGCCGCGACCGACGTGCGGCCGAGCCGCCTGGAGTGGGCCAGGCAGGAGGCGCTCAAGGTCATCGACGCCGCCACCGAGGACAGCGTCGGCATGGTGATCGTCTTCAACGCCAAGGCGACGACGCTGCAGTCCTACACGACCAACAAGGCGAAGCTGCGCGATGCGGTCATGAGCATCCAGCAGACGCACCGTCCGGCGCGCATCGAGGACGCCCTGCTGCTGGCAGACTCGCTCGCCAACCAGCGGCGCTCGACGGAGGACGTCGCGTCGCAGCCGGAGAACGTCCCCCCCGGGCAGGAGCGCACGTTCGTCCCGCCGAAGGGCATTCCGACCGACGTCTACCTGTTTTCCGACGGTGGCTTCCCCGACCCGCCCGAGTCGGCCATCGCCAACCTGAACTCGCTCCTCGCTGGCAACACCTCGGCGCTGGGCAATCTGAACCTGCGCTTCCAGCTCGCCGGCCGGCGCGGCCCCGAGCACGCGAACAACGTCGCGATCGTCGGGTTCAGCGCGGTGCGCCTCGCCGACAAGGGCGGGCAACGGCCCGGCGATGACACCGCCCGCCTCCAGGTGCTGGTGCAGGTGCGCAACTACCGCGCCCGGGACGCCGAGGTCAAGCTGCGCCTCGACGTGACCGCCGGCGGGAAGCTCGTCCACGCCGCCCAGGAGCAGAAGACTATCCCTGCCCGCCGGGTGGTCCGCAACGAGAAGGATAAAAGCGAGGGAAATAAGGATGAACCGGGCGAGGGACCGTTCACGTTCACCCTGCCGCCCCTCGACCTGCGGTCGAGCAACGTCCTCCGCGCCTACGTGGAGGGGGCCGGCGACGATTTCCCGCTGGACGACGAGGCGTGGCTCGTGGTCGGGCTGGCACGCAAGGCGAACGTGCTGATCGTCGGCGGCAACAACCCGGTGCTGGAGGCGTTCTTCGACCAGGAGGCGATGAAGAAGCTGGCGAAGGTCAAGCGGCTGGCGCCGGCGGACCTGGCCCAGGACTCGTATCGGACGGCGGCCCGGAGCGGCGCGTTCGACCTGGTCGTCTTCGACCGCTGCATGCCGGAGAAGGAGGAGGATTTGCCGCGCGCGCACACGCTGTGCATCGATCGGCCGCCGCTGCCGTGGGTGCGCGGCGACGCCGGGCTGAAGAACCCGTTCCTCATGGTCAGCAAGAAGGGCCACCCGCTGCTGCGGCACGTCGCCAGCCTGTGGGACGTGGGCGTGAGCGGCGCCTTCCGGTTCGGCGTCAGGGACAACCTGCCGGAGGCAGCGGCGAAGCAGTTCAACCTCGACGGTAAGCAACGCGACAGGAGGGCGCTGCCGCCGGTGACGCGCCTGGTCGAGGCGGGCGGCGACGTGCCGGTGGTGTTCACGCTGCCGCGCGGGCCGTACACGGACCTGGTGCTGACGTTCCCGCTGGTGAGCGACCGGGGCGACCTGATGACGAACTGGCCGCTGCACCCGAGCTTCCCGCTGTTCCTGCGCAACGTCCTCCTTGTCCTGGGGAACGTGGGCGAGGGAATGGGCGAGGGAGCGGTGCCGCCGGGCGAGCCGATGGTGCTGCGACCGGAGGCGGGCGTGCAGTGGCTGGAGGTGACGCCGCCCCAGGGGCCGGCCGAGAAGCTGCAGCGCGGCTCGCGGCCGGACTTCATCTTCGCCGGGACGGACCGGGTCGGCCTGTACCGGGTGCGGCGCGACGACGGCGGCCTGCACTACTTCGCGGTCAACCTCCTCGACCCGCAGGAGAGCAGCATCGAGCCGCGGACCCGCTTCAAGGTCGGGACCGACGACATCGACGCCGGCCAGGAGCGCTCGCAACCGCGCGACCTGTGGAAGTGGATCGTCCTCGCCGCGCTGGGCCTGCTGCTGGTGGAATGGTACGTGTACAACCGGCGGGTTCATGTGTGAGGACGGATGATGCCGTACAGGCCAGGGCGCCGGTCACGCCGAAGCCCGCACCGGCTCGCGGGCCTCTGTCCGCCCCGGCGCGACGGGCAGGTGAAGGGTAAACTGGCTCCCACGGCCTGGCTCGCTCGTCACCGTCACCGTCCCACCAAGCACGGCCGCAATCCGCCGGACCACCGCCAGTCCCAGCCCTACCCCGGCCTGGCCAGATCGTCGAGCGTGCCGCGCGCGGAAGAACGGCTCGAACACCAACGGCAGATCCTCCGCCGTCAGACCCCAGCCCCTGTCCGCCACGGCAAGATGGACCTCCCCCCCCGACGCCCACGCCCGGACCGCGATCGGCGTGTCGGGTTCGCTGTACTTGCAGGCATTCTCCAGCAGGTTGTCCAGCGCATGGGCCAGCAGGGAAGAGTGCGCCCGCACCGGCAGCGGCGCCCCGCCCGGTACGTCCGCATCCAGGTCCGTTCCTCGGGGCCGCCCGGCCCAGCGGCGAAGCTGCTCGGGCACCCAGGCGGTCAGGTCGAGTTCCTCGAACCCCGGACGCAGGCCGTCGGCGTCGGTCCGGGCCAGGAACAGCAACGCCTCGACGACCTGCCGCATACGAACCCCCTCCCCGTGAACTGCGTCCAGCACGCGCTGATACTCCGCGGGCGTCCGCTCGCGCCGCTGGGCGACCTCGACCTGGCCGAGGAGAACGGTCAGGGGCGTGCGCAGCTGGTGCGAGGCATCGCCGGTGAAGCGCCGCTGCTGCTCGAACGACTCCTGAAGGCGGCCCAGCAGGTCGTTAAAGGTCCGGCACAGTTCCTCCAGCTCGTCTCCGGTGCCTGGGCTGGGCAGCCGCCGCCCCAGATCCTCGGCGGTGATTTGTGCGGCCGACTCCGCCATGCGCGCGACCGGGGCCAGCGTTCTCCGGGATAGCCGCCGTGCGAACAGGGCCGCCACCACCCAGAGGACGGCGGACAGGCCGGCCACCGTTACCCCCAGCCGCCACAACGCCGCCTGTGCGGGACCGACCGGCAGCCCCGCCGTGAGGACGACGGCCGGGTACTCGTCGTCGTCCAGCTCGCCGCGCGGGGCTGCGCGCGGGGTGAGGCGTCGCCAGGCCAGCCGCCAGCCCCCCAGGTTCGCCCGGCCATCCGCCGGTGCCGCGGACCCGGCCCGGTCCGGTTGCCAGGCGACCGGGAAATCCCCCTCGCGGGCGTTGGGCGATCTGTCCACGGTCCGGCCGTCGGTGGCCTGAATCACCCAGCGCGGTTGCCCCTCATCCGGGCCGCGCCCCAGCGTCAGGGCGCGCTCGGCCGGATCCCACTCGATGCGGTCCTCCTCGACCTCGGCGGCGGCCGCGAGGGTGGCCAGGGCGGCGTCCAGTCGCGCGTCCAGCTCGCCGTAGAAGTACGAGCGGGCGAGCAGATACAGGGCGGCGGAGAAGCCGGCCAGGACGACGGCCAGGGCGAGCAGGAAAAACGCCGTTAGTCGGCCCGTCAGGCTCATGTCTCCTCCTCCCCGTCAATCGCCGGCGCGCGCAGGACGTAGCCGCGCCCGCGCAGCGTGTGGATCAGGCGCAGCCCGTGGACCTCCAGCTTGCGCCGCAGTTCCATGACGTGGACCTCCAGGGTGTTCGACAGGCCGTCGTACCGCTCGTCCCAGACCTGCTCGTAGATTCGCGTTCTGGACAGGACGTGGCCGGGGTGGCGGAGGAAGAAGACCAGCAGCGCCTGCTCCTTCGCGGTCAGGTCCAGGGGACGGCCGGCACGCTCGGCCCGGTGGGTGACGAGGTCAACCTTGACGTCGCCGAAACTCACCACCGTTCCAGGTCCGCCGTCCCGGCGACGGATCAACGCCCGGACGCGGGCCAGCAACTCCTCGAAGGCGAACGGTTTGCAGAGGTAGTCGTCCGCCCCGCCGTCGAGCCCCTGGACGCGGTCGGCGATGGTGTCGCGCGCCGTCAAAAACAGGACGGGCGTGTGCCGGTTGACCTGGCGAAATCGGCGGAGTACCTCCAACCCGTCCACGTCGGGCAACCACCAGTCGAGCAGCAGCAGATCCCAGTCGCCGGAGCGAAGGGCTACCCACGCCGCCGCGCCATCGGCCGCCCGTTCCACCGCGAACCCCTCCTCCCGAAGCCCACGCACCAGGAAGTCGGCAATCCCGTTTTCGTCCTCGACGACCAGAATGCGGACCCCCATGTGACCTCCCGCGGGCGATTGGGCCAGGGCGAGCCGGCCCCTGCCGCCCTGTACTCATGGTATCGCCGCTGCCAGCGGTGAGGCGAAGATAAGCCCGAATTTATCCGGGGTTCAGGGGAGCCTTAGGATGCGCGGGTAGGATTCGGGTGTATGGCAGACGCGCTTCGCCCGGCGACCAGACCTGGAGGATGCTCATGTTGATTTCCGTGCTTCAGACCGTGTGCTGCTACTTCACCCACGCGAAGGCCGGCACGCGCACAAACGCAACCACTCCCTCGGGGAGCGACGAGGCCGGCCGCTCGCTGGAGCGGGTGAGTCTGTTGCGCTGCGCGTCGGCGGGGCGGCGAAACCAAACGAATCCCTGGGCGTTCCTTGCGGGACGCTGGATGTAGGCCTGCTTCGCCCCAGTTTCAGGTGAGCCAGGGGCGTTGGTGAGGCGTCCGCTCGGGCGCACGCGCCTGAGTGGATGGGCGTCCCCTGCCGCACGGGGCTTGTGTTTCGCCTGCCTTGCCGTAGGTTGAGCTGGTGTGTGCTCTCAACTTCATCCGCGCGGGGGAGGGGCTCGGCCGATGCAAGTCAACTGGCGAGGGGTCTTCCCGGCGGCAACGACCCAGTTCCACGACGACCAGTCGCTGGACGTCGCCGGCACCGTGGCGCACGTCGAGCGGCTGGTGCAGGCCGGCGCTCACGGTATGATCGTGCTGGGGACAGTCGGCGAAAACTGCTCGCTCGCGTATGCGGAAAAGCTGGAGGTGCTGCAGGCGGCGGTGCGCCAGGTCGCGGGCCGCATCCCGGTGCTGACCGGCGTCGCCGAGTGCTCGACGCGCCTCGCGTGCCGGTTCGCCGCCGACGCGAGTCAGGCCGGCGTCGATGGGCTGATGGTCCTGCCAGCGATGGTTTACAGGTCGGACCCGCGCGAGACGCTGACCCACTTCCGCGCCGTCGCCCGCGCGACCGGGCTGCCGGTGATGTGCTACAACAACCCCGTCAGCTACGGGGTGGACCTCACCCCGGCAATGTTCGCCGAGCTGGCCGACGAACCGCGCTTCGTCGCGGTCAAGGAGTCGTCGGAAAACGTCCGCCGCATCACCGACCTGAAAAACGTGTGCGGCGACCGCTACCTGCTGTTTTGCGGCGTCGATGACCTCGTCCTGGAGAGTGTCCTGCTCGGCGCCACCGGCTGGGTGTCGGGGCTGGTGAACGCCTTCCCCGAGGAGAATCGGCTCCTGTGGGATCTGGCGGTTGCGGGCCGCTACGAGGAGGCGCTGGCGGTCTACCGCTGGTACACCCCGCTCCTGCACCTGGACACGCACCCCAAACTGGTCCAGTACATCAAGCTCGCGGCGGCGGCGTGCGGGCACGGGACCGAGACGGTCCGGGCTCCGCGGCTGCCGCTGGTGGGGCGGGAGCGCGAGGAGATCCTGGCCCTCGTCCGGCGGGCCATCGAGACGCGCCCGCGCGGCCGGACCGCTGCGCGAACGGTCGCGCCAGTGTAGCGAGCGGTGTGCGGGCGTTGTCCCCACGGACTGGATGCTACAGCCAGACAATCGGGCTGCGGTATCGACCCGGTTTGCGGAAGGCAACCCCTCTCCCCGGTTGGAAGCGGTTGCAAACTAGCCCCGAGCGCCAGCCTCCCGATGGGTCCAGGCGGATCGGGGGGCCGGGAGCCCCCTCCTACGGCCTTTGGAAACGGCTTCTACGCCGGGTACACCGCCCGGCACGATTTACAGATCCGCAGCTCCTCGCTGTCCCTGAACTCCTCGATGATCGGCTTCAGCTGCTTGCCCAGGTCCACCAGGTGGAACTCCGCGTCGTGAACGACCGCCCCGCACTGTGGGCAATACCAGCGCAGGTGGTCGTTGCCGCTCTCGGGCCGGGCCTGCTCGATCACCAGGCCGACCGTCCCCGCCGGCCGGCGCGGCGAGTGCGGGACGTTGGCCGGGAGTACGAACATCTCGCCCTGGCGAATCGGGATGTCGCGCGGCTGACCGTTCTCGATCACCTTGAGGGTGATGTCGCCCTCGACCTGATAGAACAGCTCTTCCGTCGGGTTGACGTGGTAGTCGGTGCGCTGGTTCGGTCCGCCGACCACCATGACCATGAACCCGCCATTGCAGATCATCTTGTTGCCGACAGGGGGCTGCAACAGGTGGCGGTTCTCCTCGATCCACCGGGTCAGGTTAAACGGAGCGGCGAGCGGCATGGGTGGCTCCTTGGGCGGCCTGGAAGAGGAGGCAAATTCGTGGTGCAGGCGAGCCGCCTGCACCACGGCGTACTACGCCGGGCGTTTGTGGAACCTGTCGCGGAAGGCGTTGAACTGCGCCTGGCGCTCTGCCGAGACGCGCTCCCCGAACGTCAGGAAGACCTTGAACGCCGACTCGCCGGCGCGGTCGAAGAACTGCAGGCTGAGCGTGTTGACACCGTTCATGTGGCTCGGCTTCTCGACCGCGAAGGCGGTCCCGAGGTTCGGGTGGCGGATGTGCATGTCCAGCGTCTTCGTCTGGACGTTGAAGAACTCGCCCCAGACGCTGAATCCGCCAAAGCGACCGACCGATTCCAGCGTGGCCGCCCCGTTGGTGACGATGACGTGGACCTCGTTCAGCGTCTCCAACCCGCGCAGCACTTCCTCCCAGTTCGTCAGGTCCAGCTCGACGGCGCGGCCGGCGGGCATGGCGCGGAGGATCTCGACCTCGGGCACGCGCAGGTCGCGCGCCAGCTGCAAGGTCATCGTTCCGGGGTTGTCGTCGAAGGCGGCCCGCACGCGCTCGGCCAGGTCGAGCGCGTGCGGGCCGTTCTCGGTCAGGGTCGCAGGCTGGTCCATTCGATCCTCCCGTGTTCGCGCGGCCCCGGCGTCGCGCCAGGACCATTGCTTCCATTATTCGCTGGCCGGGCGGTCCGAACAAGGTGCCGAACCCAGAGAGCGAGGCCGGGTTGGCGGCCGCCCCGCGCTCCCTTTGACCCTCCGGGACACCCCTGATACAATCAAGCTACCCTCGGCTCGCGGCGCGGCGCCCCGCAACTGACGGAAGCCCGACATGATCAGCATCACCTACTTCAAGCGCTTCCGGATGGAGATCGACCTGAACGAGTTGCCGCCCGCCGCGACCTTGCCCGAGGGGTACTTCTGGATGCCGTGGGACGAGTCCCTCCTCGAATCGCACGCCGACGTCAAGTTCCGCAGCTTCTGCGACGAGATTGACTCGATCGTCTTCCCAAGTCTGAGTACCTTTGCCGGCTGCCAGCACCTGATGCGCGAGATCAGCCGCAAGCCAGGGTTCCAGCCCGAGGCGACCTGGCTCGTTGGGTGCCCGGGCGGATATTGCGGGACGGTCCAGGGGGTGCGCGAGCGGACCGAGCTGGGAGCCATTCAGAACCTCGGCATCACGCCCGAACACCGCGGCCGCGGCCTCGGTGGCGCCCTCCTGGTGCAGGCGCTGCACGGGTTTCGTCGCGCCGGGCTGGACCGCGCCTTCCTGGAGGTGACCGCCCAGAACGAGGGCGCCATCCGCCTTTACCGCCGGCTCGGGTTCCGCTGCCGCAAGACGATCTACAAGGCGGTGGACGGCTCCGGCGCCCTCCGGCCGCCGGCCGGCGCCGGTGTCTGAACGCGAGAGAACCGACCGGGTCCGCAGGCCGCGAGCCCGATTAGCAGAAGGAGATCGAAGTGGCGCAGGAAGTCTACCACCATACCTTTGCCAACGGGCTGACACTGCTCGCGGAACGCATGGAGCACGTGCGCTCGGCGGCCCTGAACTTCCTGGTGCCGGCGGGCTGCGTCCACGACCCGCAGGGGCAACTCGGGACGGCCTCGCTGCTGGCCGAGATGATCACCCGGGGAGCCGGGGCGCGCGACAGCCGCGAACTTTCTCTCGCCCTGGACGGGCTGGGACTCGACCGCGACGAGTCCGTCGGCCCGATGCACATTCGCTTCTGGGGCGCCACCCTCGCACGGAATCTTCCGGCCGCGCTGGAAATCTACGCCGACATCCTCCGCCGCCCCCATCTGCCCGCCGACGATCTTGACGCCGTCCAGGCGCTGGCGCTGCAGGATCTGCAAGGGCTGGAGGACGAACCGCGGCAGAAGGTGTTCCTGGAACTGCGGCGGCGCCACTTCCCGGCCCCGCTCGGCCGCGACCGGCGCGGTACGCCGGAGGGGATCGAGGCCGTTACCCTCGAATCGCTCCGCGCCCAGCACGCTCGCCTGTTCCAGCCGCGCGGCACGATCCTGTCCGTGGCCGGCAACGTCGAGTGGGGTCCGCTGCGTGACCAGGTCGGCCGGCTGTTCGACGACTGGAAGGCGCGCGACCAGGCTCCGCTAGCGCTGGAAAGGCCGGTCGGCGGACAGGCCCACCTGCCGAAGGAGACGGAGCAAACGCAGATCGTCATTGCCTACCCGAGCGTGCCGTTCGGCCACACCGACTACTACGCGGCCCAGGGAGCGGTCCACGTTCTGTCCGGCGGGATGGGCGCCCGGCTGTTCACGGAGGTGCGCGAGAAGCGCGGCCTGTGCTACTCCGTCTCCGCCAGCTACCAGACGTTCAAGGAGGTGGCGGCCATCATCTGCTACGCCGGCACTCGTAGCGAGCGCGCCCAGGAGACGCTCGACGTGACGCTGCAGGAACTCCTCCGCCTGCAGGACGGGGTCGAGCAGGAGGAGGTCGAGCGCGTCCAGGCCGGGCTGAAGTCGTCGCTGATCATGCAGGAGGAGTCCACCTCGGCCCGGGCGGGCGCCCTCGCCTCGGACTGGTATTACCTGGGCCGGGTGCGCAGCCTCGACGAAATCCAGGCGGCTGTCCAGGCTCTGTCGCCGCAGCGGATCGTCGAGCACCTGCGCCGCTTCCCACCGCGCGATTTCACCGTCGTCACCCTCGGCCCCAAACCGCTGCAGCTGCGCCCGGAGGTTAATGGAAAAGTGACCGCCGCGGCGGGGTGAAGAACCCCTCGCCCGGCTCACGCACATTCGATAGGAGATCCCGCCTTGCCATTCCACACGCACACCCTGGCCAACGGCTTGCAGATCATCGGTGAAACCAGTCCGTCGGCACGGTCGGCCGCCATCGGCTTCTTTGTCCGCACCGGGTCGCGCGACGAGATACAGGCGGTTTCGGGCGTCACTCACTTCCTCGAACACATGATTTTCAAGGGGTCCGAGCGGCGGTCGTACCTCGACGTCAATCGCGACTTCGACCGGATCGGCGCCCACTACAACGCCTACACGAGCGAGGAGAACACCGTCTTCTACGCCGCCATCCTTCCGGAGTACCTGCCGCAGGCCGTGGACCTGCTCGCCGACATCCTGCGGCCGAGTCTGCGGACCGAGGACTTCGAGATGGAGAAGAAGGTCATCCTCGAGGAGATCGCCATGTACGACGACCAGCCGACCTGGTCGGCCTACGACAACGCCAAGCGCATCTACTTCGCCACCCACCCGCTCGGTAACAGCATCCTCGGCAGCCCCGACAGTATCACGGCCCTGAAGCGTGACCAGATGTACGAGTACTTCCAGCGCCGCTACGTCGCGAAAAACATCCTCGTCGCGGCGGCCGGGAACTTCGACTGGCCGGCGTTCGTGGACCTCGTCGCCCGCCAGTGCGACCGCTGGGAGGGCGGGCAACCGGGCCGCCAGGGCATCCGCGAGACGCCTGGGTCGGGCATGTTCGAGGTAATGACAAAGGCGAAGGTGAACCAGGAGCACGTCCTGCTCATTTCATCCGCGCCGCCGGCCGACGCGCGCCTGCGCCACGCCGCAGATACGGTCGCGATGGTGCTCGGCGACGACTCCGGCAGCCGCATGTACTGGGCCCTCGTCGATCCCGGCCTGGCGGAGTCGGCCGACGCGAGCTTCCACGATTACGAGGGGGCTGGCGCCTACTATATCTCCTTCAGCTGCGAACCCGGTCAGGCGGAGGAGAATCTCGGAGTGACTCACGATCTCCTGCGCGACCTGCAGCGCGACGGCATCACCGAGGAGGAGTTGCACCAGGCCAAGAGCAAGATCCTGTCGCGCGTGGTGCGGGGGAGTGAGCGGCCGATGGGGCGCATGCAGGCGATCGGCATGGCGTGGACGTACCTGAACCGCTACCGGAGCGTGGACGACGATCTGCGCGACTTCGACGCCGTCACCTTGCGTGATGTGCGCGAGGTGCTCGATCGCTACCCGATCGACCGGGTGACGACGCTGGCGCTCGGCCCGCTGGAGAAGCTGCCGCGTCCGAACGGCAACGGCCAGAAGTGACGGGGGATCACAGACAGGGAAGGTCTTCGTATGGAGAAGAGGTTCGCGCGTTTCTCCGCCGCGTTGACTCCGCTGGACCGAGGTGGTTCAATGGGGTGGAGATCTCTAGCCGGTCGGGGGCCGTATGGCGGACATCACGCGCGAACAACTCGCGGGCTACCTGGACGACGCCCTGAACGAGGCCGAGAGCGCCCGGATCGAGCAGGCCCTGCGTCAGTCCGACACGCTCCGCCGCCAGCTGCGCACCTTGCTGGTCGAGCGGGACCGTGGGGAGCACTCGCTCGGCGCGATCTGGCGGCGCCGGCGGTTGACCTGCCCGACGCGCGAGCAACTCGGCAGCTTCCTGCTCGGCGTTCTCGAACCGGACCACCAGGACTACCTTGACTTCCACCTCCACACGATCGGGTGTGCGTTCTGCCTGGCGAACCTGGCCGACTTGCGCAGCCAGCAGGAGGCGGCGCCGCGGGTGAGCGAGCGGCGGCGGCGCTACTTCGAGTCGAGCGCCGGTCTGCTGCCATGTCAGGGGGATGAGCGGCGGGCGTAGCCACGCACGGCTGCATCAGCATTTCGTGAACTGACGGCCCTCGCTGCATGGGCCGGCGAGTACGGTTTCGCGGGGCGCCTTCGGCGGCATCGACCGCCAGCCGCGCGAGAGGACGTACAGCGGCACTCCGGCCAGCAGTACCCCCAGTCCGACCGCCGCCTCCCTCGGGGCGTAGAGGACGCTGGCCACCAGCATGAACCCCCAGAAGGCGCAGAAGACCAGCGGCAGGAATGGGTACAGCGGGGTCGTGAACGGCCGCTCGGTGTGCGGCTCGCGGAACCGCAGCACCAGCAGGGCGACGCCCGTCAGCAGGAAGAAGAGACAGAAGACCGGGGCGGTACACTTCAGCAGCACGTCGAAGCCGCCCTGCCCGCGGAACCACAGCCCGACCACGCACACCATGCCGATGCACAGGGCTGCCTGCACCACCAGCGATCGGACGGGCGTGCCCCAGCGGCGACTCCAGCGCGCCAGCGGGGCGAACAGCCGGTGGTCGGCGCCGAGTTCGGCGTAGATGCGCGAGCTGGTGAAGATCATGCCGTTGATCGCGCCCAGCGCCGATACCACCACCAGCAGCGCCATCGCCTGCCGCCCGCGGCCCCACGGCAGCAGCCCGAGCACGTTGGCGGCGACGCGCGGCGAATCGGCTGCCGCCTCGTAGCCGAGCCCGGCCCAGTAGGCCGCGTTGACCAGCAGGTACAGGACCGACACGGCCCCGGTGCCCAGCAGCAGGGCGAGCGGCAGGTTGCGCCGCCGATTCTCCACCTCGGCCGCAACATACGCCCCCTCGTGCCAGCCCGAGTAGGTCCACAGCACGAAGATCAGCGCCAGCGCCAGAGCCCCCAGCCCCGTCGCCGTCGTCGCCTTGACGCGGACCGCCCCCGCCTCCGGCGCCGCCGGATCGACGAGCGCCTTGACCGTCACGCCGGGCGTCAGGTCGGACGGTTGCAGCAGATCGCCGGCCCGTCGGTCGCTGCCGTTCAACGTGATCCGCGCACCGGGAGCCACCGGCTGCTGGACCAGTTCTCCGCCGCGGCCGCGGAGTGTGACGTAGCCGTGTTCGGCCGCCACGAACGCGCCCTCGCGCACGACCGGGGCCGCGGGCGCCGCCCAGAGAAAGCCGGCCAGGACGATGACGCCGACGCCGGCCATCTTCGTCACCGTCAGCAGGTTCTGCGTACCTTTGCCGAAGCGAACGCCGACGATGTTGACGGCTGTCAGCCCGCCGATCGCCGCGGCCGCCAGCGCCACCTTGCCGGCCGGGCCGAGAGGCCACAACTCGGCGGCGTAGTCGGCGAAGACGTAGGCGACGGCGGCGATGCTCCCGCCGGTACGGATGACCGCCAGCTGCGCCCACGCGAACAGAAACCCGGCCGGCGGCCCGTAGGCGCGCGTGAGGTAGACGTACTCGCCGCCGGAGCGCGGGTAGGTGCTGGCCAGTTCGGCGAAGCAGAAGGCGCCGACGAGGGAGATCAGCCCGCCCAGCCCCCAGATGGCGAGGGCCGTCCACGGACCGGCGGCATAGTTGAAGACAGTGGCCGGCGTGACGAAAATGCCCACCCCGACGATGATGCCGACGATTATGCTCGCCGTGTCCCACAGGGACAGGCGGGCGTGCAGCAGCCGAGGCTCGTGTGTGGGCGTGTTCATCTGGCGTACCCTACCTTCCGGGCCGATGCCGCGGGGGCGGGAAGAGCGTTTGCTTTGGCTGGGGCAAACGGGCAATATGGGAGACACCGGGTGGGCCGACCTCCCTGGAGGGGACATGGCCAGGGTTGCGGCGCGGGGAGACGGCCCTGCTTTCTTCATCCTACCTTGTAAGCCGGTTCTCGCCAGGCCAATTTGAACCCGCCCCAGACCCAAAGAACTTTGAGACCAAACCCTTCCCCCCACCCCCACCCCTGCGCGGAGAGGGGGAGCCAACCTGGTCTGGCTCCCCCTCAATGATGCTGCGATCCCAGGGGGGTATCGGCCTCCCTTCCAATCTGGACCTGTGTACGGATGTCGGGTAAGGTGAAGCCTCAAGGAGATTTTCGCCATGCCGACACCGCCGGCTCACTCGCTCGACGACCTTCGCCGCGTGGTCGAGCGTCACTGGGGCTTTCACTCCTTCCGGCCATTGCAGGAAGGGGCCATCCGCGCCGTCCTCGACGGGCGCGATTCGCTCGTCGTCCTCCCCACCGGCGGCGGCAAGTCGCTCTGCTACCAGGCGCCGGCCGTCCTCCGCGGCGATACCACCGTCGTCGTCAGCCCGCTCATCGCCCTGATGAAGGACCAGGTCGATAACCTCCAGGCCGCTGGCGTGCCTGCCATCCAGCTCGACAGCTCGCAGACGCCCGAGGAGCGCTGGGGCTACGAGCAGGACGTCCGCCGGGGTGCGATCCGCCTCCTCTTCGTCTCGCCCGAGCGCCTCGTCAACACGAACCTCTACCAGCTGCTCAGGCAGATTGACGTCCGCACCTTCGCCATCGACGAGGCCCACTGCATCAGCCACTGGGGCCACGATTTCCGCCCCGAGTACCGCCAGCTCAGCCGGCTGCGAAAGGAGTTCCCCCGCGCCTCCGTCCACGCCTACACCGCCACCGCCAACGAGCAGGTGCGCCGCGACATCATCGCCCAGCTCGCCCTGCGCGACCCGGAAGTGCTGGTCGGCAACTTCGACCGGCCGAACCTGACGTACCGCGTCCTGCCGCGCCACGACCGGACGAAACAGGTCCTCGAAGTCCTCGACCGCCACCCCGGCGAGGCGGGCATCATCTACTGCTCGTTCCAGCGCGACGTCGAGGAACTGACCGACGTCCTGCGCGGCCGCGGGTACGACGCCCGCCGCTACCACGCCGGCCTGAGCGGCGAGGAGCGGCGCACCTCGCAGGAGGCGTTCATCAGCGAGGAGTGCAACCTGATCGTCGCGACGGTGGCGTTCGGCATGGGCATCGACCGCCCGAACATCCGGTTCGTCCTCCACACCGGCATGCCCAAGTCGCTGGAGCACTACCAGCAGGAGACGGGCCGCGCCGGCCGCGACGGGCTGGCGGCGGAGTGCATCCTCCTCCACTCGGGCGCCGACCTGATGACGTGGCGGTCCATCCTGGAGAAGAACGTGGAGGAAGCGGGCGCTGACCCGTCGTTCCTGCCGAACGTCCTGCGGCACCTCGACGAGATCGACCGCTTTTGCCGCGGCGTCCTGTGCCGACACCGGGCGCTGGTGGAGCACTTCGGGCAGACGTACCCGGACCAGTCGTGCGAGGCGTGCGACCTGTGCCTGGGCGACACGGAGCCGCTGGCGAACGCGCTCGTCCTGGCGCAGAAGATCCTGTCGTGCGTGGCGCGGGTGCGCGAGCGGTTCGGGATCGGCCACGTCATCAAGGTGCTGCGCGGCAAGGACGACGAGCGCCTCCGCAAGTTCGGCCACGACGTGCTGACCACCTTCGGCGCCCTGAAGGATCAGAAAGAAGTTGATATCCGCGACTGGATTTATCAGCTTCTCAGCCAGCAGGTGCTGGTGCAGAACGAGGTGACGCTGGGCTCGGGCGACAAGGTCGGCATCCTCGGGCTGAACGCCGCCTCGTGGGAGGTGATGCGCGGCCAGCGCGAGGTGAAGCTGCTGAAGCTGGTGCGCCGCCGCAAGGGCGAGAAGGCGCAGCAGTCGCGGGCCGACACGACGTCGTGGGAAGGCGTGGACCGCGGCCTGTTCGAGGAGCTGCGCAAGCTGCGCCGCCGGCTGGCCGAGCAGCGCGGCGTGAAGCCGTGGATCATCTTCGGCGATGCCAGCCTGCGTGAACTGGCGCGCGTCCGGCCCTCGACGCTGGAAGCGCTGGCCCAGATGTACGGCGTCGGCGCCACCCGCCTGCGCGACCACGGCGAGACGTTCCTCGAAACCATTGTCGCTTACTGCCGCGAGCACCTGCTGTCGCGCGACGAGCGGTCTGGCGTGACGCGGCGCGAGGCGCCCCGCCCCGTCCCCGCCGCCCCGCGCGCCGAGGCCGCCCCGGCGCCGGCAAAGCCACGGCCCGCCCCGCCCGAACGTGCCGCCACGCCGCTGCCGAAATCGCTGGAGGTCGCGCAGAAGATCCTCTCGTGCGTCGCCAAGGTGAAGGAATCGTTCCCCGCGAGCCACGTCGTCCGCGTCCTGCGCGGGCGCGACACCGAGAAGGTCCGGACGCACGGACACGAACAGCTCTCGACCTACGGCTTGCTCCGCGAACACAGCGCCGCGCAGGTCGTGGACTGGATCGTGCAGCTTGCGGAGCAAGGGTTCCTCGCCGCCGGCGAGGACGCCGACCCGGTGCTGCGCCTCAATGTGACGTCGTGGGCGGTGATGCGCGGGCAGGTCGAGGTGCGCCTGCTCCCGCTCGCCGGCTCGAAGGAAACGCAGGCGGACGACCCGGAGTTGTGGGAGCGCGTGGACCGCGAGCTGTTCGACGCCCTCGACGAACTGCGGCAGCGGCTGGCCGAAGAGCAGCAGGTCGAGCCGAGGGCGACGCTGTCCGACTACCTGCTGCGTGAGGTGGCGCGGGTACGGCCGTCGTCGCTGGAGCGCATGCGCCTCATCTCGGGGCTGGGTGACGGGAAGCTCAACACCTACGGCCGGCCGGTGCTCGATTGCATTCTGGAGCACTGCCGTGCCCGCGGGCTGGCGACCGACCAGCCGCCGGGGAAGGCGAAATCAGCCGGACCGCTCCGCCGCACCGCCGCGAAGCCGGAGGAGCAGGAGGCGGCCTTCACGCTCTACGACGGGGGCGCGACGGTCGAGCAGGTCGTGCAGCAGACGGGGTGGTCGGCCGACAAGGCGGTCGATTACCTGTGCGACTTCGTGCGCGAGGCGCAGCCGGCCTCAATTGATACGTGGGTGGCGGTCGAGGTGCAGCAGCGCGTCGCGAGTGCCGCCCGGATGGTCGGCACCGAGCGGCTCAAGCCGATCTACCTGGCGCTGGGGGAGAAGGTGTCCTATGACGAGATCCGGATCGTGTTGACACAGCTTCTGGCCACCCACTCCGGGGCGGAATCTCATACCCGATCCGGGTAAACCTGTCCGAGCCGCGCACGCAGCGCAGCGAAGTAAGCGGCCTGGCGCTCCCGCTCGGATCGCACGAGGAAGCGGGCTGGCGCTCCCGCCGCTTACTTTGCTGCGCTGCGTGCGCGGCTCGGACCGCACGAGACGCGTCCACCAGCGGCGGGGGCAGCGCCTGGCACGAAGGAAAAGCAGAGCCAATCAGGCGATCAGCTTCTGCACGATCTCGCCGCCGACGTCGGTCAGGCGGAAGTCGCGGCCCTGGAAGCGCAGCGTCAGGCGCAGGTGGTCCAGGCCGAGCAGGTGCAGGATCGTCGCCTGCAGGTCGTGGACGTGGACGCGGTCCGCCACCGGGCTGAAGCCCAGCTCGTCCGTCTGGCCGACCGTCACGCCGCCCTTGATGCCGCCGCCCGCCAGCCACATCGTGTAGGCGTCGATGTGGTGGTTGCGCCCGACCGTCTGGCGATTCTCGCCCATCGGGGTGCGGCCGAACTCGCCGCCCCAAACCACGAGTGTTTCATCGAGCAGGCCGCGCTCCTTCAGGTCGCGGACCAGCGCGGCGCAGCCCCGGTCCACCTCGCGGCAGACCTGCTGCAGGGCGGAGCCCAGGTCGGCGCCGGTCCCGCCGTGGTGGTCCCAGTCGGTGTGGTAGAGCTGCACGAAGCGCACGCCGCGCTCCACCAGCCGCCGCGCGAGCAGGCAGTTGTTGGCGAACGTCACGCGGCCGGGCTGGGCGCCGTACATCTCCAGCGTCCGCCGATCCTCGCGGCCCAGGTCGATCAGCTCGGGCGCGCTCGTCTGCATCCGATACGCCATCTCGTACTGGGCGATGCGCGTCGCGATCTCCGGGTCGCCCGTCTCGTTCAGGCGAGCGCCGTTGAGATCGCGCAGCACCTCGAGCGCCTGACCCTGGCGGCGGCCGTTGATGCCCGGCGGGTTGGCGAGGTTGAGGACCGGCTCACCCGTGGTGCGGAACGGCACGCCCTGGTAGGCAGTCGGCAGGAACCCGCTGCCCCACAGCGGCGCCCCGCCGCGCGGGCCGCGCGGCCCGGACTGCAGCACGACGAACCCGGGCAGATCCCGCGCCTCGCTGCCCAACCCGTAGGTCACCCACGCCCCCATGCTCGGCCGCCCGAACTGGGCCGAGCCCGTGTTGACGAACAGCTTCGCCGGGCCGTGGTTGAACACCTCGGTCGCGACCGTCGGCACGACGGCGATGTCGTCCACGATGGTGCTGGTGTGCGGCAGCAGCTCCGACATCCAGGTGCCGCACCTGCCGTGGCGGGCGAAGCGGCGGCGGGAGGCGAGCAGGCGCGGCGGCTGGCGGGCGAAGCTGTCCATGAAGGCGAACCGCCGCTCGCGCAGGTACGACTCGGGGATCGGCTGGCCGTCCAGCTCCACCAGCTTCGGCTTGCAGTCGAACAGCTCCAGCTGGCTCGGTCCGCCCGCCATGAAGAGGTAAATGACGTTCTTCGCCTTCGCGAGATGGTGTGGTCGGCGCGGCGCCAGCGGGTTCGGGTTGCGGGCCGGGGCGGCGGAGAGCGCGCCCTCCGTGAGCAATGACGCGAGCGCCACCTTGCCGACGCCCAGGGCGCAACTCTGGAAGAAGTGCCGGCGCGTCTGCAGGCGGAGCATCTGGGTCAGCGGATCCATCGTCCGGTCACTCCCTGGTGATGAACTCGTCGAGGTTGAGCAGGATGCGGGCAAGCGCGGTCCAGGCGGCGTAGCGAGCCAGTTCGCGGTCCGACGGCAGGACGGCACCCTCGTTGCCCTTGCCGGCGAGCAACAGGGCGCGGGCGTCGGCGGGCGTGGCGCGGAATTCCTTCTCCTGCAGCGCGAGGAATTGCCCCAGCCGGTCCACCTCAGATGCGCTGGGCTCGCGCGCCAGGCACAGGCGGAAGGCGTAGCGCAGCCGCCCGCCGTCGTCGGCCGGCCCCTCGCGCAGGGCGCGAGCCGCCAGTCCGCGCGCCAGTTCGAGGAACGCCTGGTCGTTGAGGAGCGTCAGCGCTTGCAGCGGCGTGTTCGAGCGGGCGCGGCGCGTGCAGGAGTTGGTGCCGTCCGGGGCGTCGAAGACGGTCAGCGCCGGATACGGCGCCGAGCGCTGGAAGAAGGTGTACAGGGCGCGGCGGTAGCGGTTCGCCCCGTCGTCCGCCTTCCACGGCCGCTGCACCTGCGTGAACTGGTAGATGCCGTCCGGTTGCGGCGGGAAGACGCTCGGGCCGCCGACCTGGCGGGTCAGCAGATCGCTCGCGGCGAGGGCGTTGTCGCGCACGATCTCGGCGTCGATACGCAGGCGGGCCTGCCGCGCCAGCAGCTTGTTGTGCGGGTCGATCTCGGTGAGGTCCAGGCGGACCCGCGACGACTGGCGGTAGGTCGCGGAGGTGACGATCCACTTGTGCAGCGCCTTCAGGCCCCAGCCGCGATCCATGAACTCGACCGCCAGCCAGTCGAGCAGCTCCGGGTGTGTCGGCAGGGCGCCCTGGGTGCCGAAGTCGTTCTCCGTCTCGACCAGTCCGGCCCCGAAGTAGCGCATCCAGATGCGGTTGACGGTGACGCGCGCCACCAGCGGGTTGCGGCGGTCCACCAGCCAGTGCGCCAGGTCCAGGCGGTTGGGGGGTGCGGGGGAAGAAAGAGGATGCAGGATCGACGGCACGCCGGGGCTAACCTTCTCGCCCTTGCGCGTGAAGTCGCCCTGAATGTGGACGTGCGTCACGCGGCCCTTCGGCATCTCCTCCAGGACCATCGTCGTCGGGAACTTCGGCTCCTGCTTCTTCAGCGCGTCGAGCGCGTCGAAGCCCTTCTTCAGCCCCGCGTCCTTCTTGCGGAAGAACGTCGCCAGCTGCTTCTTCTGCCCCTCGGTGCGCTGATCCGGCCGCAGGTTGAGGATGACGGTGATCTCCTGCTTCAGCCCCTTCTGCTGGGCCTCCGGCAGCTTCTTGATGAACGCCTTGATCCGGTCGTCCAGGTCGTCCTCCATCTTGCCGAGTCGGGCACGGATCGCCTTGCGCTTCACCGCCACCTCGGGCGAGGCGAGGCTCAGGGTCGGCTCCGACTGGTTGTTGAGGAAGGCGAACAGCTGGTAGTACTCCTTCGTCGAAACCGGGTCGTACTTGTGGTCGTGGCAGCGAGCGCAGCCGAGCGTCAACCCCAGGAACACGACGCCGGTGGTATCGACGCGGTCGGTGACAGCCTCGACGCGGAATTGCTCCCGGTCGATGCCACCCTCCTGGTTGATCAGCGTATTGCGGTGGAACCCGGTGGCGATCTTCTGCGCCAGCGTCGCCCTCGGCAGCATGTCGCCGGCGAACTGCTCGATGACGAACTGGTCGAACGGCAGGTCGCGGTTGAGCGCGTCGATCACCCAGTCGCGGTACTTCCAGATCTCGCGCGGGGCGTCGATGGTGAATCCGTGGGTGTCGGCGTAGCGGGCCAGATCGAGCCAGTGGCGCCCCCAGCGCTCGCCGTAGTGCGGGCTCGCCAGCAGCCGGTCCACCAGCCGCTCGTAGGCGCCGGGGCGCGTGTCGTTGACGAACGCCTCGACCGCGCGCGGCTCGGGCGGCAGGCCGAGCAGGTCGAGGTGGACCCGGCGGATCAGAACGGCGCGGTCGGCCTCGGGGGACGGGCGGATGCCCTGCTCCTCCAGCTGGGTCAGGATGAAGCGGTCGATCGGGTTGTGTAGCCACGGCTCGTTCTTGACGGCGGGCAGCGCCGGGCGCACCGGCGGCTGGAAGGCCCAGTGGCCGGCGGCCCCGGCCTTCTCGTTGGCGGGCGCCTTCGCCCCCTGATCGATCCAGGCAGCGAGGATGCGCACCTGCTCGCCGGTCAGCGGCGGCTGCTTGTACGGCATGCGCGTCATCCCCTCGATGCCCTTGATCGAATGGACGAGTGCGCTCTGCGCCGCCTTCCCCGGCTCGACGATGGCCCCGCTGGCGCCGCCCTTGAGGAGGAAGGCGGCGCTGTCGAGACGCAACCCGCCTCGTTTCGCCTTCGCGCCGTGGCAGGAGTAGCAGTTGCGCGACAGGATCGGCTTGACGTCGCGCAGGTAATCGACCTTCTTCTGGTCGGCGGGGGCCGCCGATGCGAGGTACAGAAGGGCCAGCGGCGGGCAAAGGAATCTCGCGGAGGCCATGAGGCAGATCCTGTTGTCGCGGTACGGGCGGGCCGGCTCATGTCGGACATTGTGGCGGATGAGTCCCGGGATGGTGGGCTTATCCTACCCGAAGGGGGGGCGGAGTCGCAATCATTTTGTGCCCAGCTCGCCGTGAAACCTGGGGGGCCGGCTGCCGCCTGTCACCTTTGGATGGCCGGCTCTCCGGTAGTGGGTCCGGGCACGATCGGCACGCACGGGTTGATCCAGAACCAGCACACCCCCGACAGGACGAAGAAGGCCGCGCACACCGCCAGCGCCACGTTCCACCCGTAAGCCGTCGCCAGCCAGCCGAGGAGCATCGGGCTGAGGAACGCCCCCAGGTTGCCGAACATGTTCGCCCACCCGAGCAGCGTCCCGACGTAGGACCCGCCCGCATCCTGGAAGTACGCCCAGGTGGCGCCGAGCCCGGTGTCCATCGTGAACGACATGAACGTCAGCGCCAGCGCCGCCAGGAGCGGCTCGTTCGCTACCATGCACATCCCCATCCCGGCCGCGGCCAGGAACTTCGACGCCGAGCCCAGCAGGCTGCGCCCCCAGCGCAGCCCCAGGCGGCGCGTCAGGTAATCCGTTGCGATGCCGCCCACCAGGCAACCGCAGACGCCGCCCACCAGCGGCAGGGCCGCCAGCACGCCGCCCTCTTCGAGTTTGACCTCGTGGACCTCCGCCAGGTAGGTCGGCAGCCACGTCACCAGGAACGCCCACGGGATGTTACTCGCGAACTGGGTGGCACACTGCATCCACAGGCTGCGGCTGCGCAGCGCCGCCGCCCACGGGATGGTGCGGGCCTGGCCGCGCGGGTTGGTCGCGTTCGCCGGCAGTCCGCTCTCGATCAAGCGCACCTCGGCGGGGTTGCAGGCGGGGTGCTGGGCCGGGGTGGTGCGGAACCAGGCCCAGAAGCACGCCGCCCACGCCGCCCCGAACAGCGCGTAGATCAGGAAGGGGGACCGCCAGTCGCCGAGGGCCGCGATCAGGACGGCGGTCAGCGGGTACGCCAGCGCTCCGCCGGCCCGGCCGCCCAGCGTGATGATACTGCTGGCAAGCGCCCGCTGCGCGAACGGCATCCATACGCTGTTGACGCGCGCCGCAATGGGGTACGCGCCGGCCTGGCTCACGCCGAACAGCAGTCGCACCGCCGCCAGCGTCGCCAGTCCGACCGCCAGCGCCGTCAGCCCCGTGAACAGCGACCAGCCGAGCACGCAGGCGGTCAGCATCGCGCGGGCGCCGAGCCGGTCGCCGAGCCAGCCGGCCGGCACCTGCGCCAGCGCGTAGGCGAAGAAGAAGCTGCCGTAGACGAAGCCCATCTCGACCTTGTCGAGCCCCAACTCCGCGCTGATCAGCGGGCCGGCCGCGGCAATGCACACCCGATCCAGGTAGAGGAGGATCGCCATCAGGGTCGTCAGCGCCAGCACGCCGTAGCGGACGCGCGTCGGGCGCAGGATCAGATCGGACCATGCGCCCACGTTCTCCGGTTGCCCCACGCTTCGACCCTCCGGCGGCCTGCGCTGCCTGCATTGTTCTACGGAAGGGGATGGAAGTGGAGAGGTTGGAAAGCCCACGGGTAGCACCCCGTGGATAAAGTCGCCCGCGCTGCGCCCACTGCTGGGAGATCCCCAAGCCCACGGGCGGCGCCCCGTGGGCTTTCAGGCATGGCTTCTGCCCCGGCGCCGTTGCGGCTCACGCGGGCAACTGCCACAATGACCTGACGCCCGTCCCGCTGAAGGAGTGCTCTCGATGGTTTCCCTGCGCTTCGTCCTTCCCCTGCTCCTCGTCGCCCTGATGGTGCTCGCCGCGTGGCCGGCTATCGTCTCGGCCGACGCCCAGGCGACCGACCGGGCTCGCCGCTTCGTCGAAAGTTACATCAAGAAGATCCGCCCGCTGGACATCGCCGCCAACCGTGCCTGGTGGAACGCCAACCTCACCGGCAAGGACGAGGACTTCAAGGCGAAGGAGGCCGCCCAGAACAGGATCGACGCCGTCCTCTCGAACAAGGACGACTTCAAGGAGGTCAAAAGCATCAAGGAGGCCGGCAAGATCGACGACCCAATCCTCGCCCGTGCCATCGACGTGATTTACCTCCTCTACCTGGAGAAGCAGCTCGACCCGGACCTGCTCAGGCAGATCACCGCCCTGGCGAACACGGTCGAGAAGAAGTTCAGCACCTTCCGCGCTACCGTGGACGGCAAGGAGATGACCGACGCCGAGGTACGCCAGGTGCTCAAGACGTCCAGGCTCAACGACCGTCGCCGGGCCGTGTACGAGGCGAGCAAGGAGGTCGGCAAGGTCATTCGCGACGACCTGCTCCGGCTCGTCAAGCTCCGCAACGAGGCCGCGCGCAGGCTCGGGTTCAAGAACTTTCACGCCATGCAGCTGTCCCTCAACGAGCAGGACAGCGCCGCCGTCATCGGCCTGTTCGACCGGCTGGACGAGCTGACGCGCGAGCCGTTCCGCAAGGCGAAGGCCGAGATCGACACCCGGCTCGCCAGGGACGCCCGCGTCAAGGTCGAGGAGTTGATGCCGTGGCACTACCACGACCCGTTCTTCCAGGAGGCGCCCGCTGTCTACGCGACCGACCTGGATGCGGTCTACGGCAAGCTCGACCTGATCGACCTGTGCCGGCGCTTCTACCGCGGGATTGATCTGCCGATCGACCTGGTGATCGAGCGCAGCGGAGATTTCGCCCCGCGCAAGGGGAAGAACCCGCACGCCTTCTGCATTGACATCACCCGCGACGGCTCCGACGTGCGTGTCCTCGCCAACGTCGTTCCGAACGAGTACTGGATGAGCACGATGCTGCACGAGTTCGGCCACTCGGTCTACAGCAGCATCAACATCCCCGAGAAGCTGCCCTATGTCCTGCGTCAGGAGGCGCACATCCTGACGACCGAGGGTATCGCGATGATGTTCGAGAAGCTGTCGAAGCGGCGCGCCTGGCTGGAGCAGATGGGGGTGAAGGTGGCCGACCCGAAGGCGTTCGACGAGACGGCCGCCCGAATGATGCGCGACCGGCTGCTGATCTTCTCGCGCTGGTGCCAGGTGATGCTGCGGTTCGAGAAGGCGATGTACGAGGATCCGGACCAGGATCTGAACAAGCTGTGGTGGGATTTGGTCGAGCGCTACCAGATGCTGCGCCGCCCGGCCGGCCGCAACGCGCCAGACTACGGGAGCAAGATCCACATCAGCGTTGCGCCGGCGTACTACCACAATTACATGATGGGCGAGCTGTTCGCCTCGCAGCTGCACCATGCGATCGCGCGCGCGGTGTACAAGGGGGCCGACCCCGATACGGTCGTCTACGCCGGCAACCGCGCGGTCGGGCGCTTCCTGCGCGAGCGCGTCTTCGACGCCGGCCGGCGCTGGAGCTGGAACGAGCTGACCCGGCGGGCGACCGGGACGGAACTCAACCCGGCGGCGTTCGCCGCCGACTTCGGCGGGAAGTAGGGTCTGCACCCTTCTGCAGCCGTCCGAGCCCGAAGCGTCAGCACGGGAAACGACAAAGACCCGCACTGACGCTTCGGGCTCGGACGGCGTTAGCAGGGTTAGGGTCTTGCGGCGGGCTCGTATGCCACCGGATCGGTGAGGCCGTTCCGGCGGAACGCTTCGAGCCGGTCGAGGCAGGTGCCGCACCGCCCGCAGTGTCTGGCTCCGCCCTGGTAACAACTCCAGGTCAGCTCGAACGGCACGCCAGCTCTGTGCCCGGCCGCGACGACCGCTGCCTTGTCCGCGTGGATGAACGGGGCCAGGATCCGTACCGGGTGCGCGTCGCAGAGGCGGGCTGCTCGGTCCATGACCTCCGCAAACTCGGGCCGGCAATCGGGGTAGTTGGCGTGCGGCCCCTGGTGGGCGCCGAAGGTGACCGCGTCGTACCTCAGCGCGATCGCCCAGCCGAGCGCGATCGCCAGCAGGATCATGTTGCGGTTAGGGACCGTCGTCAGGGCGATGGTGCCGGCGGTGTACGGCCCCTCCGGGACGGCGCCGCGCGGGGCGGTGAGCCGGTTCTCCCCGAACAGGGGGGCGAGGGCGGACAGATCAACGACCCGCTGTTCCACCCCGACGTGGCGGCAGAGGGCGCGGGCGGCGTCCAGCTCCCGGCGGTGGCGCTGCCCGTAGTCCACCGTGAGAGCCCTGACCTCGTGGCCCTCCGCCTTGAGAGTGTAGAGGACCGTCGCGGAGTCAAGGCCGCCGGACAGGATGACGACACACTTCACGGAACCCACCTCATTCACGGTCCGGGGCTCACGCCGCGCCGCTCACCAGATTGAACCCGCACCCTACTGCTTCGGCCGGCGCCTCTTGCCGAGGCCGGCCTGGTAGCGAGTCGCCTCGTCGGCGCTGAGCAGACCGTCGCCGTCCGTGTCCATGTGGCGGAACAGGTCGGCGCTGCCGAGGAATTCGGCGCGCGACACGTCGCCGTCACGGTTGCGGTCCATCTTCTGGAACCACTGGGGGCCGCGGCCGGTCGGCGGAAGCGGCCCGGACTGCACGCCCATCATCTCGAAGATTGCGAACGGGTTGGCCGCTCCGCCGCCGGCCCCCTGTTCGAGCCGGAACAGGTAGCTGTGCGGGATCTCGTCGGGGGCGAGGATGCCGTCGCCGCTGCGGTCCAGCTCCTCGACCAGGCGGACCATCGCGTTGATCTCGCGCAGGCTCAGCCGGCCGTCGCGGTCCGAGTCGAACAGCTCGAACAACCCCTGGCCGCCGTCGCTGAAAGTCAGTGAGGCGGTGGCAACGGTGGCCCGTGTCTGGAGATCCTCGATGGTATCGACGTAGGCCGTCACCTCCTTCTCGTACACCTTCCCGTCGCCGTCCCGGTCCATCATCTTGAAGAAGGTGCGCAGGCCGCTATTCTGAGCCTCCTTCTCCTCGATGTAGCCGTTGTTGTCCCGGTCGGCCTGCTGGAACTGCTGAAGGTAGCCGGCGCGAAGGATGAACCCGAGCTGCGAGCGTGGCTTCCCTTCCGCGACGCGGATCGCCAGACGCTCCTTGCCGAACACCAGCACCACCCCCTCCGGCGAGGTCCGCACCTCGACGCCCGGAAGCCGCTGGCCGCCCGCGCCGCCGATCACCTCGACGAGGGGGTCGTCCGGCTTCCGCTCGCCGATGCGGACCACGCACTGCAGGTCGGGGGTGCGGTGGGTGAACCGCGCCAGTTCCTCCGAATCGAGTTCCCCATTGCCGTCTCGGTCGAGGCGGCCGAACGTCTCCTGGTCCAGGGCGACGTCCGCGCGGGCGAGCGTCTTCCTCGCCCTGTCCTTGCCGTAGCGCGCCAGCAGCGCCTGGGCGACGCTGCGCGACGACCCGGCGGGGGCGAGGAAAACGGGATCCTGGGGGACGGAACTCGGCGGGTTGCTCCCGGGAGCACGGGCGCGACGGGCGCCGTAAATGCTGAAGGCGGTGAAGTCCGGCAAAAGTTCCCTGTGCGTGATGACCTCGTCCTCGTCGAGGTCGAGGCGGTGGAAGAGGCCGCGCGCGGCGGCCAGTTCCTGGCGCGACAGCTTGCCGTCCTTGCTCGTGTCGAGGAGGTTCAGGAGGGCCTTGTTCAGCGCCTCGGGGCTCGGCGTGTTGGTCTGGAACGGAGAAAACCCGTCCATCCCGGGGTCTTGCCTGGTGCCGGCGTGAACCTGGAATGCCGTGAAGGCGCGGCGGTAGTGGGCGCCGAACTCGGTGCGGGTGACCTTGCCGTCTCCGTTGGCATCCAGGTTGCCGCCGCCGGGCCTGCCCATCATCCCGAACCCGCCGCCGAACAGGGCGGCTCCGTTGAGCAGCGACGGCGGGGGCGCCCCGTCGGCCTCGTCCTTGCTCAGGGTGCCGTCGCTGTCCCTGTCGGCGTACTTGAACAGGTAGTCGATGAAGTCGTCCCAGGCGGCGTGGAGGGATTTGCCGTCCATGCGCACGTCGAGGCGGACCAGGAGGGGCCGCGACTGGCTCAGGAACACCAGGTCGTAGGGTTCACTTTTCACCGGCGCTGCCCCCCCCTTCGCGGGCGGCTGCGCGGCGGTGAGCGACCAGGCCGTCCCCAGCGCGAGGAGCGCCAGGCAGGGGAGGCGGAGTCTCATGGGAGAATTTCCTTATAAGGTGGCCAGTGGACGGTGGCCAGTGGACGGTGGACAGGGAAGAGGGCTTCCCCTGTTTTCACTGTCCACTTCAATGGTTGAGCATGAACTCGCCGCTGTTGAGCAGAGCCCAGAAGACGTCCGCCAGCGCGCGGTTGTAGCGGGCGGCGTCGGCCGGGCCGGCGCGGTCGCCCTCGACGTGGCGCGTCAGGCGGGCCAACTCGTCTGGCCGCGGGCGGCGGGCCAGGGCGGCCAGGTAGAGCGTCTCGATCCGCTCGGCCGTGTCCATGAACGGCGAGTTCGCGACCGCGCCGAGCGTCTCGCTCCTGTCCAGGCTGGTGGCGTCGCTGATTAGCTTGCCGTTCATCAGCGCCAGGGCGTGGAGGATCGACGTGTGGAACTCCGTGGGCTTCTCGCTGGTGTTCGCGAACCGGGTGAGGAACTCCTGCCGGGCCGACGGTTTGGCGCCCGGGACGAAGCTGATCGGGAACGCCGACGCCGGCTCGTTGTACCCGGTCGCCTGGGCGACGCTGTCGTAGAGTTGCTCGCCGGTGAGGCCGCGCAGCGGCATGCGGGCGAAGAACCCCTCGGGCTCCTTCGGGTCGGCCTTGCCGGCGCTGCTCAGCTGGTACGTGCGCGAGTTGGTGATCGCCCGGATCAGGTGCTTCAGGTCGAACTTGCTGGCCACGAATTGCCGCGCGAGGTCGTCCATCAGTTCCGGGTGGTTCGTCTTCGCCTCCTCGCCGACCATCTCGTCGATCGGATCGACCAGAGGCGTGCCGAAGAAGTGGGTCCAGACGCGGTTGACCACCGCCCGGGCGAAGTACGGGTTGTTCTCGGCCGTCAGCCAGTCGGCCAGTGTAGTCCGGGAGCCGACGTTCTTCCTGAACTCCGGCCTGGCGCCGTTGAGGAAGCTCGCCTGGATGACGGTCTCGGTATTCGGAATCTTGATGTCACGCTTCTCCAGGTTCTCCTTCTGGATGAGGGTGAACTCATTCTGCGTCTGGGCCTGAATGCCGCCGAAGAACGCGGCCAGGTTCCAGAACTGCTCGCGTTTCCACTCCGCGAACGGGTGGTTGTGGCACTGAGCGCACTCGAGCTTCACCCCCAAAAACAGCCGGGACGTGCTCGCCGCCAGGTTCTCCGGCTTGCCCTCCTTGGCCATGTAGAAGGCGACGGCGGTCGGCTTGCCGGTGAAGCTCTCCTCCAGAGCCTGCTGCGGTCGGCCGCCGGTGAGCGGGATGGTGAGCAACTCGTAAACCATCCTGTCGTACCCGGTGTTCGCCGCCAGGTGCTTGCGCAGCCACGCCTCGAACCCGGGGGCCAGGAGCGTGCCCTGGATGCCGGCGGCTGACTCCGGCAGCCACAGGGCGCGCCAGATGCGGCTGAAGTGGGTCGGGTAGCGCGGGCCGTCGAGCAACTCGTCGATCAGGCGCGACCGCCTGTCGGACCGCCTGTCCTCCAGGAACCGGCGGGCTTCAGCGACGGACGGGATGCGACCGGCGAGGTCGAGGTACACGCGGCGGAGGAACTCAGCGTCGGTGGCTGGGGCCGCCGGTCGGACCTTGGCGGTCTGCCACGCGGCGGCGATGCGCTCGTCAATCTTCGCGGCCAGGGCGCGGGCGTCCAGGGCCGGTGCCTTGCCGGCAGCCGGCGCGGCCGGGATGCTCAGACCGAAGAAGGCCAGGGCGGTTACCGTCCACACGCATATACGGGTCATAGGCGCGACTCCTGACAGGTGTCGGACTGGACGACTGCGAAAAGGGGTTGGCAGTCACTCGAAAGGTGCAGCTCAATTCTACGCCGCCTCCCGGCCCTGGGACAGCACAATTTAAGATCGCATCGGGTGGTTTCGAGCCCGCGGCCCGTGGGCTTCGTCTGCTCTCCTCGCCCTTCGCCAGCTATCTGGCAGCGGCGGGCGTCCGCCACAGCTGGATTGCGGCCAGCCACGGGCTGTTGAAAGACTGCGTGTGCCGCGCGACGCCCACCGTCACGACGAACCGGCCGTCGGGCGACACCGCGACCGACCCGGCCCAGTCGGAGGAGCCCGGGGGAGTCATCGGGCCGCCCGGCAACCCAGAAGGTTCCGCACCCGGCGGAAGCGGGGGCGAAGCCGCCTTGCCCTCGGCCGGGACGTCCTGTACCTCGACCGCGTCCGCCGGCGCGGCGGGAGGAGCCATCATGCCCGGCATGCCCTTCGGTCCCCCCCGGGAGGTTTGTGACGCGGTGGGCGTGGCGTTCAGACGCGCGATCTCGATCCCTTTCTCCAGATCCCAGAATCGGGCCGCGCCGTCCCGTCCGATGCTGACGGCGCGCTTGCCGCCGGGCAGCAGGGTTACCTGGTCGATGACACCGTCGCCCTCGTTCCGCGCGGCCAGTTCCTTCAGCTTCTTGCCGATTTGGAGATCCCAGATCTCCACACCCTGCGCCCACCCCGGCTTGACCGCAGCGCACAGCACGCGCCGGCCGTCGGGCAGGAAGACGACGCTGGCAACCGCGCCCCGCGAGCGCGCCGTTTTCGCTGGTTTCTTGCCGTTCACCTCCCACAATTGCAACTGGCCGTCGTTGCCGCCCGCGACCACCTTCTTGCCGTCGGCCGAGAGGGCGACGGCACGCAGCCGACCGGCCGTCTTGATGGTCCGCAGCGCCTTGCGACCGGCGACATCCCACAGGCGCACCATGCCATCCTCGCCCACGGACGCGGCGACCTTCCCGTCCGCGCTCAGCGCCAGGTCGAGGACCGGCTTGCCGTGGTCCGCGAAGACGTGTACCGTCCTGCCCGCGTCCAGATCCCACACCCGCACGGTGCCGTCGCGGCTCGCCGACAGTGCCTGCTTGCCGTCCGGCGTGAACCGCACGGCCGTCACCCGGTCAGTGTGGCCAGCCAGTTGCCGCAACGCCTTCCCGGTGGCCGCCTCCCACAGCCGCAGGGCGTTATCGGGCGCCCCGACGCCCATGCCGAACAGATCGGCGCGTTTCAGTTTCTGCCGCTGCTCCAGCGGCCGCGTGTCCCGCTCGGCCCCGCCGGAGAGGATGAACCGCCCGTCCGGTGAGAAGGTCGCGCAACCCGGCGGCGCCTTGTGCCCGGTGAGCAGCCGGACGGGGACGGTCGTCGCGGGCCAGAGGCGGATGTTGCGGTCGTAGCCAGCCGTGGCGATCTCGCGGCCGTCCGGGGCGAAGGCGACGGCGGCGATGCCGTCGGAGTGCATGTTCGCCAGCCGGCCGCGGGAACTGCCATTCCGGACATCCCAGAGGAGCACCTGCTGATCGAGGCTCGCCGTCGCGAAGCGCGCCCCGGACGGCGCGAACGCCACCGCCAGGATCGCGTTGCGGTGGCCCTTGATGACGTGGCGCTCCTTGCCGATAGTCGTATCCCATACCCGGACGGTGGCATCGTCGCTGCCGGAAACGAGCGTCTTGCCGGACTTCGAGAACGCCAGCGCCCGCACCGGAGCGACGTGCCCCTTCAGGTCGGCCTGCACCTGCCCGGTCGCCACGTCCCACAACTTCACCGCGCGGTCGCTGCCGGCGCTGGCGAGGAGCTTCCCGTCCGGGGTGAAGGCCAGGGCGCGAACGGCCGCCTCGTGGCCGCGCAGGATCGTGCGCTCCGCTCCGGTGGCTGGATCCCACAACCGGATGGTGCGGTCGTACCCGGCGGATGCGAGGAACTGGCCGTCCGGCGCGAACGCCACGGCGTAGACCCAGTTGCCGTGACTGCGGAATGTCAGTCGCTCCTTGCCGTTGCCGGCGTCCCAGATCCGGACCGTGTTGTCGGCGCTGCCGGTGGCGAGCGTCTTGCCGTCCGGCGCGAAGGCAACGCAGGTGACCATGTCCCCGTGGCCGCGCAGCCGGGCGACCTCCTCGCCGGTGGCCCGCTCGCGCACCGCAACGGTCCGGTCCTCGCGCGCGAACGCGATCGTCTTGCCGTCGGGCGAGTAGGCGAGGGCCAGGACCGGCTCGGGGGCGCCGAGCCCCTGTTTGAGGCCGTCTGGGGTGATGGCGACGGCGTTTACCTGGCCGCCGCGCCGTTCGTCGAGAGAGGTGGAGTTGAGCCCGAAAACGAAGCCATCCACGTCGGTCAGCGGGCGCGGCGGAGGCGGAGGACCCTGCGCTTTTGTTCCCCGGTACTTCGTTCCCGGGCCGAAATAATTGTCGCCCGGCGGGATCTTGCCATCGGGGTCAACGACGTGACCGTCGTCGCGAACGATGAGCCGGTGGAGCATCTCCGGATCGATGTCCTTCCCGAGCGAGCGGACCGACCCGTCGGCGAAGACGACGTTGGTGTCGCCCCCGAAATACCCGCCGAGTTTCGGCGGCGCCCGGTCCGGGGCGTAGGCGATGTCCTCCGGCTTCGTCCACGGCACCAGGGTGGGCGCCTCCGCGACGAAGAGGGTGTTACTGGTCCCGTCCGAGAAATCCACCAGCCGGAGTTTTCGCTTCGGCTCGAACGCCGTGCCGACGCCGGTGAACGCCTGGTAGAACGTTCCGCCCTCCACCTTCGCGCCGGTCTTGAAACCAGGGGCGTAGACCGGCGGGATCTTTGCGAGGAGCTTCTTGTTGTGGGGGCTGTCCCACGGCTCGTCGAGCTTGAACTCCCTGTACAGGCCGTCCTGTTCGATGAACGGAAGGACGGCGACGCGCCAGCTCAGCAATGGTTTGCCGTCCTTCGAGTAGGTCGCCTGGGCGGGAAGGCTCCGGAAGGTGTCGTGGTAGGCGTGCAGGGCCAGGCCGATCTGCTTGAGGTTGTTGATGCTGTCGGCACGCTGGGCCTCGGTGGGTTCCTCCGCCTTCTCCTCCTTTTTTCCCCTGTCACCCGGAGCGTCCTGCTTCTTGCCCGCGGTGGTCTGGCCGGCGGCGTCCTTCTTGCCGGGAGCGCCGCTCGCGAGCGCCCCGGTCCCCACGACCGCGCCGGCCAGGGCGGCCAGCAGAACGGCCAGTACGCTCCTCGCTCTGGTCGGGAACATCGGTTGAGCTTCCTTGTGTTCGAGATACGGAAGTGGCAGAGGTCTTTCCGGGTGAACGGTGCCGCTCCATTATGAGGGAGGGGTCGAGGATTGCAAACGGATTTGCCCGCGCCCCATTTCATGCACGGTCCAGGAGGAAATGTCTTCCCCCTCTCCCACGAGGGGAGAGGGGGGGAAAGTCGCGGGCGGGACGCCCGCGCATTGCGCAGTTCGCCCCGCGTTCTGCCTCGCCCTCGGGAGTTCGATATGACCGCGCCGTACCGCGATGTCCTCCGGAAAATCCGGACTGCTTTCCCGCAACCTGTTTCAGATCGCATCCACGATTCTTACTTCGTTCACTCGGTCCTCCGTGCCATCGACCGGGTGGACGCCCTCAAGTCCGAGCTGCCGCTGCTCGGCACCCCGGCTCCACCCGACTACGAGGCCGCGCGCCGGGCGGCCCTCCGGCCACACCCGTCGTCGCTGGAGGACGTCACCTCCGAACTGGTCGGCTACCTGGAGGGAATGCCGATCTTCGGCCACCCACGCACCCAGCAGAATGTGGTCGCCCAGCCGTCGATCGCGAGCCTGATCGGCGTGCTGCTGTCGTCCCTGTACAACCCGAACCTGTCGTGGGACGAGTACAGCCGGGGCGTCGCCCAGGCGGAGGTCGAGGCGGCCGCCATCACCGCCCGACTGGTCGGGTACGACCCGGAGCAGTCCGCGGGCGTGTTCACCTTCGGCGGCACGGGCACGAACCTGTATGCGGTCAAGATCGGGCTGGAAAAGGCGTGCCCCGGGACCATGCAGGACGGCGTCTGCCCGAACGCCGTCCTGCTCGCGTCCGACGCCAGCCACTACTGCCGCCACAACGTCGCCGGATGGCTCGGCCTGGGGACGCGCAACGTCCTTACCGTGCCGACCGGGCCGACGAGCGACATCGACCTCGGCGAGCTGGAGCGGCTGGCCCGGACGGCCCTCGACGGCGGCAAGAAGATCGCCGCCTTCATCGCGACGATGGGCAGCACCGACAGCTTCGGCCTGGACGACCTCGAGGCGATCGTCAGGCTGCGCGATCGGCTGGTGCGCGACTACGACCTGCCGTACCGGCCGCACGTCCACGCCGACGCCGTCATCGGCTGGGTGTGGTCGGTGTTCGACGACTACGACTGGGAGGGGAACCGCCTCGGCTTCCGGATGCGCACGGTGCGGGCGCTGGCCGGCGCGTGCCGGCGGTTGCGGCACCTGCGCCTGGCCGACTCGGTCGGCATCGACTTCCACAAGACCGGCTTCGCGCCGTACATTTCGAGCCTGGTGCTGGTGAAGGACCGGGCCGACTTCAGCCTGCTCACCCGCGCCTCCGAGCAGATGCCGTACCTGTACCACTTCGGCGACTACACGCCGGGGGTGTTCACACTGGAGACGTCGCGGGCCGGGACCGGGGTGCTGGCCGCGCTGGCGAACCTGCGGCTGTTCGGTAAGGAGGGGCTGCAGGCGGTCCTCGGCCACCTGGTCGAGATGGCGCAGGTGCTGCGCGAGCACGTCGAGGGGCACGAGGCGAGCACGGTCCTGAACCGGGACAACTTCGGGCCGGTGACACTGTTCCGCGTCTACCCGGACGACGTCGATACGTTCGTGATCAAGCGGCAGGAGTTCGAGGATCCGGCCTTCCGGCCATCGCTGCTGCGCCACAACGAGTACAACCGGCGCATCTTCGCCTACGTCCACCGCGAGGCGATGGCGGGGCGCGGCGTGATGATCTCGCTGACCGACTGCTACCGGCAGACGGCGTACGGGGCGCCGATCGTGGCGCTCAAGTCGTACATCCTGTCACCGTTCGTGGACGAGGAGCATGTCGAGGCCGTGGTGCGCAAGGTACTCGAAGCCCGTATGCACGTCACCGCAGGCGACGCGGCGCCTTAACGCCGGACCGCGAAAAAAAGTATGGAAGCATTTCCGGTCCGTCCCCTCTATTCAGGGTGGAGAGTGAGAGGAGGGGATAAAGCCCACAGGTAACGTTCCGTGGGCGGCATCTCCAGCGCTCCACTCACGGGGCGCCACCCGTGGGCTTTCCCCCCGATCCTCACCCTGATAGAGGCGCCAGGGCGGAAGTCCCGCCACTTTTCTGCAGAGGCCGCATCCATGCCCAACAACTCGTTACGCGGTCTGCTCCGTGGGCTGCGTCGGCTGACCGATCACTCCGGCGGGCTGAGCGACGCCGAGCTGCTGGAGCGCTTCGTCACTGCCCGGGACGAGGCGGCGTTCGAGGTGCTCGTCTGGCGGCACGGGCCGATGATCCTGGGTGTATGCCGGCGGCTACTGCGTCGCGAGCAGGACGTCGAGGACGCCTTTCAGGCGACGTTCCTCGCCCTGGTCCGCAAGGGGCACACGATCGGTCGGCGGGAGGCGGTCGGCAGCTGGCTCTACAAGGTTGCGTACCGTACTGCCCTGGCGGCCTGCTCCGCGTCGGCGCGGCGCGCCGGTCGCGAACAGCCGTGGGTCGAGCAGCCCGCGCCCGATGCGCCGGACGACCTGCTGTGGCGGGATCTGCGTCCGGTCCTCGACCGCGAGGTGATGGCCTTGCCGGAGAAGTACCGGACGCCGTTCCTCCTCTGCTGCCTGGAGGGCAAGTCGAACGAGGAGGCCGCACGTCAGCTCGGGTGCGCCCGGGGGACGGTGCTGTCGCGGCTGGCCCGGGCGCGGGAGCGGCTGCGGCTGCGGTTGGCGCGGCGCGGCGTGACCCTGACGGCGGGGGCGCTGGCGCTCGCGGCGGAGGAGGGGTTGGCAGCGGTGAGCGCCGACCTGGCGGGTGCGACAGTCCGGGCCGTGCTGGGCGGTCCGGCGGGGTCGGCGGCCGCGGGCGTTTCCGCCCACGTGGCCGCCCTGACAGAAGGAGTGTTGCGCGCGATGTTCCTGACACGACTGAAACCAATCCTGGCCGCCCTGCTCGTGGCGATCCTGGCGGGTGCGGGCGCGTTCGGTGCCGCAGCCCTCGGGGGCACTCCCGCGGGCGGTCCCCCGGGTGGCGAGGAGCCACGGCAGGCCGTGCGGGGTAAGCCCGTCGCACCTTCGCGGGGGGCGGAACCACCGAAGGCCGAAGATCCCAGAAAAACCGCCGCGATGCGCGTGCTCAGCACCAACAACCTGAAGCAGATCGGTATCGCCCTGCACAACTACCACACCGTCTACGGCGGCTTCCCGGAGCCGGCCATTTACTCGAAGGACGGCAAGCCGCTGCTGAGCTGGCGCGTCGCCATTCTCCCGTTCATCGAGCAGAAGGCGCTGTACAAGCAGTTCAAGCTCGACGAGCCGTGGGACAGCCCGCACAACAAACCTCTGGCGAACACGGTGGTGAAGATCTTCATGCCGGTCCGCGGGGTGCCCGACAAGATGCCGGGCGGAACCTACTATCAGGCCATCGTCGGCAAGGGGGCGGGGTTCGAGCCGGACCGGAAGCTACGGGTCACGGACTTTACGGACGGGACGACCAACACGCTGCTGGTGGTGGAAGCAGCGACCCTCGTGCCGTGGACGAAGCCGGAGGATCTGCCGTACGCGCCGAACCAGGCCCTGCCCCGACTCGGGGGGCAGTTCGGCGGCGACTTCTTTGCCCTGATCGCCGACGGGTCCGTCCACCTGCTCGGGAAGAAGGCAGACCCGGTGATGCTCCGCAGGGCGATCGAGCGCGCCGACGGCAACCCGGTGGACTTCGACAAGCTGCGCGCCGCCGGGGGCGCTGCGCCGCCACCCCGGCCGGCTCCAAATCTGAACGACGCCCGCGAACTGGAGCGTGCGTTCCGAGAAGCCATGCAGCGGGCGGAGGCGGCGCGGGCGGAGGCGGCTGTCGCGCGGGCGCGGTTGGAGGAGCAGGCCGCGGCCGCCGCCGCGAAAGTCCGGCAGCTGGAGGCGGAGAACACCCAGCTGCGCAACGCCCTGGAGCAGGCGCGCCGCCAGCTCAACGCCGTGCAGGCCGAACTGGACCAGTTCCGCAAGCAGCTCGGGCAAGGCGCCAAGGACCGACAGTAGCCTGTCCGGGACGGAAACGGTGCAGCGGTGGACCCCGGGGGAGCACCCTCCTCCGGGGCCTTGCGCCTGAATAAAATGATGCCGATGCAACTGCCGGAACTCCTCGCTGCCCTGTCGCGCCCCGACGCCTACCCCGACCCGGTCGCGCAGGTCACGGTTTGCCAGACGCACATCTCGGCGGTCTTCCTCACCGATCGCTTCGCGTACAAGCTCAAGAAGCCGGTTCGCCTCGACTTTCTCGATTTCAGCACGCCGGAGAAGCGCCGCCACTTCTGCGCGGAGGAGGTGCGGCTCAATCGCCGGCTCGCGCCGGACGTCTACCTCGGAGTCGTGCCGGTGGCGCGCTACGCCGCGGGCGTTCGCTTCGAGGGCGAGGGGGAGGTCATCGACTGGGCGGTCAAGATGCAGCGCCTGCCGGCCGAGGCCACCCTGGAGCGGCGCCTCGAGCAGGGGGAGGACGGGGCGGGGGCCGTCGAGGGGCTGGCGCGGCGGATCGCGGCGTTCCATGCGGCCGCCGAGTCCGGGCCGCACGTCAGCGCCTTCGGCCGATTCGAGGTGGTCGCCGGTAACGCCCGGGACAACCTGGCCCAGGCCGGGGCCGGCGTCAGCCCCGCCGTCCTCGGACGGCTGCGGACCTTGACGGAGGCCGCCCTCGGCCGGCTGCGGCCGCTGATCGACGCGCGAGCAGCGCGGGGCGCGACGCGCGACACGCACGGGGATCTGCGCCTCGATCACATCTACCTCTTCCCGGAGCGCCCGCCCCCCGGCGACCTGGTGATCATCGACTGCATCGAGTTCAACGAGCGGTTCCGCTTCGCCGACCCGGTGGCGGACATGGCCTTTCTGGTGATGGATCTCGCCTTCCACGACCGGCGGGCGCTGGGCCGCCGCTTCGCGGACGCTTACTTCCGCGCGGCGGCCGACGAGGAGGGCCGGCTGCTGCTACCGTTCTACACCGCCTACCGGGCGGCGGTGCGCGGCAAGGTGGAGGGACTCAAGGCCGGCGAGGCGGAGGTGCCGACGGCCGAGCGAGAGGCGGCGCGGGCGTCCGCCCGGGCACGCTGGCTGCTCGCGCTGGGCGAACTGGAGGAGCCGGGGCGCCGCCCGTGCCTGGTGCTCGTCGGCGGGCTGCCCGGCAGCGGTAAATCGACCCTGTCGCGCCGGCTGCAAGAGACGGCCGGATTCACGATGATCCGCTCGGACGTGGTGCGCAAGGAACTGGCCGGTCTCGCCTCCGACGCGCGGCCGCCGGCCGGCACGGACATCTACACGCCCGCGTGGAGCGACCGCACCTACGCGGAGTGCCTGCGCCGGGCCGAGGCGGCGCTGGCAGAGGGCGGGCGCGTGCTGGTGGACGCGAACTTTCGCGAGGAGCGCCGCCGGGAGGCGTTTCTCCGCGCGGCCGGTCGGCTGGGAGTGCCGGCCGTGTTCCTGCTGTGCCGCGCCGACCCGGAGAGGGTGCGCGGCCGGCTGCAGGGGCGCACGGGAGACGCCTCCGACGCCGACTATGCGACCTACCTGCGACTGCGGGCCAGCTGGGAGGAACCGACCCCCCTCACCCGGCGGCACCTGCACCTCCTGCCCACCGACGGGAGTCCGGAGGAAACGTTGGCGCTCGCGCACGCGGCGCTGCGCGGGGAAGACCTGTGCTGAGCCGGGGCTGGTGGCGTCCGGGCTGGTTACTCCTTCGCCGGCAGCCATTGCACCGCGTCGATGATGACGTGGCCGTTCGCGTCCCGGTTGCTGATCTCGACATACCCTGCCGTCCCCCGCTCGAAACGGAACGTCCCCAGCGAGATGAATGCCCGGTCGAGGGTGCCGCCCTTCTTCTGGTTCACCTTCAACGTCTTCTTGCCGTCCGCATGGACGACTGTGACCGGCACGTTCGTCGCCCGGTTCGGGTTCGGCGAGTACGACAGACGCACCTCGTACTTGCCGGCCTTCGGCAGGTCCGGCCGGTAGCGCGCCCACTGCTGGCCGCGGTTCGTGCCGCCGTCGTGGCGATACCCCTCGTTCACGAAGGGGCTGGCCGAGCGGCTCACGTGATCGAACCCCTGGCGCTCGGCCGCCGCGTCGTCGAGAACGATCCCGGCGAGGGTCTTCGCGTTGATGGCGGTGACGCTGCGGCGCGGGCCGGTCCATTCGAGTACCTGCTTGTCCGCCAGCAGCCGCTCACGCAGCTTCTTGTAGTCCACCTCCTGCACGGTGGTCTTGCCGTCGATCGCCAGCGCCGCCGCCGTCGCCGCCGACTGGCCGAGCACCATGAACACCGGCTCCATGCGGATCGAGCCGTAGCTGATGTGTGATGCCGACAGGCAGACCGGGACGAGGAGGTTCGTACACTCGGCCGCCTTCGGAACAATGGACCGATACGAGATCGGGTACGGCGAGAAGCCGCCGACCTGCACGTCGCCCTCGTTGCGGACGTACCCGTCCTTCGTCACGTAGCGCTGGATGTTGTGCGAGTCCATCGTGTACGCCGCCAGGCCGACCGGATCCTCGGCGGTCTTCGTCCCGCGGCAGTTCTGCTCGATCATGACGTATGGGCCGATCATGCGCCGGGCCTCGCGGACGTACAGCTGCGGCGGCCAGTTGTCCGTCTCGACGAACTCGTCCTTCGCCAGGCCCCACGTCTGGAAGTGCTTGCGCACCTTCTCCGGCACGCGCGGGTGGTTGGCCAGCGTCCACATCAGCCCCTGCTGGTAGTCGATGTGGTCCTGCCAGATCTTCGCGCGCGTCGCATGATCGCCGTCGGGGTAGGCGTAGTTCAGGCCGATGTGGTCGGTCGAGAACGCAAAGTTGTTGTTCGAGTCGGTCTTGCGGTTCGGCATCAGCACCGGGTTCCACGGCAGGCGCAGGTCGCCGGCCTCGAAGTTGCGCAGCAGCAACTCGTAGCGCTTCGCGTCGTAGTTCTTCGGCCTGGGCCACGGGCGGCGGTTCTCCGGCCGGTCGGTGGCACAGAGGCGGAAGTTGTACGCCTGCACCTTGTGATCGCCGTCACCGTCCTTGCCCGGCGACTCGGCCTGGACGAGCGGCACCAGTCCGCTTTTCGGGTCGCCCGGCTTGAGGTACGGATCGACGTTCTTGACAAACTGGTGGTGGACTGCGTTCCGCACCTGCACGCCGTTGAGCGTCTCACCGTATGTCTTGTTTGCCTCGCGGCCGACGTGGTACGATACGCCGGCCTTCGCCATCAGGTCGCCCTCATAGGTCGCGTCGAGGAACATCTTGCCGCGGTACGTCTCGCCGGACTCCATCGCAATCGCGACGATGCGTGTGCCCTTCTTCTGCACGCCCTTCTTGAGGTCGAGACGCTGGCCCATGAGGACGGGAATTTTGTGCTCGCGCAGCATGTCCTTGTAGATCTGCATGGCGACGTGCGGCTCGAACGTCCAGGCGGCGTCCTCCTTCGGACTGTGGCCGCGCCCCTTGAACTCGGAGCGCTTCTCGTACTTCCAGGCGGCGTCGTCGGCGTAGTGCTTCTTGACGCGCTGGTAGAACTCGCGTGAGATGCCGCCGATGGCGCCCTTGTTGCCGATGTCGGTGGCGCCGAGGCCGCCGGTCGTCAATCCGCCGAGATGCTTGCTCGGCTCGATAACGACGACGGACTTGCCCATGCGAGCGGCCTGGATGGCGGCGCTGACGCCGCCCGAGGTGCCGCCGTAGACGACGAGGTCATACTCCCGGTCCGCAGGCTGAAGGCCGACCGGAAGGGTCGTGCCCGCGGTGAGGATCGCCAGCGCGAGGAACGAAACGCACATCGGAGGACTCCAGAGAAGTCTGCGAGAAACTGGGGCGAAGGGACTTATCGGAGGGATGAGGAATGAAGGAAGACAGCATCCCACCTGTCTCCCTTCATCCCTCATCCTTTCTCTCACAACTCCCACCCCTTGCGGTAGGCGCGGCGGATGATCGGATCCGCCTCGCGGGCGTTCGGGCAGCGCAGGTTCTCCGCATCCCACTCGATCCGGCGGCCGATGCGGTACGCCACGTTCCCGAGGTGGTTCGCCTCCGTGAGCCAGCCGGAGTACTCAAAATCGGCGGAGGTACGCAGGTCCGTCTTGCACGCCCGGAGCCATTCGGCCTGGTGGCCCGGCGAGCGCGGCAGCGTCGGGGCGGGCGGCCGGTAGTCGGCGAAGGCGTTCTCCGGCAGCAGGACGTAGCGGCCGTAGTCGGCCAGCAGCATCCCCTTGGCGCCGATGAACAGGCAGCCGTTATTCCACCGTGGGATGCCGCCCTTGCGCCAGATCTCCGGCTTGTTCTCGCCCTGATGCCAGGACAGGCGCACCGGCGGTAGCTCCCCGCGGGCCGCGTACTCGTAGGTCACGCTCATCGACGCCGGCGCGATCTCGCGGTGCGGCGGCGGACCGCTCGCCTCGATGGTGCGCGGCGCCCGCAGCGACAGAGCCCAGAACGGCAGATCGATCCAGTGGCTACCCAGGTCGCTCATCGTGCCGCTGCCGAAGTCCCACCAGCGATACCATTTCGGCCCGGGAACGTAGACGTCGTGGAACGGCCGATGCGGCGCCGGGCCGAGCCAGAGTTCCCAGTCGAGGCCGGCCGGCACCGGCATGGCCTGCTTCGGTCGGTCGGTGACGGCGACGATGTCGCGATTGCGCTTCGCCGCCTCCGGGCTCTGCCAGCCCCAGGCGCGCGACACCCAGACGTGGGCCTCGCGCACCGGCCCGATGGCGCCGCCACGCACGATCTCGACGACGCGGCGGTAGTTCTCTCCGGCGTGGATCTGAATGCCCATCTGGGTCGCGACCTTCGCCTTGGCGGCCGCCTCGCGAATGCGCCGCGCCTCCCAGATGCCATGCGTCAGCGGCTTCTCGCAGTAGACGTGCTTGTTGTGCCGCAGGGCGAGCATGGTGGCAAAGGCGTGGGTGTGTTCGCAGGTGCTGACAACGACGGCGTCAAAATCGCGCGGGCGGTCGAACAGCCGACGAAAGTCGGTGACCTGGCGTGCCCTGGGGAACTTGGCGGCGGCCCGCTCGATGGCGCGGGCGTTGACGTCACAGAGGGCGACGATGTTCTCCTTGGCGACGGCGCCGAGGTTGCCGGCTCCGCGTCCGCCGACCCCGATGACCGCGATGTTGAGTCGGTTCGGGGCATCCTGGCTACGCAGGAAGTTCGGGGCGGCAAGCACGGCCCCGGCACCGGCGGCGACGAACTGGCGCCGCGTGATCGACGTGCGACTCATGGGTTGGTCCTTTCTTTCGGGCTGCCGTCTGGCTGAAAGAGGAAGCGTCTGGCCTGTTCAAGCGAGTGTATTCCAACTTCCCGTCCGGAGCAACAATCGCCACACAGTTGCGGTCAGGCATCGGTTCGCCGCCTTGCCCCCGGCGGGAGGGACGGCGTACATCAACAGGGTTTTCCAGGGTTCCCGGCGCTGGCGCTCCGAACTGGTCCGCCGGCGCCGGGATGTGTGCTCCGGCGACTGTAACAGGGAGCGACGAATGACACGACGACGCTGCTGGCTGGCTGTGGTCGGAATGGCGTTGGTGGTTCTGGCCGCGACGCCGCGGGCGCCCGCCCAGGAGAAAGACAAGCCCGCGCCGGGTCTGGTGCGGCTCGCGAGTGGAGTGAGCGGGCACATCCACCCCGCCGCCTGCGTCGCGAAGAACGGGGCGATCGTGGTGATCTTCAGCCAGTCCGATTTCAAGGATCTCCGCATCGCGCGCTCGACCGACGGCGGCAAGACCTGGAGCAGGCCGGCCCCGGTCACGCCCACCGAAAAGCTCAGCATTTACCCCGGCTCGCTGACCACGCTCAAGGATGGCCGTCTCCTCCACGTCTGGAACACCTGGTATTCCGACCCGAAGGTCAAGGGCGGCAAGTCGCGCCACGCGCAGTTCTCTCTCAGCGACGACGAGGGCCAGACCTGGAGCACGGCGCGCAGCCTGCCGAAAAACCCCACCGCCCACAGCGTCAACCGGCACGCGGTCGTCGAACTGGGGCCGCGGCAGTGGCTGTTTTCCCTCAGTGATAAGAGCCTCGTCTACGACCCGCAGACGGAGAAGGCGGCGCCGTTCGGCGAGGGTCGCGATCACGGCCTGGTGCCGATCGTGCGGACGGTCAAGGGCACGCTGGTGAGCGGCGCCGGCCTGCGCTCCACCGACGGCGGCAAGACCTGGGAAAAGGTCGCGCCGTTCCCGGCGATCGGGTCCAACGGTTGGCGCTTCGACCTGACGGCGCTGAGCAACGGCTGGCTGGTGGCGTCGGAGGTGCTGGGGCCGGGGGTCGGCGGCCACACCTGGCGGTTCATCGTCTCGCGCGACGACGGACGCTCCTGGGACTTCGACGGCGCCCACGTCTTCTACAGCCCGGGGCGACCGATCGGCGGGCGGGCGTGTCCGAAGACGGTGCAACTGGACTGCGACACCCTCGGCACCGTCTTCTACGACGTCGATGCGAAACAGCCCGGTGGGCCGGGCGTCTTCTTCCTGCGGACCCCCCTGGCGAAGCTGGCGCCGGCAGGGAAGAAGGCGGCGAAGCAGGCAGCGGCGGTCGATCTTGCATCCCTCCCGGCCGATACATGGGTGCCGCTCGAGCCGACTACCGTTCAGCCGGCGAACCCCGACGAGCACGGCTACCGAATTAACGCCGGTTGGAACAAGCTCGTTTACGATCCCGACGGCAAGCGCGTCCTGTTCTACGACCGCTGGCACGACAGGAAACACGGCGGCACGACGATCTACGGCAACTGCCTGTTCAGCTTCGATCCCGCCACCGCCCGGCTCGTCCCGCTGAAGATTGACAACTGGACGCGCCGCGGTGTGCCCGGCGGCGGCTACCGCACGATGCCGCTGCCGGCGAACGACACGGAACCGACGCCGTGTTCGCGCCACGTCTACCACGGGTTCGATTACGTCCCGGACCTGAACGCCGTCTTCATCTGCAACGGCGCCAACCAGTCGGCGCTGCGCGACGAGAAACGGCGGAGCCACAACCTGTGCGCGGACACATGGCGTTTCGATCTTACGAAGAAGACCTGGAGCAGGATTGCCTCCACCGCGCACCCGCCCAATCGGCTCGAAGACGGGATGGCCTACTGCCCGAACACGAAATCAATCGTCTACGCCGGGCACGGCAAGATCTGGATCCTGCCCATCGCGACCGGCCAGTGGCGCCAGGGCAAGATGGACCTGCCGCGCTACCACATGGGCATGACCGTGTTTTACGACGCGCCGCGCAAGCGCCTGCTGCTCGCGGGCGGCGGCACCTACGGCAAGTGGCAGACGAAGGCCGGTGGGTTCAACACGCTGTACGCTTTCGATCCGGTGACGGAGAAGGTAACGCGCCTGGCCGACTGCCCGACGGCGATGTGCCGGGCTGGCCTGACTCACGACACCCGGCGGGACTTGTTCTTCCTGGCCGCGAAGCTGGAGGGCAAGGGTGCTGAGCAGCCGTCCGGCGTGTTCGCCTACGACCCGGCGAAGGACAGCTGGTACGAGGTGAAAACGACCAACCCGGTGCCGGGGCGCGGCGGCTGGCTGCCGCTCTGCTACGACGCCGCCCACGACTGCCTGATCGGCATGGCCGGGTCAACGTTCTACGCCTTCCGTTACCTTCCCGAGAAGGGCAGGAAGTAACGCTTCGGGCTCGGGCAGGGGGATCAATCGAGGACGGCCGGAACGCGGTAGAAAGCGCCCTGACGGTCGGGGGCGTTGGCGAGCGCCTCGTCCACGGGCAGCGACGGCCGCGGTTCGTCGTCGCGGAAGACGTTCCGGATCGCCAGCGGGTGGGCGAGCGGTTCGACGCCGTCGGTCGGAACCTGCCTGAGCTGATCGACGTAGTCGAGGATGGCGCTGAGCTGGCGGGTCATCGTCGCCAGTTCCTCCTCACCCAGTTCGAGTCGCGCCAGGTGAGCCACCCAGCGGACCTGATCGGCGCTCAGCGACATGGCCGCCCTCCGGCGCCGTCGGACCAACCCGGCGCTGGCGCGCCGGGTTGGTCCGATGGCGCCCTTGACTCCTACAGATTGGGCATCTGGAACGGCTTTTGGCGGATCGGGCGCTGGACGCGGCCGCTGCGAATGCAGCCGACGCAGACGCGGGCGCGGTGGACAGCGCCATTCTTCTCCATGATCTGGATATGCTGCAGGTTCGGCTTGAACGTCCGCCGGCTGATGCCGGTCACCTTGCGCCCGACGCCGCCGAGATACTTCGCCTTGCCGCGCCGGGCGTAGTGGTTGCCCAGGACGGGTTTCTTGCCGCAGATGTCACATTGCATGCCCATGAATCAACTCTCCCCTGCGAGGGTCGGTGTTTATGGAAAACAGTAAGTATAGCGGCTTGGGAAGGGCTGACAAGGCGACTGGTCGAACCAGCCCGGAGCGCCAACGACGAGCGCCCCGGGCTGGTACGCCAGCTCCAGCACAGGGCGGTCAGCAAGGACGGAAGGAGTCGAACCTTCTCCGCGGGTTTTGGAGGCCCGCTGCTCTCCCAGGAGCACGCCCTTGTATGTGCCCGGCAATGCCGGGCGCCAGCTGTCCCGGTAGGAGTCGAACCTACAACCCGCTCCTTAACAGGGAGACGCACTACCGTTGTGCTACGGGACAAGATCAGTCAGGATGGTCGGATTTGAACCGACGTTCTCCGGCACCCCGAGCCGGCGGATTGCCATGCTTTCCCACATCCTGGGCGTGCAGTCGCACAAGTCGCCTGAGCCATTTTCTACCCCCCGTGGTTGTGAGAGGGGGGTGTTGGAGTCGAACCAACCCGCGCGAGGTTTCAGCCCGCACGGAACCGTTTGTAAGCTCCGACCATTGGGCGCGACTGCAGAGCGTCCAGCGGGAGTTGAACCCGCACATCTACCATGGCAAGGTAGCAGGCTACCGCTACATCATGGACGCAGGCGGCCCCCGTGCAAGTTGCCGCAGCCACGAGTTACCGGATTTGAACCGGTTCCTCCAGATCTGGAATCTGGCGCTGAAACCAATCAGCAAGTTTGTATGCTGCGATCGTCGGGCACGGTTGCCAGTTCCGGCGGCTGGAGTTGAACCAGCGGCCTCCGCGTTTTCAGCGCGGCGCTCTCACCATCTGAGCTACACCGGAATGAAGCAGAGACGCCGGCAGGAGTCGAACCTGCGCCAGGTCGGGTTGCAGCCGACCGCCGGAGCCGTCCGGTCCGGCGTCATGCGAGAGCCAGCGGTGGGACTCGAACCCACACTCTCCGCCTTACGAGAGCGGCGCTCGACCTGTCGAGCTGCGCCGGCGTGATTTGCAGTGCTGGCGGAAGGACTCGAACCTTCAACAGTCCGCTTAAGAGGCGGGGGCTCTGCCGCTTGAGCTACACCAGCGTCGTCAGTGTCTTCGCCAGGAGTTGAACCTGGTCCCCGAGCTTCGGAGGCTCGTGTGCGATCCGGCACACTCCGAAGACATGGTTTCCGTCCGAGCCCGAAGCGTCAGCGCGGGTTTAGTCTCGTCCCGCGCTGACGCTTCGGACGCGGAGAGCACAGTACCCCAGCCTGGAGTTGAACCAGGACCTCCACCTTCGCAGAGTGGTGTGATGTCCGTTTCACCACCGGGGCGTCAGTAGCCGAGGCCGGAGTCGAACCGGCACGTTCCGAGCGGAACACCGCCTTCTGAGGACGGGGCGTCTTCCAGCTTCCGCCACTCGGCCATTCGCAGTATCCTCGGCGGGATTCGAACCCGCGTTCTCCGCCGTGAGAGGGCGGCGAGCACTCCGCAACTCCACGAGGACACATTCGCACGCAGCGGAAGGAGAGGGAGTCGAACCCTCAAGGGCTTTGGGAGCCTCGCCCGCTTTCGAGGCGGGTGCCATCGCCAGGTTGGCTTGCCCTTCCGTGCTCGGCCCCGCAGGGCCAGTCAGGACGGTGGGATTTGAACCCACGCTCTCCGGCTCCCGAAGCCGGCGGATTACCAGGCTTTCCGACGTCCTGAGTGAGCGGCCGTACAAGTCGTAGAAGCGTTCGAGAAACGACCGGATTCGAACCGGCTACACACAGATCCGAAATCTGTTGCTCTACCAGGTGAGCTACGTTTGTAAGCCTCTACCATTGGGCACGGTCGCCAGAGCACCCAGCGGGAGTTGAACCCGCACACCCTGCCTGGGAAGCAGGCACGCTGCCTTTACGTCATGGGTGCAGTGTTGTTCGTTCGGTTGTCAAGGATTACGAGGTCATCTCGGCCCGCCGCGGGCACCGGCCCCAAAAACAAACGGGGCCAGGTGTCCTTGGTGACACCTGGCCCCGGGAGGTTTGTTTCCGGGAGCGGATCGGCGTCACTTGAGCGGAGGGGGAGCGGGCAGACGGAAGGCCCGACGGCCGTTCGACTGCTTCACCTGCTTTGACGTCCGCGGCTGCATTGGCTGTGTGGGGGCACGCCATGTATTGGTGTGAGTCGCAACAGGGCTCCAACAACAGTTCGTCATCACTCCCTCGCGTGTGCAGGTCGTCGGGGTTGTGAGGCTCACTCACTTTCCTCCGTCGGCCTTGCACTTACTTAGACGCCGGATACCGTCCTCGGTTCGCACTGTTGTCAGTTTTTTTCTGGCCCGCGCCACCGATGGCTGGGGTCGGCGGGGGTGAAGGCCGCCGGGCCACAAGCGGCATCAAGAACCGTCACGGCGATGCCGCCTCACACCGTCATGTTGCCCGACGCGGTCCCCTGCCCGCCGGGGAGCTGGAACTCGCCCGCGCTGCCGCGCCCGAGGAAGTTGTTGACCACCATCAGCTGTGACGACCCCTTGTCCACCGTCACCGCCGCCCGGTAACCCTTGTCGCCGTCCCGCCCGCGGATCGTGCAGTCGGCCACGCGCACCCCCGTGCTGCCGTGGACCGCCACTCCCACGCCGCGCGCGTTGATCACCTGGCACCCCGTCACGCTCACGTTGCGGCAGTCGCGCACCTCCACGCTCGAGGCCACCTCGGCGGCCGGCTCGCGCGTGTGCTGCAGGATCACGCCGGTCACGGTCACGTTGCGGCAGCGGCGCAGGACGACCTGGTCGGTCGAGCGCCCCCGGTAGTCGGGGTTGTGGTCGATGCTGTTCGGCCCGAGCACCAGATGTTCGGCGTCCTCGGCGAGGAGCGCGTGGTGATACCCGTTGTAGATCGCGTTGCCGCTGACCGTCACGCCGCGGCACGCGACCAGGTGCAGGGCCGTGTGCTGGCTGCCGATCAGGTTCCCGGTGATCGCGAACATGCCGACCGCGTTCGGGTTGTCCCGGCCGGCGCCGACGAACCGCACGTTCGCCCCACCCGGGCTCAGCAGCGCCTGGATCGTGTTCCCGACCAGCGTCCCCTCGCGCACCGTCCCCTCCCGGCAGTCGAAGAGGACGTCGGCCGACGCCTCCGCCTTCGGGTCGAAGTTATACTCGATGTCGTTGCCGACGATCTGCAGGTTGCGGATCTCGCTGCCGACGATCTTGATGCCGCCCTGCTTGCAGTAGCTGATGTGGCAGCCGTGGATGGTCACCTGATGCAGGTTCAGCCGGTCGAGGAAGACGCCGACGCCGGCGTTGTCGTAGACGTGGCAGTCGGCGATCAGGACGTTGCGGGCGCGGTTGGCCAGGTGGATGCCGTGGCGGCAGCGCCGGATCAGCACCCCGCGCAGGGTCGGCTGCATGGCCCCGTCGATGCGGATGCCGTCCGCCTCCGGGTGGGCGCCGACGATCTCGAGGTCGGTGACGGTCGGGAAGCGCTCCCTCCGCCAGACGCCCTCCTCGATGTTCGCGGGCAGGGCGTTGCGGCGGTGGCTGCCGACGAGATGCAGCGCCGGTCCCGGCCCGTTCATGAGCAGCCGGGCCGTTCCCCCCGACCCGTCCAGCGCGAGCCGGCCGTGGAGCGCCAGCGGGAGCTGGAGCGGGCGTGAGATGACGTACTCGCCGCGCGGAAAGGTCAGGTGCCCGTCGCCGCGCTGGACGGCGTGAGAAATGGCGGCGGTGTCGTCCGTCTGGCCGTCGCCGCGGGCGCCGAAGTCGCGAACCGAGGTCATGGGTGGACTCCCGAGGAGGGGCAGTCGGGGCAGGGCAGCGTCGGCAAGGACCGCGGGCCGACGCCCACGTCGGCGGACCGCCCCGGCGGCTCACCTCTTCTATATCCTCGCGGCGCTCCAGCGTCTCGATTGTGCGAGGGTCGCGAGCAGCCGTCCCCCCGGTCGCCACTCGTGCAGGCAGGCGGATGGTGTGCAACCGTTTGCTGGAAGGCCCACGGGTGGCGTGCCGTGGGGGGAGTGCCGGAAACGTGCCCCACGGCACGCCACCCGTGGGCTTTGAAGGGCACCTGCACACCGCCCCTTCCCTCTGCACTCAATAAGAGCCTGGGAAAGGGAACGTGGAGCAGGCACCCCTGCCTGCCAAACCGGCGAGTAGGGATGCCTGCTCCACGTTCCCTTTTGGGGTGTGGTGCTCTAGAACCGCACCCCGAAGTTCGCGAGCAGGTTGAAGGTGGTCAGGTCGCTGTTGTTCTGCCGCTGCAGGATGTCGCTCCAGGTGTAGTCCCACTCCACCCGGAAGCCGGCGATGAAGGCGTAGCACGCCCACGGGATCTCAACGTCCGTGTGCAGCGCCACCCAGACGGCGCCGATCACGTCCGACCGATGCCGCAGTTCCTGCAGCCCGAGGTTCGCGCTCCCCCACCGGCCGCCAACGTCGAGCCCGGCCCGCCAGTTGCGGCCGTCGCAGTTGGCAGACCCGAGCAGCCACCACTCGCGGCCGAAGCCGAGGTTGGCGTAGGTCCGGTTCAGGCTCTGAACGGTCACGCCCGGCACGTCCACCCCGAAGTGGACGGGCGCCGCCCCGCCGCTCGTATTCTGGGGGGTCGGCGGCGTCGGGACGAGGATCTGCAGCGGGATCCGGATGTCGGGCCGCTTGCCGTGGTTGTTCACGTTGCTAACGCTGTAACTAACCGTCCAGGCGCCGGTCAGGTCGGTGTCGAAGAACAGAGAGCGGGCACCGCCCTCGATCGCCCAGCCGGTCTGCAGCGTGTCGGCGAACACCCCGCCCCCGGCGACGACCGAGATACCGCTGCGGATGAAGAGTTCCGTCCCGACCGGACCGTTCCCCCCGAGGGGTCCGCAACAGGACCACGGCCGCTTGTAGCTGATCCAGTTGGACACGTGGCCCGGCGGGCCGGGGACATTTGGGGGCGGCGGGGGGTTCAGGGCGTCGATACCCTCCGGGACGGCCGCCTGGGGGTACGGCATGGCGGGCGGGGCCTGGGCGCGGGCCGCACAGACGCTCAGGGCGGCCAAGACCAGCGCGGAGGAGAAGGCAGTCTTTGCGCTCATGGGCTCCTCGACTTGCGAGAACGGCGATGTGGGTGTTCACCCCACCCCGGGCGCCCCGCCCAGCTTCCGGAGAAGGCGCGGCGCCGGACGCGGTCGTCCGCCGAGAACCTGTTCGGTGACGGGTCGTCTGTCGTATCGGCAGGAAGCCGGGCAGAACTTGACGGAAAAAATGATCGTGACGACCGTGCCGACGCGGCCACCCGCCTGCGGTTCGCCTTGACACGCCTGGGAGGGCTGTCACAATTAACCTCCTGCACCTGACCGGGGCACGGAAGCCGCGGAGGATTCGTGGCGGTGCCCCCTGATCTTCTCCGGGGAATCCGATGGCACTGACGCCTTCCCACCGCCCCACGCGCGAGTGGCCCCTGCTCGTCCTGACGTTTGCTGTGGTGGCCCTCGTTTTCATCCCGCTGGCCCAGATCATCTCCGGCGCCGCACCCGCCGCCGAGGCGTGGGTGGGCTGGGACGTCGAGCGCTGGGGTTCCCTGCTCCTCGGGCCAGCCCAGTTCGCCTGTTACTGCTGTTTCACCTGGGCCGTCCTGATCCTCCTGAGCCGTTACCGCGAGGCCCGCCGACAACGCCGCGCCTTCGGTCTGGCACTCCTCCCAACCGCAGAGGGCACGCGCATCCTGCACGAGGACGCGCGCCCCCTGCTGCGCCACCTCGACCAGGCCACCGCCCGCCGCGGCCCGTTCATCCTCGCCGGCCTGGCCCGCCTGGCGCTGACGAAGTACGCGACCAGCCGGTCCGGCGACGCGGCCGCCCAGGCGGTGCGGAGCCAGGCTGAGGTCGAGCAGGGCCGGCTGGCCGCGAGCCTGGCGACCGTCCACTACCTCGCCTGGGCGATCCCCGCGGTCGGCTTCCTCGGCACCGTTGTCGGCCTGGCCGGGAGCCTGTCGATGGCCGGCCAGCTCGACGACGACGCCTTCCTCGCCCGCGCCACCAGCCACCTCACCTTCGCCTTCGACTGCACTCTGGTGGCGCTGGCGCTGAGTCTCGTGCTGATGTTCCTCGTCCACTCCGTTCAGCGCGACGAGGAGGCGCTCGTCCTCGACTGCCAGCAATACTGCCTGGAGCACCTGCTCAATCGCCTCTACGAGCCCGGGACCGCCCCCTCCGAGTCGCCGCTCGGGCCGGAACCGCTGGCCGGCTGCGTGCCGCTGGCGTCCGCGGTCCCGCTGGCCCAGAGGGTCGGGCGATGACGCTGCTCGGCATCGACCTGAACGCGACGCGCGCCCGCGTGTCGGCCGGGTCGGCACGCGACTATCCGCGGGCGGTGACGCTCGACCGGCCCCACGAGGAACTGGCCCTGGCCGTCGGCCTGCTCGGCGGCGGCGCGGCGGTTGGTGTCCGTGCGCTGCGTCGGTGTCGCCTCTCCCCCCACCTTGTCCGCACGGGTTTCCTTCCCTCACTCGGCGAGGCCGACAGGCAGGTTGGCTGCTCCCTCGACGCCGCGCGCGCCCTTGCTCTCATGTGCGCTTGCCTCGCGAATCGCTGCGGCGGCGCCGAGCGGGGCGTGCTGGCGGTCCCGGCCTACCTGTCCGCCAGCCAGGTTGGACGAGTGGCCGAGGCGGCGCGGGCGGCCGGTCTGCTTCGCCTGAGCGCCGTCCGCGGCCCGCTGGGGCTGGCCCTGTCGGCCCACGCCGAACACCCGTGGACCGGAGCCGCCGTGGTGATCGACGTGGATGACCACGCCCTGACACTGGCCGCCGCGTCCGCGGCCGGAGAGCAGCTGCACCTGACCGAGGTGCGGGCGCTCGCGGGGCTCGGGTTGCGCGCCTGGCGAGAACGGCTGCTCAACGGACTGGCCGATCGGTGCATCCTGCAGAGCCGGCGCGACCCACGCGATTCGCCGGCCGCGGAGCAGTTCCTGTTCGACCGGCTCGGCGCCGTCCTCGATGCCTGTCGGCAGGATCGGCCGGCGCGTGTTGCGCTGGAAGCGCCCGGGTGGTTTCAGAGCCTCAGCCTGCGGCCCGAGGACGTGCGAGCGATCTGTGCCCCGCTGTCGCGGCTGGCGCTGGCTGCCGCGAGGGACGCCTGCGTCCACGCCGCGGGGCCGGTGTTCGTTTCCGCCGACGCCGCCCGGTTGCCCGGGCTGCTGGACGGGCTGCGTGCCTCCTGTGAGGCGTGGTGTGGCGCGGCGCTCGCGGCGGGCGAGGGAGCGGGCAACCACGGCGAGGACTTCGGCGAAGGGCTGCTGGAAGAGGAAGACGAGGCCGCGGTGGTGGTGCTGGCGGCCGACGCCGCGTCCCGGGCGGCTCACGGGCTGGCCCCGTACCTCGACCGCGCCGGGCGCGGGGCGGTTTGCGTGGACGCGGCCCCCCTCCCCTTGCCGCAGCCAGCGGAGGCCGGCCCGGCCCGACTCCGCTACCGGGGCGAGGAGTATCCGCTCAACCGCGCCCGGTTCACCGTCGGCCGGCAGCCGTTCTGCGATCTCGCGTTCGACGGCGACGCCTACCCGACCGTCGCCCCGCGCCACTGCGAGATCGTCTGGGCGGACGGCCGGTTCACCGTGTGGGACCAGGGCAGGCTGAGTACCCTGGTCAACGACGGCGAGATCGGCGAGTTCGCGGTGCTGGAGCCGGGCGACTCGATCCGCCTCGGGCCGGACGGACCGCAGCTGCGCTTCCTCGGCCACGCCCTCCCGCGGACCTGTGGCTGAAAGAACCTCTCCCCGGCTCTTTCCCCCGCGCAGGGGAGGGGGCCGGGGGGAGGCTCTCACAAACCCCAGCTAGCGCCCACACCCTGGAGGCCGCCATGCACCCACGCCCGCGCGTACCCGCCGTCTTCACCCTGTACATGGTGGACGTCTTCTGCTGCGCCCTCGGCTGTGTGATCCTCCTCTGGCTGGTGAACGCACGCGAGGCGCGACGCAAGGGGAACGTCGCCGAGAAGCATGCGACTCAGCTGGCCGCGGCGCGCGTGCGCCTGGAGTCGGCCGCGGAGGAGTTGGTCGGACTGCGCGCCGCGCGCCTGCTGGCCGAGCGGGACCGCGACCGGCTGAAGGGCCAACTCCTCGCGACGCGCAAGCAGCGGGACGCCCTCGCTCGCCGGACAGCCGAGGCGGAGCAGCAGCACACCGCCGCACGGCGGACCCTCGCCCAGTCCCAGGCGCAGGTCGCCCAGCTGCGCGCGGATCTGAAGGCCGCCGACGCCCGTGACGCGGCGCGCGGCGTGCGCCTCAAGGAGGCGGAGGACCGTGCCCGGAACCTGCAGCGCCAGGCGGAGGAGCTGCGCCAGGCGGTTCGGGATTACCGGGCGCAGCTGGCGGCGCTGGACTCGCGCGTCCGCGCGCTGGACCGGGATCTGGAGCGGCGCTCGGCAGACCTCACCGATACGGGCCAGCGGCTGCGCGACCTGGAGGAGGCGAAGGGGCAGCTGGAGCGGCGCCTCGCGTCGCACAGCCAGGACGCGGACGCGGCCCGCAAGCACGTCGCCGCCCTGGAGGAGCGGACCCGCGACCTGACCCGACAGCTGCGAACCCAGCGCGCCGAGGCGGACAAACGGTTCGCCGGCATCACCCTCACCGGACGCCGGGCCGTCTTCCTCGTGGACAGGTCCGGCAGCATGGGGATGCGCGACGCGCGCACGGCGGACGGCCAGAAGTGGCCCCGCGTCAGCGCCGTGCTCGCCCGACTGATGGAGAGCCTTCCCGACCTGGAGCGGTATCAGGTGATCCTGTTCTCCGATCGGGTGGCGTACCCACTCGGCAAGGACCGGCAGTGGTTGATCTACGACCGGCGCACCAGTCCGGCGGAGGTGAGCCGGCGCGTCCAGCAGGTCACCCCGACCGGGGAGACGAACCTGTACGCGGCCTTCGCGGAGGCGTTCCACTACCGGAGCAAGGGCCTCGACACGATCTACCTGCTTTCGGACGGGTTGCCGAGCGCGGGGGAAGGGGCGCCGGTGGGCAAGGGCGGACCGACGGGTCCGGAGCGGTCGGCGCAGCTGGGACGCCACGTCCGGCAGACCCTGCGCGAGGACTGGAACCGCACTTTCCCCGGCCTGCCCCGCGTGCGGATCAATACGATCGGCTTTTACTACGACAGCCCCGCCGTGGGTGCGTTCCTGTGGGCACTGGCGCGCGAACACGACGGGAGTTTTGTGGGCCTGAGCCAGCCCTGATGCAGAAACAGGCGAGCCGCGCGTCCCGGCGTCGGCCGGCGAATTACATGTCCAGCGGCGACTTGACGCGGGCGAGACTGCGGCTGACGCACATGCGCACGCCTGCGATCAGGAAGAGGTAGAAGATCACCGTCGCTCCCCAGGAGCCCAGTAACCACATCCGCCAGGTGGCCAGGTCGCGGTGCGGATCCTTGTACCCCAGGTAGCCGACGTAGACCGAGGCAGCGACCAGCACGCTCGCCAGCAGGAGGTAGAAGTTGACGAGGAGCGCGTGACGGGTGGAGCCGTGACACTTGGCGACGGCCCGGAGGTAGAGCAGGAACAGGACCGAGTACAGCAGGCTCGCGCCGGCGCCGGCGAGCTGCATGTGCTGGCCGGTGCGGGTGAACTGCAGTTCCTGGAGGCTCCGGGCGCCGCGGCTCAGGTCCGGCCCCCGCTGGCAGCAGCCGATGTACGACGCGACGTTCAGCGCTGGCCCGGCGAACAGGGCGGTCACGCAGAAGAACATCAGCCAGCGGGCGCCATGCCGCTCGGCCGACCCGTGCATGCATTGCCAGTGCCCGCCGAGGGTGATCAGGTAGCCGAACGTGCCGACGACGGACAGGATGCCCAGACCGATGTAAAAGATCCAGATCGTCCCGATGCCTGGCAGCCGGCCGACCTGGGCGCCCGTCCCGAACAGCCAGCCGCGCGCCGACCAGATTACCATGCCGATGCCGACGGCCGTGCCGACGACGAACACGAGATAGCCGATCAGGATCCACGTCAAACCGCTGGCGGCCTCGTTCCAGCCCGGCTCCATCCGCAGTCGTTCGTTCAGTTCGGCAGCTTGGCGGTCCTGTTCGAGGATGGCGTGCATCGGGTCGTCTCCCGAGGGGTCGTGAGCGGTGCCGTTAAGCCTGCGCAACATATAGCTCACAACCGCGGGAGCCGCAAACGCGCCGAGGTTTAACCCCTCCCCCCTGCCCCCCTCCCCGAAACGGAGAGGGGGGAGAAGAGGGTAAGCGCCTGGCTGCAGTCCCGGCGCTCATTCTCTGCTTCTCCCCTCACGGCGCGTCCTCGCTGCGCACCGGGACCAGCTTGCCCACCACGGCCAGCCATCGGCTGACGGCGATGAACAGCACGGCCGCGACCGCAAGCATCACGAACAGAGTCAAACTCAGGTTGAGGATGCCGCGCACCTGCTCGCCCGGCCGGCCGGCCATGACGAAGAACCGCTCGGCCATCTGGACGCCGGCCGTCATGGTGGTGGCAGTCACGAACAGCATCGGCAGCACCGTCACCGGGGCGTAGCGCTGGCGGCCCGAGTTGATGAGCAGGGTCGTCACCAGGCACAGCGCCAGCACCGCGAGAAGCTGGTTCGCGATGCCGAACATCGGCCAGATGGTGTCGATCGACCCGGTCGCCACCAGCCAGCCCCAGCCGGCCGTGACGACGAACGTCGCCAGGATCGCCCCCGGCAACCAGTCCGTCCGCTCGAACTTCGGGAACGCCTTGCCGAGCGTCTCCTGCATCAGAAAGCGCGCGATGCGCGTCCCGGTGTCGATCGTCGTCAGGATGAACAGCGCCTCGAACATGATGGCGAAGTGATACCAGTATTTCACCACGTCCTCGAAGTAGAGGTTCACCGAGTGCATCGCGTTCGTCAGGATGCGCGACATGCCGACGGCGAGGGTGACGGCTCCGCCGGTCCGGCCGCGCAGCGACTCGCCGCCGACCAGGCGCTCCAGGTCGGCCAGGTCCGCCGTGTCGATGTTCAGGTGGGAGACGTTATCGACGCCCGCCCTGTGCAGCGGATCGCGCGCCTCCCTGCGGCTGACGCCGTGTTCCTGGTAGAGCGACTGGAGCTGGGTCTGCAGTTTCGCGTCGCCCGCCTTCTCCAGCCCGACGTTGATGTCGTAGTACAGATCGATCGGCAATGACGCCGCCGCCAGCAGGGCGACCACCCCGACCAGCCCCTCAATCAGCATCGATCCGTAGCCGATCATGCGGACGTCGCCCTCCTTGTTGATCATCTTCGGCGTCGTCCCGGACGACACCAGGGCATGGAACCCGGAAATGGCGCCGCACATGATGCAGATGAACACGAACGGGAAGATGCTCCCCGGGAAGGTCGGGCCGCCGTCCTGGAACGTCTCGTTGACCGCGGGGCACGGGAGCGTCGGGTTGGCCACCAGCACGCCGATGACGAGCAGGGCGATGGTCCCGATCTTCAGAAAGCTGGAGATGTAGTCGCGCGGGCACAGCAGCATCCACACCGGCAGGACCGACGCGATGAACCCGTAGGCGCACAGCGCCAGCACCGTCTCGGTCCGATCGAGCGCGAACAGACCCTCCAGCGGCGACCCGGGAATCAGGCTGCCGGCGACCGTCGCGGCGAGGACGCCGACGGCGCCGATCAGCGACGCCTCGACGACGCGGCCCTTGCGGATCCGGTACATCCACAGGCCGACGAACAGGGCGATCGGGATGGTGCAGGCGATGGTGAACGTGCCCCACGAGCTGCCCGGGATGAGCAGGACGGCGCCCTCGGGCAGGGTGAGGGTGTCGGGGAAGCGCCGCTCCGGGTCGGTGATGTAGTTGGCCACCGTCACCTCGGTTTCGCCGGCCGGCAGGTCCACCCGAACCCACCCGGCCGCCCCGGGCATACCGACCAGGAACGACTCCGGCCGATGGACCGGCGGCTGGCCGGGGTTGTATCGGATCAGACACCCTTGCGGGAACCGGACCACCTGGCGTGCGGCGGTGCCCTGGTCCTGCTCGATGAGCAGCTTCTGCCCGGCGGGCAGGGCGATCGCCGTCTGTTTGCCGAACTTCACCTCCTCGCCGCCCAGCGCCTTGACGACGACGAACCCGAGCCCAGCCAGGGCGATGACAACGATGAACAGGATCGCGACCGACACGATGAGCGACGCCGGCTTGCCCAGCTCGGTGAACGCGATCTGCGCGAGCGACTTGCCGCCGCGGCGCACCGACGCGGCCAGGACGAGCATGTCCTGCACCGCCCCGGCCAGGCAGACGCCGATCACCAGCCAGAGCAGGCCGGGCATGTAGCCGTACTGGATGGCGAGGACCGGGCCGATGAGCGGACCGGCCCCGGAGATGGCGGCGAAGTGGTGGCCGAACAGTACCCACTTGTTGGTCGGGTGGTAGTTCTGGCCGTCGTTGAGGGTGTGAGCGGGGGTCAGACGGCTGTTGTCGAGGACCGCCACCTTGGCCGCCAGGAAGGCGCTGTAGTAGCGATACGCGATGGCCAGCACGCACAGCACGATCAGCAGCAGCGGCATGGCGCGTAGCACCACCTCACCGCCGCTGCCCTGCTCGTAGAACACGTTCGCCCACAGTGGCGCGCCCATCCCGACCTCCGGTTTACGCAAAGAGCCCGCGGTCGTCGGACCGCGGGCTCTATCTTATCAGATTGAATCAGCCGTAATACACGCCCCGGTGAGCGTGTCCGGCTTGCCTTGCTCCCCTCTCCCCCTGGAGGGGGAGAGGGGGGAAGCGCGGCTCAGTGGCCCACCTCGACCGGGGCCGTCCTCGGCTCGTGCGGGCCGGCGCTGTGCCCGAATACCTTCTCCTTCGGCGGGATGCGCATGGCGTAGAACGACCGCCACACGAACACAAGCGCCACCGCCAGCAGGCCCGCCCCGACAAACGGCGTGAAGTCCGTCGTCGTGCTGCCCGGCGCGCTGGCCGCCAGCTTGATTGCCACCGCGATCTCGACCGCCAAGAGGCCGAACAGCGTCGAGAACTTGATGATCGGGTTGAGCGCCACCGACGTCGTGTCCTTGAACGGGTCGCCGACCGTGTCGCCGACGACCGTCGCGGCGTGTAGCTGCGTCCCCTTCTCCTTCAGGTCCACCTCGACCAGTTTCTTGGCGTTGTCCCAGGCGCCGCCAGCGTTGGCCATGTAGATCGCCTGGAACAGGCCGAACACGGCGATCGACACCAGGTAGGCGACGAAGAAGTTCGGGTCGAAGAACGCGAACGCCAGGGTGATCGTCATCAGCGCGATGAAGATGTTCCACATCCCATTCTGGGCGTACTCGGTGCAGATGCGGACGACGGTTTTCGAGTCCTCGATGTCCGCCTCCTTCTTCGACAGGTCCATGTTCTTCTTGATGTACTCGACCGCCCGATAGGCGCCGGTCGTGACGGCCTGCATCGACGCGCCGGCGAACCAGAAGATGACCGCCCCGCCGCTGATGAACCCGAGCAGCACTGGGGCGTCGGTCAGGCTGACCGACAGCAGACCCTGGCCCTGCAGCAGCAGGATGATCGAGAAGATCATCGTCGTCGCGCCGACCACCGCCGTGCCGATCAGCACCGGCTTGGCCGTTGCCTTGAACGTGTTGCCGGCCGAGTCGTTCGCCTCCAGGTAGTGCTTGCCGCGCTCGAAGTTCGGTTCAAACCCGAAGTCGCGCTTGATCTCCTCCTTGATGCCGGGGATGTGCTCGGTCTGGGCCAGCTCGAACACCGACTGAGCGTTGTCGGTCACCGGCCCGTAGCTGTCCACCGCGATGTTCACCGGCCCCATGCACAGGAACCCGAACGCCACCAGGCCGAACGCGAAGATCGAGGCGTAGCTGCCCATGATGGTCGTCAGACCCTCGCGCTGGGTCGGGTCGGGGTGATAGCCCAGCTGGCTGACGAAGAACGCGCCGGCCATCAGGCCCATGATGAGCATGCCCTTCCAGAAGGCGCTGAAGTTGCCGGCCACGATACCGGACAGGATCGTTAGCGACGATCCGCCCTCGCGCGACGCGGTCACGATCTCGTGGACGTGCTTGGAATGCGAGCTGGTGAAGACCTTGGTGAACTCGGGGATGAGCACGGCGGCCAGGGTGCCGCAGCTGATGATCGTCGCCAGCTGCCACCACAGGTTCGGCAGCGCCACCGGCGTGGCGACCCCCGGCACTGACACCACCAGATTGTTCAGCAGCAGCCAGCTCATGAAGTACGACGTCGAGATGCACAGGATCGACGCGATCCAGATCAGCCGGGTCAGCGGCGCCTCGAAGTTGAACTCCTTCAGCCCGCGGTACTGCTTCTCGGAGATGGCCTGGTTGATGAAGTAGGACACGCCGGACATGAAGTCCATCAGGAACCGCATCGCGAAGATCCAGACGATGAGCTTGGCCTGGATGTCGATGCTCGCCACGGCGAGGGTGATGAACGCGATCAGGGCGACGCCGGTCACGCCATACGTCTCGAACCCGTCGGCCGTCGGCCCGACCGAGTCGCCGGCGTTGTCGCCGGTGCAGTCGGCGATGACGCCCGGATTACGCGGATCGTCCTCCTTGACGTTGAAAACGATCTTCATCAGGTCCGAGCCGATGTCGGCAATCTTGGTGAAGATGCCGCCGGCGATGCGCAGCGCCGACGCTCCGAGCGACTCGCCGATGGCAAAGCCGAGGAAGCAGACGCCGACGATCTGCCGCGGAACGAACAGCAGAATGATGACCATCATGACCAGTTCGAGCGAGATCAGGAACAGACCGATGGACATGCCGGCGCGGAGCGGGATGTTCACCACGTCCCACGGTTCGCCCTTGAGCGAGGCGAACGCGGTCCGGCAGTTGGCATAGGTGTTGACGCGGATGCCGTACCAGGCGACCCAGTACGAGCCGCCCATGCCGACGATGGCGAACAGCAGCACCAGCGCCACCTGCAGGCCGGTGCCGATGTGCTGCGGGACGGCGACGGCGGTGATCCGCGGGCCGTACTCGGTCCACTGCTGCGGGGTGAGCCGGGCCTCGATTACCTTGAGGAACGCCGCCTGAGCGGTCTTGTCGTCCTCGGCCTTGACCGGCACCTGGAGGCCGACGACTGGTTCCAGCTTCGCGACGACCTTCTCGGGAATCCTCGCCGCGCGGAGTTCCTTGATGGCCGCGTCCGTGAGGGCGAAGTGCGTCGCCTGCTGGGGGGCGGCGATACGGGTGATGGTCGTCCCTTCCCGCGCCCACTCCTCGCGGGTCAGGCGCGCCTGGAGCAGCCCGACGAAAGCGTCCTTCGCGGCCTTCTTCGCGGCGGCGTCGTTGAGCTGCCCCTTCGTCGGGGTGACCTTCAAGCCCACGAGCGGCTCGACCTTCTCGATCACCGCGTCGGGGATTTTTTCGATGCGCAGCTCCTGGATCGTCCGCTCGGTCACGGTGTACTCGGTCGTGTGGCCGAACCCGACCAGGTAGTACGAGATGGCGATGGCGATCAGAACGAACAGCAGCAGCAGGAACTTGCCCTGCTGGATGAGGTACGTTTTGCACGTCTGGAAGATCGTTTCGGCGACGGCGAGCTGCGACTGGTGGGCGGGAAGTTTGTGAATCTGGGTGCGCAGGTACAGGCTGATACCGAGCGTGCCGGTGATGACCATGGCGCCCCAGAACAGCAGCCACCAGGCGTTCACCTCCATCCCGAAGATGGTGAACGAGCCCGCGTGCAGATCGGGGATGGCCAGGCTGGCCTCGCTGGCGTGGGCCGCTGTCGCCGTTAACAACAGCGCGACGACGGCCCACAGGACCGACTTCAGACTATTCATGACGACTCCATTTCCCTTGTGTGCGATCAACAGTTGAGCCGCCGGAAGGGCCGGCTCAGACCCCGGACCGTGCCGCTTGACGGGTGTTTCCTGGCGGACAGTCCCGCTCCCGGGGATGTGGATAAAGATAGTCACAGCTAGTCGCCAAGTCCACAGCTGCCGGTTGTAACGATTCTACGGCCTGCGCCGGCCTCGGGACGCCGGCAGGGCATCAGGGAGCAGCATCGAGGATCTGGCGACGCAAGTCTATGCCCAGTGAGATGTTCCAGCTTTTCAGCAGGCGCTCGAAGACCGGCCCCGGGCAGGGTAGAGAGACGCCGTTGATCCGGCCGACGGGCGCCAGGCAGTAGGGCGTGCTCGCGAGCATGGCCTCGTCGGCGTTGAGGCAGTCGTGCAGGCGCAGCGGGCGCTCCTCGAAGGGGATGCCGAGCGGTCCGCACAGCTCCTCGACGACGCGCAGGCTGACCCCCTCCAGGACAGCGTGGCGGGGCGGGGTGAGGACGCGCCCCTGGCGGACCAGGAGGAGGTTCGCGGCGGCCGTCTCGGTGACGAACCCGTTCGGGTCGAGCAGCAGAGCGGACGCGGTCGGATCGACTCGGCGAGCCTCCTGGTCGGCCAGCCACCAGTGCAGGCGGCTGCGCTGCTTCAGGCGTGGATCGACGCAGACTGCCGGGACGTGCCGTGTCGAGGGGACGACGAGGTGAGCCCCCTGCTCGAACAGTCGGCGGTAGCGAGCGAGCGGCAGGGGGAACGTGTGCATCGCGAACGTGGGGGGCGCCTCGCCGGCTGCGCCCGGGAGTCCCGCATAATACCCGATCGGCCCCGGCGTGACGAGCAGCACCAGGGCGAGATCTTGCTCCGCCGCCACCAGGCGGGCGTTGTGGGCGGCCAGTTCCTCCGCGAGGCGCGTCACCTCGTCGTCGGGAAAGGGGATGGTCAGGTGAGCACTGCGGCAGCTGCGGCGCAAGCGGGCGAGGTGATCGGACCAGCGGTAGAGGCGATGACGAACGGTGCGGCACAGGTCGGTGACGGTGGCGCCCATCACGAACCCGGCGTCGTGCAGCGGCAGGCGCGCCTCGCGGTAGGGAAGCAGGCGGCCGTCGAGGTAGGCAAGCGGCTCGGACATGAGAATCAAGTAAAGGTCTGATCTTACCAGCCTGGAGCGCCAGCGTCGGTCGCTTGGAAGGAGCCCGACGCTGGTGCTCCGGGCTGGTCAACGGTTGCCCTGGCGCCGCGACGCGGGCCACAACTCGGCCCCGTAGCGAGCGCTGGCGCCCAGGTTCTCCTCGATGCGCAGCAGCTGGTTGTACTTCGCCACCCGGTCGGTGCGGCTCGTCGAGCCGGTCTTGATCTGGCCGGCGTTCGTCGCGACGGCGACATCCGCGATGGTCGTGTCCTCCGTCTCGCCGCTGCGGTGGCTGATGATCGCTGTGTAGGCGTGCCGCTTCGCCAACTCGATGGCGTCGAGCGTCTCGGTCAGGGTGCCGATCTGGTTCACCTTCACCAGGATGCTGTTGCCGGCGCCCCTGTCGATCCCCTCCTGCAGCCGCTTCGTGTTCGTGACGAACAGATCGTCGCCGACCAGCTGGACCTTGTTGCCCAGCTCGCGCGTCAGCTTCTGCCACCCGGCCCAATCGTCCTCGGCGAGGCCGTCCTCGATCGAGCGGATCGGCCACTGGGCGCAGTAGCGTCTCCACAGATCGACCATCTCGTCAGTGCTGGCGATGAAGTCCGGGTTGCTCTTGAAGAAGCAGTAGCCGGTCTTGCCCTTCTTCTTCGCCTCGTCGTACAGTTCGGTGGTGGCGGGATCGAGTGCAAACGCGATCTGGTCACCGAGTTTGTAGCCGGCCTGCTCGATCGCCTTCGCCAGCACCTCGAACGCCTCGTCGGTGCTCTTGAGGTTCGGCGCGAATCCACCCTCGTCGCCGACCGCCGTGTTCAGGCCGCGCTCCTTGAGGACGTTCTTGAGGTGGTGGAACACCTCGGCCCCCATGCGCAGCGCCTCGCGGAACGAGTCGGTGCCGAGCGGCACGATCATGAATTCCTGGAAATCGACGTTGTTATCCGCGTGCTTGCCGCCATTGAGGATGTTCATCAGCGGCACCGGCAGGTACTTCGCGTTCGTCCCGCCCAGGTAGCGATACAGCGGCAGGTTGGCCGACGCCGCCGCGGCGTGGGCGACCGCCAGGGAGACGCCGAGGACGGCGTTGGCCCCGAGCCTGGCCTTGTTCGGGGTGCCGTCAAGATCGAGCAGAGCCTGGTCGAGGGCGGTCTGGTCGTGCGCGTCCTCGCCGACCAGGGCGGGGGCGATGGTGTCGTTGACGTTGGCCACCGCCTTGCGGGTGCCGCGGCCGAGGTAGCGGTCCTTGTCGCCGTCGCGCAGCTCGACCGCCTCGTGGGCGCCGGTGCTGGCCCCGCTCGGGACCGCAGCCCGGCCGGACGCGCCGTCAACGAGAATGACCTCCACCTCGACGGTCGGGTTGCCGCGGCTGTCGAGGATTTCTCGGGCGTGAATGCTCTGGATGTCCATCGGTCCCCGTCCCAGGTAGAAGGTAAACGAGCAAAAGGCAACGGCAGCGAGAGCGTTTCTCTCGCTGCCGTTGCCTTTTCTAGCGTTTCCGTTGGGGATGAAAAGAAGGAGCCCCGGCAGGGGTCGTGGCAGTGAACCGGGCCTGCGGGGGGAACAACCGGGGAGTCGTGGCGGTCGTCAGGCGGTCTGGGGCACTTGTCTAAAGTGCCGGGGCTCCTTGCAAGGAGGCCGACGGTGACCCACCGCGACTGTGAAGCGGGGGTAGGATCACGGTCTGGTGGGTCAGGCAGCCCGCAGGCGGGCTCGGCGGGTACGTCCCCCTCCTAGGACGTCACTCGCCCATCCTGCGGAACCGCGTCCGTGCGGCCGATTTCATCCTGGTGTCGCTCTCTGGTGCGTCTCAGTGTCAGTCCCTTAACAGTTGCGTTGACAGGAATAGGTATCGGCTGCCCCGGCGCGGGACTTGAGCAAGCGCGCGAAAAGGGAGAAGCGTGGGCCAGGGGGCAGAAGAAAGCGCACGGGTGGCGTCCCGTGGGGCAAGTCTCCTCTGCCAAAGCCCACGGGGCGTTTACCCGTGGGCTGCAAGAGGGCCAGGTCCGGGAGAGACGCGACCAAACCCTCGTGACTTGACGGCGCGGGGTCGGGCGCGGAGAATGCTTGCACTTGTCCTTGCCCGGAGCACACGCATGCAATTCCTCTCCCGAAAGGGTCCGAAAAACTGCCTTCGCGGACCCTGCCTCTTCGTCCTCGCCGGTCTGGTTGCCTGGTCCCTGGTTCCGCCCGCCCCGTCGCCGGCGCAGGCGAAGGCGGAGGAGGTGACCATCTACCGGGACGAGTTCGGCGTCCCGCACATCTTCGCCGCCACCGAGGAAGGGGCGGTCTACGGCATGGGCTACGCCCAGGCCGAGGACCGGCTGGAGGAGTTGCTCAAGCAGTACCGCCGCTGTGAGGGGACGATGGCCGAGGCGTTCGGCCCAGCGTTCATCACCCACGACTACCGCCAGCGGTTGTGGCAGCACCGGGCGGTCGCCGAGGCCAACTACCCGAAACTGCCGGCCAAGGTCCGCGCCATCTGCGAGGCGTACCAGGACGGTATCCGGCGCTACCTGGAGGAGCACCCAAAGGAGGTGCCGACCTGGGCGCCCGAACTGCGGCCGTGGCAGGTAATCGCGCTGAGCCGGTTCATCATCTGGGGGTGGCCGGAGATGGACGCGGGTGGCGATCTGCTCCGCGGCGGCATCACCCCGGACCCGGTTTCTCCGCGCGGCTCCAACCAGTGGGTGGTCGCCCCGAATCGTACCGCCGACGGCGCTCCGCTCGCTCTGATCGACCCGCATCTCAGCTGGTACGGCGAGTTCCGATTCTACGAGTCCCGGCTGTACGGCGGAACGCTCGCCACTTCCGGCGTCGCCATCCCGGGACTTCCCCTCAGCTCGCTCGGTCACAATCGCTACTGCTCGGTCGCGATGACCACCGGCGGGCCGGACGCGGCCGACGTCTATCAGGAGGAGATCAACCCCGCCAATTCCCGGCAATACCGCCACGACGGGACGTGGCGCGACATGACGGTCCGGCGCGAGGTGATCCGCGTGAAGGAAGGCAGCAAGGTCATCGACAAGACCTTCGAGATCGCGTACACGCACCACGGCCCGGTCGTCGCCCGGCGCAAGGACAAGGCCTATGCGATGAAGCTGCCGTACTTCGACCAGTACCGGCTGCCGGAGCAGGCGTACCTGATGGCGACGGCCCGCAACCTGGGCGAGATGAAGCAGGCGCTCTCCCTGTTCCAGCTGATGGAGCAGAACGTGATGGTCGCGACAGTGGACGGCGACATCTACTACGTCCGCAACGGCCGGGTGCCGATCCGCCCGAAGGGGTACGACTGGCGCCGGCCGGTCCCGGGCCACACCCGCGCGACCGAGTGGCTGGGCATCCATCCGCTGGACGACCTCGTGCAGCTGCACAACCCGTGGCAGGGTTACCTGCAAAACTGTAACTGCTCGCCCGAGCACATGACGAGGTTCTGCCCGCTCGTGCCGGCGCGGTACGCCGATCGGCCGTACCTCTACAACGCCGACATGCCGCTGCACCAGCGCGCGGCGACGGTGCGCGACCTGCTCCACCAGAACGCGCGGCTGACCGTCGCCGACGCGATGAGCATTGCCCTCTCGACCCAGGTGTACAACACCGACCTGTGGCAGGCGCGGCTGGCGACGGCGTGGGCGAAGGCGGAGGCAAAGGCACGCGCGGACGAGAGTGCCGCCAAATTGTGCGACCTGATCCTGCGCTGGAACCGGCGGGCGGACGCGGACTCGACGGGAGCGATCGCGTATCGCTTCTGGATGGACCACCTCGGCGGCAAGGCGATGTTGTCGGCCCGCGCAGGCCAGGAACCGCCCGCGGATATCACCGACGAGCACCTGGTGCGAGCGCTCGCGGCCGGGGCGGCCGACCTGCGGGAGCGGTGGGGCCGGCTGGAGGTGAAGTACGGCGAGGTCTACCGCGTCGGCCGGCGCGGGACGGGGCGAACGTGGCCGGTCGGGGGCGGCTCGGTGCTGGGGCTCGGCACGCCGCGGGCGATCAGCTTCGAGCCGCTGGGGGACGGGAAGCGATATCTCGGCCGGGGCGGGCAAACGTCCGTCCAGCTGGTCCAGCTCACTCGTCCGCCCCGGTCGTGGACCCTCCTGCCGCTCGGTCAGAGCGACCGGCCCGATTCCAGACACTACGACGACCAGGCGGAGAAGCTGTTCAGCCCCGGCAAGCTGAAGCCGACCTACTTTCTCGACCGTCAGGAGTTGATGCGGCACGTCACCGCCCGGAAGGTGCTGAAACGCACAGCCGCTCCGTGACCCCAATTCACGGTTCGGGGTTGCACATGAACCCGATCTACCTCGATTACAACGCGACGACGCCCGTCGATCCGGCCATGCTGGAGGCGATGCGGCCGTTCCTCCACGAGCAGTTCGGCAAGCCCTACCGAACCCGGGAGATCGGGTCTACACCGGGGCGTATCGCGTGATCCCCGGCACGCGGTCGAAGTCGGGGTCGCGGCTGGCCAGGGCGTTGAGCCCGTTGTCCTGCATCACGGCCACGATGAGGGCATCGTTGGTAAGCAAACCGAACTGGATGCTCAGGTCGGCCGCACGTGAGACCTGGGTGCCGTGGACCGGCAGAATGATAAGCGGAATCGCCGCCAGTTCGTCGATGGCCCGGCGATGGCTGACACATTGCTGAACTTCGGCGGGATGTCGGCGCAGCCAGTTTGCTATTCCGGTTAGCGGTCGGGAGAGCCGATTGGCTACCTCGATCGTCATCAGGCGATGAGCCATCTCGGCGACAACAACTACTGAAGTGTAGCCTGGCAGTTCCTTGTTCTCGATGCGCTCGAGCAGACGTTTACATGCGGGGCCGCAGGTGGGATCGAATGTGGCGTCGTAGACCAGGCAATTCGCGTCAAGGAAGACAGCAAGGCCCGCGGGAATGTTGTCAAACGTCACGGTTCCCCCACAACCCCTCGTCCGGGTCATCGAGGAAGCGATGAAGCTCCTCACCATCGCCAGTCCAGGGGAGTATCCCTGTCAAGCGTTCGACTGCACTGCTGGGTTGAATGGTGATCACGACTCGCTGCCCCTCTTGCAAAGGCAACTCATGGGGCAGTTTCAGTGTGCCGTGTTCGTAGACCGCTTCGAGTCGTAGCGTTTCCACAGGTTATCTCCGCGGGCAAAACAAACTCTATTGTACAGGAGCGGGGTCTACGTGGAACCGATCTACCTCGATTACAACGCGACGACGCCCGTCGATCCGGCCGTGCTGGAGGCGATGCGGCCGTTCCTCCACGAGCAGTTCGGCAACCCGTCCAGCTCCCACGCCTACGGCAAGGCCGCTCACGACGCCGTCGAGTCCGCCCGCCGGCAGGTCGCGGAACTGCTCGGCTGTCATCCCGACGAGATCGTCTTCACCGGCGGCGGCAGCGAGGCCAGTAACCACGCCCTCAAGGGTCTGATCTTCGCCAAGCTGCGCGGGTTCTTCGGCCGCTGGGCGCGTGGCGCTCACATCATCACCTGCATCATCGAGCATCCCGCGACGCTGCAGCCGTGTCAGTTCCTGGAACGGCTCGGCTGCCGCGTCACCGTCCTGCCGGTGGACCGCCACGGCCTGGTCGATCCGAACGCGGTGCGCCGGGCACTCGCGCGCTCGACGACGCTCGTCAGCATCATGCACGCGAACAACGAGGTCGGCACCCTCCAGCCGATTCGGGAGATCGCCGCCGTCTGCCGCGAGCGCGGCGTGCCGCTGCACACCGACGCGGCCCAGTCGCTCGGCAAGGTGCCGGTCCACGTGGACGAGCTGGGCGTGGATCTGCTAACGGTCGCGGGACACAAGCTGTACGCCCCGAAGGGTGTCGGCGTGCTCTATGTGCGCCGCGGGTTGAAACCGGAGCCGCTGATCCACGGGGCCGGTCACGAGGGCGGCCGCCGGGCCGGGACCGAGAACGTGCCATACATCGTCGCCCTCGGCAAGGCAGGCGAGCTGGCCCGGCAGTCGCTGCCCGCGGCGACGGAGCGGCTGCGCGGCCTGCGGGACCGGCTGTGGGAGCGCTTGCGGGCCGGGCTCGGAGAGCAGGTGGTGCTGAACGGCCACCCGGAGCAGCGTCTGCCGAACACGCTCAACGCCAACTTCGTCGGCCACATCGGCTCGGAGCTGCTGGCGCAGGTGCCGGAGATCGCCGCCTCGACCGGGTCGGCGTGCCACGAGGGGCACGTCCTCGTCTCACCCGTCCTCTGCGCCCTGGGCGTGCCGCCGGAGATCAGCCGCGGGGCGCTGCGCCTGAGCGTCGGCCGCTTCACCACCGAGGCGGAGGTCGAGCGGGCGGCCGAGCTGCTCATCGCGCGGGCGAAGCGCTGACGGTGTCCTGGCCCGACCCGACCCGGTGCGCTTCGATCAGCTCCGCCACCGTCCGGCGCAGCAGTTCCTCGCCGCCGAACGTCATGCCGAGCGCGCGAATCTTCGTCGTGTCGATCAGGTGCTTCGGGCCGCGGTTCAGCGCCGAGATCGGGCTCGGGCTGCCGGTCAGATCCCTCGCGATGCGGGCCACTTCCTCCTCCGATACATACCGATCGAAGCAGTTGAACGCCTGACCGACTACCTTCGCCGCCTCGCCCGTCAGCAGCACCTCGACGGCGTGGGCCACGTCGGCGGCGTGGACCTCCTTGCCGCCGCGCGCACTCTCGACCGGCTCGCCGCGCACCACCTTGCCGACGAGGTCGAACCAGCGGCTCGCCCGCGGCGGGTGCGCCACCCCGTAGATCCCGGTCGGCCGCAGGGCACAAACCGGCCAACCCTCGCCGAGGCCGTAGCTGTGGATGAACGCCTCGACGGCCGCCTTGTATGCCCCGTAGGGACTGGTGGGCCACAGCGGGTGCGCCTCGTCGAGCGGCCGGTCGCCGAGGATTATCTCGTGGACCGCGCAGGATGAGACGAACACGAACCGCCCGACGCGGGCGGCGCGGGCCGCCTGAAGGAGTTCCAGCGACCCGGTCAGGTTGACGCCGAGGAACACGCTCGGGTCGCCGTGGCTGCCGCGGTTGCGCGGTCCCTCCCACTGGACGGCCGCATGCACCACCGCGTCCACCTCGCGCACCAGATCCCGCGTGGCGGCCGCATCGCCAAGCACGCCCGGCACCCACTCGACGGCGGCCGCTTCGCGGTCGAATCCGGTCCGGTCGCTCCCCGCGCGATACCAGCATCGCAGCCGGTGGCCGGCGCCGGCCAGGTGACGCACCAGGTAGCGGCCGAGGAATCCGGTTGCTCCGGTCACAGCAATGAACATGGGAAAGCCCTCACTTCCGGACGAACAGCGTCTGCCCGCTGGCGTAGCGCATCGATTCGTCGCACAGCCCGCCGACCAGCGCCGCCACCTCGTCGGGGTCGAGCGTCTGCGCCGCGGGGAAATCCGGGAACAGTCCGCGCAGCAGGCGTGTCTCGACGGCTCCGAGCGCCACCGCAAAGACGCGGATGCCCAGCGGTCGGCCCTCGTCGGCAGCCGCCTTCGCGAACAGGTTCACCCACGCCTTGCACGCCCCGTAGACGCTGAACCCCGGGAACGGATCCACCGAGGCCAGCGACGAAATGTTGACGATCACCCCGCCCTGCCGGCGCAGCGCCGGCCAGGCGGCCCGGGTGGCGTGGAACACCGCCGCCACATTCACCGCCAGCGCCCGGTCGAAGTCCGCGAGGGGAAGCTGATCCAGAGGCGCCAGCGGAGCGTGGCCGGCGTTGTTGACCAGAACGTCCAGGCGGCCGAACCGCTCGACGGTTTCGGCGACGAAACGCGGCGCGGCCCCGGGTTGCCCGACATCGAGCGGCAGCGCCAGGCACGCTGGCGCCGCCGCGGCCACCGCCCCCCGTGCCACCTCCAGGGTGTCCGGGTCGCGGCCGCAGAGGGCGACCCGATAGCCGCGCCGCCCGAAGTGCAGCGCGATCGCCAGCCCGATCCCCGCGCTGCCGCCCGTCACGGCGCACACCGGCCGGCCGTCCTCCCTGCCAGTAGTTGCTCCCTCACTCGCCATCGCTCTCCTCCGCGGCCGGGCTCCGCCCGGGTTGGCGGGGCTGATACGCTCGGCTATCATCTCTGTAACGGAAGAGATAGCAGGGCGGGGGCGAAAGAACCACCTCCCCCGCGGTGCGGGAGGCGGTGATGATCCACCTGACGCGCGAGGTTCGGTTCTCGGTCGATCTCAGCCCGCTCGGGGACGAAGGGTCCGGCGCGCGGGTGGGCAACACCTGGGCCGGCTGGCCCGCCGCGATGGGACTCGCGCCTTACCTGAAGCTGCAGGCCACCCTGGCCGGTGAGCCTGACCCGGTCACCGGCTACCTGTGCGACGTGAAGGTGCTCGACAACCTGATCCGCGCGTGCGCCGTGCCCCTGGCGCTGCGCCTGGTTGCCGAACACGGGCCGCGCGTCCTCGCCGAGCAGCTGCTCCGCGCCGCCTGGGACCGGCTCCCGGCCGCGCTGCCCGCCGGACTCGCTCTCACGCGCCTGCGCCTCCTTGCTACCCCTTACATCCGCTACACCGTCCACATGGGGAGGCCCGAGTTGATCCACCTGACCGAGCAGTTCGAGTTCTCGGCCGCCCACCGCCTGCACTGTCCGCAGCTGACCGAGAACCAGAACCGCGCGACCTTCGGCAAGTGCAACAACCCCAACGGCCACGGGCACAACTATGTGGTCGAGGTCACCGTCGCCGGCGCTCTCGATCCGGCGACGGGGCTGCTCTGCACCCGGCGCCAGCTGGAGCAGGCCGTCAGGCAGCGCGTGCTCGACCGCTTCGACCACCGGCACCTTAACGAGGACACCGCCGAGTTCCGCGACCTCAACCCGACGGTCGAGAACATTGCCCGCACCGTCTGGCGACTGCTCGACGGCCAGCTCGGCGCGGCGCGACTGGAGCGCGTCCGCGTCTACGAGACGCCGAAGACGTGGGCCGACTGCACCGGCGCCTGAGCGGCGGGCCGGCCGACGCATGAAGATCGCCTTCCTCGACTCGTGGTTGCAGAGCAGCGCCCAGGGCAGCGGCACCGCCGTCGGCATCGGCGGCCTGCGGCAGGCGCTCGAGGCGCGCGGGCACGAGGTGACGCGGCTGGCGCCTGACGCGACCTGGCCCGCCAATCTGATCCTGCGCCGGCTCCGGTTCAACCTCAAGCTGCCCGCTCTCCTGCGGCAGCGCCATTTCGACCTCATCGTCGGCTTCGACATCGACGGCTTTCTCTGGTCCGGGCGCGGCCGGCGCAGCCCTTACGTCGTCAGCGTCAAGGGCGTGCTGGCCGAGGAGGCGCGCCAGGAGACGGGACGCTGGCGCTGGCTCCTGGGGGCGCTGGCACGGCTGGAACGCCGCAACGTTCGTCGCGCCCCGCTGGTGCTGACGACGAGCGACTATTGCCGGCGGGCGCTCGTGCGGCATTACGGAGTGCCGGCGCGGCGCGTGCGCCTGGTGCCGGAGGGGATCGACCTGGCCCGCTGGCAACGGCTGGTGCGCGAGGTGCCGCCCACCGGCGACGGGGCAACGGTTCTCTGCGTCGCCCGCCAGTACCGGCGGAAACACGTCGCCGACCTGCTTCGTGCCATGCCGCTCGTCCGGCGCGTCGTCCCGCACGCCCGCGCGCTGGTCGTCGGGGATGGGCCGGAACACGCGAACCTGCGGCGGCTGTGGGCGGAGCTGCAGCTGGGCGAGACGGTGCGCCTGCTGGGCGAGATTCCCGATGACGAGGCGGTGGCACGGCTCTACCGGCAGGCTGACGTGTTCTGTCTGCCGAGCGTTCAGGAGGGGTTCGGGATCGTGTTCCTGGAGGCGATGGCAAGCGGCCTGCCGGTCGTCGCGACGACGGCGGCCGCCATCCCCGAGGTGGTGCCGCAGGGCAACGCCGGGATCCTGGTGCGGCCGGGAGACGTGGAGGGGCTGGCGGCGGCCCTCGCCGAACTGCTTCGCGCCCCGCGGCAGCGGGCCGCCTGCGCGGCGTTCGGGCGCGAACACGTTCGACAGTTCGATTGGCCGGTGGTGGCTGGACGGTTCCTGGACGAGTGCGGCAGTGCGTCGCGCGGAGACTAACACCAGTTCGGAGCGGCGAGCGCGCCCTGCCGCGCCTGCCCGCGTCTCCGTAGAATGGCAGGCAGTGTTCGGGAGGACGGCAGTGGATCTCGGCCTCAAGGATCGGGTGATTCTCGTCACGGGCGGCGCCAAGGGCGTCGGCGCGGGCATCGCGCGCGTCCTCGCCGGAGAAGGCGCCGTCCCGGTCATCGTCGGCCGCAACGCCGCCGACAACGCCGCGGCCGTTGAAGCCATCACCGCAGCCGGCGGGCAGGCGCACGCCATCGCGGCCGAGCTGACCCGCACCGACGAGTGCCGCAAGGCGGTCGAGGCGGTCGTCGCGCGCTTCGGGCGCATCGAGGGGCTGGTCAACAATGCCGGCGTCAACGACGGCGTCAACCTCGAACACGGCGACACCGACCGCTTCCTCCTCTCCCTGCGGCGGAACCTGATCCACTACTACGAGATGGCCCACTTCGCCCTGCCGGAGCTGAAGCGGGCGCGCGGGGCGATCGTGAACATCGGCTCGAAGGTCGCGGAGACCGGCCAGGGGAGCACGTCGGCCTACGCCGCGGCCAACGGCGGACGCAACGCCCTGACGCGCGAGTGGGCGGCCGAGCTGGCGAAGTACGGAGTCCGCGTCAACGCCGTCATCGTCGCCGAGTGCTGGACGCCGATGTACGCCCAGTGGCTCCGCACGGTCCCCGACCCGGACGCCGCCCGCCGCCGCATCGAGGCGCGCATCCCGCTCGGCCAGCGCATGACGAGCGCCGAGGAGATCGGCAACGCGGTCGCGTTCCTGCTGTCGGAGCGCTCCGGCCACACGACCGGCCAGCTGCTCCATGTGGACGGCGGGTACGTCCACCTCGACCGCGCCCTGATGTGACGGACATTCCCGAAGTGACGTTCGACGGTTGCACTCTAACGGAGGTAGCGATGAAGCGGAAAGAGCTGCGGACGGCCGCGAAGCGGCGGCGCAAGGCCATGAACCATCCGACCCCGAAGGCCCTCCGCCGCAAGGCCCGCCAGGCGAAACGGTAGGCCGCCGCGTCGATACCGCGAGCGGGGCGGGGTGACGCCGCCGGTCGATCCCTTCCGGATGCGCCCGCCTCGCCCGGCTCCGGATCGCGCGCCTCCGACGTCCTTGCGGCCCGCACTGCGGTCGCTTATGCTGGTCCGGGTAGGTCAACTTTCCTGCCCTTCTCGCCAGATCGGAGGCACTGCCCGTGCCCACCTATCTGATCTGCCCCCAGGGCCACCAGTGGGAGCTGCCTCCCGGGGAACCCCCGCGCCCCCGCTCGGTCCCGTTCCTCTGTCCGACGTGCGGCCTCCCTCTCCGGAACACGGAACTCGACACCGCGACGGACCTCCCCGGCGTCAAACCTCCTCCCGGCCCGTCCACCGTGCCCGGCGACACGGTGAACGCCGCGCCCTCGACCGATGCCGACTTCTTCTCCGCGCGCACCGCCCCGCGCGTCGGGACCGGCACGGAGTCGCCGCCGTGGCCGACCTTGCCGGGGTACGAGATCCTCGAAGAAATCGGCCGCGGCGGGATGGGCGTTGTCTACAGAGCCCGCCAGACGGCTCTGAAGCGCGTCGTCGCTCTGAAGATGGTCCTCACCGGCGGACACGCGGCCCCGTCCCACCTGGCCCGGCTCCGGGCCGAGGCGGAGGCGCTCGCCCGCCTGCACCACCCGCACATCGTCCAGGTGTACGACATCGGCGAACACCACGGCCTGCCGTATTTCTCCTTCGAGTACGTCTCCGGGATCGATCTGGCCCAGGCCATCGCCGGCACTCCGCAACCGCCCCGCCGCGCCGCCGCGCTGGTCCAGCAGCTCGCGTCCGCCGTTCATGCCGCCCACCAGCAGGGCATCGTCCACCGCGACCTGAAGCCGGCCAATGTCCTGCTGGCAGGCGTCGGTCCGCCGCCAGCGGCCAGCCCGCCGGACGGCGCAGGCGATCCCGGGCCGTCTGCCGACGCCGGTACGGAGATCGACCCGAAGATCACCGACTTCGGCCTCGCCAAGTTCGCCGACACGACCCTGCCTCGCGAGCTGACGCGCTCCGGCCAGGTGGTGGGCACGCCCAGCTACATGGCCCCCGAGCAGGCCACCGGCGACGCGCTGGCGGTCGGGCCGCCGGCCGACGTGTACGCCCTCGGGGCGATCCTTTACGAGTGCCTCACCGGCCGCCCCCCGTTCAAGGCGGCCACGCCCATCGACACTCTCCTGCAAGTGGTCAGCGACGACCCGGTGCTGCCGACCCGGCTGCAGTCGAAAACTCCGCGTGACCTGGAAACCATCTGCCTGAAGTGCCTGCAGAAGGAGCCGCGCCGACGGTACGACAGCGCCCAGGCTCTCGCCGACGACCTCGGCCGGTTCCTCGCCGATCAGCCGATCCACGCGCGGCCGGTGCGCGCCTGGGAGCGCGCCGTCAAGTGGGCGCGGCGCCGGCCGGCGGTCGCGGGCCTGCTGGCCGTCAGCGGGCTGGCTCTGCTGGCGCTCGTCGGCGGGGCTGTCGGGCTGTTCTACACCGGCCGGCTGGAGACTGCTCTCGACGAGGCCCGGAACCAGCGCGCCGCCGCCGACCGCCAGCGGGCCGAGGCCGACGCCCAGCGCGCCCTCGCCCGCCGTTACCTGTACCTGGCCCACATGAGCCTCGCTGAGCAGGAGTGGCGGAAGGGGCACCTCGCGCGGGTCTACGACCTCCTCCGCGGGCACCAAAGCGAGCGGATCGGCCAGGAGGAGCTGTGCAATTTCGAGTGGCACTTCCTCCACCGCCAGTGCCGGGACCGCGACCTGCTGACGCTGACCGGCCACACCGGCGAGGTGGTCGCGGTCGCGTTCAGCCCCGACGGCCGCCGCCTGGCGACCGCCAGCGAGGACCACACCGTCAAGATCTGGGACGCCCGGGCACGCAAGGAACGCCTCCTGCTCACCCTCGGCGACCACGCCGCGAACGTCAACAGCGTGGCGTTCAGTCCGGACGGCAAGCGGCTCGCGACCGGCGGTGAGGACCGCGCGGTCAAGCTCTGGGATGCGGCCACCGGCAAGGAAATCCGCGCGTTCCCCGGACACACGGAGCCGGTCACCGGCGTCGCCTTTAGCCCGACCGGCAAACGCTTCGTCTCCGCCAGTGTGGACAGGACCGTTCGGCTGTGGGATCCCGCCACGGAGAAGGTCGTCCACACCCTGACCGGCCACGAGGGGCCTGTCACCGGCGTTGCCTTCAGTCACGACGGAACCCACGTCGCGTCCTCCGGCGAGGACCGGACCGTCCGTATCTGGGACGTGAAGACCGGCCGCGAGCTGCGCCGGCTCGCCGGGCACACCGCGGGCGTCTACCACGTCGCGTTCAGCCCGGACGGCAAGCGGCTGGCGTCGGCCAGCTGGGACCAGACGGTGAAGGTTTGGGACGTGCGCGTCGGCGACGAGATCTTCACCCTCACCGGCCACACGGACCGGGTCAACGGCGTCGCCTTCAGCCCCGATGGGGCGCGACTGGCGTCGGCCGGCTGGGACCAGACGGTCAAGCTGTGGGACGCCCAGGGCGGGCGAGAGGTGCTGACCCTCACCGGCCACACCGGCCCGGTCTGGGGCGTCACCTTCGCCCCCCCGGCTGCGGGCGGGGACGATGCGCAGGAACAATTCCTCGCCTCGGCGAGCCTCGATAAGACCACGAAGGTGTGGGACGCCCGCACCGGCCAGGAGGCGCGGATCTTCCGCGGGCCTGGGGAAGGGATGTACCGGGCCGCCTTCAGTCCCGGCGGCAACCGGCTGGCGGTCACCCGCGGGGACGACCTCGTGCGGCTCTGGGATGCTCACACCGGCCGGGAGGTGCTCCGGCTGCAGGGCCACGCGGAGAAGGTGAACCGGGCCGTATTCAGCCCGGACGGCAGCCGGGTGGCCTCGGCCGGGAACGACAAGCTGATCCGCATCTGGGACACGCGCACCGGGCGGCAGATCCATACCCTGCACGGACACACGCAGGGCGTTGCGCGGCTGGCCTACAGCCCCGATGGCAAACGCCTCGCCTCGGCCGGGTACGACCGGATCCGAAAACTCTGGGATCCGCACAGCGGCCGGGTGGTCAAGATCTGGGACGCGCAGGCGGGCAAGGTGCTCCACTCCCTGGAGGGGCACACCGGGGCGGTGTACGGCGTGGCATTCAGTCCCGACGGCCGCCGTCTGGCGTCGGCCAGCGAGGACCGGACGGTCAAGGTGTGGGACGTGCAGACCGGCCGGCGCGTGCTCGAGCGCAGAGCCCACGCCGGCCCGGTCTTCGACGTCGCCTTCGGCCCGAAGGGCGACACCTTCGCCACTGCCGGTCAGGACCGCATCGTGCGGCTGTGGGACGCGCGGACCGGGCGCCTTCTCCACACGCTCAAGGGCCACGGCGGTTTCGTCGCGGCGGTCGCGTACAGTCCCGATGGCACTCGCCTCGCGTCCGCCGGTGAGGACCGGACCGTGCGGCTGTGGGACGTGCAAACCGGCCACCCGACCCTCACCCTGACCGGGCACGCGGGCACGGTGGCGAGCGTCGCGTTCAGCTCCGACGGCTCCCGGTTGGTCTCGGCCGGCGAGGACCGGACCGTGCGCGTCTGGCGGGCACGGGGAGAGGATATCGGCATCCAGCGCTGATACCGAATCGCCTTGAACTTTCTTCGCGCTGCTTGGCGGGTAGTTGCTCGCCATGCCGCAAGCGGTAAGAAGAAACAACCAGGCGATGCCGTCCAGGGTGCTCGTTTGGTTTGCATGGGAGAACGATCCATGATCACTCTGCCAAAGCTTCGTTTGCGCCGCGTCCTGTGCGCCGCCGGGCTCGTGGGGGTCGGCGTGGCGGTCGGCCTGTTGCTGTCGCGCGGGCTCGAAGGGCCGTCCCCCGCCGTCGCGCAGGAACAGGCCGGCGGCGCCGAGGAGCGGCTGCGCAAGCTGAAGCTGCAACTGCCGCCGACGTTCAAAACGAAAAGCACCCTCGTCGCGGCGGTGCGCGTCGGAGATCTGCTGTTCGTGTCCGGCCACGGGCCGACGAAGGAGGACGGCAGCCGGTGGACCGGCCGGCTCGGCCAGGATATGGACGTGAAGACAGGTCAGGCGGCGGCCCGGCGGGTCGGACTGCACATCCTGCGGGCCGCGCGCGACGAGCTGGGCAGCCTCGACAGGGTGGTGCGTGTCGTCAAGACGCTCGGCATGGTGAACTCGACGCCGGACTTCAAGGACCAGCCGCAGGTGGTGAACGGGTTCAGCGACCTGATGGTCGAGGTGTTCGGCGAGAAGACCGGCAAGGGAGCACGCAGTGCGGTCGGCATGGTGTCGCTGCCGGGCGGCATCCCGATCGAGGTCGAGGTCATCTTCCAGGTGCGCTGAGAGACGGGAGCCGCCTACTCATCCGGACCCGCCGCGCTCTTGCCGCCGAGAGAGATCAGGTGCGCGAACGTCCGCAGATACATGCGCCCGCCCGCCACTGCTGGCGTGCTGTGCGTCCCCTCGCCCAGCGCGGTGCGCGCCAGGTGCCGGAACGCCCTCGCCGCCGCCAGGACGTGGACCTCGCCGTCGGTACTGACGTTGTAGAGGCGGTCGCCGACGCACACCGGCGAGGCGTAGAACGTGCCCTCGACGCGCTCGCGCCAGTGGACCTTCCCCGTCGCCACGTCGGCACAGGTGACGATGCCCTCGTCACTCCACAGGAACAGCAGATCCCCCTTGACGAGGGGCGTCGTGCAGAGCGGCATGGAGCGCTGCAGCGCGTACACCTTCTCGACCTGCGCGGTCCGGCCGGACGGGTCGGGCCGCACGGCGATCACCTCCATCCGCACCGCCAGCCAGCCACAGCACCCGAGCACCAGATCGCCGACCACGACCGGGGAGCCGATCGACGATTCGACGTGGCGCTTGTCGAACACGTCAACCGCCCAGCGCTCCTTGCCCGTGCGCACGTCCAGAGCCGTGATGCCGCGCTTGTAGTTGGTCACGATCAGGTCCACCGTCCCGTCCTTGCGCGGGTGGAGGCACGGCGTCGCCCAACTCGCCTCCTTGCCGCGCGGCGCCCGCCAGCGCTCCTTGCCGGTGGTCCGGTCGAGGGCGACCACGCACCCCGCGACGTTCTGCTCGTTCGGCACGATGAGGAGATCCGCGTGGACGATCGGTGAGGCGCCGAACCCGTGGCCGGAGCGGTGCGGTCCCAGGTCGCGCCGCCAGACCTCCTTGCCGTCGTGGTCGAGGGCGACAACGAGGTATTCCTTCGGGCTGGCCCAGCAGCCGTAGACGTGCCGCGCATCGACCGCTGGCGTCGCCGAGGCGAAGCTGTTGAGGCTGTTCTTGCCGTGCTTCATCCCCGGGTAGGTTCGCGACCAGAGCGTGCGGCCGTCGGCGGTGTCCAGGCACAGCACGAGGCGCTCGCCGCTCTTCTCGTCGCCGCTGGTGAGGAAGATGCGCTTGCCCCACAGGACCGGCGACGAGTGTCCGACGCCGGGAAGCTTTACCTTCCAGTTGTGGTCCTTCTCGGTCCAGCGTGTGGGGACAGTGGCCGCGTCGCTGACGCCCGAGCCGTTCGGTCCGCGGAAGCGCGTCCACTCCTGAGCCGCGAGCGCGGCCGGCGCGACCAGGGCAGCGAGGGAGGACACGGCGAGCAGGGGCAGGCGCATTGCTTCAACTCCTCCACGCCCGGGGCTATCCTCGTTCCATGGTTGCCGGGCAGATCAAGTATACGGATTTGCTCCCCGCGGGCAGTCCCGGGGGCCGGCCGCCGGGCGGCGCCGCGACCGGCGGACACTGGCCGACCGGCGCGCCGGCGAATAAGCTCACCACAAGTTATTGGCGCTGCTGGAGGAAGGGAGCCTGGCCCGCCTGGCGGGTGCCCGTCGTGGACACCCTCTAATCGAAGGACACCCCACACACAGACCAGGGCAAAGCAGCACTGCGCAACACGGCAGCCGTGAGCAGCCGGGCAAGCGCCTTCCGGCGGGCTGGCGGCGAGGACGGCGAAGGGCGGAGCGCGACCCCGTTACCGCCCCTCCTCCCTCGCACGCCGCACCCCCGGAACGAAATCGCGATCCTTCATCCTGTATCGGGGGCATCATGAGTCAAGCGGTCATCAGTCCCGGGCTCGCCGACGTTCCGGTTGCGGAGTCCGCGATCAGCTTTATTGACGGCAAACGGGCGCGGCTGGAGTATCGGGGCATCGCGGTCGAGACCCTGGCGCGGGAGAGCTGTTTCGAGGAAACCGCCTGGCTGCTGCTCCGTGGCGATCTGCCCACCCAGCGCGAGCTGGCCGACTTCGAGGACCAGCTCCGCCACCACCGCCGGTTGAAGTACAAGCTCAAGGATCTGATCCGCTGCCTGCCGGAGACCGGCCACCCAATGGACGCCCTGCAGGCGGCCGTTGCCGCCATGGGCATGTTCTACCCGGCCCGCGACATCACCAACGCCCAGAGCAACTGGGAGTCGTGCATCCGCCTGATCGCCAAGATGCCGACCGTCGTGGCCGCCTTCCACCGCCTGCGCTTCGGCGACGAGGCGATCGACCCGCGCGACGACCTGGACCATGCGTCGAACTTCTACTGGATGCTGTTCGAGAAGCTGCCGACGCCGGCCGTCCGCAAGATCATCGACGCCTGCCTGATCCTGCACGCCGAGCACACGATGAACGCCTCGACGTTCAGCGCCCGGGTGACCGGCTCGACCCTCGCCAGCCCGTACTGCGTCATCAGCTCGGCCATCGGCACGCTGACCGGCCCGCTCCACGGGGGAGCCAACGAGGAAGTCCTCGACATGCTCGAGGAGATCGGCTCGCTCGAGGCCGCCCGCCCGTGGATCGAGGACGCCGTCGTCAAGAAGAAGAAGATCATGGGGTTCGGCCACCGCGTCTACAAGGTCAAGGATCCGCGGGCGACCGTCCTGCAGGAACTGGCCGAGAACGTCTTCTCGGAATCGAACCGGCCGCCCGTTTATGACCTGGCGATCGAGGTCGAGCGGGTGATGGCCGGCCTCGTCGGCGCGAAGGGTATCTACCCGAACGTCGATTTCTATTCGGGCATCGTTTACCAGGCGCTCGGCATCCCGCGCGATCTGTTCACGCCGATCTTCGCCATCTCGCGCGTCGCCGGGTGGCTGGCGCACTGGCTGGAGCAGCTGACGAACAACCGCATCTTCCGCCCCGAGCAGGTCTACGTCGGCAAGCGCGACGCGGCGTATGTGCCGCTGGAGAAGCGGCCCTGATTGGAGGGAGGAGGGAGGAGGGAGGAGGGGAAGACAGGGAAGCCCTTTATTGTCTTTCTCTCCTCCCTCCTCCCTCTTCCCTCTCTCCTGACCCCTGACACCACCATGCTCGACCCACAGTACATTCGCGACCACCTGCAAGCGGTCAAGGACAACTGCCGCAACCGCAACGTCAAGGCGGACGTGGACCGGGTGGTGCAGCTCGACGACGAGCGCAAGCGCCTCGTCCAGGAGACGCAGACCCTCCAGCAGGAGCAGAACGAGATCTCAAAGCGGATGAAGGGCAAGCTGGAGAAGGAGCAGCGCGACGCCCTGATCCAGAAGGGCCGCGATCTGCGCGAGAAGGTCACCCTGCTGGAGTCGCGCATCAAGGGCGTCGAGGCCGACCTGCGCATGGTCCTCGCGACCATCCCGAACCTGACCCACCCGGACGCCCCGGTGGGCAATGAGAACAGCGTGGTCCGCACCTTCAAGGGGCCGACGCGGTTCGACTTCCCGCCGAAGGACCACATCGCCCTGGCGGAAGCGCTCGATCTGGTGGACTTCGAGGCCGGCTCGTCCGTCGCCGGGCAGAAGTTCTACTACCTCAAGAACGAGGGCGCCCTGCTCGAACTCGCGCTGGTCAACTACGCGATGCAGACGCTCGTCGCCAGGGGGTACACGCCGGTCATCACGCCGGACGTGGCGCGCGTCGAGGTGCTCGAGGGCATCGGCTTCATCCCGCGCGGGCCGGAGACGCAGATTTACAGCCTGGAGAACACCGATCTGTGCCTGGTCGCGACGGCGGAGATCACCCTCGGCGGCATGCACCGCGACAAGATCCTCGACGAGAGCGAGCTGCCGCAGCGCTACGTCGGCCTGTCGCACTGCTTCCGCACCGAGGCCGGCGCCCCGGGCCGCGACACGCGCGGCCTGTACCGCGTCCACCAGTTCACCAAGGTCGAGATGTTCGCGTTCTGCACCCCCGCGCAGAGCGAGGCCATCCACCTCGAACTCCTGGGCATCGAGGAGCAGATCTTCCAGGGGCTCGGCTTGCCGTACCAGGTGATCGACACCTCGACCGGCGACCTGGGCGGGCCGGCGTACCGCAAGTACGATCTGGAGGCGTGGATGCCGGGCCGCGGTGAGAAGGGCGAGTTCGGCGAGGTGACGAGCACGTCAAACTGCACCGACTACCAGGCGCGACGGCTGAGGATCCGCTACAGGAGCGCCGGCAAGAAGGGCACGCACTTCGTCCACACGCTCAACGGCACGGCGGTCGCGGTCAGCCGGGCGCTCCTGGCGATCCTGGAAAACTACCAGCAGGCGGACGGCTCGGTTGTGGTGCCGGAGGTGCTGCGTCCGTGGCTGGGCAAGGACCGTGTCACCCTGCGCAAGTAGGGGGAGATAAAACCGTTTGCATCTGCTGCGCGAGGAATAACACCGCCTTTTCTCTCGGCGCGGAACGGGGCAGGCTGCCCCGGCGGCGCGGCCCGGGCGGGTGGGTAGACCGCGCGACGGCCGCCCCGGCCGTGACTCGTCTTGCCAGTTGCCACGAAACCTGCCATGATTCCGCCTCGTTCGGGGGGCGCGGAGGCGCCCCCGCGCAACCGCTCAAGGAGGCAGGCCTGTGGGTCCATCTGTGCTGGTGCGGCGGTCGCTCGGGGTAGCCCTGGCGGTGCTGATCGTCGGCATGCCGATCGTGTACTACCGGGCGACCTACGCCCACGCCAAGCGCCTGCGTGTCGTCGCGCCGGGGATCCTTTACCGCAGCGGCTGGATGACCGCCAACGGCTTTCGCGACGCTCTCACCCGCTACCGCATCCGCACCGTCGTCAACCTGCAGGACGAGTTCCCGAACCCGGTCCTGTCCGCGCGCTACCTCGGCGGACCGACCGTGCGCGAGAAGGAACTGTGCGAGAACCTGACCGTGCGCTACGTCTGGCTGCCGCCGGACCTGATCTCGCGCCGCCAGGCCGCGCACGACCGGCCGCGCGCCATCGAGAAGTTTCTCGCCATCATGGACGACCCGAAGAATTACCCGGTGCTGATCCACTGCAAGGCCGGACTGCACCGCACCGGCGTCATGGCGGCCGTGTACCGGATGGAGTACCAGGGCTGGTCGCACGTCCGGGCGATCGCGGAAACGAAGGCGCACGGGTTCGGCGACTCCGCCTGCACGACCGCGAACGATTACATCGTGCAGTACATCCTCGGCTACCGGCGCGGGCTGCGGCGGACGGCCGACGGGCAGCTTTCCGCGGTCGGCACCCACCCGTCTCTCGATCCCGACGGCTAAAATGCGGTTTCCTCTCGTTCCCAAACTCTGTTTGGGAACGAGGGAGGAACGGAACTCCGGACCGAGGGCTCTTCTTCAGCTGCCCGCTGCCCGCTCCCCGGTGCTCACAGGAAGCCACGCATGACCAAGCTGCTCGATCGGTTGCTGGTCTACAGCTACCTCAAGGCGTACACGATTTGCCTGGTCAGCATGCTGAGCCTGTACATCGTCGTGGATCTGTTCACCAACATGGACGACTTCACCCAGCACAACCACAGCTTCGCGGGGGTGATGGGCCACATCGCCACGTACTACGGCATCCAGACGCCGGTGATCTTCGATCGGCTGTGCGAGGTCATCGTCCTGCTCGCGGCCATGTTCACCATCGCCTGGGTGCAGCGGTCCAACGAGCTGATCCCCCTCCTGTCCGCCGGCGTCTCGACGCACCGAGTCGTCCGCCCGGTGCTGTTCAGCGCCTGCGCGATGCTGGTGCTGACGGTCCTCAACCAGGAGATCCTCATTCCGAAGCTCGGCGCTGCGGTGCTGTTCGGCCGGGATGACCCGGAGGGAGAGCGCGACCTGTACGCCACCCCGACGTGGGAGCCGAACAAGATTCTGATCGGCGGCCGGCAGGCGTCGCGGCGCGAGTTGCTCGTGCGCGAGTTCACCTGCACCATCCCGGAGGATATCGGGCCGGGGAACATCACCGTGCTGCAGGCCGCCGAGGCGCGCTACGTCCCGCCGGACGTCGTGGCCGGCAAGCCGAAGCGGCGCACCGGCGGGTGGCTGCTGTCCGGCACCATGCCGCTCGAACTGCCGAACTGGAACCGCACCGACGTGGTCGAGCTGATCGCCCCGGGCAAGTTCTTCCTGTACACCAGCGAGGTCACGTTCGACGTCGCGACCCGCGACCGCAAGTGGTTCTACCGGGCCTCGACCGTGCGGCTGTTCGCCGAGCTGGGCAAGGCGGAAACGAACCGGCTGGCGAGCATGGCGGTCGTCTTCCACATGCGCCTGACGCGGCCAATCCTCGGCATGATCCTCGTCTTTCTCGGCCTGTCGGTGATCCTGCGCGACCAGAACCGCAACGTCTTCATCAGCGCCGGCCTGTGCCTGGGGCTGTGCGTCCTGTTCTTCGCCGCCGGGTTCGGGTGCAAGTATCTCGGGGAGAAGGAGCTGGTCTCCCCCGCCCTGGCTGCCTGGCTGCCCGTCCTCCTCTTCGGCCCGCTCTCGTTCTCGATGTTCGACGCCATCCACACCTGACAGACCCCGGCGTTGGTCCGGACCGGCGCATCTACTATCCTAAGCGACAATTGAGCACTCCGGCGAGCGAGGCCTGTACGGGAGCGCCTGGCAGGGAGAATGGCCACGGCGCTCCCGTGTACATCTCCGCTCGCCGGGTTTGTTGCGCAACTGCTGATCGCACCAAGGACGAGGGGACGTGCCGATGACCGTGCTGCGAAAGTTGACGTGCTGGCTGGCGATGCTGCCGGTCGGCCTGGGACTGCTGCTGGCGCTCGCCTCCGCCCAGCCCGGCAAGGACGCCGGCCCACCCCCGCGCAAGGACGACGACGCGAAGGAACGGCCGGTCGCCTACGTCGGCGCGCGCATCCACACCGTCGCCGGCCCGTCCCTCACGCAGGGCACCCTCGTCGTCTACAAGGGCAAGATCGTGGCTGTCGGCCCGGTCGGGAAGGTGGCGATCCCGAAGGACGCCGTCGTCAAGGACGTGTCGGGCAAGGTGATCATTCCGGGGCTGGTGGACACCCACTCGCACATCGGCATCTTCGGCCGGCCCGGCGTGCCGGCCAACGCCGACGGCAACGAGATGACCGGGGCGGCCCAGCCCGGCCTGCGCGCCCTCGACGCCGTCAACCCCGATGACCCCGGCATCCGCATGGCCGTCGCCGGCGGCGTCACGACCGCCAACATCATGCCCGGCAGCGGGAACGTTATCGGCGGGCAGACGATCTACGTCAAGCTGCGTGGCGCCGTCATCGAGTTCATGCGCGTGCTGGCCGACGTCGTTCTGGGCGGCATCAAGTTCGCCAACGGCGAGAACCCCAAGGGGTACGGCGGCAAGAACCAGGCGCCCGCGACGCGCATGAAGGTCGCCGCCCTGCAGCGCGAGCAGCTCGTCAAGGCGCGCGAGTACCAGCGCCAGTGGCAGACCTACCGCAAGGCGAAGGCCGACGGCAAGACGGCCACCGCCCCCGATCGCGACCTGAACCTGGAGCCGCTCGTCGAGGTGCTGGAGCGCAAGCGCACCGTCCACTTTCACTGCCACCGGGCCGACGACATCATGACCGCCGTCCGGCTGTCGCAGGAGTTCGGGTTCGAGCTGGTGCTGCAGCATGCGACCGAGGGCTGGCGGATCGCCGACCTGCTCGCCCAGCTCGGCATTCCGGTGTCGCTGACGCTGGTGGACAGCCCCGGCGGCAAGCCGGAGGTGATGGGCCTGCTCGAGGAGAACGCCGCCATCCTTCACAGGGCAGGCGTCAAGGTCGCGATCAACACCGACGACTCCGTGACCGAGTCACGCTTCTTCCTCCGCACTGGCGCCATCGCCGTCCGCGGCGGGATGCCGGCGGACGCGGCCCTCAAGGCGCTGACGCTGCACGGGGCGCAGCTGCTCCACCTCGACCACCGCTGCGGGTCGCTGGAGAAGGGCAAGGACGCCGACTTCGTCGTGCTGTCCGGCGCGCCGTTCAGCGTCTACACCCAGGTGCTGCAGACGTACATCGAGGGCGAGCTGGTGTTCGACCGCAGCCGCCACGAGGACTGGACGTACCAGGCGGGCGGGTTCGCCGTCGGGCGCCGCGAGCGCCTGCCGCGGCCGGCCGCCGCCCTGAAGGCGCCCGCGCCGGTGAAAGCCCCAGAGTCGGTGCCCATCAAGCCTGGCGGCAAGGGGTCTCGGATTCCGCGCCTCGCCGTGTTCGCCGGCCGCGTCCACACGGTCAGCAACGGCACCCTCACCGACGCGGTGGTGCTGGTCGAGGACGGCAAGATCCGGCACGTCGGCCCGCGCGCCAAGTTCGACCTGCCGCCCGGGACGCCGGTCGTCACCGCGGCCGAGGTCACGCCTGGACTGATCGACGCTCACGCCGTCGTCGGCCTGTCCGGCGCGCTGAACTTCCCGAAGGCGGACCAGGACCAGGACGAGAACAGCGACCCGAACCAGGCCGACCTGCGCGTCCTCGACGGCTTCAACCCGAACGAGCCCCTGCTGCAGTTCGTCCGCGAGCAGGGGGTGACGGTGATCCACGCCATGCCGGGCCGCACCAACGTCATCGCCGGCCAGACGGGCGTGTTCCGCACCTACGGCCGCACGGCGGAGCAGATGAAGCTGCGCTTCCCGGCCGGCATCCTCGTCAATCTGGGCGAGATCCCGAAGCGCACTTACCCGGGCCGGCTGCCCTCGACGCGCATGGGCACGGCGAGCCTGGTCCGCAACACCCTGGCGCAGGCCCAGGCCCACCTCCGCAAGACCGAGGCCGCCAAGGACGACAAGCGGCCCGCCCCGAACCTCAAGTTGGAGGCGCTGGCCCCGGCCCTGAAGGGCAAGATCCCGGTCGTGTTCAGCGCCCACCGGGCGGACGACCTGCTCACCGCCCTGCGCCTCGCCGACGAGTTCCAGCTGCGGCCGGTGCTGAGTCTGGCGACGGAGGGCTACCTCATCGCGGACCGGCTGGCGGCGGCGAAGGCGCCGCTGGTGGTCCATCCGTCGATGCAGCGCCCCTCGTCGATGGAGACGCTGAACGTCCACCTCGGCAACGCGGCGGCGCTGGCGGACCGGAAGTTGCCGGTGAGCATCGGGACAGCGTTCGAGGGGTACGTGCCCAAGACGCGCGTGCTGCGCTTCGAGGCGGCGATCGCGATGGTGAACGGGCTCGGGTTCGAGCGGGCGCTGGCCGCGATCACCCTCGAACCGGCGCGGCTGCTGAAGATCGATGACCGCTTCGGGAGCATCGCGCCGGGCAAGGCGGCCGACCTGGTGCTGTACGACGGCAACCCGTTCGAGCACACGACACACGTGACGCATACGATCCTCGACGGGCGCGTCATCTACGATCGGAGCGAGTACCTGAAGCTCCCGTATGCGCGGCGCGTCCTGCCGCTTATTACCGGCAGCGGCGGGTACGGCTGCTGCCTCGGGGTGTGGTGACCTACCTTCCCCGGGCGGCGGGGCCAGCCCCGCCGCCCGGCCTTCGACGCCAATTACCCCTTGCCTGCTCCTCACGGCCTGATCGGCCCGCGGTCCGCTGGGAGCCTGCGCCCGATGGCTGCCCCGCCAGGGTTCCATACCAAAACCCGGACGACACCTGGCGGATCTCCAGGAGAGGGAAAGGCGCGGACATGAGCACCACGGCGCGGTCCATTGTCATCGTCGGCGGCGGGTTCGGCGGCGTCTACACCGCCCGCCACCTGGAAAGGCGTTTGCCGCCCGGCTGGCGCCTGACGCTGTTCAGCCAGGAGAACCACTTCATCTTCACGCCGCTGCTGGGCGACGTGGTCGGCTCGTCGATCAACCCGATGCACGTCGTCTGGCCGATCCGCCAGATGGTGCGCCGCGCCACCTGCCGCACCGCGACCCTCACCGGCCTCGACCTGGCCGCCCGTCAGGTCGCCTATCAGACGGCCGACGGCCGGCCGGCCGTCCAGGGCTACGACCACCTGGTGCTCGCCTGCGGTTCGGCGGTCAACCTCGACATCATTCCCGGCCTGGCCGCCCACGCCTGGCCGCTCAAGACGATGGGCGACGCGCTGCTGCTGCGCAACCACCTGATCACCCTCCTGGAGCGCGCCGAGGTCGAGCCGGACCCGGTCGAGAAGCGGCGGTTGCTGTCCGTCGTCGTGGTCGGCGGCGGGTTCAGCGGCGTCGAGGTGACGGGCGAGGTGGCCGATCTGCTGACCGCCAGCTGCCGGTTCTACCGCACCGTCAAGGCCGAGGACGTTCGCGTCACCCTGCTCGAGGGCCGTGATCGCATCCTCTTCGAGCTGCCGCCGTCGCTGTCGAAGTTCGCCCTCAAGAAGATGACGCGCCAGGGCATTGACATCCGCCTGAACGCGCTGGCCGACTCAGTAACCGAGCTGGGCGTGCGCCTCAAGGACGGCACGGAGATCGAGGCCCGGACCATCGTCTGCACGATCGGCACGACGGTCAATCCGCTGCTGGCGGCGGTCGGCCTGCCGCGCGCCGGCAACCGTCTGAAGACGCTGCCGGACATGCGCGTCGAGGGGTACGACAACGTCTGGGCGGTCGGCGACTGCGCGGCCGTCCCGAACGCCCGGGACGGCAAGGCGTCGGCGCCGACCGCGCAGGTGGCGGTCCGGCAGGCGAAGCAGCTGGCGCGGAACCTCATCAGCGCGATCGACGGGAAGCCGACCCGCCCGTTCGCGTTCAAGCCGCTGGGAATGCTGGCGTCGATCGGCAACTACAAGGGCGTCGGGCTGGTGTTCGGCATCAAGGTGTCCGGGTTCGTCGGCTGGTTTCTGTGGCGCGGGGTGTACCTGAGCAAGATGCCGACGCTGGCCCGAAAGGTGCAGATCGCGTTCGACTGGGCGTGGCAGCTGTTCTTCCCACGGGACATCGTCCAGCTGAGCCTGAGCCCGACCGCCCGCCTGGGGCGCGCCCACTACGAGACCGGGCAGTACATCTTCCACAAGGGCGACGTCGGGCAGAAATTCTATGTGATTGAGCGCGGCCGGGCGGGGGTGTACATGGACGAGGCGGCCCCGCCGGTCGTGGTGCTCAAGCCGGGCGAGCACTTCGGCGAGGGAGCCCTGCTGCGCGGCACGCGCCGGTCGGCGTCAGTGCGGGCGGAGGAGGCACTCGACGTGCTCGTCGTTGGCCAGGCTCCGTTCGCGCAGCTAACGAAGCACTTCGAGGCGCTGCGCGGCCGGATCGAGCGCTCGTACCAGGGGAGCCGATCGGCGCAGGAACTTTTGCGAAGGGCCCAGGACGACCCGCGCCTGAACGCGACGCGCATCCGCGAGGTGATGAGCCGGCCGGTGGCGACGCTGCCGGTCGGGCTCACCTTCGGCGAGGCGCTGCGGCGCAGCCAGGAGGGCGGGAAGGGCGCCTACCCGGTGGTGGACGACCGGGGGCGCATGGTCGGGCTGTGTACGCGAACCGATTTCTACAACGCCTGGCAGAAGCTCAGACCGCCGGAGGCGCCACTCGCGGAGGTGATGCACACCCCAGTCCTCACCGTGCGCGAGACCGACTCCCTGACGACGGCGCTATTGCGGTTCCTGCGCGAGCCGATCAAGCGACTGGTGGTAGTGGCCGACGACGACTCGACGCGGCCGGTGGGAATGGTGACGCCCTTCGACCTGCTGCACGTCATGGCCGGAACTGACGGCGTGAAGCCTCCGGGCGCCGCCCGAACCTGAGGGCGAAAGCCGGGTCTGGGTTCCGTGGTGTCTCGCCCCGCTCCCTGCGCCGCTGGTCGTCATTCGCCGACGAGCTGAGGGGCGAGGATCGGCGGGGTGCCGCGGGGTGCCGTGGGAGCCGGCGGCTTGTCCGTGGGGCCGCCGGCCAGGCCGCGCAGGATGTGGCCCCGGCGCGGGCTCCGGTAGTACCGGCAGACGACCGGGCCGTAGTGGTGCCCGTCCGGGGTGTGAATGAAGCACCCGAGGTCGCCCCACTTGCTCTGGACCAGGACGGGGCCCTTCTCGCCGGCGGCGCAGACGACGCCGGTATGCACCACTCCTCCCTCGTCGTTCCAGTACACCGCGAGGTCGCCGACCTGGAGGTCGGCGACCTGCCGGTAGTGGTTCTCTTCGAGGAGGCGGGGCACGTCGCGCGAGAAGATGGTGTGCTTGCCGCCGGTGAAGACCCAGCCGTGACAGTTCGACTCGGGTGTCAGATCCGGCAGGACAATGATCCGCTCCGACAACCGCCAGCGCCGCAGGAGTTCGGACTGCCGCGCCAGGAAGTTAGGCGCCTGCGCCGGGGGGTTGAGGCGACGAGCGACCGGGAACGGCCGGCCGGCGTCCGTGAAGGCGGGGCTGGGCTCGATCGGCTGGAACGAGCGCTCGACCAGGTCTTCGGCGTCCAGCTCGTCCGGGGACGCATAAAGGACATCCGCGTCGGCCGTGAACAGAGCCCAGTAGATGGCGGCGGACGGGCTTCCCACGAGGAGGAGGGCGGCGTGGAAGCGGTGCGACCGGAGCGGGGCGGTCAGCCACGCCAGGGCGGCGTGAACGTATCCCTCGCGCAGCGCCCAGAACGCGCCACACGCTCCGAGGAGGCACAGCAGCGGCAGCCACGCCAGCAGCGGCAGGCCCGCCAGCGCAGCGGTCGCACAGGCTCCGCCCCCTCCCACTCCCAGGGCCAGGAGCGCCGTCCGGTAGGCCCGTGTCCCCGGGCGGACGAACAGGCTCACGACCCCGAGAACGGGGCCGGCCACCCCGAGGGTAAAGAGAATGCTGAGCGCAGGATCCAGCCACGGCGCGGGCATGCGGCACCTGGAAACGGGGCGCGGGGAAAATAGTTGTCAGGGGATCGGAGCACGAGCGCGGGGGGCGGTCGCAATCCGGTCCCGGCGGGTCCACCCCTTTGCAGGGAGCGGGTGGTGATGGGGGTAATGATAAGCAGGGGGTGATGAAGCGGTGGTGAGTCCGGGGTGAAAGGTATCGCAAAAAACGCGCGCCTGGCCAGCCCGCAGCGCCCGCGACGGGCACGGCAAGTGCCCGTCGCGGGCGCTGCGGGCTGGTTAGTTACTGAAACAACGCGGTCACCGGCTGGCCGTCGCAGATGCGGAAGGGCCGCCCCTCGCGGTCGCGCACCTCGCTGTCGGGGGCCACGCCCAGGGCGTCGTAGACGGTGGCGATCAGATCCTCGGGGGCGACCGGGTTGTCGCGCGGGTACGCGCCGAGGGCGTCGCTGGCGCCGTACACCTGCCCGCCGCGGATCCCGCCGCCGGCCAGCACGGCGGTGTAGCACGGCCCCCAGTGCTCGCGCCCCTGGTGGTTGTTGAGCCGCGGCGTGCGGCCGAACTCGCCCGTCATTACCACCAGCGTCTCATCGAGGAGGCCGCGCTGCGTCAGATCCTCCACCAGGGCAGAGTACGCCCGGTCCAGCGGCGGGATGCAGTAGCGCTCACGCAGCATCTGGAACCCGGTCGCGTTCCCGAGGCCGGCCGTCCCGCCGTGCGTGTCCCACACGTTCGCGATGCGGCCGTTGGGCATGAAGTACATCCACACCACCGACACGAGGCGCACCCCCGACTCGACGAGTCGCCGGGCCAGCAGGAAGCTCTCGCCGTACTCGTTGCGCCCGTAGCGGTCGCGCGTCGTCGGCGCCTCGCGGTCGAGGTCGAAGGCTCGCCGGGCGACGGGAGAGGCGATCATGCGGAACGCCTGCTCGTGGAAGCCGCCCAGCGCCTCCGCCGCCCGGCTGTGCTGCAGAACTCGGTCCTGCGCCTCGATGGCGCGGAGCAGGCCGCGGCGCGCCAGGGCGCGCGTCGTCGGGATGTCGGGCGGGAGGGTGAGCGGGTGGGCGGCCGGGGCGGCGGAGTTGGGCGCCTCGCGCAGCTCCATCGGATCGTGGCGCGGCCCGAGCCAGCCGGCGTAGGTGCCGGCGTAGGTGATGCCGTCGTGGCCGATCGGCCGCGGGACCGTCACCGCCGCCGGCATGCCGCCGGGCGGTGTGAAGTGCGACAGGAACGACCCGAAAAAGGGGAAATCGGTCCGGCGGCGGAAGTTGCGCGGGGAGACGAGCGCCGGGTTGCGCTTGCCGGTCAGGGTGTGGTAGACGGACGCCTCGTGGACGGTACTCGGGTGCGCCATCGACCGGATGAGGGCGATCCTGTCGGTGCAGCGGGCGAACTGCGGCATCTGGTCGCAGACGTGGATGCCGGGGACGGCGGTCCGGATCGGCCGGAAGATGCTGCGGATGCCGTCGGGCGTGTCCGGCTTGAGATCCCACATGTCATTCTGCGACGGCCCGCCCCAGAGGTAGAGCAAGATGCAGGACCGGGCGTGCCGGCGGCGCGGCGCCGCGGGAGCGGCCTGGGCGCGTTCCGCCTCAAGCAGTCCGGGCAGGGTGAGCGCGCCAAGGCCGAACTGGCCCAGGCGAAGCATGGCGTCGCGACGGTGGAGCAGCATGGGGAACCTCCGGGGGCAGGCGATTGTACCCTGCCAGTGTACCCGGAAGCGCCGCCGGCGCTCAACGGGGTGCGCGGCGGGACGTTATGGCCCGAACGGGGGCGTTGGCGGGAGGGGCGTGCTCCCGGGCGGCGCGGGCGGCGGCACGAACGGGGTGGCCGGGACGGCGGGCGGGGGCGCGACGGGCGCCGGCGGCAGGGCCGGCTGAGCGACAACGGGCGCGGGCGGCGGGCCAGGCAGCGGCACGGGCGTCCCGCCGGGAGGGAGAATCTGCCCGCCCTGCGGGATGCACACCCCACCGAAGGGCGCGGCCTGCTGGGCGCCCGGCCTGATCCGGCCCGGCTTGAAGAAGTCGAGCAGGTCGGCCACGGGCGCGGTGCTGCAACCGGACAGGAGCAGCAGCCAGATCGCCGCCGTTCGTTTCATGACCGCCCTCGGGTTGGTGGAGCGGGCGGGATATACCACCGTCCGGCGCCCGTGCCAAGGCCAGTTCCGGCGGCCCGGTCGAGCGCCTTGCGTCCGCCGCGCCGGTGCGATAGCGTCAAGGGAACGGACGCATGACCTGTCGCCGTGGCGGCGCCGGGTTCGACTCCGACCCGAGAACCGGCGGTCCTCCGATGCCGATGCGCACCCTGGCGGTCCCCCTCCTTTTGCTCCTGGTCGCGGCTGGCTCGACCCCGGCCCAGAAGCAGAAACCGAAGAAAGAGAAGGAGCCGCCGCCGCCCTCCTACTACCCGCTCAAGGTCGGCGCCACCTGGGAGTACCGGGTCGGCGCCGACAAGGTGACGCTGCGCGTCGCGAAGGAAGAGGTCGAGGACAAGGAGACCGTCGCGGTCCTCGAAACCACCTCGGGCGGTCCGCCGATCAGCGAGCGCGTCTCGGTCAAGGAGGGCAGCGTGTATCGCCACACCGCGGAGGGCGTGCCGCTCACCCCGCCTCTGTGTTTCCTCAAGCTCCCCGGCAAGGGCGAGAAACCCGCCGTCAAGGACGGGGAGTCCTGGACGGAGAACGGCACTGCCGGTGGGCTCACCTATCGGGGCACCTTCACGGTTCGCAAGGAGAAGAAGCCCGTCGCGGTGCGGTCGGTGAAATACGAGAACGTCATCACCGCGTCCTGTCCCGACTTCCAGATCGGCCGCGCGCGGATGGCGCTGACCTACTGGTTCGCTCCCGATGTCGGCATGATCAAGCAAGAACTAAGGCTGGGCGACCGCGAGGTGCTGGTCGAGCTGGAGAAGTACACCCCGGCGAAGTGACGGCCGGGGGAAGAGATTTCGACAACCCGGTATGAGATGGGCAGGGGGGAGCTGCGAGGGGCTCCCCGCCAGGGCACACAGCCGACCCGGTCCGTCTGCCGGCCTCGAAAAAAAGTGGCCGAGTGCTTGCACGGCGAAAAATCATGACCTAGGTTTGGAGTGTGACAGGGACCAGTTAACCCACCTGTCGCGATGAAACCCGCCTACAGGCGGGAAATAGCTGAAGGCTCTTACCCGTCCCGAGGGGGGGACGGATAAGGCATACCAGGCTACCGAAGGGATGGACGGGACCCGTAAGTAAGCTTGGTTGTCCGGGTCTCCTCGGAGGAGACCCGGATTTTTTTGCGCGCCGCCCCTTCCCGACCTCTCCCCACATCCCGCGGTGGCTCCCGGTGATGCGGACTGCCACTTGCAGGGAAGTCCGCACCCAACTACTATCCCTCTGAATATCGAAGCGCCCTGAACTTGCTTCGTGCCGCTGGCGGCACGAAGAATCGCCGCGCGACTTCGCAGTAGCCGCGCAGCAACCGCAGGGGGTGGTCCCATGACAGGGGCGGATCTGCTGGTGGAAGAGTTGCAGGCCCGCGGGGTCGGGTTTGTCGCGACGCTGAACGGCCACGGCCTGGATCCGTTTTACCTGGCCTGCCAGAAGGCCGGCCTGCGCCTGATCGACGTGCGCAACGAGCAGGCGGCCGGCTACATGGCCGAGGTGACCGGCCGTCTGAGTCGGTCGGTGGGCGTCTGTGCGGTCAGCGGGGCCGTGGCCCACGCGAACGCACTCACCGGGGTGCTCAACGCCTGGCTGGACGGTGCCCCCATGCTCCTGCTGACCGGCATCACCCCGCGGGCCGACCTGGGGTGGGGCAACTTCCAGGACTTCAACCCGGTGCCGATGACCGCCCCGGTGTGCAAGTACGCACGTCTGCTCGACACCCCCGAGCGGGTTTCGCAACTCGTCCACGAGGCGTTCACCGCAGCCGCCTCCGGCCGGCCGGGGCCGGTGCATCTGGCCCTGCCGCTCGACGTGGCCGCCGCCGAGGTGGCTCCCGAGCAGGTCGTCCGGTCGGCAGTGCGGTCCGGCGCGGTCCGGGTGGACGGGGTCGGCGCCCCCGACCTGATCGAGGAGGCCGCGGCCCTGCTGCAGCAGGCAAGGCGGCCGGTGCTGGTGGCGGGCAGCGGCGTCTACTACGCGCGTGGGGAGGAAGCGCTGGCCGGGTTCGCGCGGCAGCAGCAGATCCCGACGGTGGTCCCGATCTGGGACCGCGGCAGTATCCCCGCCCCTCTCGACACCTTCCTGGGCGTCATCGGCGCGGCGTCCGGAGGGCCGCGGCTGCTGGCCGACGCCGACGTGGTGATCCTGGCCGGGGCGGAATTTGACTACCGGGTCGGCCAGCTGCGGCCGCCGGTGATGGGCGCGGACGCCCGGGTCATCCGCATCCACGCGGACGCGGCCCGGCTGCGGCAGGGGCTGGAGACGCACCTGAGTATCCTGGGGGCGCCGGGTGCGGTCCTGGCACAGCTCGCCGACGCCTGCCGGCGGCGCGGGTGCGCCCCGGCGTCCGCGTGGCTGGCGGAGGCGCGGCAGCGACGCGACGCCCACCGGCAGCGCTGCCTGCGTGCCGCGGACCGCCTGGGTTCGCACCTGACCGGCCGCGACGTGGTCCAGGCCGTCTTCGAGGCCGTTCCGGAGGACGCGGTCCTGCTGGTCGATGGCGGCAACATCGGTCAATGGTTCCATCAGCTGCTGGACCGTTACCCCGGCCACTGGGTGACCTGCGGGGCCAGCGGCGTGGTGGGCTGGGGACTGCCGGGCGCCCTGGCCGCTCGGGCTCTCTACCCGGACCGGCCGGTGGTGCTGGTGTCGGGGGACGGCTCCTTCACCTTCACGGTGGCCGAGCTGGAGTGTGCCGCGCGGCAGGGGCTGCACTTCGTCGCCGTGGTGGCGGATAATGAGCAATGGGGGATCAGCGTCACCAGCCAGGTGAGGCAGCACGGCCGGCCGCTGTATAGCCTGCTGGGACCGATGCGGCTGGACCGGGTGGCCGAGGGGTTTGGCTGCCGGGGCGTGCGCGTCGGGCGGAAAGAGGAGTTGATCCCGGCCATCCGGGAGGCTCTGGCCGTGCGCGTCCCGTCGGTGCTGCAGGTGCCGATCGCGCCGGGCAGCCCGGCGGATTGAGGTAGGATCAAGGGGGCTGGTGTGCAAGGGTTTTGGGGAAAGCCCACGGGCGGCGTCCCGTGGGTCAAGTGCTGGAGACTTGCCCACGGGACGCCGCCCGTGGGCTTTACGAAAATCCAGCTGGTTTCTGCTCCGGCATGGGTTACTGTAATCCCGGGATTGCGGGCGACCGGTCGATGAAGACCCTCAACGGAGCGACCCCATGACCTGGCTCGAAACCGGCTCACGCGGCCACCCAGCAGCAGCTCCGCCGGCAGCTCGACGCCCTCTTCGCTCGCCATGCCGACCGGCAATACGACCTTTGGCGCGGCGGCAAGTCCAGGGCCCCGCGGTTGTCGAAGTAAGTTGCAACCCGGCCGGTGTTTCGCGGAATCCGTAAACTCAGCTTTATCGAATCCTGCCTGACCGCATCGTTCCTGAAACCTGTTTGCGGAGATGGCCCCATGAAAGCACAAAGCAAGAGTGTCAACCGGCGAGAGTTCCTCAAGACGGCCGCCTGGGCGGGGGCGGGGCCGCTGCTCGTGCCGCGCCATGTGCTGGGCGGCCAGGGGCATGTGGCGCCGAGCGACACGTTCGGCGGCGCCCTCATCGGCTGCGGCGGCCGCGGCAGCGGCACGTTCCGCGACATGTGCCGCGACCTGAACGTCCGCAAGCTGGCCGACTGCGACGTCCGCTTCCTCGACCGGGCCGACAACCGGACCGTCTACACCGACTTCCGGCGCGTCCTCGATCGTCACGACATCGACCTGGTCGCCATCGCCACGCCGCCGCACTGGCACGCCCTCATTTCCATCGCAGCCGCCCAGGCTGGCAAGGACATCATGTGCGAGAAGCCGCTGACGCGCTGCATCGGCGAGGGCCGGGCGGTCGTCAACGCGGTCAACCGCTACGGCCGCGTCCTGCAGGTCTGCACGTTCGGCCGCTTCGGCGCCAGCCGCAGCCCGAACAACATCCTCACGCACAAGATCATGCGCAGCGGCCTGCTGCGCGACTGCCGGGCCGTCCACCTCAAGCGCGGCGGGTTCAAGGTGCGCGAGTGGAGCGGCCGGCCGGACCTGCCGACGTCGCCGGTGCCGCGCAACCTCGACTGGGACATGTACTGCGGACCGTCGCCGCTCAAGCCGTTCGTCCGCGAGCGCTTCGGCGGCACGCACCGTTGCTACTGGGACTACGAGGGCGGCGGCCTGAGCGACATGGGCCAGCACTTCTTCGACCCGGTCCAGTGGACGTTCGGCAAGGACGACACCAGCCCGGTCGAGGTCGAGGCGCACGCGCCGCCGGCCCACCCGGAGGTAACCGGCATGTGGGGCTGGGTCGAACTGAAGTACGCCGACGGGCTGACGTTCGTCCTGCAGAGCAATGAGTGGGGCCAGCCGTATGATCGCCGGGCGGAGCGAGCGGTCAGCCTCAACGATCTTTCCGAGGAGGACCGCCGGCGCGTGCGGGCGATGCCGGACCCGGAACCGCTCGTCTCGTTCGCCGACGCCGTCCGCACGCGCCGGCGGCCCGGCGGCCACGCCGAGGCGGCCCACCGCGCCGCCACCATCTTGCACCTCGCGAACATCGCCATCCGCGTCGGCCGCAAGATCCGCTTCGACCCGGTCCGCGAGCAGATTAGCGGCGACGAGGAGGCCAACCGCCTCGTCATGCCGCCGCTGCGTGGCCCCTGGCACCTGTAGCCCCGAAGGGATGAGGGATGAAAGAAGAACTCTTCTCCCTCATCCCTCATCCCCACATACCCGCCCGCTGGAGTCGCGCCGATGGCCTGCCGAATAATCCTCTCCCTGGTGCTCGGAGTGGCGTTCGCCGCACTCGCCGGCGACGTCCTGGCGCAGGAGAAGAACCCGAATCGCCTGCGCGAGCTGATCGCGAAGTTCCCGACGCCGGCTGCCAAGGACGGCAAGCTGGCCGACGTCAATAAAGAGGCGACGGACGCCGCAGTCGCCGAGTTGCTCAAGGACGCGGAGGCGGCGGTCGTCGGGCTGGTCAATCTGCTATCGGTCAAGGGGAAGGACACGCAGGCCCGCCACGCTCTACACGCGGTGGTCATGCGAGTCGGCAGCGAGAAGGCGTCCCGGCACCGGGCCACCGTGGCGCGGATCCTGGCGTCAACCCTGGGGACCGACCGCCCGCGGGAAATCCGGGCGTTCGTGCTGCGGCAGCTCCAGCTGGTCGGGGACGAGAAGCAGGCGGCCGCCATCGGCCCGTTGCTCCTCGACGCCGAACTCGCCGAGCCGGCCGCGCAGACGCTCCTGGCGATCCGGACCGGCAGCGCCGCACAGTTCCGCACGGCCCTCCCGAAGGCGACGGGGCGCCAACGGGCGCTCATAGCCCACGGCCTGGGTAGTCTGCGCGACAGGACGGCCGCCGACCCGCTGCGGAAACTTCTGGAGGACGACGATCGGGACACGCGCCTGACGGCCGCCTGGGCGCTGGCGCGCATCGGCGACGGCGCCGCGGCGGCGCGGCTGCTGAAGTTGGCGGACGCAGCGAAGGGGTACGAGCGCGCCCGACTGACCGACAGCTGCTTGCAGCTTGCCGAGGCGCTCGCGGCAGCCGGGGACCGCCCCGCCGCCCGACAGGTTTACGCCCATCTCCACGAGAGTCGCTCCGAGGCATCGGAGCGCCACGTCAAGGAAGCGGCGGCCAGAGGGCTGAAGGCAACGAAATGACAGAGCCCCGCGCCGTCAATGCCCCCGTGGAGCGGCGCGACTCGTTTCTGGACGAGCCCGAAGCGTAAGCGAGGGTTGCGTCGCGTCCCTCGCTTACGCTCCCTCGGGCCGTGCGATCGCTCCACCCGTCCGCACCGAACTCTGCCTGCTACAACGCCTTGCTGGACAAAAGAATGACCCCGACGGGATTCGAACCCGTGTCGCGTGCGTGAAAGGCACGTGTCCTGGGCCTCTAGACGACGGGGCCGTTCACAGAGAACGTTCACTCGATCTTAGGAGCCTCCCCCGAGGCAGTCAAGTTGAGCGTCCGGCAGGGCGCGACCCCGCTCGGTGGGGCGTTCGTTTGTCCTTGACAGCCCAAACGCCCCTCGTCTAATGCCTGGGTGGGGCCTCACTCAACCGGCCCGGCACCCTCCCCTTATTCCTTTGCGAAGAAGGACGTACCGATGCGACAACCCTCTGACCCGGCCCGGCATCCGTGGGCGCTGCGGCGGCGCGCGACCGCCGGCGCCATCGCCCTGGCGCTGGCCCTGACGGCGGCCGGCCTGCCCGGCGCACGCGGCGGCGACAAGAAGGACGACAAAAAGCCCGAACCCAGACCGGAACCGAAGGTCGGCTACGCCCTCAACCAGATCATGGGGTTCGGCGTGCAGCTCGCGGACAAGGACGGGGTCCGGCAGCCGATCACCTTCGACCCGCAGTTCGGAACCAGCCTGACCTTCGTGAAGATCGACGGCAAGATGTACCTCTTCGGCGTGAAGGAGGATGCCAAGCTGCCGCCCGGACTGCACGGCGGCCGCTGGGATCCGATGAAGGCGGCCCTCGGCAAGGGCTCCGACGGCAAGGAGCGCCTGGGGCACAAATCTACCTGGGTCGCCGGCGACCACGTCCGCATCACCCAGACGGTCGAGATCGTCCCCAGCGACAAGGGCGTCCTCGACGCGGTCCTCATTACCTACGCCATCGAGAACAAGGACGAGAAGCCCCGCAAGGTGGCGGTGCGGGCGCTGGTGGACACGCTCATCGTCGATAACGACGGGCACCCGTTCGTCGTCCCCGGTCAGGCCCAGCTGATCACGACCTCGGCCGACTTCAAGGGCAAGGACGTGCCGGCGGTCATCCAGGCCCTGCAGCGGCCGGACCTGAAGGATCCGGGACTGATCGCCTCCTTCAGCCTGAAGGTCGGACGCGGCATCGAGCCCCCGGACCGGGTCAGCCTCACCGGCCTGTCGAACGACCCGGAGGACATCCTGTCGTGGGAAGTCCCCGTGTCCAGTATCAAGGACGCCAACAAGGGCAAGGGCGACGCCGCCGTCATTCTGTACTGGGACTCGCGCGAGCTGAAGGGCGGCGGCCGGCGCACGGTCGGGTACGCTTACGGCGGCGGCGTGCTGTCCGCGGCCGCCGGCAAGCAGAAGGAGAAGCAGGCGAAGGACAAGGCGCCGTGACCGCGCGTCGGGGGCGCGGGCGCCGCGGCGCCCGCGCCCCCGACCGCCGCGGGCGAAAACTTTCCCCTTGCAATCTCGTCATCGACTGCTACATTCACTAAAACCAGAGGCAGTTGTAACAGTCTCGAAAGACATGGCAGGAGACGTCTCCGGCGGAGGTGGTGAGAACCGAGATGGCAATCACGAAGGACCGCAAAACGGATATCATCGATCAGTTCCGGCGCGAACCTACCGACACCGGTTCCCCCGAAGTGCAAATTGCTCTGCTCACGGCTCGAATCACCGAGCTGACCGAGCACCTGCGCACCCACAAGAAAGACCATGCGTCTCGCCGTGGCCTGCTGATGATGGTCAGCAAGCGGTCCAGCCTGTTGGCGTACCTGCGCAACAAGGATCGCAACCGCTACCTGTCCGTCATCGGCCGACTCGGGCTGCGCAAGTAATCCGTCCGGGTCCGTGTGCCTCTCTCCTTCACCTGCCTCCGCGAACGTCCCTGCCGGCAAGATGAGGAAAGTACCGTGCCGGCAAGTCGTGTTGAATGTACGCTGGGCGCCCACACTCTGAGCATCGAAACCGGAAAAGTGGCCAGGCAGGCCCACGGCGCCGTTCTGGTGCAGCTGGGCGACACCGTTACCCTGGTGGCCGCCGTTGAGGGCGAGGCCGACGAGCGGCGGGATTTCTTCCCCCTCGTCGTCGATTACCGCGAGAAGACCTACGCCGCCGGCAAGTTCCCCGGCGGGTTCATCAAGCGGGAAGGCCGCCCGACCACCAAGGAGATCCTTACCTCCCGGCTGATCGACCGCCCGATCCGCCCCCTGTTCCCGGCCGACTACCGGCGCGAGGTGCAGGTGATGGCGGCCGTCCTGTCCGCCGACCGCGAGAACGACCCCGACATCCTGTCGATGATCGGCTCCAGTGCGGCGCTGCACGTCTCACACATCCCGTTCCTGGAACCGACGGGGTCCATCCGCATCGGCCGGATCGGCAACGAGTTCCTCGTCATGCCGACCCACTCCCAGCTCGAGGAGAGCGACCTTGACCTCGTCGTCTCCGGCACCCGCAACGCGATCACCATGATCGAGGGGTTCGCCCGCGAGATGTCCGAGGAGAACATGGTTTCGGCGATTCTGTTCGCCCACGAGCAGATCGTCAAGATCGTGGACCTCGTCGAGCAGCTGCGCCGCCAGGTCGGCCTGCCGGTCAAGGAAACCCCCGCCGCCTCGCCGGCCAACCCGGCCGCGGCGATTCTCACGCAGCGCTACTACAACGAATTCAAGGAGCTGAAGCAGACGGCCGGCAAGCACGCCCGGGCCGACAAGATCAAGGAGCTGCGCGAGCGCATCTTCGCCGAGGTGGTGCCGGCCGAGCCGAAGGAGGGCGACCCGACGTCCGAGCAGGTGTCGGCCGCCTTCGCCGCCCTGGAGGAGCGCGTGGTGCGCGACCTGATCCTCGAGGGCAAGCGGATCGACGGCCGCACCCCCAAGGATCTGCGGCAGATCACCTGCGAGGTCGGCGTCCTGCCGCGCACCCACGGGTCGGCCATCTTCACCCGCGGCGAAACGCAGGCACTGGTGACGACCACCCTCGGCACGACCAGCGACGAGCAGCGCGTGGACGGGCTGGCCGACGAGTACAGCAAGAAGTTCATGCTCGACTACAACTTCCCGCCATTCAGCGTCGGCGAGTGCCGGCCGATCCGCGGACCCGGCCGGCGCGAGATCGGCCACGGCGCCCTGGCCGAGCGCAGTCTCAAGCCGGTCATCCCGAACCCCGAGAAGTTCCCATACACGATCCGCGTCGTCAGCGACATCCTCGAGTCGAATGGGTCGTCGAGCATGGCGAGCGTCTGCGGCGGCACCCTGTCGCTGATGGATGCCGGCGTGCCGATCAGCGACCCGGTCGCCGGCATCTCGATCGGGCTGGTCAAGGAGCAGGACCGGTTCACCCTCCTGACCGACATCATGGGGGACGAGGACCACTTCGGCGACATGGACTTCAAGGTCGCCGGCACGGTCCGCGGCATCACCGGCATCCAGCTCGATCTCAAGATTGCCGGCATCAACGAGGAGATCATCCGAGCGACGCTCGACCAGGCCCGCGAGGCCCGGCGCGAGATCCTCAAGCACATCGTCACGACGCTGCGCTTCCCGCGCGGCGAGCCGAGCCCGCTGGCGCCGCGCCTCATCACCGTCCGCATCAACCCGGACAAGATCGGCCTCTTGATCGGACCGGGCGGCAAGACGATCAAGGGCATCCAGGAATCGACCGGGGCGAAGCTCGACGTCGCCGACGACGGCATGGTGAGCATCGCCCACATGTCCGCGGCCGGGGCCGAGGCGGCCCGGGCCAAGGTCGAGGCGCTGACCGAGGAGGTGCGGGTCGGCAAGGTGTACGAGGGGCGCGTCACGTCGATCAAGGACTTCGGCGCCTTCATCGAGATCCTGCCGGGCCGCGACGGTCTGTGCCACATCAGCGAGCTGGATGACAAGTACGTCGGCAAGGTCGAGGACGTGTGCAAGGTCGGCGACCGGCTTCAGGTCAAGGTGATCGCCATCGACGACCAGGACCGGGTGAAGCTGTCCCGCAAGGCGCTGCTGCGCGAGCAGTCGGGGGGCGGCCAGCCGGCCCCGGCCAGGGAGGGCGGCAGGCCGCGCGAGGGCGGCCCGCGCGAGGGCGGCCATCGTGAAGGCGGCCACCGCGAGGGCGGCGGCCGCGGGCGTCACCGCGAGGGCGGCGGTGGCGAGGAACCTCGTCGCGATTGAACCCGTTCCCCTGACGGCGCGGCGTGAAAGAACCGTACCCACCAGCCCGGAGCGCCAGCTCCGGGCTGGTGGGTACGGTTCCTTTACTCCGCTTGCGGCTTGGCGCTCACCCGCCAAGCCGCAAGCGGAATCAACCGCGGGGTGCCCCTTGCCGCGGCGCGAGCCAGGTCGCTCCCGGTATCTCGTCCTTCCGCGGGGGCACCGCCTTGTCCCTGCCGAAATTCTTGCCCTCATTCTCGGCGTCGCTGCCGCAACCGAGGCAACCCAGTGAACAAACCGCGAACAGCAGGATCGCCGCGCATGAAATGAAGGTTCTGCCCATGTCCAGTGTCGCCTGCCAATCCGGGTGAGGTCGCGTTTCCGAACGGTATCGGTGGCCCACGCATCGCCTCACGTCAGCTTATCGATACCTGAAGCAAGCAACAACCGCCACGCACGTCGGACCAGGGAAAAACAACGAGCCGACCGCACAGGTGCGGCCGGCTCTCGATTCCATCCGTCGTGGGCGGTATGAGTGGAGTTACTTGGGGGCGGGAGTCTTGTCCTTCTCCGCAGGCGTCTTGTCCTTCTCCCCAGCCGGAGTGGTGCCGTCCTTCTTCTCGTCCTTCTTGCCGCAGCCGATGCTGCTGAAGCTCAGGGTGCAGACCAGGCACGCCGCCACGAGGAACGCGAGCAGTTTCTTCACGGGAACCGTCCTTTCATGAAGGTCACACACACTATCCCGGGTGTCGCCCGACACCCGGGCGCGGTCCTAGCCGCACTGCCAGGCCCGGATTGCCACAAGCGAGTTATGTCACCGAGCGCCGCACAGCCCGAACACCCGTCGCACATTGCCGGTCCGGGCTTGATGGCACATGCTGAACGGAATCGGCCGTTTAGTTATCTTCTTTATCCTTATCCTTGCCCTTGTCCGCGTCCTTCTTGCCCTTGTCCGCGTCCTTCTTGTCCTTGCCCGCGTCCTTCTTCTCGCCGTCCTTCTTGTCCTTGCCCGCGTCCTTCTTCTCGCCGTCCGCCTTCTTCTCGCCGTCCACCTTCTTCTTCTCGCCGTCCACCTTCTTCTCGCCGTCCACCTTCTTCTCGCCGTCCACCTTCTTCTCGCCGTCCACCTTCTTCTCGCCGTCCACCTTCTTCTC
>JAANMX010000020.1_pt1 | contig 157224 bp, 145 predicted proteins | sample 7279681 | NCBI WGS metagenome assembly JAANMX01 (sample SAMN14094542, study PRJNA606508) | bioreactor metagenome | isolation source: A lab-scale SPAN reactor treating ammonium-rich wastewater day 351 | place: Ireland: Galway | collected 2018-01-01 | reverse complement strand
CGGTGTTCGCACCGAAGACGGGGCTGTTGCTCACGAACGCCACGACGGTATCGGCAAAGGCGTGGGCCGGGCGTGGCGGGCGCGCCTTGTGCGCAGCCGGGAAGCGCAGCAGCACCGGCGGCGCGCGCAGCGCGCATCGTCCATCATTCTCGCGGCGATTGTTCGAGCGGAGCTCGCGCAGCGAGCGCAACGAGTTTCGCCGCGCCAGCCGGTGCTGCGAGCATCGCAGGGCACCCCCGCGAAGCGGGGGCAAGCACCCGGCGCGCCCGGCCCACGCCTTTGCCCGCGCCCGCGCCAGGCGAGCTGGAGCCACTGAGATGTCGAGCCTCGACACCGACTCCCTCCACGATCCGGCAGCCCTCGGCAAGGTCGCGGTGCTCTACGGCGGGCGCTCGGCCGAACGCGAAGTGTCGATCATGTCGGGCTCGGGCGTGCTGGCCGCGCTGCGCAGCCGCGGCGTCGACGCACACGGCTTCGACCCGGCCGAACGCGCGCTCGACGAACTGGTTCGCGAAGGCTTCGCGCGTGCGTTCATTGCGCTGCACGGGCGCTACGGCGAGGACGGCACGGTGCAGGGCGCGCTCGAACTGCTCGGCATCCCGTACACCGGCAGTGGCGTGATGGCTTCGGCAATCGGCATCGACAAGGTCTGCACGAAGCGCATCTGGACGACCCATGGGCTGCCCACGCCGGCGTTCGCGCTGGCGCACAGCGCCACCGACGTGGCCGACGCCGCGACGCGCTTCGGCCTGCCGCTGGCGGTGAAGCCCTCGCGCGAAGGCTCGACGATCGGCTTCACGAAGATGGTGTCGGCCGACCAGGCGCAGGCGGCGTTCGAGATCGCGCGGCGCCACGACGACGACGTGCTGTGCGAGGAATTCGTCGACGGGCGCGAACTCACGGTCGCGGTGATCGGCTCGGGCCGTGCGGCGCACGCGCTGCCGGTCATCGAGATCGTCGCGCCGGCGGGCAACTACGACTACCAGAACAAGTACTTCCGCGACGACACGCGCTACGTGTGCCCGGCCGAATTGCCCGAGGCGCTCGCCGCCGAGGTCGCGACACTGTCGTTGCGCGCGTACCTCGCGATCGGCTGCGAGGGTTGGGGCCGGGTGGACGTGATGCTGCGCCGTGCCGACGAGCGCCCGTATCTGCTCGAAGTCAACACGTCGCCAGGCATGACCGGCCACTCGCTGGTGCCGATGGCCGCCCGCGCGGTCGGCATGTCCTACGAGGAGCTGTGCCTGCGCATCCTCGTCGCGGCGAGCCTGAAGATCGGAGGTGCGCGTTGAGCCTCTGGCACGACGTGCGTCTGATGAACACGCTGGCCAACGTGGTCACCGGCGCGACGCTGCTCGCGGCGCTGGCCGCGGGCACCTGGTGGCTGTCGCAGCGGTCGTACTTCACGCTGCGTGACGTCGGCATCGAGGCGGCGCAGGGACACCCGCTGCGCCATGTCTCGGCGCCGCTGCTGCGCGTCGCGGTCACCCGCCACGTGCGCGGCAACTTCTTCACGGTCGACCTCGACGCGGTGCGTGCCACCTTCGAGACCGTGCCCTGGGTGCGCCGCGCCAGCGTGCGCCGCGTCTGGCCCGACGGCCTCGTGGTGGCCATCGAGGAGCACCGGCCGCTGGCGTTCTGGGGCGACGGCCGCCTGGTGAACACTTTCGGGGAGCTGTTCGCCGCGAACCTCGCCGAAGCCGAGGAGGACGGCAACCTGCCGCAGTTCTCCGGACCCGAGGGCAGCGCGTTGCAGGTCGCGCGACGCTACGCCGAGTTGCGCGAGGCGGTCGCGCCGCTGGGCGCGCACCCCGACTCGGTCGCGCTGTCGCCACGCTACGCCTGGACGATGCAGCTGGACGACGGCACGACGCTGCTGCTCGGCCGCGACCAGGGCGTGCCCGTCGAGCGGCGTGTCGCGCGCTGGGTCGAAGCCTGGCCGGAAGTCACGGCCGGCCTGGGGCGGCGCGCGGGAGTGATCGACCTGCGCTATCCGAACGGATTCGCGATCCGCTCGCTCGTGCTGCTTGCCGGCGCCGACGGGCACGACGCCACGCCGGCGCATCGCAGGCATTGAAACGCGGGACCACGGAATGACCAGAGACGCCAAGGACCTGATCGTCGGACTCGACATCGGCACCTCGAAAATCGTGGCGATCGTCGCCGAGATGCGGCCGGACGGCCACTACGAGATCGTCGGGCTCGGCCAGCACGACTCGCGTGGCCTGAAGAAGGGCGTCGTGGTGAACATCGAGTCCACGGTGGCGTCGATCCAGCGCGCCCTCGAGGAGGCCGAGCTGATGGCCGACTGCAAGATCCGCACGGTCTATGCGGGGATCGCCGGCAGCCACATTCGCAGCTTCAACTCCAGCGGCATGGTGGCGATCAAGGACAAGGAGGTCACCGAGGCCGACATGGCGCGCGTGATCGAGACCGCGAAGGCGGTCAACATCCCGACCGACCAGCAGATCGTCCACGTGCTGCCGCAGGAATTCATCATCGACGGCCAGGAGGACATCCGCGAGCCGATCGGCATGAGCGGCGTGCGCCTCGAAGTGAAGGTGCACATCGTGACCGGCGCGGTCTCGGCCGCGCAGAACATCGTGAAGTGCGTGCGCCGCTGCGGGCTCGAGGTGAACGACCTGATCCTGCAGCCGCTGGCCTCGAGCATGTCGATCCTGACCCAGGACGAAAAGGAACTCGGCGTCGCGTTGGTCGACGTCGGCGGCGGCACCACCGACATCGCGATCTTCACCGGCGGGGCGATCCGGCACACCGCGGTGATCCCGATCGCAGGCGACCAGATCACCAACGACATCGCGATGGCGCTGCGCACGCCCACGCCCGAAGCCGACGACATCAAGTTGCGCTTCGGCATTGCCAGGCAGGTGCTCGCCGATCCCGGCGAGAAGATCGAGGTGCCGGGGCTCGGCGACCGCGCTCCGCGCACGCTGTCGCGCCAGGCGCTCGCGGCGGTGATCGAGCCGCGCATCGAGGAGCTGTTTTCGCTGGTGCACCAGGTGGTGCGCGAGTCGGGCTACGAGGAACTGCTGTCCTCGGGCGTCGTGCTCACCGGCGGCACCAGCCTGCTGCCGGGCATGGTCGAGCTGGCCGAAGACATCTTCCTGAAGCCGGTGCGCATCGGCATGCCGGATTACGCCGGCGGACTGGCCGACGTCGTGCGCTCGCCGCGTTATTCGACCGCCGTCGGCCTGCTCGAGGAGGCGCGGCTGCAGAGGATGCGCGGCCGCAAGGTGGCCGAGCAGTCGGGATCGTTCAAGGAGACGCTGCGTCGCATGAAGGAGTGGTTCCTTGGGAATTTCTGAACAACCCGTTTTTTCATCGGGAAGGGCGACTGGAGAGGCGAGGCCGGGCGGCCGCGCCGGCGGGGGCGTGTGCCGTGCTGCGGCTCAGCTTCTCCCGTCTGTCTTCCCATCATCCTGGAGGCCAGTACCATGAGCTTTGAAATGATCGAAACCGAAGTCGACGGCGCCGTGATCAAGGTGATCGGTGTCGGAGGCGCCGGCGGCAACGCGGTCAACCACATGGTCAACCGCAACGTGCAGGGCGTGGAGTTCATCGCGCTGAACACCGACCGGCAGGCGCTGCGACGTTCGCTGGCGGAGAACACCATCCAGCTCGGCGAGATCGGCCTCGGTGCGGGTGCGCGCCCCGAGGCGGGACGGGCCGCGGCCGATGCGATGCGCGAGCACATCCGCGCGGCGCTCGAAGGCGCCAACATGGTGTTCCTGACCGCCGGCATGGGCAAGGGCACCGGCACCGGCGCCTCGCCGGTGGTGGCCGAGATCGCCAAGGAGATGGGCATCCTGACGGTCGGCGTGGTCACCAAGCCGTTCGACTTCGAGGGTGCCAAGAAGCTGCAGATCGCCGAGCAGGGCATCGACCAGCTGGTCGAACACGTCGATTCGCTGATCGTGGTGCTCAACCAGAAGCTGTTCGAGGTGATGGATGACGACGCCAGCCTGGAGGACGCGTTCAGGCGCGCCGACGACGTGCTGCACAACGCGGTGGCCGGCATCGCGGAGATCATCAACGTGCCGGGGCTGGTCAACGTCGACTTCGCCGACGTGAAGACCGTGATGGGCGAGCAGGGCAAGGCAATGATGGGCATCGGCGACGCCGCCGGTCTCGACCGGGCCCGTATCGCCGCCGAGCAGGCGGTGTCTTCGCCGCTGCTCGATGGCGTCGACCTGCAGGGCGCGCGCGGCGTGATCGTCAACATCACCGCGGGCCGCAGCCTCAAGCTGAAGGAGACCAACGACGTCATCAACACGATCAAGGCGTTCTGCGCCGACGACGCGACGATCATCCACGGCACCGTGTTCGACGAGGACATGGGGGACCGGCTGCGCGTGACCGTGGTGGCCACCGGAATCGGCCGGCGTTCGGCCAAGCCGGTGCTGGTGCCGCAGACGCAGTTGCGCACCGGCACCGACAACGCTGCCGTGCCGCCCAACTACGAACAGTTCGAGCAGCCGACCGTCTGGCGCAGCCCGCGGGCATCGGCGGCGGCGCAGGTGCAGGCACTGGAGGAAAGCGGTGTCGAGCGCTTCGACATCCCGGCGTTCCTGCGCAAGCAGGCGGACTGAAGGGCGACGTCCGGCGCCGGCGGGCGAACCGGGAGGGCCGCGCCTGCGGATCCGCAAGTCCGGGTCCGTCGGCTGCGGCCGGGTGCCGATCGCGCGCACGCACTACAATGGCCGTTTGCCCACCGTGATCGTCCCGCCGCGATGGCATCGGGGCGAGACGCGCGGCATCCAACCTCGGAGCGACCCCACGATGACGATCCAGATCGGCGACACGCTTCCGGACGCGACGGTCCGCGAGTTCATCGAAATCGAAGGTGATGGGTGCTCGATCGGTCCCAATGCGTTCCAGGTGACCGACCTGGTCCGCGGCAAGCGCATCGTGATCTTCGGTCTGCCCGGTGCGTTCACGCCTACCTGCTCGGCGAAACACGTGCCCGGGTATCTGCGGCAGCACGACGCGCTGAAGGCCGCGGGCGTGGACGAGATCTGGTGCGTGTCGGTGAACGATGCCTTCGTGATGGGCGCCTGGGGTCGCGATCAGCACACCGGGGGCAAGATCCGCATGATCGCCGATGGCGCCGGCGAGTTCACGAAGAAGCTCGGCCTGGAGGTCGACCTCGGTGCCGGCGGCATGGGTCTGCGCTCGCGTCGCTATTCGATGCTGGTCGACCGCGGCGTCGTGAAGACGCTGAACCTCGAGGCGCCCGGCAAGTTCGAGGTTTCCGACGCCGAAACGATGCTGCGCCAGGTCCGTGGCGCGGCGCCCGTGAACGGATGATGTGCGGCGCCGGGGCACGAGTGCGGGGGTCGCGCGCCGAACCATGATGCGCCAGCGAACCATCGGCAAGCCGGTCAGCGCCACCGGCGTAGGTCTGCACTCCGGTGAACGGGTCGAGCTCACGCTGCGCCCGGCCGACGTCGACACCGGCATCGTGTTCCGCCGCGTCGATCTCGATCCGCCGGTGGCGATCCGCAGCGGCGCGGCGCGCGTCACCGACACCCGCATGGCCTCCACGCTCACCGCGGCCGACGAGGGGCCGGGCAGCCAGGTGCGGGTGGCCACCGTCGAGCACCTGATGTCCGCGCTTGCCGGCCTCGGGGTCGACAACCTGTTCGTCGACGTGACCGCGCCCGAGATCCCGATCCTCGACGGATCGGCAGGCTCGTTCGTGTTCCTGATCCAGTCGGCCGGCATCGTCGAACAGCGTGGCGCCAAGCGTTTCATCCGCGTGCGGCGCACCGTCGCCGTGCGCGAGGGCGACAAGTGGGCGCGGCTCGACCCGCACTTCGGCTTCAAGCTGCGCTTCTCGATCGAGTTCTCGCATCCGGCGATCGACGCCACCGGTCAGGCGGTCGAGGTCGACTTCGCGACGACGTCGTACGTCAAGGAGGTCGCGCGCGCGCGCACCTTCGGCTTCATGCAGGACGTCGAGGCGATGCGCGCGCACGGCCTGGCAAAAGGCGGCAGCTTCGGCAATGCGATCGTCATGGACGAGTACCGGGTGCTCAACGCGGACGGCCTGCGCTTCGACGACGAGTTCGTCAAGCACAAGATCCTCGATGCGATCGGTGACCTGTACCTGGTCGGCCATCCTCTGCTCGCGGCCTACAGCGCGCACAAATCGGGGCATGCGCTGAATAACCGGTTGCTGCGCGAACTGCTGGCCGACCCGCAGGCCTGGGAACTGGTGAGCTTCGCCGAACGGCGCGAGGCGCCCCGGATGTTCGCGCTCGACTGGAGTCATGCCTGAGCGCGCACCGGCGCGGCGCGCCCGATGATCTTCGTCCGGGTGTTCGTCGCCGCGGTCCTCGTCACCGTGGCCTGGTGCGCACTCGGCTACCTGTTCACGCGTGATCGCAAGTACCTGCGGCTCGCGGGCAAAGTCCTCGCCGTGGGTGCGGCGGGTGCGCTGCTCTTCTTCGCCGTGATGTTCGTTCAGCGCCTCTGACCGTCGCCCCGCCTTCGCGGCCGGCACGCGCCGAACCCGACCGCGCCGTACGGCGGTCGGACGATGCCTTCGGTCGGGTTGGTCGGTGTGCGCTCAGCGCCCTCTGCGATGCCGGCGGATCAGGTTTGCGAGTGCTTGCTTGAGCGCCGGGCCTTCGACGTCGCTCATCAACTGCTCGAAGTCGGCAAGCGCCTGCGGTGGCAGCGCCGTACGCGGCACGCCGGCACGGCGCGCTGGCCCGACGACGCGTCGTTGCGGCACGATCCTGATTCGACTAACCTGCCCGCAATCCTCGCGCACCAGCGCCAGCAGGCTGGGCACCATCTGGCGCAGACGGCCGGCCCATGCGGCGCCTGGCGTCATGAGGGTGAGCGTGTCGCCATCGAGCGAGATCACGGTCAGCGGAATGCCCGGGCACGCCCCGGCCAGCCGCGCCTGCAGGGCCACGAGGCGATCGACGCGGGCGGCGAGGGCGCGGAAGCCGGACTCGGCATCGAGCCAGCTTGCCACGGAGCGTGCGGTGATGGCGGACTTCATCGGTTCCCGGCGGGCCGGTGCGACACCGTCCCGCGACTACGGTAGCACGGCGGAGCAGCGGCATGCAGGTCATTCTCGTGCATCCGGGACTCAGGCAGGCGCGCACCCTGAACATCGGGCGCCGCGCGCTGGCCGCGTTCGTGCTGGCGCTGCTGCTGGTGCTCGCGGCCGCGTCCGGTCTGCTCTCGTACGTCACGCTGCATCACGTGCTCGGCGGGCAACTGCCGCTCATCGAGCGAAGGCTGCCGACGTTCGAATCGAGGCACGCGCTGGTCGGCGGCGAAGACCTGACGCGGCGCAATCTCGACGCGCTGGCGGTTCGTCTGGGCGAGATGCAGGCGCGGCTTGCGCGGCTCGATGCACTGGGCGAGCGGGTCGCCGCGATGGCCGGCCTGAAGCTGCTCGACCTCGGGGTGCTCGCAGTGCCGGGTGGGCGCGGCGGGCCGGCGCCCGCCGACGGTGGCCGCCCGCTGACGCTGGACGAACTCACCCGTGCGATCGATCGCACTGCCGACGCTTTCGTGCAGCAGGATGGCGCGCTGAGCCTGCTGGAATCGCAACTGCTGTACCGCGATGTCTCGGCCCGGCTGGTCCCGAGCGCGCGGCCGCTGGTCGACGCGCTGGTGGGTTCGCGCTTCGGTCACCGTATCGATCCGTTCAGCGGTCGGCGCGTGGCGCACGAGGGCCTCGATTTCGCCGCACCGGTCGGCGCGCCGATCCTCGCCGCGGCGGCCGGAGTGGTGGTGGTCGCCGGCCGGCACCCCGGCTACGGCAACCAGGTCGACATCGACCACGGCAACGGACTGGTCACGCGCTACGGGCATGCCTCGAAGGTCGATGTCGCCGAGGGCGAGATCGTACGGCAGGGCCAGAAGATCGCCGAGGTTGGCTCCACCGGCCGCTCCACCGGGCCGCATCTGCACTTCGAGGTGCGCATCGACGGCGTGCCGCGCGACCCGTTGCCGTGGTTGCGCGCCGGCATGCGCGCGCCCGGCGTGTCGGCGCTCGCGCACGCGCCGGGTCGCGCGCGCTGAAGCGGCGCCGGCCGGCCGCAGGCTGCGTGCTAGACTCGCAGGGTTTCCCTGCAGGCCGGCCTCGTCGCGCCCCGGCCGACCCGCCGTCGAATGATCCAGAACATCCTCACCCGGATCTTCGGCAGCCGCAACGAGCGGCTGCTGAAGAGCTACCGCAAGTCGGTCGAGCAGATCAACGCGCTCGAGCCGCGGATCATGGCGCTCTCCGACGAGCAGCTGGCGGGCAAGACGGCGGAGTTCCGCCAGCGGGTGGCCGACGGCGAAGCCGTCGACGCGCTGCTGCCCGAGGCCTTCGCGGTGTGCCGCGAGGCGGCGCGCCGCGTGCTGGGCATGCGCCACTTCGACGTGCAGCTGGTCGGCGGCATGGTGCTGCACGCCGGGAAGATCGCCGAAATGCGCACCGGCGAGGGCAAGACCCTCACTGCCACGCTGCCGGTTTACCTGAACGCGCTCGCCGGCAAGGGCGTGCACGTGGTGACGGTGAACGACTACCTGGCCAGTCGCGATGCGGAGTGGATGGGCAAGGTCTACCGCTTCCTCGGCATGACGGTGGGCACGATCCTCACGCAGCAGGCCACCGCCGACAAGAAGGTGGCCTACGCGGCCGACATCACTTACGGCACCAACAACGAGTTCGGCTTCGACTACCTGCGCGACAACATGGAGTACGCGGTCGGCGACCGGCGCCAGCGCGACCTGCATTACGCGATCGTCGACGAGGTCGACTCGATCCTGATCGACGAGGCGCGCACCCCGCTGATCATCTCGGGCCAGGCCGAAGACCACACCGAGACCTACCAGCGGGTCGATGCGCTGCCGCCGCTGCTCGACGAAATGGCCGCCGAGCCCAGGACCGGCGAGGAAGATCCGCCCGGCGACTACTGGGTCGACCGCAAGGCGCACCAGGTCTACCTGTCCGAGGCCGGCCACGAGAAGACCGAGAAGATCCTCGCGCAGATGGGCCTGCTGCCCGAGGGTGCAAGTCTCTACGACGCCGCCAACATCGGACTGATGCACCACCTGATGGCAGCGCTGCGCGCGCACACGCTGTTCCACCGCGACCAGCACTACGTGGTGCAGAACGGCGAGATCGTCATCGTCGACGAGTTCACCGGCCGGCTGATGCCGGGCCGGCGCTGGTCCGAAGGGCTGCACCAGGCGGTCGAGGCCAAGGAGCGCGTGGCCATCCAGGCCGAGAACCAGACGCTGGCGTCGATCACCTTCCAGAACTACTTCCGCATGTACGGCAAGCTCGCCGGCATGACGGGCACGGCCGACACCGAGGCCTACGAGTTCCAGGAGATCTACGCCCTCGAGACGGTGGTCATCCCGACGCATCGCCCGATGATCCGCGAGGACCGGCAGGACCAGGTCTTTCGCACCACGCGCGAGAAATACGACGCGATCCTCGCCGACATCCGCGACTGTCACGAGCGCGGCCAGCCGGTGCTGGTGGGCACCACCTCGATCGAGAACTCCGAACTGCTGTCGGGGATGCTGGCGAAGGACAGGCTGCCGCACCAGGTGCTCAACGCCAAGCAGCACGCCCGCGAGGCCGAGATCGTCGCGCAGGCCGGCCGCCCGAAGATGATCACCATCGCCACCAACATGGCGGGGCGCGGCACCGACATCGTGCTGGGCGGCAACGTCGAGAAGCAGGTCGAGTTCCTGGACGCCGATACCGCGTTGTCCGGAGCCGAGCGCGAGACGGGCATCGCGAAGCTGCACGACGAATGGCAGTCGTTGCACGATGAAGTCATCGCCGCCGGCGGGCTGCACATCGTGGGCACCGAGCGCCACGAGTCGCGCCGCATCGACAACCAGTTGCGCGGGCGCTCGGGTCGCCAGGGCGATCCGGGATCGTCGCGCTTCTACCTGTCGATGGAAGACCCGCTGCTGAAGATCTTCGCCGGCGACCGCCTCAAGGCGATCATGGATCGCCTGAAGCTGCCCGATGGCGAGGCGATCGAGGCAGGCATGGTCACGCGCTCGATCGAGTCGGCGCAGCGCAAGGTCGAGGCACGCAACTTCGACATCCGCAAGCAGCTGCTCGAGTACGACGACGTCGCCAACGACCAGCGCAAGATCGTCTACGCCGACCGCAATGCACTGCTCGAGTCCTCCGAATTCGCCGAGCGGGTGCTCGACCTGCGCCATCGGGTCTTCACCGACCTGTTCCGTCATCACGTGCCGGCCGACTCGGTCGAGGAGCAATGGGATGCCGCCGGATTGCAGAAGCTGCTGGCCAGCGACTGGCAGCTCGAGGTGCCGCTCACCGCAATGATGCAGGGGGCTGCCGAGGTCGCCGACGACGACCTGCTCGAGGCAGTGCTGAAGGCCGCCGATGCGATGTACCAGTCGAAGGTCGACCAGGTGGGCGCCGAGGTGTTCGCCGGCTTCGAGCGTTCGATCATGCTGCAGACGATCGACCAGCACTGGCGCGAGCACCTGTCGTCGCTCGACTACCTGCGCCAGGGCATCCACCTGCGCGGCTACGCGCAGAAGAATCCGAAGCAGGAATACAAGCGCGAGGCGTTCGAACTGTTCGGCCTGATGCAGGAGCGCGTGCGCAACGACGTCACCCGCATCCTGATGACGGTGCGCATCCAGACAGCCGACGAGGCCGAGCAGGCCGGGGAGGCGGTGCAGCCGCAATACTCGAACGTCAGCTACACGCATGCCGACTTCGACCAGGGGGCGGCGGCCGAAGGCGCCGACGCCGAGGCGATCGCGCTGGCGGTGCAGCAGCGTCCGCAGGTCGACGAAGGCGTCCAGCAGCCGATCCGGCGCTTCGGCCAGAAGATCGGCCGCAACGATCCCTGCCCCTGCGGTTCGGGCAAGAAATACAAGCAATGCCACGGCCGGCTCGCCTGAGCGCGCCTGCCAGGAGGCAGCGATGCCCGTGAATCTGCGCGTTCCGCAGCGCGCGGCGCTGCGCCCCGTGCCCGGGGTGGCGATCGGCACCGCGGCAGCCGGCATCCGCAAGGCCGACCGCCGCGACGTGCTCGTGCTGCAACTGCCGCCGGGTGCCACTGCTGCCGGCGTGTTCACGACCAACCGTTTCTGCGCGGCGCCGGTGCGCGTGTGTCGCGAGCATCTGGCGGCCGGTGCCGGGGAGATCCGTGCACTGGTGGTGAACACCGGCTGCGCGAACGCGGGCACCGGTACGATCGGACTCGCCAATGCGCGCCGCAGCTGCGAGGAGGTCGCGCGGCGGCTCGGCTGTGCGCCCGCGCAGGTGCTGCCGTTCTCCACCGGCGTGATCCTCGAGCACCTGCCGATGGAGCGCCTGCTGGCCGGTATCGCCGTGGCGGTGGGCGGACTGGGTGCCAGCGACTGGCTCGATGCCGCCGAGGCCATCATGACCACCGACACGGTGCCCAAGGGGGCTTCGCGCGAAGTCGACGTGGGCGGCGCACGCGTGGTCGTCACCGGCGTCGCCAAGGGGTCGGGGATGATTCGACCGGACATGGCGACGATGCTCGGCTACATCGCCACCGATGCGGCGCTGCCGCAGCCGCTGCTCGCGCGCTGGGCGCGCAGGGTGGCCGACGCGAGCTTCAACCGGGTGACGGTGGACGGCGACACCTCGACGAACGACTCGCTGGTGCTGCTGGCCAGCGGCGCCAGCGGTGTCACGATCGCCGACGACGGGCAGCCGGGCGCGGCGGTGCTCGAGGCGGCGATTGCCGACGTCGCCCGGGAACTCGCGCAGGCGCTGGCGCGCGACGGCGAGGGCGCCACCAAGTTCATCACCATCGACGTGGAGCGCGCCGGCTCGGGTGCCGAGGCGGCAGCCGTCGCTTACGCGATCGCGCACTCGCCGCTGGTGAAGACCGCGTTCTTCGCGTCCGACCCCAACCTCGGGCGCATTCTCGCGGCGATCGGCTACGCCGGCATCGCCGATCTCGACGTCGATCGGGTCGATCTCTTTCTCGACGAAGTGCACGTGGCCACGCGCGGCGGGCGTCACCCCGGGTATCGCGAGGAAGACGGGCAGCGGGTCATGAAGCAGGACGAGATCCGCATCCGCGTGCTGCTCGACCGGGGCGAAGCGCGCACCACCGTCTGGACCTGCGACCTGTCGCACGACTACGTGTCGATCAACGCCGACTATCGATCCTGAGGACAGGCACGCTGTCTGCCAGCCGATGACCGACCCGAGCAAGCTGGAACACCTGGCCGATCGCGCCGAAGCGCTGCTTCGCCGCATCGAAGCGCTGCTGCCGGCGCCGCCGGCACCCGACTGGGGCGCAGCGCACGCGTTTCGCTGGCGCCGGCGCGCCACCGCCCTGGGTGTGCAGGCGGTGCTGCAACCGGTGCGCCACCTGTCGCCGATCCGGTTGTCCGACCTCGAGTGCATCGACGAACAGAAGCAGGCGATCGAGCGCAACACGCGGCAGTTCGTCGCCGGCCTGCCGGCCAACAACGTCCTGCTCACCGGCTCGCGCGGCACCGGCAAGTCCTCGCTGGTCAAGGCCTGCCTGAACGCCTGGGCTGCGCGCGGGTTGCGGCTGATCGAGGTCGACAAGGATGACCTGGTCGACCTGCCCGATATTGTCGAGCTGGTCGCAGACCGCCCCGAGCGCTTCGTCGTCTTCTGCGACGACCTGTCGTTCGAGGAGGGCGAACCCGGCTACAAGGCGCTGAAGGTGGCCCTCGACGGCTCGGTGGCCGCGCAGTCCGACAACCTGCTGATCTATGCCACCTCGAACCGGCGCCACCTGATGCCCGAATACATGCGCGAGAACCTCGACGCAAGGCATCAGGAGGACGGCGAGATCCACCCCGGCGAGACGGTCGAGGAGAAGATCTCGCTGTCCGAGCGCTTCGGACTGTGGGTGTCGTTCTACCCGTTTCGCCAGGACGACTACCTGGTCATCGTTGCGCACTGGTTGGCGAGCTTCGGCTGCGACGCACCCGAAATCGAAGCGGCGCGCGCCGATGCGCTGCGTTTCGCGCTCGAGCGCGGTTCGCGATCCGGACGGGTGGCCTGGCAGTTCGCGAAAGACTGGGCGGGGCGTCGACGTTCGCGCGCCGCCGCGGGCACCCGCGCGAGCGCGCGCAAGGGCCGCTCGCCGCGGGTGTGATGGGCGCGGCGTCGTCCGCGGCCGTCGACGTGGCGGTCGGCGTGCTGACGCGGGCCGACGGCGCGGTGCTGTTCGGGCAAAGGCCCGTCGGCAAGCCGTACGCCGGATGGTGGGAGTTTCCGGGTGGCAAGCTCGAGCCCGGCGAAAGCGTCGAACAGGCGCTGGTGCGCGAACTGCGCGAGGAACTCGGCATCGAGCTGCGTGATTCGTGGCCCTGGGTGGTGCGCGAATACGTCTACCCGCACGCGCACGTGCGGCTGCATTTCCGGCGGATCGTCGCGTGGACCGGCGCGCCGCGGGGGCGCGAGGGACAGGCACTGGCCTGGCGGCTGCCGGCGGCGATCGATCTTGCGCCGCTGTTGCCGGCGGCGATTCCGGTGATCGGCTGGCTGCGGCTGCCCGACCGCATCGGGATCAGTTGCGCACTCGAGCTGGGGGACGAGCGTTTCGTCGAGCGGCTCGATCGTGCGCTCGACGCCGGCCTGCGACTGGTGCAGTTGCGCGAACCCGGGATGGAGCCCGGGCGCTTCGATCGGCTGTTTCGCCGCGTACGCGAGCGGTGTGCGCGCCATGGTGCGCGTCTGCTGGTCAACAGCGGCCACTCTGCTTCCTACTGGGACGCCTGCGACGGTGTGCATCTAAAGAGTAGTGAGCTTGGTTCGATCGTCTCCAGGCCGAGACTGCCGATCGTCGGCGCATCCTGTCACGATGCCGCCGAACTCGGGCGGGCCGGTGAACTCGCAGTCGATTTCGCGTTGCTCGGGCCGGTACGGGCAACACGGTCGCATCCGGGCGCTGCGGGGCTCGGCTGGCCGGCGTTCGAGCGCCTGGCGATCGACGCGCGGGTACCGGTCTTCGCGCTGGGTGGACTGGATGACGGTGATTCGATCCGTGCCGCGCGTGCCGGCGCGCACGGACTGGGCATGATGCGCGCGATCTGGCGCTGAGCGTCGCGGCTCAGCCGCCGGGTCGGGGGTCGTCGGGGGCGGGCCCACCGGACCCGCTCCAGTCGTCGGCGCCGTCGCTGCGCGCATCGCCGGCGATCCGGTAGCGCTCGGCCGCCCATGCCCCGAGGTCCACCGTCTTGCAGCGTTCGCAGCAGAAGGGCCGCCAGCGGTTCGTCGCGTCGAACGGCGCCTTGCGCCCGCAGGTGGGGCAATCGACCGAGACGATGCGTGACGTCATGCCAGTGCAACTCAAAGGTTGCACAGTGTCAGTTCGAAATCGACACTACCGTCGAAGGGCCGCGGACGCAGATCGCCGTCCTGGCTGGTGAAGCGGATCCACAGCAGGTACTTGTTGGCGCTGATCTCGGGGATCGCTCCGGCGGCAGGGTCGAGCCTGACTTGCACCATCTGGAAACTCTTGCCGCCCAGCGGCTGCTGGAAACTGCCTTGCTGGGCGCGCAGTGTCGAGCGCTGCGCGCTCTCGCGCAGCAGCTTGAGCACGATCGCGAGGCTTTCGTACAGCGGCCTGAACGGCGCCGCCCAGGTGGCGATGTCGCGCTGGCGCGCCTCGTGGTGTCGATGCTGCCAGGCGTAGTACGACGGCAGGTCGAATTCGCAGGCGCCGCCGGCGATGATCGTGCGGCTGCGGATGCTCATCAGCCACTCGTTGTCGCGCAGGTGCTGCCCGCTCTTGCCAGTGATCGCGCCGAGTTCGCGTGCTGCCTCGTCGATCTCCCCGAGGATGCGCTCGAGCGCCGGCGCCGAGACTTCCGGGTTGTTGCGGAACGTCATCAGCGTCTGGCGTTGCCGCTCGAGTTCCTGGAGCAGGTCGGACTTCAGGTCGGCGCGTCCGGCGACCTCGAGGATCTCGAACAACGTGACGAGCGCGACGTGGTGGTCGAGCGCGTGTTCCCGGGCAGCGAAGAATTCGAGGCGCTCGAACAGGTCTTCCAGCCGCAGCAGCGTCCGGACGCGTTCGTTCAGCGGGTACTCGTACAGGATCAAGGTAGCGTCCTGGGCCACGGTCGGGGTTCGCCGCGGCGGTGCTGCGCGAGCGCGACCGCGCGAACAACGCGCTTCGCGCACGAAGACGCATGAATTCTGGCGCAAAGCCATTCGCTTGACAAACCGCGCGCAGCCTTCAGGACGATTCGCATCGGTCTGCTTGTGCATAGCGCCGGTGCAGCGCCTCGACCTGTGCGTCGAGCGCATCGGCGGCGCCGCCGTTGTCGATCACGTCGTCGGCGGCGGCCAGTCGCTGTGCGCGGCTGGCCTGGGCGCCGAGAATCGTGGCGACGCGCTCGCGACTCAGGCCGTTGCGGCGCATGACCCGTTCGATCTGCACCCCGGTCGGGCAATCGACGACGAGGACGCGATCGACGTCGCCGGCACGACCGCCGGACTCCACGAGCAGCGGCACGACCAGCATCGCGTACGCACCTTCCGCGGCTGCGAGGCGGCGCTGCGACTCGGCGCGGATCATCGGGTGCAGGATCGCTTCGAGTCGCTGGCGCGCTGCGGGATCGTCGAAGACCCGTTCGCGCATCGCATCGCGATCGAGCGCACCGTCGGCGCGAATCACGCCGTCGCCGAACTCCGCGCGGATCGCGTCGATCGCAGCGCTGCCTGGCGCGGTCAGTTCGTGGGCAATCGCGTCGGTGTCGACGATCGCCGCGCCGCGCACGGCGAACAGATCGGCCACCGTGCTCTTGCCGCTGCCGATGCCGCCGGTCAGCCCGACCACGAGGCGGCGCGGGCGCGCTGCGGGGACTCGCGCGGACGACGCGCCGGGCGTCGAAGGACGGTGCGAAGGACCGTGGCTCATCGTACGAGTCTAACAGCGGCCTCGCACGACCACGGCAGGCGATGCCCGCGGCGTCAGCCGACGGCGAACAGCCTGGCCAGCGGCTCGCGCAAGTACAGCGCAAGCAGCCCGGCACCGGCCAGGTAGGGCCCGAAAGGGATCGGCACTTCGCGGCCGCGGCGCGCGACGACGATCAGCGTGATGCCCGCGGCCGCGCCGACCGCCGAGGCGAGCAGGATCACCGCCGGCAGCGCGCTCCAGCCGAACCAGGCGCCGAGCGCGGCCAGCAGCTTGAAGTCACCGTAGCCCATGCCCTCCTTGCCGGTGGCCAGCTTGAACAGCCAGTAGACCGACCACAGGCTCAGGTAGCCCGCCATCGCGCCGATCACGGCCGCCGGCAGTGGCGCGAACACCCCCCAGAGATTGAACAGCAGGCCCAGCCACAGCAGCGGCAGGGTCATGTTGTCGGGCAGCAGGTGCGTGTCGAGATCGATGAAGGTCAGCGCCACCAGGAACGCACCGAGGATCACCGCCCCGAACCCCGCCGCGGTGGCGCCGAAGTGCCAGATCGCCGCGGCGCTCAGCACCCCGGTGGCCAGTTCGACGACCGGGTAGCGCGCCGGGATCGACGTACCGCAGGCGGTGCACCTGCCGCGCTGGACGAGCCAGCTGAGCAGCGGGATGTTCTCGAGCGCGCCGAGCTGGTGCGCGCATGCGGGGCAGCGCGAACGCGGCACGAGCAGGTCGAAGCGCTCGGCTGGCGGTGCCGGTTCGCCGCGCAACTCGGCAGCTTCGGCGGCCCAGGCGCGCTCCATCATCCGCGGCAGGCGGTGGATCACCACGTTCAGGAAGCTGCCGACCACCAGGCCCAGGACGGCCGCCGCGGTCACCGCGAGCGGCGTCGATTGCTGCAGCAGTTCGATCATGGCGCGAGCTTAGCAGTCCGGCAGCGCGGACGGGCGTGTCGTCACACCACCTGGCCCAGCTTGAAGATCGGCAGGTACATCGCGATCACCAGGCCGCCGATCAGCGTGCCGAGCACCACCATGATCATCGGCTCGAGCAGGCTCGACAGGCTCTCGACCGCGTCGTCGACTTCGCGCTCGAAGATGTCCGCCGCCTTCGAGAGCATCGAATCGAGCGAACCCGACTCCTCGCCGATCGACGACATCTGCAGCACCATGTTCGGGAACACCTGCGAGTTCTGCATCGCGACGGTCAGGCTGGTGCCGGTGGACACCTCCTGCTGGATCTTCTTCGTGGCCGTCAGGTAGACGTGATTGCCCGAGGCCCCACCCACCGAATCGAGCGCCTCGACCAGCGGCACGCCGGCGGCGAACATCGTCGACAGGGTGCGCAGCCAGCGCGCGATGGTTCCCTTCTCGACGACCGGGCCGAAAACCGGCAGCTTCAGCAGCAGCCGGTCCATCGCCATCTGCACCTTCGGCGAGCGCCGCCACGACTGGATCAGGAAGTACAGGCCGCCGCCGATGCCGCCGAAGACCAGGTACCAGTACTCGACGAAGAAGTCCGACATCGCGATGACCATCAGCGTCGGGGCGGGCAGGTCGGCGCCGAAGTTCGAAAACACCTCCTTGAACGCCGGCACGACGAACAGCATGATCACGGCCACGACGATGAATGCCACCACCAGCACCGCCGCGGGATAGAACAGGGCCGACTTGATCTTGCCCTTGATGGCCAGCATCTTCTCCTTGTAGCTCGCGAGCCGGTCGAGCAGGTCGTCGAGAATGCCCGCCTGTTCACCGGCGCCCACCAGGTTGCAGAACAGCGAGTCGAAGTACAGCGGGTACTTGCGGAATGCCTGCGACAGCGAGGTGCCGGTCTCCACGTCGCCGCGGATGTCGGTGAACAGCTTCGACACCGACGCGTTGTTCGTGCCGCGCGCCACGATGTCGAACGACTGCAGCAGCGGCACCCCGGCCTTCATCATCGTTGCCAGCTGGCGCGTGAACAGCGTGATGTCCTTCTCGCCGATCCTGCGACCCTTCTTGTAGCGCCGTTTGGTCACTTTCGTGACCGCGATTCCCTGGCGGCGCAGCGAGGTCTGCACGACCGTGGGTCCGCTCGCGCGCACCTCGCCGCGTACCACTTTGCCGGTACGGTCGCGTCCCTCCCACGCGTAGGTGTGTTCGCGCGGCGCGCGCGGGCGGGGAGTGGGCAACGCCCGGGTGGTAGCGGTGATGGCCATGGCTGTCTGCCTTTCGATGTCGCTGAATGCGCCGTCCCGATGCCGGTCACTCGTTGGTGACGCCCAGCACCTCTTCGATGCTGGTCGCTCCCTGCATCGCCTTCACCAGGCCCGAGCGCCGCAGGTCGCGCACGCCCTCGATCTGGGCCTGGCTGGCGATCTGCAGCGCGTTGCCGCCGGCGAGGATGATCTTCTGCGTCTCCTCCGAGACCGGCATCACCTGGTAGATGCCGACGCGGCCCTTGTAGCCCGAGCCGTTGCAGCGCTCGCAGCCCACCGGCCGGTACGGCGTCCACGAGCCGTCGAGGTCCGATTCGAGGAAGCCGACCTTCAGGAGCGCGGCCTCGTCGAGTTCGAGCGGCTGCCTGCAGTTGCACAGCCGGCGTGCCAGCCGCTGCGCAGTGATCAGGATCACCGACGAAGCGATGTTGAACGGCGCCACACCCATGTTGGCCAGGCGCGTCAGTGTCGTCGGCGCGTCGTTGGTGTGCAGCGTCGACAGCACCATGTGCCCGGTCTGCGCCGCCTTGATCGAGATGTCGGCGGTCTCCAGGTCGCGGATCTCGCCGACCATGATCACGTCCGGGTCCTGCCGCAGGAACGACCTCAGCGCCGCCGAGAACGTCAGGCCTGCCTTTTCGTTCACGTTCACCTGGTTGATGCCGGGGAGGTTGATCTCGGCAGGATCCTCGGCGGTCGAGATGTTCACGCCCGGCTCGTTCAGGATGTTCAGGCAGGTGTACAGCGAGACGGTCTTTCCCGATCCGGTCGGACCCGTGACCAGGATCATCCCGTAGGGCCGGTGGATCGCGTCGAGCAGCAGCTGCTTCTGGTCGGGCTCGTAGCCGAGCGCGTCGATGCCGAGCCGTGCGGACGACGGATCGAGGATCCGCATGACGATCTTCTCGCCGAACAGCGTGGGCAGCGTCGAGACGCGGAAGTCGATGGCGCGGTGGCTCGACAGCACGATCTTCATGCGCCCGTCCTGCGGCACCCGCTTCTCGGAAATGTCCAGCCGCGAGATCACCTTGATCCGGGAAGCCAGTTTTTCCTTGATCGCCAGCGGTGGCTGGGCGATCTCGCGAAGCTCGCCGTCCACGCGGAAGCGGATCCGGTAGAACTTCTCGTAGGGTTCGAGGTGCACGTCCGATGCGCCGGACTGGATCGCGTCGATCAGGATCTTCTGCAGGAAGCGCACGACGGGCGCGTCGTCGACTTCGCTGGTGTCGGGTTGCGCGGTCGCGTCCTCGACAGCGACGTCGAAGTCGAACGACTCGTCGGTCAGGTCGCCGAGCTGCTCGCCGGCGCTCTGGCCGAGCTTCTCGACCAGCTTCACCAGCTTGTCGTGCTCGACGATGATCGCGTCGACGTTCGCCTGGGCCGAGAAGCGGATCCGGTCGAGCAGCTTCTGGTCGGTTGGATCCGACAGCGCCACCGACAGGCGCCCGCCGCGCTTGCCCAGCGCCACGACGCGCACCTCGGTGGCGAGTTTGCGGTCGAGCGCGTCGTGCGCAAGCGCGCCGACGTCGACGGCCGCGAGGTCGAGCAGCGGGTGACCGAACACCTCGGCGGCGAACTTCGCCAGCTGGCGCGCGGGCATGTGTCCGCCACCGACCAGTTCGTCGACGAACGCGACGCCACCGGCCTGCGCCTTGCGCTGGATTGCCGCTGCCTGGTCGGGCCGCAACATCTGGTGCTGGACGAGCGCGCGGCCGAGCCCTGCGAGCGAGGCCGGCTCGCCGGCGCGGTGCGCTGGTTGTGCTGCTGCCATCTGACCTGCCTGGTGCCGGTTGTCTGGGGAGTTCTTCTGGGTCTGGGGCTTCGTCCGCGTCATGATGCCTGCCCGGCGGTGGCGCGCGCGACGGCCGGATCGCGGCTGCAGGACGAGCGGCGGCACGGACGCCGACGAACGGTGGCGCCGGCGGCCAACGCGCGACACCGTGCCCCGCTACGGGGGATGCGCGTCGTCGCCGGCCGGGAGCGCGGGCAGCCCAGGGGGTTGCCGGCGCAGTCGCACGCTGCGGATCAATCGATCCTGGATCTGCTGGATCTCGACCACCAGCGATCCGTAACGCACGCTCGCAGCGGCCTCGGGAAGCTCGCGCAGCGTCTCGAGCAACAGGCCGTTCAGCGTGCGCGGCCCGTCGAGCAAAAAAGTGGTGCCGAGCCGGCGATTGAGCTCGCGCAGCGTGGCGCTGCCATCGACGACGACCTGGTCGTCGATCCACTGCAGGCTGCCGTCGCGGCCCGGCGCGTTGGTGGTGAACTCGCCGATGATCTCCTCGATGATGTCCTCGAGCGTGACCAGGCCGAGGACTTCGCCGTACTCGTCGATGACGAGCCCGATGCGCTGGCGGTTCTCCTGGAAGAACTGGAGCTGGCGGAACACCGGCGTGCCGCCTGGGACGAAATAGGGTTCGGTGAGGATCGCGCGCAGGTCGCCGGCGTCGAACGACTCGTGCTGCAGCAGCGCGAGCGCGCGGCGCACGTGGAGCATGCCCACCACGCGGTTGATCTCGCCCTCGAACACCGGCAGCTTGTTGTGAAAACAGGTGGCGAGCTGCTCGCGCATCGCGCGCGGGTCGGTGGCGAGATCGAGCGCCTCGATACGATGGCGCGGCACCATCACGTCGTCGACTGTGATGCGCTCGAGATCGAGCAGGTTCAGCAGGATCGAACGGTGCTTCGGCGGCATGAAGCCGCCGCTTTCGAGCACGATCGTGCGCAGCTCCTCGAGCGAGACGCTGGGTGCCTCCCTGGCCTCGCCGCTCACGCCGGCCATGCGCAGCAGCCGCCCGACCAGCAGGTTCACCACCCAGAGCGCCGGCGCCAGCAGGCGCGTGAACAGGTTCAGCGGGTAGCTGGCAGGCAGTGCGATGCGCTCGGGAAACGTGGCGCCGATGATCTTCGGGGTGATCTCGCAGAAGACGATCAGCAGCGCGGCGACCCCGGTGGTCGCCGCCAGGATGACGCGATCGGCGTCGCCGAAATAACGGATCGCCATGGCGGTGACGATCGCGGTGAGCGCGGTGTTGGCGAGGTTGTTGCCGAGCAGGATCGTGCCCAGCAGCCGCTCGGTCTGGCCGAGCAGTCTCGACGCCAGCGCGGCGCCGCGACGCCCCTCGCGGACCAGATGGCCGAGGCGGAAGCGATTGAGCGCCATCATCGCCGTCTCGGAGATCGAGAAGAACGCCGACAGCAGCAGCAGCAGCAGCAGCGCGAGCAGCTGCAGCCAGAACGGGATGGTGTCCAAGCGCGGGGTCTTGCAGCGTTGCAGCAGGCCGAGTCGCGCTCAGCCTACCGGAATCCGTTCGCTGCATCGCACCATCAACGCTGCGCGTCGGGTCTGCGCGGATCACCGGCGTGAGCGGCGCGGGCGATCCGCGCTTACCCGGATTGCCGCTCACCGGGCCATTGGCCATAATCCGCGCTCCGATTGCCGGCCTGGCGCCAGCCTGTCCCACCCTGCTCGATGCCCGACCAAGATTTCATTCTCGAGACCAGGCGCCTCGTCAAGGAGTTCAAGGGCTTCGTCGCGGTCGACGACGTCAACCTGCGCGTGCGCCGCGGCCAGATCCATGCGCTGATCGGTCCGAACGGTGCCGGCAAGACCACGGTTTTCAACCTGCTCACCAAGTTCCTGATCCCCAGCGCCGGGCAGATCCTGTTCAACGGTCACGACATCACCACCGAGAAGCCGGCGCAGGTCGCGCGGCGCGGCATCGTGCGCTCGTTCCAGATCTCGGCGACGTTTCCGAACCTCACCGTGCTCGACAACGTGCGCATCGGCCTGCAGCGGGCGCTCGGCACCTCGTTTCACTTCTGGAAGCCGGCGTCGTCGCTGGAAGTGCTGAATGCGCGCGCACTGGAGTTGCTCGACACCGTGGGCTTGCGCGAGTTCGCCGGCTACGTGACGGTCGAGCTGCCCTACGGCCGCAAGCGGGCGCTCGAGATCGCCACCACGCTGGCCACCGAGCCCGAACTGATGCTGCTCGACGAGCCCACGCAGGGGATGGGTCACGAGGACGTCGAGCGGGTCACGCAACTCATCAGGAAGGTTTCGGCCAACCGCACGGTGCTGATGGTCGAGCACAACATGAACGTCGTCGCCGACATCGCCGACACGATCAGCGTGCTGCAGCGCGGGCAGGTGATCGCCGAAGGCCCCTACGAAGTGGTTTCGAAGAACCCGCAGGTCCTCGAGGCCTACATGGGCAGCGCCACCGAGGAGCTCAGGGGGGCGCATGGCTAGCGGCACCGAGTTCCTGCGCATCACCGACCTGCACGCGTTCTACGGCGAATCGCACATCCTGCACGGCGTGGACCTCGCGGTGAACCGCGGCGAGGTCGTCACGCTGCTCGGGCGCAACGGTGCCGGGCGCACCACGACGCTGAAGTCCATCATGGGTCTGGTGGGCCGGCGCAGCGGCTCGGTCATGATCAATGGCGTCGAGGCGGTGGGGCTGCCGCCGCACACGATCGCGCGGCGTGGCATCGGCTATTGCCCCGAGGAGCGTGGCATCTTCGCCAGCCTGTCGTGCGAGGAGAACCTGATGCTGCCGCCGCAGGTCGCGTCCGGCGGGATGGGCCTGGACGAGATCTACGCGATGTTCCCCAACCTGAAGGAGCGGCGTGCGAGTCAGGGCACGCGGCTCTCCGGCGGCGAGCAGCAGATGCTGGCGGTGGCGCGCATCCTGCGCACCGGTGCGAAGATGCTGCTGCTCGACGAGATTTCCGAGGGTCTGGCGCCGGTGATCGTCCAGACGCTGGCGAGGATGATCCGCATGCTGCGCGAGAAGGGATTCACCATCGTGATGGTCGAACAGAACTTCCGTTTCGCCGCGCCGCTGGCCGACCGGTTCTACGTGATGGAGCATGGACGCATCGTCGAGAGTTTCGACGCGGCGCACCTGCAGGAGAAGATGGGCATGCTGCACGAATACCTCGGGGTATGAACGCTGCGGCCCGGTCGTCGATGTCCCGAACGCAAGAGGAGGAAGCACCATGAAACTGAAGCTGTCGTCGCTGGTGGCCGCGGTGGCCCTGGCATTCGCCGGCGGCGCCGCCCAGGCGCAGATCTCCGGCAACGTCGTCAAGATCGGCGTGATGAACGACATGTCGGGCGTCTACGCCGACATCGGCGGGCCCGGGTCGGTCGTCGCGGCGAAAATGGCGGTCGAGGACTTCCAGAAGACCTCGAAGGCCGGCCTGAAGATCGAGATCGTCTCGGCTGACCACCAGAACAAGCCCGACGTCGGCTCGACGGTGGCGCGCCAGTGGTACGACACCGACGGCGTCGACGCGATCGCCGACGTCCCCACGTCGTCGGTGGCGCTGGCGATCAACCAGGTCACGCGTGACAAGGGCAAGGCGTTCCTCGCCACCGGCCCCGCGACGGCCGACCTCACCGGCAAGGCGTGCTCGCCCAACACGGTGCACTGGCTCTACGACACCTGGATGCTGGCCCACGGGACCGGCAGCGCGATCGTGAAGACCGGCGGCGACACCTGGTTCTTCCTGACCGCCGACTACGCGTTCGGTCACGCGCTCGAGCGCGACACCGAAGCCGTCGTGCTCGCGAGCGGCGGCAAGGTCCTGGGCAAGGTGCGTCACCCGCTTGCGACGCAGGACTTCTCCTCGTTCCTGCTGCAGGCGCAGGCCTCCAAGGCGAAAGTGATCGGGCTGGCCAACGCCGGCGGCGACACGATCAACTCGATCAAGCAGGCCGCGGAGTTCGGCATCGTCAAGGGCGGCCAGAGCCTGGCCGGGCTGCTGGTGTTCCTCACCGACGTGCATGGCCTGGGCCTGCAGACCGCACAGGGACTGGTCGTGACCGAGACGTTCTACTGGGATCTCAACGACCAGACGCGCGCGTGGTCGAAGCGCTTCGCGGCGGCCAACGGCGGCAAGTACCCGTCGATGGACCACGCAGGCGTCTACGGGGTCGTCCTGCACTACCTGAAGGCGGTCGAGGCGGCGAAGACCGACGACGGCACGAAGGTCGTGGCCAAGATGAAAGAGCTGCCCACCGACGACCCGCTGTTCGGCAAGGGCACCGTTCGGCAGGACGGCCGCAAGATCCACCCGGCCTACCTGTTCGAGGTCAAGAAGCCGAGCGAGTCGAAAGGCCCGTACGACTACTACAAGGTGCGCGCGACGATCCCGGCGGACCAGGCGTTCCGGCCGCTGGCCGAGGGCGGCTGCCCGCTGGTGAAGTGACCCTGCCCGATCGAACGATGCCGGCCGGCTGAGGCGCGCCGGCACGACTTCCCCGGCCTGGCGGCCGGGAGAGTCGGTTCGTGGACAACCAGGCCCTGACGGATCGACACCCGATGGAGATCTTCGGCATTCCGACGCAGGCGCTGTTCGGCCAGCTGCTGATCGGCCTGATCAACGGCTCGTTCTATGCGCTGCTGTCGCTCGGGCTGGCGGTGATCTTCGGGCTGTTGAACATCATCAACTTCACGCACGGCGCGCAGTACATGTTCGGCGCGTTCGTCGCGTACCTGCTGCTGAGCAGGCTCGGCATCGGCTACTGGTGGGCGCTGCTCGTCGCGCCGATCATCGTCGGCGCCACCGGCATCGTCATCGAGCGGCTGATGCTGTCCAGGCTCTACAAGCTCGACCACCTGTACGGGCTGCTGCTCACCTTCGGCGTCGCGCTGGTGATGGAGGGGTTGTTCCGCAACGAGTTCGGATCGTCGGGGCTGCCCTATCCGGGCCCGCCGCAGCTCGCCGGCGGCAGCAACCTCGGCTTCATGTTCCTGCCCAACTACCGGGGCTGGGTGATCGTCGCGTCGCTGGTGGTGTGCCTGGGCACCTGGTACGCGATCGAGCGCACGCGGCTCGGCGCCTACCTGCGCGCGGCCACCGAGAATCCGCAGCTGGTGCAGGCCTTCGGCATCAACGTGCCGCGGATGATCACGCTCACCTACGGCTTCGGCGTCGCGCTGGCCGCATTCGCCGGCGTGATGGCGGCGCCGATCTACCAGGTCAGCCCGCAGATGGGCGCCAACCTGATCATCGTGGTGTTCGCGGTGGTGGTGATCGGCGGCATGGGCTCGATTCTCGGCTCGGTGCTCACCGGCTTCGGTCTCGGTCTGATCGAGGGGCTGACGAAGGTGTTCTACCCCGAGGCGTCGAACACGGTGATCTTCGTGATCATGGCGATCGTCCTGCTGATCAAGCCCACCGGCCTGTTCGGCACGCAGAAATAGGGCCGCGATGACCGGCGAACCCACCTCCCTGACAACGGATGCCAGCGGCGATACCCGCCCCCAGCGCGTCGCCTTCGTGCTGATGATCGCGGTGTTCGCGCTGTTGCCGCTGGCCGTGTATCCGGTGTTCCTGATGAAGGTGATGTGCTTCGCGCTGTTCGCGTGCGCCTTCAATCTGCTGATCGGCTACGGCGGCCTGCTCTCGTTCGGCCACGCGATGTTCCTCGGCACCGCCGGCTACGCGTCGGCGCACGCCGCCAAGGTCTGGGGGTTCGGTCCGGAGTTCGCGATTCTCTTCGCCACCGGCTGCGCGGCCCTGCTGGGTCTGGTCACCGGGCTGCTGGCGATCCGTCGGCAGGGCATCTATTTCGCGATGATCACGCTCGCACTCGCGCAGATGGTGTATTTCTTCTATCTGCAGACGCCGTTCACCGGCGGCGAGGACGGCATCCAGGCGGTGCCGCGCGGCCGGCTGTTCGGCCTGGTCGACCTCGATTCGGCCGGCACGATGTACCCGCTGGTGTTCGTGATCTTCGTCGGCGGGTTCCTGGTGATCTGGCGTGCGGTCAATTCGCCGTTCGGCCAGATCCTGAAGGCGATTCGCGAGAACGAGGCGCGCGCCACCTCGCTGGGCTACGACGTCGATCGCTACAAGCTGCTCGCCTACCTGCTGTCGGCGACGCTGTCGGGCCTGGCCGGAGCGACGAAGGCGCTGGTGTTCCAGCTGGCTTCGCTCACCGACGTCTACTGGACGATGTCCGGCGAGGTCGTGCTGATGACGCTGCTCGGTGGAATGGGCACCCTGTTCGGCCCGGTTGTCGGGGCGGCGATCATCATCACGATGCAGAACTACCTGGCGCAGGTCGGCGCCTGGGTCACCGTCGTGCAGGGGGCGATCTTCGTCGTCTGCGTGATGGCGTTCCGCCGCGGCGTGGTCGGCGAGATCGCGCACTGGCTGCGTAAGCCGCTGTAACGCGCTGGCTGCGCGGGCAAAGGCGTGGGCCGCCTGCGGGCGGCTCGCCGAGCGAGGGCCCAGCCCGCTGCCGACTGCCGCGACGCGCGTCGCTATCGCAAGGATCGATTCAGTCGACGATCGTCTGCGACTGCTCGCGCAGGTACAGCGGCAGGTACCAGAACGAGCCGATCGCCTTGCCGGTGGTGCCGCTGGCCTTCCAGCCGCCGAACGGCTGGTACCCGGGCCAGGCGCCGGTGGTGGCGCCCTGCGGCCGGTTCACGTAGGTGACGCCGGCCTCGATGCGCTCGAGGAAGGTGTCGATCTCGTCGCGGGCGCCGTAGAAGCCGGCGGTGAGCCCGTAGTCGGAGCGGTTCGCCTCGTCGATGGCTTCGTCGAGCGAATCGACTTCGCCCAGCAGCACCAGCGGCACGAAATGCTCGTCACGCCACAACGCGTCGTCGCGCGGCACGCTGCCCACCGTGGGTGCGACGAACCAGCCGCGCGCGAGTGCGCCGTCTTCGAGCACCCGGCCGCCGGCGTCGATGCGCCCGACCTGGTGCAGGCGCTCGACGCAGCGCAGGTAGCGGTCGCGCGCGCTTCGGTTGATCACCGGCCCCATCCAGTTGCGGCGTTCGGTCGGATCGCCGACCGCGATCGCCGCTGCGGCGTCCGCCAGCCGTTCGCGCAGCGCCTGTGCCACCGGGCGTTCGACCAGCACGCGCGAGCAGGCCGAGCACTTCTGGCCTTGCAGTCCGAACGCAGAGCGCCAGATGCCGGTGCTCGCACGGTCGAGGTCGGCGTGCCGCGTGACGATGGCGGCGTTTTTTCCGCCCATCTCGGCGATGCACGGCCGTGGCCAGCGCCCCTGGGCGAAGCGGCGCAGGATGCCGATGCCAACTTCGTGGGAACCGGTGAAGGTGACACCGGCCACATCGGGATGGCCGATCAGCGCTTCGCCGACCGCGCCCCCGGCGCCGCTGACGAAATTGACCACGCCGTCGGGCAGGCCGGCATCGCGGAATGCTTCGAGCAGCAGCCACCCGCTGAGCGAGGTGTCGCTCGCGACCTTGAACACCACCGTGTTGCCGGCAACGAGCGCCGCGCCGATCGGCCCGCCCGCGAGCGCGAACGGAAAGTTGAACGGTGCGATCACGGCCCAGACGCCGTAGGGGCGCAATTGCGTGCGGTTGCGGCTGACGAAGCCGCCCAGTGGATCGTTCGGCAGTTCGCGCCGGAAACCGTCGCCGGCCTCCATCTGGTCGCAGTACCAGGTGACGAGTTCGGCGGTCTCCTGGACTTCGCCGAGCGACTCCATCCGGTTCTTGCCGACTTCGATCGACATGGCCGCCGAGATCTCGTAGACGCGTTGCTCGATCAGGGCGGCGGCGCGGCGCAGCAACCCGACGCGTTCGGGCCACGGCATGCGCGACCACGATGCATAGGCGCGGCGCGCCGCCGACACGGCCGCATCGACGTCGGCAGCGCTGCCCGACTGGAAGCGGCCGAGCGTCAGGCCGGTGTCGATCGGCGAACGGACCTCGAAGCCCGACGGTGCCAGTCGCGCCTTGCCGTCGACGAACATCGGATGATCGCGGCCAAGCGACGGGCGCACCCGGGCCAGCGCGGCTTCGAAACGCTCGTGCATCCCGGCCGGCGGATCGAACATCGTCGAGTAGGTGAGGCGGAACGAAGATGCCGGATTGCTCATGCCGGTTTCCGTGGTGGCGTGCTCAATTGCGCTGTGCATCGCGCAGGATTGCCTGCGCGCGCAGGATCGCCGGCTTGTCGACCATCCTGCCGTCGACCGCGACCGCGGCGCCGCGGGAGGCGGCGGCCGCGTCGAGCACGCGCTGCGCCCACGCGCGCTCGCCTTCGGTGGGCGCGAAGCAGAGGTTCACGCCATCGACCTGACGCGGGTGGATGCACAGTTTGCCGCCGAAGCCGAGGCGGCGCGCGTGCAGCGCGTCGTCCTGCAACCGTGCCGCGTCGTCGATCGCGGTGGTCACGCCGTCGATCGGCGGCTGCAGCCCGGCCAGCCGCGAGGCGAGCACCAGTTGCGAGCGGAAGAAGAGCAGTTCCTCCTCGCGCGCGTCGCGCATGCCCAGGTCGACCTGGAAGTCGAGCGAACCGAAGGCGAGCCGCTGTACGCCGGGGGCGCCCGCGATGGCCGGCAGCGCGGCGAAGCCCGCAGCGCTCTCGACCAGCGGCAGCACCGTGGCGGCGCCGGCGGCGCGCAGGGTGGCGATGTCGTCCGCGCGTTCGGCCTTCGGCAGCATCACCGCGGCGATGCCGGGGCGCGCGCACAGCGCGAGGTCGTCGCGGAACCAGTCGGTGTCGGCGCCGTTGATGCGCACGATCACTGCGCGCGCGGCGCTGAGCCAGGCGCCGAGCGCCTTGCGCGCGCCGTCCTTGTCGGTCGGCGCGACCGCGTCTTCGAGATCGACGATCACCGCGTCGGCGCCGGCGGCCAGCGCCTTGTCGAAGCGATCGGGGCGCGAACCCGGAACGAACAGCAGCGAACGTGCAATGTGCGACATGGTCAGGCCTGCGTCGGGAGGAAGCGTCCGATCCGCGGCGCATCGGCGAGCGCCCAGACGCGCGCGATCACCGCGCGCATCTCGTCATCGCTCGCGCCGCCGTGGTATTGCGCGAGCCGCAGCGCCTTGTCCACCAGTTCGGCGCGGCTCAGCGTGTTGCCCGGGTCGCCTTTGGGTTCGTCCACCTGCGCCTCCAGCGTGCGCCCGTCGGCCGTCTGCACCTGCACTCTTCCGATCCAGCGTGCCGGATAGGCGCGGTCCACCTCCGGGTCCAGTTCCATGCGCACCTTGTCGCGGAATGCGACCACGGCCGAATCCCGGTATTCGGCGTCGAACTCGGCGAGCCCGGCGCGCCCTTCCACGGCCACCAGGCCGAGGACGGTGCCCATCGAGAACTTGGCCTGGTGCACGGTCTGCGGATCGGCGACCGGGCCGAGCACGTCGATGGCGCCCTGGTGCACGCGCGCCGTCACGCGCTGCACTTCGTCGGCGGCGAGATGGTGGGTGCGCATCAGTTGCAGCAGCGCGTCGGCCGCAGGGTGCGTGTGCCGGCACGACGCGTGGAACTTGAACGAGGTCTCGGCGAGCGCCCAGCGCGTGCCGAGCCGGTCGGTGAGTCGCGCGGGATCCGGATCGGTGGACATGCCGGCGGCCATGCCCTGCACGCCCTCGAGGATGTGCCGGGCTCCCGTGAGGCCGTCCTGCGCAAGGTACGCCGCGGCAAGTCCGGCGGCCGCTGCGTGCGCGGTGTGCAACTGCTTCGAGTCGGCCGCGTCGCGCAGGAACTCCCACAGGCCTGCGCTTTGCGTGCCCGCCGAGCCGAACGCGTGCAGCATCTGTCGCGGCGACAGCCGCAGCAGGCTGCCGGCCGCGGCCGCTGCGGCCAGCGTGCCGGCGGTGCCGGTGGTGTGGAACACACGATAGTGCGAGCGACCGAGGAATTCGCCGACACGGATGCCGACCTCGTAGCCGGCGACGGCGGCCAGCAGCAGCTCGCGACCGGATCGCCCGAGCGCCTGAGCGACCGCGAGTGCGGGCGGAAACACCACTGCCGCCGGATGGAACACCGAACCGTTGTGCACGTCGTCCTGCTCGGCGAAGTGCGAGGCCGCGGCATTGACCATCGCGGCCACCAGCGGGCTGCTTGCGCGGCGGTGGATCAGGAGCTCGCTCGGCCCGTCGGCCGGTCCCATCGCCTCGGCGAAGCGCGCAATCGTCTCGACCGGCCGCGCGCCCTTGCCGGCCAGCGCCGAGGCGAACCAGTCGAGGAACAGGTCTTCGGCACGGCGCAGCACCGCCGCGGGAATCGATTCGAACCTCAGCGTGGCCGCGAATTCGGCCAGCGTGCGGCTCGGGTGCGTGTCGCTCATCGGGAACCTCAGATGACGCCGTCGCGGCGGAACTGCGCGATCCGCGCGGCATCGTAGCCGAGTTCGGCCAGCACCGGTTCGCTGTGCTGGCCGAGCGCGGGGATCGCGTCCATGCGTGCTTCGGTCATGCCGGGCGGCAGCAGCGCCGGCACGGTGCCGGCGGGGGTGGCGACCGTGGTCCAGCGCCCGCGCGCCTTCAGTTGCGGGTGGGCCCAGACCTCGGCCATGCCGTTGACCTGCGCGTTGGCGATCTGCGCCTCGTCGAGCAGCGCCACCAGCTGCGCGGCGTCGAGCTGCGCGAGGCGCGCGACGATGATTGCGCGCAGTTCGGCCCGATTGGCGACACGGCGGGAATTGGCACTGAAGCGCTCGTCGGTGGCCAGTGCCGGCTGGCCGAGCACCTTCGCACAGAACACCTGCCATTCGCGCTCGTTCTGCAGGCCGAGCATTACGGTTCGGCCGTCTCCGGTGGGGAACGGCCCGTACGGGTAGATCGTGGCGTGTGCGGCGCCTGCGCGCGGCGGGGCCGCCGCGCCTTCGTAGGCGTAGTACATCGGAAAGCTCATCCACTCGACCATGCTCTCGAGCATCGAGATGTCGATGCGCCGGCCGCGGCCGGTGCGCCCTCGCTCGATCAGCGCGGCGAGGATGTTGCTGTACGCGTATATGCCGGCCGCGATGTCGGCGATCGAGCAGCCTGCCTTGGCCATGTCGTCGGGCGTGCCGGTGACCGACAGGAAACCCGATTCGCTCTGGATCAGCAGGTCGTAGGCCTTCTTGTCGCGGTACGGGCCGTCGGAGCCGTAGCCCGAGATGTCGCAGACGATCAGGCCGGGGTGCTTCGGTGCGAGCACCTCGTACGAAAGGCCCAGCCGCGCTGCAGCGCCCGGCGCGAGGTTCTGCACCAGCACGTCGGCGCGGCCGAGCAGCCGCGCGAGGATCTCCGGCGCCTGCGCGTGCTTCAGGTCGAGCGTGAGGCTCTCCTTCGAGCGGTTGGTCCAGACGAAGTGCGAGGCCTGGCCGGCCACCCGCTCGTCGTAGGCACGCGCGAAGTCGCCCACGCCCGGGCGCTCGACCTTGACGACGCGCGCGCCGTTGTCGGCGAGTTGGCGCGTGCAGAACGGCGCGGCGATCGCGTGCTCGAGCGTGACGACCGTGATGCCGGCGAGCGCGCCCATCAGAACGACCTCGGCAGGCCGAGCACGTGCTCGGCGACGTAGGAGAGGATCAGGTTGGTCGAGATCGGCGCCACCTGGTACAGGCGCGTCTCGCGGAACTTGCGCTCGACGTCGTACTCGTGCGCGAAGCCGAAGCCGCCGTGGAACTGGATGCAGGCATTGGCCGCTTCCCACGAGGCCTTCGCCGCGAGGTACTTGGCCATGTTGGCCTGGGCACCGCAGGGCTCGTGCGCGTCGAAGCGCCGGCACGCCTCCCAGCGCATCAGGTTGGCCGCCTCGACTTCGATGAACGACTCGGCGATCGGGAACTGCACGCCCTGGTTCTGGCCGATCGGACGGCCGAACACGATGCGCTCGTTCGCGTATTTCGTGACCCGGTCGACGAACCAGTAGCCGTCGCCGATGCACTCGGCGGCGATCAGCGTGCGCTCGGCGTTCAGCCCGTCGAGGATGTACCGGAATCCCTGGCCTTCCTCGCCGATCAGGTTCCCGGCCGGGATCTCGAGGTTTTCGAAGAACAGCTCGTTGGTCTCGTGGTTGACCATGTTCGCGATCGGGCGCACCGTCAGGCCCGACTTCTCGGCCGCGCGCAGGTCGACCATGAAGATCGACATGCCCTCGGACTTCTTCTTCACGTCGGCCAGCGGCGTCGTGCGCGCGAGCAGGATCATCCAGTCGGAGTGCTGCACGCGCGAGATCCAGACCTTCTGGCCGTTGACGACGTAGCGGTCGCCCTTCTTCACCGCGGTGGTCCTGATCTTCGTCGTGTCGGTGCCGGTGGTCGGCTCGGTGACGCCCATCGACTGCAGCCGCCATTCGCCGGTGGCGATCTTCGGCAGGTACTTGCGCTTCTGCTCCTCCGAACCGTGGCGCAGCAGCGTGCCCATGTTGTACATCTGGCCGTGCAGCGCGCCCGAGTTGCCGCCGGCGCGGTTGATCTCTTCCATGATGACCGAGGCTTCGGTCAGCCCCAGGCCCGACCCGCCATACTCGTGCGGGATCAGCGCGGCCATCCAGCCCGCCTTCGTCAGTGCGTCGACGAACGCCTCCGGATAGGCGCGGTCCGCGTCGACCTGCCGGTGGTATTCGTCGGGGAACTGGCGGCACAGGTCGCGCACGCCGTCGCGGATGTCCGGGTAGCTGTGATCGGAAGTCGAGCGCATCGTGATGTCCGGAAGTTTCGTCGGGTGCGGCCGCTCAGGGCAGCTGCGCGGTGGCTTCCATCGCGAGGAAGCCTGCGTGGTCGCGGGCCCACAGCCGCACCTGGCGGTCGCCGTCGGGACGGCCGCAGACGGTGAAGTGGTGGATGTCGAACAGCGGGCGCACCGCCCGGAACTCGAAGCGGCGCACGCGCGCCCGCGGCATCTCGCGCCGCAGCAGGTCGAGCAGCAGCGTCGCGATCAGCGGCCCGTGCACCACCAGCCCGGGATAGCCCTCGACTTCGGTGACGTAGCTGCGGTCGTAGTGGATCCGGTGCCCGTTGAAGGTGAGCGCCGAGTAGCGAAAGAGCAGCACCGGGTCGGGCACGATCTCGCGCGAGAACGCCGCATCGGCGGGCGCGGGGCGCGGCTCGGCGGCCGGCGCCCCCGGCGCGGGGTGGTCGCGGTAGACGATGTCGTGCTCTTCGGTGATCGCCAGCCCGCGCGCGTCCGTGATCTCGTGGCGCACGTTCACGAAGACCAGCGAGCCGCTGCGCCCCGACTTGCCGCGAACGTCGGCGATGCGCGACTCGCGCGTCATTTCGTCGCCCACGCGCGGCGCGTGATGGAACTCGAGTCGCCCGCCGGCCCACATGCGCCGCGGCAGCGGCACGGGCGGCAGGAAGCCGCCGCGCCTGGCGTGTCCGTCGGGGCCGATCGCGCTCTGTCGCGTGAGCGGCGTGAAATACAGCCAGTGCCACAGCGGCGGCAGGTCGGTGCCGGGCAGCGGCTCGGGGTCGTCGCGGTCCAGCGTGGCCGACAGCGCCGCCACCGGCGCGGCCGTGACCAGGTCGGAGCGCCGCTCGGTGCGGCCGATCCATTCCTCGAGCTGCTGGATGTCCATGGCGGTTCCCGGATCGCGCCTCGACGCGAAAGTTCGAGCTTGCGCGAAACCATGGCTGCCGACAATTCGCAATTCCGCAAGCCTGCCTTCGGCCACGGCTAAGGCGATAGACTGCGGCTCAGGACCGGCGATCGCCGGTCCGCTGCAGCCTGCCTTCATGTCCATGCACTTCGACCTGGTCGACCTGCGCCTGATGGTGCGGATCGCCGAAGCCAACAGCCTGACCGGAGGCGCGGCCTCCTCGCACATGTCGCTGCCGGCGGCCAGCGCGCGCGTCAAGCACCTGGAGGAGCGCATTGGCGCCAAGCTGCTCTACCGCACCAGCCAGGGGGTGACGCTCACGCCTCCCGGGCAGGCTTTCGTTCAGCATGCGCGGCTGGTGCTGGCGCAGATCGATCACCTGCGCAGCGACCTGCGCGAATACGCCAAGGGCGTGAAGGGTCACCTGCGGGTGCTCGCGAACGCGACCGCGCTGGGCGAATTCCTGCCGCCGGTGCTGCGCACCTACCTGCTTCGCCATCCGGACGTGAACGTCGACCTGCGCGAGCGCCTGAGCGACGAGATCGTCCGCGCGGTGTCCGACGGGCAGACCGACATCGGCATCGTCGCGGGCACGGTGCGCACCGAAAGCCTCGAAGTCCTCCCGTACCGGCACGACCGACTGGTGCTGGCGGTGCCGGCCGGCCATCCGCTGGCCAGCGAGCCGGAAGTCGACTTCGCCGACACGCTCGAACTGGACCACGTCGGCCTGCAGGACGCCAGCGCGCTGCACGGCTTCATCCGGCGCGTGTGCGAAGGGCTGGGCCGGCCGCTGCGGCTGCGCATCCAGGTGGGTGGCTTCGAGACCGCGTGCCGGATGATCGAGGCAGGCGTGGGCGTCGGCGTGCTGCCCGGCTCGGCCGCGCGTCGCCATGCGCAGACGATGGCAATCGGCATCGTCGCATTGCGCGACGACTGGGCACTGCGCGAGCTGCGCATCTGTGCGCGCAGCCTGGACGCGCTGCCGGGCTACGCCCGCGAACTGGTCGACCTGCTGGTGGCCGATGCCCGCGAGGCGGCGCGCTGCGCGCCTGTTGCGGCGCGGCGCTGACTGGCCGATCACGGGCCGCCGCAGGGCGGCCCGTTTGCCCGGGGCGTCGTGCGCGTCTATAGTTCGCCCGTTCGGGGCCATCGCGCATTCGGGGCAACCCCGATGGCAGGTCCGCCGGGGAACAGCCAACATCCGTCAGGTTCAAGGCGAAAGGAGCAGAAGATGCGATTCATCGGAGCAATGCTGGCCGCAGCCGCCGCGCTCGCTTTCTCGGGCGTTGCCGTTGCGCAGGGGCCGCTCGTCGTCAAGTTCAGCCACGTGGTGGCCGAGGCCACGCCGAAGGGGCAGGGCGCGCTGAAGTTCAAGGAAGTCGCCGAGAAGCTGCTGCCCGGCAAGGTGCAGGTGCAGGTGTTCCCGAACTCGCAGCTCTTCGGTGACGCGAAGGAGATGGAAGCCGTGCTGCTGGGTGACGTGCAGTTCATCGCGCCGTCGCTGTCGAAGTTCGACCGCTACACGAAGAAGATCCAGCTCTTCGACCTGCCGTTCCTGTTCGACGACATCGCCGCGGTCGACCGCTTCCAGCACAGCCCGCCCGGCCAGGCGCTGCTCGACTCGATGAAGAACCGCGGCCTGCAGGGGCTGGCCTACTGGCACAACGGCATGAAGGAACTGGCGACCAACCGCGACAGGCTCATCCGTCCCGAGGACGTCAAGGGACTGAAGTTCCGCATCCAGGCGTCCGACGTCCTCGAGGCGCAGTTCCGCGCGCTCGGCGCCAACCCGCAGAAGATGGCCTTCGCCGAGGTGTACCAGGCCCTGCAGACCGGTGTGGTCGACGGCCAGGAGAACACCTGGTCGAACATGTATTCGCAAAAGTTCCACGAGGTGCAGAAGACCATCGCGGTCACCAATCACGGGGTGATCGACTACATGGTGGTCACCAACGCCAAGTGGTGGGACGGATTGCCGGCCGACATCCGCGCGGGCCTGAAGCAGGCCATGGACGAAGCCACTGCCCACGCGAACAGGCTGGCCAACGAGCTCAACGAGCGCGACCGCAAGCGCATCGAGGAAGCCGGCAAGGCGAAGATCCAGCCGCTGTCGAAGGAAGACGTCGCCGCGTGGCGCAAGGCGATGGAGCCGGTCTGGAAGAAGTTCGAAGGCGATGTCGGCAAGGACCTGATCGAGGCCGCGCTGAAGTCCAACCAGTAAGCGCCCGGTCGCCCTTCGGGCAACGCGCGACGGAACGCCTTACGTGAACAGCGGCTGGGTCGGACGGATCGAGGAGGGCCTCGTCGCCCTCCTCATTTCGTTGATGACGCTGATCACCTTCATTCAGGTGGTCGCGCGCTACGTCTTCAACTACAGCTTCGTCTGGGCGCTCGAGCTCACCACTTTCCTGTTCGCCGGGCTGATCTTCATCGGCATCTCGTACGGCGTGCGTGTGGGCGCACACATCGGCGTCGACGTGCTGGTCAAGGCCCTGAAGCCGGGCACTGCGCGGGTGGTCGCCGTCGTGGCCACGCTGCTGTGCATGGTCTACGCGGCGATCGTCTTCGTCGGCGGCTGGCTCTACGTCTCCAAGATCCACGACATCGGCATCCTCGCGCAGGATCTGCCGATTCCGGCGTGGGTGCCGCGGACCGTGCTGCCGCTGGGCTTCGCGCTGCTGTTCTTTCGTTTCGGCCAGGTGCTGGTGCGCACGCTCGGCGGCAGGCAGGCGGGGCTGCTGGCCGACGAGGCGGAGGATGCGCTGAAACTGCGCGCTACCGACACCGATGACACGCCACGGGTGCGCGAATGACCACCGCGGCGCTGTTCGTGATGCTGTTCGTGTTCATGTTCATGGGCATGCCGGTGGCGGTGGCCCTCGGGCTGTCCTCGCTGATCACGATCCTGGTGTTCGGCCACGATTCGCTCGCCTCGCTGGCGCTCAAGCTCTACGAGACCTCGGAGCACTTCACGCTGCTGGCGATCCCGTTCTTCATCCTCGGCGGCGTGTTCATGACCACCGGCGGCGTGGCCAGGCGGATGATCCGCTTTGCGGTGGCCTGCGTGGGTCACTTCCACGGCGGCCTCGCGATGGCTTCGGTGCTGGCCTGCATGCTGTTCGCCGCGGTCTCGGGTTCGTCGCCAGCCACCGTGGTGGCGGTCGGCTCGATCGTGATTGCCGGGATGGTGCGCGCCGGTTATCCGCAGTCGTTCGCCGCCGGCGTGGTGTGCAACGCCGGCACGCTGGGCATCCTGATTCCGCCGTCGATCGTCATGGTGGTCTACGGCGCCGCCACCGAAACCTCGGTCGGCAAGCTGTTCATGGCCGGCATCGTCCCCGGCATCCTGCTGGGCCTGCTGCTGATGGTGGCGATCTACATCCTTGCCCGGATGCGCGACCTGCCGCGCCAGCCGACTCCCACGCTGCGCGAGATCGTCGACTCGGCGCGCGATTCGCTGTGGGGCCTGCTGCTGGTCGTCATCATCCTCGGCGGCATCTACGGCGGGGTGTTCACGCCGACCGAAGCGGCGGCGGTCTCGGCGGTCTACGCGTTCGTCGTCGCGCTGTTCGTCTACCGCGACATCGGCTGGCCGCAGGTGCCGGCGATGCTGGTCGACGCGTCGAAGATCACGGTGATGCTGATGTTCATCATCGCCAACGCGCTGCTGTTCGCGCACGTGCTCACCACCGAGCGCATTCCGCAGATCATCGCCGAACACATCGTCGCCTGGGGGATGCCGGCCTGGGGCTTCCTGATCGTGGTGAACCTGCTGCTGCTGGTGGCCGGGATGTTCATGGAGCCGACCGGGATCATCCTGATCATGGCGCCGATCCTGTTCCCGATCGCGGTGCAACTGGGCATCGATCCGGTGCACCTGGGCATCATCATGGTGGTGAACCTGGAGATCGGCATGGTCACGCCGCCGGTGGGCCTGAACCTGTTCGTCACCGTCGGCATCACGGACATGACGATCGGCGAGGTGATCCGCGCGGCGCTGCCGTGGTTCTCGCTGCTGCTGGTGTTCCTGGTGATCGTCACCTACGTGCCACAGATCGCGCTGTTCCTTCCGAACCTGTTGTTCTGATCGCCCCGGCGCGGGGACGATCGCAGTGTGAACACGCCCTAATCCGCCGGGGCCGGATGCAGGATCGCGGCGCGGCGCGCGCGCAGCGCGGCGCCGATCATCAGCAGCGTGCAACTGGCGAGCATGGCCACCAGACCGGGCCAGCCGCCGGCACTCCAGGCCTTGCCCGCCGCCGTGCCGATGACGCTCGCCCCGAGGTAATAGCCGAACAGATACAGGGCGGCGGCGAGCGCCGGGCGCTCGGGTGCGCGCCGCGAGACCCAGCCGCTGGCCAGCGCGTGGGCGGCGAAGAAGCCGAAGGTGCTCAGCGCAACGCCGGCGACGATCGTCGCCAGTGGCGCTGCGAGGGTCACGACGAGGCCAGTGGCCATCAACCCCAGCATGATCCACAGCACGTTGCGCCGGCCGTGGCGATCGGCCAGGCGTCCGGCCAGTGCCGAGGCGGCGCTGCCCAGCAGGTAGAGCAGAAAGATCGCTCCGATGGCCGACTGCCCCAGCATATAGGGCACCGCGATCAGACGGTACGCGAGGTAGTTGTACAGGGCCACGAAGGTGCCCATCAACAGGAAGCCGATCAGGAACAACCAGGGCAGCCCCGGGTCCGCGAGCATCGTGCGGGCGTCGTGGAGGATGCGCCCGAGTGCCGCGTCGCGTGCACGAAAATGGCGCGAGGCGGGAAGGCGGCGCCAGAACAGCACGGCGGAAATCACGCCGAGCGCGCCCAGCAGACCCAGCGCGAGACGCCAGGAACCCCAGTCGGTGACGACCGCGGCGAGGAAGCGCCCGCTCATTCCGCCGAGCGCGTTGCCGCCGATATACAACCCCATTGCGCGGCCCTGGGCGGCGGGTGCGATCTCTTCGGCCAGGTAGGCAATGGCCGCGGCTGGCAGGCCGGCGATGGCCACGCCGAGCAGCGCGCGCAGCACCAGCAATTGCGGGAAATCGGCGACGAACGCGGAAACGGTGCAGACAAGGGCCGACGCGACCAGCGACAGCTTCATCAGACGCTCGCGCCCGAATCGATCGGACAGCACGCTGGCCGGAATCAGCGTCAGCGCCAGGCCCGCGGTGCCCGCGGAGACCGCCAGGCTGGCCGCCGCCGGATCGAGCGCAAACTCCCTCGACAGCAGTGGCAGCAGCGGCTGGGTCCCATAGAGCATCGCGAAGCTGGCGAAGCCGCCGAAGAACATCGCGAGGTTGACGTGCCGGAAGGCGGGCGAGCCCGCGGCGAGACGTTGGTCCGGCATGATCGCGGTGTCCGGGTGGATGCGCCAGCGAGGTCTGGTGGCCCCCGTGCCTGGTTGTGGCGGCGGCGCCGAATGATGGTCGGGGTGAGAGGATTCGAACCTCCGGCCTCTACGTCCCGAACGTAGCGCTCTACCAGGCTAAGCTACACCCCGAATCGCGCACCCCCGGAACGGAAGGCGGCTGAAGCAACCCGATCTGGTCGATGTCCCGGCCGGGTCGGGACTGCCGGGGACCTCGAGCGCAGGCTAGCGGTCACGCTCGATCGAGTAGGCCGCGAAGTATAGCAGGGCGTCCCGATACCCGGAAGCCGATCCTTCGGGCAGCAGCGTCGCGACCGCGGCGCGCGCGCCCGCGGCCTCGGTGGCGGCGCGCTCGCGGGTGTAGGCGAGGGCGCCGGTGCGGTGGATGGCCGCCATGATCGGCTCGAAGTCCGCGGTCGAGCCCTGTTCGATCGCGCGGCGCACCAGCGAGCGCTCGGTCATGTCGCCGCGCAGCATCACGTGGATCAGTGGCAGCGTCGGTTTGCCCTCGCGCAGATCGTCGCCAACGTTCTTGCCAATCTCACCGGGCACCCCCGAGTAGTCGAGCACGTCGTCGATCAGCTGGAACGCGGTGCCGAGCCGGCGCCCGTATTTCGCCGCGGCGGCCTCGACCTCGGGTGCGGCATTGCACAGGATCGCGCCCAGTCGCGCCGCCGCTTCGAACAGCTGCGCGGTCTTGTAGCGGATCACCTGCATGTAGCGCGCCTCGTCGGTGTCGGGATCGTTGCAGTTGATCAGCTGCAGCACCTCGCCTTCGGCGATCGTGTTGGTGGCGTCGGCAAGCACCTTCATCACCCGCATGTCGTCGACCTCGACCATCATCTGGAACGCGCGCGTGTAGAGGAAGTCGCCCACCAGCACCGAGGCGGGATTGCCGAAGGCGGCGTTGGCCGTCTGGCGTCCTCGGCGCAGCGTCGATTCGTCGACCACGTCGTCGTGCAACAGCGTCGCGGTGTGGATGAATTCGACCACGGCTGCCAGGAGATAGTGATTGCTCGCTCCCTTGTAACCGAGCGCCCTTGCGACGAGCAACAGCAGGAGCGGGCGCATCCGCTTGCCGCCCGCCCCGATGATGTAGTCGGCGATGTTGTTGATCAACGCGACATCCGAGCCGAGGCGCTGGCGGATCACGCGGTCGGTTTCGGCGAGGTCCGAAGCCAGGATCGGGAAGAGTTCGGAGGGTTTCATGACGCGGCCATGGCAACCGGCAATTATAGTCGGCGCGCGACAGCTTTGACTGGATCGTGCAGTTGTCGGATAATATCCGGTTTTCCCGAGAGGTTCCCATGTACGCGGTCATAAAAACCGGCGGCAAGCAGTACAGGGTTGCGGCCGGCGACAAGATCAAGGTAGAACAGGTGCCGGCGGACATCGGAGCTGAAATCACGATCGACCAGGTGCTCGCGGTCGGTGCGGGCGACCAGTTCTCGGTCGGCGCGCCGCTCGTGTCGGGGGCGACGGTTTCGGCAACGGTGCTCTCCCACGGGCGGCACGACAAGGTCCGCATCTTCAAGATGCGCCGCCGCAAGCACTATCGCAGGCAGCAGGGCCATCGCCAGAATTTCACCGAGCTGTTCGTGAGCCGCATCGCCTCGGCGATCGGCGAAACCAGCGCCGCGGCACCCGCGATCGTGCGCGCCGCAGCCGAGGGCGCGTCCGGCGTCGAGCGTTGAGGAGTCAGGCAACATGGCACAGAAGAAGGGCGGCGGCTCGACGCGAAATGGCCGCGATTCGCAACCGAAGATGCTCGGCGTGAAGGCCTTCGGCGGCGAAACCGTCAGCGCCGGATCGATCATCGTGCGCCAGCGCGGCACGAAATTCCACCCCGGCGTGAACGTCGGGCTGGGCAAGGACCATACGCTGTTCGCGCTGGTCGATGGCCGCGTGAAGTTCGCAGTCAAGGGTCCGCGCAATCGCAGCACGGTCAGCATCGATCCGCTGCAGTGACACGCTCCGCGGCGCCGCAGCAAGCCCCGCCGCGCGGGGCTTTTTTGTCGGCGCGTGCGCGCGACGATCGCAAGGCATCACGATGAAGTTCATCGACGAGGCGGCCATCGAGGTCACCGCCGGAAACGGCGGCAACGGCGTCGCGTCGTTTCGCCGCGAGAAGTTCATTCCGCGAGGCGGCCCCGACGGAGGCGACGGTGGCCACGGCGGCAGCATCCGGGCGCTCGCGGATCGCAATATCAACACGCTGGTCGACTATCGCTATCAGCGCAGGTTCGTCGCGAAGAATGGCGAGCGCGGACGGGGTTCGGACCAGTACGGCGCAGCGGCCGACGACATCGTGCTGCGCATGCCGGTCGGCACGCAGATCCACGACGAAGACACCGGCGAACTGATCGCCGACCTCACCCAGGACGGGCAGGGAGCCCTGCTGGCGCGCGGCGGCGAGGGCGGCCTGGGCAACCTTCGGTTCAAGTCGAGCACCAATCGCGCGCCGCGCCAGTGCACCCCCGGCAGGGAGGGTGAGCAACGCCGCCTGCGGCTCGAGTTGAAGGTGCTGGCCGACGTCGGTCTGCTCGGCATGCCCAATGCCGGCAAGTCGACTTTCATCGCTGCGGTAAGCAACGCGCGCCCGAAGATCGCCGACTATCCGTTCACTACGCTGCATCCGAACCTCGGCGTGGTGCGGGTCGGCGCAGGCAGGAGCTTCGTGGTCGCCGACATCCCCGGGCTGATCGAGGGCGCGGCCGAAGGCGCCGGGCTCGGGCACCAGTTCCTGCGCCACCTGCAGCGCACGCGACTGCTGTTGCACCTGGTCGACCTGACGCCGTTCGACGCCGATCCGGTGCGTGACGCGCGTGCGATCGTGCGCGAATTGCGCAAGTACGACCCGGCACTTGCCGAAAAGCCGCGCTGGCTGGTGCTGAACAAGATCGACATGATTCCCGCCGACGAGCGCGAGGCCCGCATCGCCGATTTCGCCAGGCGCTACCGTGGCCGCGGGCGTCACGCGATGCCCATCGAGCGCCTGTTCGCGATCTCGGCACTCACCCGCGACGGCTGCGAGCGGTTGTGCCTGGCCGTCAACGATTACCTCGAATCGATCCGCCCGCCCGAGGCGGCCAGCATCGACGTGCGCTTCGAGCGCCCGCCCGAGCCGGCTGGCACGCGGGTGCAGGGCGCCGGCGACGACGACCCGTTCGCGGAGACGGCCCATGGCTGACCGGTCGGTGGCGCCACCCGGCGGGATTGCGGCGGCGAACGCCGTCGCGCCACTGCACGATGGCCGGCGCATCGTCGTGAAGGTTGGCTCGAGCCTCGTGACCAACGAGGGCCGCGGTCTCGACGAGCAGGCGATCTCGGAATGGGGTGCGCAGATCGCACAATTGCGCGCGCTCGGCAAGGAAGTCGTGATGGTTTCGTCCGGGGCGGTGGCCGAGGGGACGAAACGGCTCGGCTGGACGAGGCGGCCGAAGGCGATGCACGAACTGCAGGCGGCCGCGGCGGTCGGGCAGATGGGCCTGGCGCAGGTCTACGAGACCTGCTTTCGCGCGCACGGGCTGGGCACCGCGCAGGTACTGCTGACGCACGAAGACCTGTCCGATCGCAAGCGCTACCTGAACGCACGCTCGACGCTGCTCGCGCTGCTGGCGCTTGGCGTCGTGCCGATCATCAACGAGAACGACACCGTCGTTACCGACGAGATCAAGTTCGGCGACAACGACACGCTGGGCGCGCTGGTGGCCAACCTGATCGACGCCGACGCGCTGGTGATCCTCACCGACCAGAGCGGACTGTTTACCGCCGACCCGCGGCGCGATCCGCAGGCGCGCCTGCTCGGACGCGTCGTGGCGGGCGATCCGGCGCTCGAGGCGATGGCGGGTGGCGCCGGCTCGCCGGTTGGCCGCGGCGGCATGATCACCAAGGTGCTCGCAGCCAGGCGTGCTGCCCGCAGTGGCGCACATACGGTGGTCGCTTCGGGGCGCGAGGCGGGCGTGCTGCTGCGCCTGGCGCACGGCGAGTCGATCGGCACGCTGTTCATTGCGCAGACGCCACGGATGGCGGCACGCAAGCAGTGGCTCGCCGACCACCTGCAACTGCGCGGGTCGGTGCGGCTCGATGCCGGCGCAGCGCGCGCACTGGTGGCCGGCGGTCGCAGTCTGCTGCCGATCGGCGTCACCGAGGTCGGGGGCGACTTCGAGCGCGGCGAGGCGGTCGCGATCCACGACCCCGAAGGGCGCGAGATCGCACGTGGGCTGATCAACTATTCGAGTTCGGAGACGCGACGGATCATGCGCCGCCCCTCGTCCGAGATCGAGGCGATCCTCGGCTTCATCGAACAACCCGAACTCGTCCATCGGGACAATCTGGTCCTGCGATAGCAGGACCAGATTGCGGCGCAGGCTGACCTGGCGCGCAGCGGCAGGTCAAGCCCGCGAAGCGGGCGGCCGAAGCCACAGTCCGCACGGATCGATAGCAGGACCAGATTGCGGCGCAGGCTGACCTGCCGCTGCGCGCCAGGTCAAGCCTGCGAAGCTAGCGAGGCGCGCAGTCCGCGCCGCTGCTCTCCTCGAACCCCTCGACGATCGCCTCCAGCTCATCGACCGGAATCACGCGCCGGTTCTCGCAGAAAAACCTGAGGCCGACGCGATTCTGCGCGTACAGCCGCCGGGCTGCGGCGAGCGCGGTCGAGGGCTCCAGGATGGTTGTCAGCGAGAAGACGTCCTCGCCCGGGGCTGCGCCTTCGGTTTCGGCGCCTTGTACCAGCATCGTTTCCACTGCGCGTCTCCTGTCGGAACGACGCGGCCAGAGTAGGCTGAGCCGGCGTCCCCGATCGTCGGCGATCGGGCGGACGCCGTTTGTGGCAGGACGAACGTCGGTTGGACGTCCCGCCCGATGTTGCGTGTGAGCCACGAATCGGAGCTCACGTTCGAGGAGGTTGTCGGGTTGCGCATTCGGCCTTCGGGAACGGCGCCCGATCGCCTCCGGGCGCTGCGTATCGCGCTGCGAACGTCCGGCGCCGGGTAAAGACCCACAGGCAGACCGCCAGGTTGCCTGCCACGACCAGGGCGCCGAGCAGCGCGAAAGCGACGAACGCCAGGTGCAGCAGCACCAGGGTATCGGCTGCCAGACGCGCGTGCATCGGCGTCATCCTGGGAGTCCGTCGGGATTGTCGGCCAGAGTACCCGGCTGCTGTCGGGGTGCACGACGCGGCCAGCGCCGGAGGGGTGACAATCACGGTTCGACCCACTCTTTCGCGAGCGACGATGGCCGGCCCATCCTTTCACGGCGTCTTCCCCTACCTCGTCTCCCCGATCGACGATACCGGCAAGGTTCGCAGCGAGGTGCTCGCGCGCCTGTGCGATGACCTGATCGCCGCAGGCGTGCACGGACTGGCCCCGCTGGGCTCGACCGGCGAGTTCGCCTACCTGACCTGGGAGCAGCAGCAGCGCGTGGTCGAGGTGGTGATCGAGGCGGCCAATGGCCGCGTGCCGGTGGTGGCGGGGGTCGCCTCGACGACGATCGCGCAGGCCGAGTCGCGGGCACGCGCGTTCGAGCGGATGGGCGCCGACGGGATCCTGGCGATCCTCGAAGCGTATTTCCCGATCGACGACGACGGCGTCTACGCCTACTTCGAGGCGATCGGCAAGTCGGTGGACCTGCCGGTCGTGTTGTACACGAATCCGAACTTCCAGCGCTCGGACCTGAGCCTGCCGGTGATCGAGCGGCTGAGCCGCGTGCCGAACATCCGCTACATCAAGGACGCCTCGTCGAACACCGGCCGGCTGCTGTCGATCATCCATCGCGTCGAGGGGCGCATGCAGGTGTTCGCCGCTTCGGCGCACATCCCGGCCTGCGTGATGCTGATCGGCGGCGTGGGCTGGATGGCCGGGCCGGCCTGCGTGGCGCCGCGCCAGAGCGTGGCGCTGTACGAGGCCTGCCGGCGCGGCGACTGGGCGGAGGCGATGAGGCTGCAGCGGCCGTTGTGGGCGCTGAACCAGGCGTTCGCGAAGCACAACCTCGCGGCCTGCATCAAGGGCGGCCTCGAAATGCAGGGCTACGCGGTCGGCGCGCCGCTGCGCCCGCAGGCGCCGCTGAGCGCCGCCGGCGTCGAAGAGGTCAGGGCGGTGCTCGCCACGATCGGTGCGCTGTAGCGACCAACACGACGCAGGCGCACGCGAGCGCCTGCCGCAATCGGCAAGGAGAAACGTCATGGCAGAGCAATCCGCGCACCGCACCGAGCGCGACACCTTCGGTCCGATCGACGTGCCCGCCGAGCGGCTGTGGGGCGCGCAGACGCAGCGCTCGCTGCAGTTCTTCGCGATCTCCACCGAGCGGATGCCCGGGGAACTGGTGGCGGCGCTGGTCGAAGTCAAGCGCGCGGCGGCGCTGGCCAACCGCGACCTTGGCCTGCTCGACGACGCCAGGGCGCAGGCGATCGTGCGCGCCGCCGACGAGGTGCTCGAGGGTGGGCACCGCGAGGAGTTTCCGCTGTCGGTGTGGCAGACCGGTTCGGGCACGCAGACCAACATGAACGTGAACGAGGTGCTGGCCAACCGCGCTTCGGAACTGCTCGGCGGCGAGCGCGGGCCACGGCGGCGGGTGCACCCGAACGACGAAGTGAACCGCGGCCAGTCGTCGAACGACGTCGTGCCCACCTCGATCCACGTCGCGGCGGCCTGCGCGGTGGCGCAGCGGCTGTTGCCGGCGCTCGACAGGCTGCATGCAACGCTGAACGCCAAGTCGCAGGCGCACGCCGACCTGGTGAAGATCGGGCGTACGCACCTGCAGGATGCGACGCCGCTCACCGTGGGCCAGGAGATGTCGGGCTGGGCGGCGCAACTCGGGCGCGCGCGCGAGGCGATCGCGCATGCGCTGCCGGCGGTGTGCGAGCTGGCGATCGGCGGCACCGCGGTCGGCACCGGCCTGAACACCCATCCGGAGTTCGCCGCACGCGTGTGTGCCGACCTCGCCCGGCGACTCGATCTGCCGTTCGCGCCGGCGCCGAACCGCTTCGCGGCACTGGCCGGGCACGAGCCGGTGGTGGCCCTGCACGGTGCGCTGCGCGCGCTGGCCGTAGCGCTCACCAAGATCGCCAACGACGTGCGCTGGCTCGCCAGTGGCCCGCGCTCGGGGTTGGGCGAGATCCGCATCCCCGAGAACGAACCGGGCAGCTCGATCATGCCCGGAAAGGTGAACCCGACCCAGTGCGAGGCGCTGACGATGCTGTGCGCGCAGGTGCTCGGCAACGACGTGGCGCTGGGCATCGGCGCCGCCTCGGGCAACTTCGAGCTCAACGTGTTTCAACCGCTGATCGCGCACAACCTGCTGCAGAGCCTGCGGCTGCTCGGCGACGGCATGGCGAGCTTCGAGCGCCACTGCGCCGCGGGCATCGAACCGGATCGTGCGCGCATCGCCGCGCTGCTCGAGCGCTCGCTGATGCTCGTGACCGCGCTGGCGCCGCACATCGGCTACGAGCGTGCCGCCGGGATCGCCAGGCAGGCGCACCGCGACGGCAGCACGTTGCGCGAGGCGGCGCTCGCGCTGGGCTACGTCAGTGCTGCGCAGTTCGACGAGTGGGTCCGTCCGGAACGCATGACGTCTCCGGGTTGAGCGGCCGCGGTTCACCAGCGCGGTCCTCACAAACCCGGTCCTGCACGCGATCGGGGTCGCGCGTTTCGCTTATGCTTGGCCGATGACTGCGGATGCCCGTTCGCCCGGCGCGACCGCCGCGCCGGCGGCGCAACGCAGTTCGCTGTCGGTGCTGCGCGCGCTGTGGCCGTTCATGGCGCCCTACCGGGGGCGCGTCGCGGTGGCGGCGATCGCGCTGCTGGTCGCAGCGGCCGCCACGCTGGTCGTGCCGCTGGCGTTTCGCCAGATGATCGACGTGGGGTTCGCCGCACGCGCGGTGGCCTCCGAGCGCGCCAGCGTCAATCTGTGGTTCCTCGCGCTGTTCGGCGTCGCGGCGGTGCTCGCGCTGGGCACGGCGTTGCGCTTCTACAGCGTGTCGTGGCTGGGCGAGCGCGTCACCGCCGACCTGCGGCACGCGGTCTACCGGCAGGTGCTGCGGCAGGACGCGCGCTTCTTCGAGACACTGAAGACCGGCGAGGTGCTGTCCCGGCTGAACACCGACACGACGCTGATCCAGACGCTGGTGGGCACCAGCATCTCGCTCGGGCTGCGCAACGCGCTGCTGTTCGCCGGCGCACTGATCATGCTGATCGTCACCAGTCCGCCGCTCGCGTCGATCATCGTCGGCCTGCTGCTGCTGGTCGTGCTGCCGATCCTCGTGTTCGGCCGGCGCGTGCGACGGCTGTCGCGTGCGAGCCAGGACGCGCTGGCCGATTCCGGCGCCCTGGCCGGCGAGACGCTGAATGCGATCCAGATCGTGCAGGCCTATGCGCGCGAGCCGCTCGAGGCGCAGCGCTTCGGCACGTCCACCGAATCGGCTTTCGCCAGTGCGATCCGGCGCGTGCGCGCCCGCTCGCTGCTCACCGCACTGGCGATCGTGCTGGTGTTCGGCGCGATCGTGTTCGTGTTGTGGCTCGGGGCCCATGCGGTGCTCGAAGGGCGCCTGACCGCGGGCCTGCTGACCCAGTTCATTCTCTACGCGGCGCTGGTGGCCGGCGCCACCGGCGCGATCGCCGAGGTGCTGGGCGACGTGCAGCGCGCCGCCGGCGCCACGGAGCGGCTGCTCGAATTGCTCGACGCCGAGCCGGCGATCCGCGCGCCGGAGCGCCCCGAGCGGCTCGCGCCGCCGGGGCGCGGCGCGCGCCTGACCTTCGAGTCGGTCACGTTCAGTTATCCGTCGCGGCCCGGCGAGCGCGCGCTCGACCGCGTGACGCTCGACGTGTCGCCCGGCGAGACGGTCGCGCTGGTCGGGCCTTCGGGCGCCGGAAAGACCACGCTGTTCCAGTTGCTGCTGCGCTTTCACGATCCACTCGCAGGTGCGATTCGCATCGACGGCATCGACCTGCACCGGCTCGATCCGGCCGACCTGCGCGGCGCGATCGGCCTGGTCTCGCAGGACAGCGTCGTGTTCTCCGCCGATGCGATGGAGAACATCCGTTACGGCCGGCTTGACGCCGCAGACGCCGAAGTGATCGAGGCGGCACGCGCGGCGCACGCGCACGAGTTCATCGAGAAGCTGCCCGGGGGCTACCGCACCTTCCTCGGCGAGCGCGGCGTGCGCCTGTCGGGTGGGCAGCGCCAGCGCATCGCGATCGCGCGCGCGTTGCTGAAGAACCCGCCGCTGCTGCTGCTCGACGAGGCGACCAGCGCGCTCGACGCCGAGAGCGAGCGTGCGGTGCAGGACGCGCTCGAGCGCGCGATGCGCGGGCGCACGACGCTGGTGATCGCGCACCGCCTCGCCACCGTGGCCGGGGCCGACCGCATCGTCGTGCTCGAGCACGGCCGGGTGGTGGAGGCCGGCACGCACATCGAACTGGTCCGGCGCGGAGGCCTGTATGCGCGGCTGGCCGCGATGCAGTTCGACCTCCGGACGGAGGCCTCATGAGTCGTTGGCGCGCTCCGTCAATGCCGGGCTGCCGTGCGGCGTCTCGTCGGCGTGCGCCTGCCCGGCCTGGTCGAGCGGCGCCGCGACGTGGCGGTGCCGCGCGCGCGTGCGCCCGCGCAGATAGCGGCTGGCCTCGGGCAGGCCGGCGTGCTGCGCGCCGTGATGGAACAGCATGCGCGCCAGTTCGTTCAGCGCCAGGCTGTACACCTCGCGCTTGAACTCGATCACCGCGTCGAGCGGCACCCAGTAGTCATTCCAACGCCAGGCATCGAATTCCGGTCGCTCCGAGGCGCGCAGGTCGACGTCGCTGTCGCGGCCGACCAGCCTCAGCAGGAACCAGATCTGCTTCTGGCCGCGGTAGTGGCCGCGCCACTCGCGCCGCACCCAGTGCACCGGCACGTCGTAGTGCAGCCAGTCGCGGGTGCGGCCGACGATGCGCACGTGCTCGGGGCGCAGGCCCACTTCTTCGTGCAGTTCGCGGTACATCGCCTGCTCGGGCGATTCGCCGCGCTGGATGCCGCCCTGCGGAAACTGCCACGAATGCTCGCGAACCCGCTTTCCCCAGAAGACCTCGTTCCTCGAATTGACCAGGATGATGCCGACGTTGGGGCGATAGCCGTCACGGTCCAGCATGGCCCGTCCCCCTCGATCCCATACAATCGAGTCGATTATATCGAGCCGCCGCGGACGCAGGAACCACGGCGATCGCCCCGTCCCGGACCGCGCATGAAAGCCTCCCGATTCCATCTCTCGACCCTGAAGGAAGCGCCCGCCGACGCCGAGGTCGTCAGCCACCGGCTGATGACGCGCGCAGGCATGATCCGCAGGCTCGCCGGCGGCATCTACAGCTACATGCCACTCGGGCTGCGGGTCATCCGCAGGATCGAGGCGATCATCCGCGAGGAGATGAATCGGGCGGGGGCGATCGAACTGCTGATGCCGGTCATCCAGCCGGCCGAATTGTGGGTCGAGTCGGGCCGGTGGGACAAATACGGTCCCGAGCTGCTGCGGCTGAAGGACCGCCACCAGCGCGATTTCATCGTGCAGCCCACCTCCGAGGAGGCGATCACCGACATCGCCCGCAACGAGCTGCGCAGCTACCGCCAGATGCCGAAGAATTTCTATCACATCCAGACGAAGTTCCGCGACGAGCGCCGCCCGCGCTTCGGCGTGATGCGCGGGCGCGAGTTCACGATGAAGGACGCCTATTCGTTCGATCGCGACCGCGACTCGGCGCTGGCGAGCTACCAGGCGATGTACGACGCCTACGTCGCGATCTTCACCCGGATGGGCCTGACTTTCCGCGCGGTGGCGGCCGACACCGGCGCGATCGGCGGCTCGGCCAGCCACGAGTTCCAGGTGATCGCCGAAACCGGCGAGGACGCGATCGCCTGGTGTCCGCAGTCCGACTACGCGGCCAACGTCGAACTGGCCGAGGCCGTGCCGCTCGTCACGCAGCGTGCGGCGCCCGCCGAGCCACTGGCGAAGACGCCGACCCCATCGCGCGAGAAATGCGAGGACGTCGCCGAACTGCTCGGCCTGCCGCTGGCGCGCACCGTGAAGTCGATCGTGCTGGCGGTGGACCGGCGCGAACCGGTAAAGGACGGTGCGCAGGACTTTGCCGGCGCCCCGCGCATCGTCGACACCGCGATCTGGCTGCTGCTGGTGCGCGGCGACCACGACCTGAACGAGGTGAAGGCCGGCAAGGTGCCGGGGCTGGCGGGCTTTCGCTTCGCCACCGAAGCCGAGATCGTCGAGCACTTCGGCTCGCCGCCCGGTTACCTGGGTCCGATCGGCACGCGCAGGCCGGTGCAGGTGGTGGCCGACCGCACGGTCGCGGCCATGCACGACTTCGTCTGTGGCGCCAACGACGCCGGCTATCACTACACCGGGGTCAACTGGGGCCGCGACCTGCCCGAGCCGATCGTGGCCGACCTGCGCAACGTCCAGGCCGGCGATCCGTCGCCCGACGGCAAGGGCACGCTGGCGATCCAGCGCGGCATCGAGGTCGGGCACGTGTTCTATCTCGGCACGAAGTACTCGGAAGCGATGCATGCCGAGTTCGTCGACGTCGACGGGGAGTCCAGGCCGTTCGAAATGGGCTGCTACGGCATCGGCGTCACTCGCCTGGCCGGGGCGGCGATCGAGCAGAATCACGACGAGCGCGGCATCGTCTGGCCGCGCGCGATCGCGCCGTTCGAAGTGGCGGTGGTGCCGCTGGGCTACGCCAGGTCCGACCTGGTGCGTGCGACCGCCGATGCGCTGTACGCGCAGCTGCTGGCCGACGACGTGGACGTTGTGCTCGACGACCGCGACGAGCGGCCCGGTGTCATGTTCGCCGACTGGGAGCTGATCGGGGTGCCGGTGCGGGTCACGATCGGCGAGCGCAGCCTGAAGGAGGGCCGCGTCGAACTGCTCGTGCGCCGCGGCATGCAGGCGCAGACGGTGCCCGTCGGCGAGGCGGCGCCGACCGTCCGCCGGCTGCTTGCCGATCGAGCGCTGTGACGTTCTCATCGGGCGATGAGGAACATCCTGATCCTGATCCTGCTGGTGTGCGTGGCGCTGGTGGGGCTCGCGCTGGCCGATCCGGCGCACGCCGGTGCACAGCGCTACGAGCCGCTCAGCGCGTCCGTGCGCAGCGCCCTGGCGGATGCGATCGAGCGCGACGACGAGCCGCCGCGACCGCATTTCGATTCGCTCGACCAGAGGGTCGACTGGCTGGCCGAGATGTCGAGCCGGCTGCCGCGCCGCTGGAAGCCCGGGTTCCGGCAGCGCATCGAGTTCCTCGATACGGTGCGCTACGAAGCCCAGCGTGCCGGGCTCGATCCGCACCTCGTGCTCGGCCTGATCGAGGTGGAGAGCTATTTCCGCCGCTACGCGATCTCGCGTGCGGGTGCACGCGGTTACATGCAGGTGATGCCGTTCTGGGCTGGCGTGATCGGCGACGGCGATCCGTCGAAACTGTTCGACCTGCGCGCCAACCTGCGCTACGGCTGCACGATCCTGCGCCACTACCTCGACCTCGAACGCGGGGACCTGTTTCGCGCGCTGGGCCGCTACAACGGCAGCCTCGGCCGCCCGGAGTATCCCGACGCGGTGCTGCGCGCCTGGAAACGCTGGGAATTCAGCCCCGTCGCGCCCCGACGATCCGCGCCAGCAGTCGCGCAAGCCGCTGGCGCTCCTGTGGCGAACATCCGGTAGCCAGCGCCGCATCGTGCGCGCGTAGCCGCAACCTGAGCCCGGTGAGCGCGGCCTCGCCGGCGGCGGTGAGTGCCAACGCCTTCTCACGGCGGTTCGAACCCGCGCCGGCCGCGATCCAGCCGTGCGCCATCAGGAAGCGGATGATCGCAACCAGGTTCGAGCGCTCGACCGCCATCGCGCTGGCCAGCGTGCTCGGCCGGATGCCGGGGTTGCAGGCGATCAATTCGAGTGCGGTGAAACGCGCCGGGGTCACCCCGGTGCCGGCGAAAGCGCGCGAGAATTCCTGCATGCTCGCCAGTTCGGCCAGATGGATCAGATAGCCGATCGCGTGTTGCAGCGCGCCATAGGCGATGGGCCCTTGCGGATTCTCCGGGCCTCGGGGTTGCCGGGGGTTGCGCCTGGCCATGATGATTGTTATAACGCATAGCAATCCGGGAGAGCAAATGAATCTCGCATCGAACCTGGAGCGCTGGGCCACGCAGCGGCCCTCTCATCCGGCGGTGGTGTTCGAGGGGCGCCGCACGAGCTACGCCGAACTCGACGCCGCAGCTTCGCGGCTGGCGCACGCGCTGCGTGCGCACGGCGTGGCCGCCGGCGAGCGCGTTGCGCTGTTCCTGCCGAACGTGCCCGAATACCTGGTCGTCTGGTACGCGGCGCAGAAGATCGGCGCGATCACCGTGTCGATCAACGCGATCTTCCGGGCGGCCGAGGTGGAATTCCTGGTGAACGACTCCGGTTCGAGGGTGGTGTTCACCGTCGGCGAACTGGCGCAGTTCGTGCCGCGCGAGCGCTGTCCGTGCCTCGAACACGTCGTGATCTGCGAGGGCGAGGTGCCGGCCGGCGCTGCTGCGCTGGCCGTCTGGAGCGCCGGCGGCGATGCGCAACTGGCCGGCATCGACTGCGCGGCCGACGCGCCGGCCTCGCTGCTGTATTCGTCGGGCACGACCGGCTTTCCGAAGGGCGTGACGCTCACCCAGTCGAACGTCGCGACCAACATCGCCACCGCCGCCCGCTGCTCGGGCTATCGCTGCGACGACCGGCTGGCGGCGTTCCTGCCGCTGTTCCACGTCTACGGCCAGAACTACATCATGAACGCCGCGGTGTTCGCCGGCGCCACGCTGGTGCTGTTCCGCCGCTTCGTGCCCGACCAGGTGCTCGAGGCGATCGGGCGCGAGCGCATCACGATGTTCTTCGGCGTGCCGACGATCTTCATCGCGCTGCTGTCGATGGACCTCTCGAAGTACGACCTGTCGTCGATCCGCTACGAGATGTCGGCGGCCGCGACGATGCCCGAGGAGATCTCGCGGCGCTGGACCGAGCGCTTCGGCCGCCGGGTCTACGAGGGCTACGGGCTCACCGAGTGCTCGCCGTTCGCCTGCTACAACGACCTGGTCGAGCACCGCTTCGGCTCGGTGGGGCGTGCGGTCGAGGGCTTCGAACTGGCGATCTTCGACGAGGCCGAGCGCGAGGTGCCGCGCGGGCAGTGGGGCGAGATCGTGATCCGCGGCCCGGGCGTCATGAAAGGCTACTGGAACCGCCCGGAGGACACTGCGCAGGCGCTGCGCGGTGGCTGGCTGCACTCGGGGGACGTCGGCCGCATGGACGACGACGGCTATGTGTTCATCGTCGACCGGGTGAAGGACATGATCAACCTGTCCGGCTTCAAGGTCTGGCCGGCCGAGGTCGAGCAGTACCTGTACAAGTTGCCGCAGGTGCAGGAAGTGGCCGTCTACGGTCTGCCGCACCCCGAAAAGGGCGAACAGGTGGTGGCCGCGGTGGTGCCGAAGCCGGGGCAGACCATCACCGGCGACGAGGTGATCGCCTGGTGCCGCGCGCACATTGCCGCCTACAAGGTGCCCGCCCGGGTGGACATCGTGAGCGAATTGCCCAAGAGCCCCACAGGGAAAATCCTGAAGCGTGTGTTGCGCGACCAGGGCACCGGGTCATGATAGCCTGACCGACGATTCAGGAACTGCCCGTTCGGGGCAACGGATCCGTGCGGCGTCGCCGGCGAACCGGTTGCCGCTTCAACCCACACCAGGAGGAGACACCATGAGCAAGCTGACCCGACGCGACTTCAACCGGATGGCCGCCGCTTCGGCGGTGGCCGGAGGCAGCACGCTGGCGGCGCCGGCGCTCGTGCGCGCGCAGGCGAAGAAGCTGAAGGTCGGCGTGTTGCTGCCGCGCTCGGGGGCGCTGGCGTTCATCGGGCAGTCGTGCCAGCGCGGCGCCGACATCTCTCCGGTCCTGATCCGCGAAATGTACGGTGTCGACGTGGAGTTGATGAACGCCGACATCGAGTCGAACGTCGACGTCGCGCGTTCGCGTGCCGAGAAGCTCATCGACGAGGGCGCCCAGGTCCTGATGGGTGCCTTCGATTCGGGCCCGACCGCCGCGATCGCCCAGGTCGCCGAGCAGCGCAAGGTGCCGCTGGTGGTGAACATCGCCGCCGCGCCGCAGATCACCGAACAGGGCTACAAGTACACGTTCCGCAACTTCACCACGGCGGGCGAACTCATCACGAACGGCCTGGCGCTCACGCGCGATCTCTTCCAGGCGACGCGTGCGGCGCCCCGCACCGCCGTCTTCATGCACGTGAACGACACCTTCGGCACCTCGATGGCCAACGGCATCAAGGCGATCCTGCCCAGGCTCACCTACCTGCCGTTCAAGATCGTCGATACCATCGCCTACGACCGCGAGGCCCGCGATCTGTCGGTGGAAGTAGCCAAGGCGAAGGCCACCAACGCCGACTTCATCCTGCTGGTGAGCCGCCTGAACGACGCGATCCTGCTGGTGCGCGAACTGGTCAAGCAGCGCTGGTCGCCGCAGGCGATCCTGAGCCCCGGCTCGCCGGGCATGTACGAGGCGCAGTTCTACAAGGCGCTGGGCAACCGGTACTCGGATTACTGCATCTCCAACGTGCCCTGGTACAACCCGAAGGCCGCGCTGACGCGGCGGGTCGAGGCGCAGTTCGTCAAGCAGTTCCCGCAGGAAAAGCTGCAGTTCCACGCGCTGAACGTCGGCTTCACCTTCGAGGCGATGATGATCGCCGCCGACGCATTCAAGCGGGCGGGCACCGCCGAAGGCGCGCAACTGGCCGATGCGCTGCGCAGGACGAACATCGCCGAGCACGTGATGATCGGCGGGCCCATCCAGTTCGACGCAAAAGGCCAGAACACGCACATCGCGTCGGCCTGCATCCAGAACCGTGACGGGCAGCCGAAGGTGGTGCTGCCGGAGTCGGCCGCGCAGGCCGGCCCGGTGTACCCGGTGCCGGGGTGGCAGGAGCGCAAGGGCTGAAACCTGTCCCCATCGGTCACCCGTAGCGGCAAGCGTCGCGGCCCCGGAGTTCATCCTTGCCCATCGATGCCGTCGCCAACATCGTCGTCAGCGGCCTGCTCACCGGCCTGATCTACGGGCTGATGGCGCTCGGCCTGTCGGTGATCTACGGCGTCGTGCGCATCGTGAACTTCGCGCATGGCGAGCTGATGGCGGTCGCGATGTACGCGACCGTCTTCGCCTTCGCGGCCACGGGTGTCGATCCATTGTGGATGCTCGTACCGACGGCGCTCGCCTTCTTCGGGACCGGCTACCTGCTGCAGCGCGGCCTGGTGAACCCGTTCATCGACCGGCCGGAGCATTCGCAGTTCATCCTGCTGCTGGCCGTCGCGCTCGTCCTCGTCAACGGGCTGCTCGTCGCCTTCGGCCCCGACGCACGCAGCGTCCAGGTCGACTACGCGCTCGACTCTTACGAGGTCGGGCCGCTCCTCGTCGACAAGGTCCGCGTGATCTGCGCCGGGGTGGCACTCGTTGCCTGCGCCATCCTGTTCGCGATCTTCCGCTACACGTCGTTCGGCAAGGCGATCCGCGCCTGCGCCGACAATCTCCTCGGCGCGAAAGTGGTCGGACTGAACGTCAGGCACCTGTACGCGCTGACCTTCGGCCTGGGCACGGCGTGCGTTGGCGTCGCCGGCACGCTGCTGTCGATGCTCGTCGACGTCACCCCGGGGCTGGGGCCTGCATACACGCTGCTCGCCTTCGTCATCGTGATCATCGGCGGCCTGGGCTCGATGGTGGGTGCGCTCGCCGGCGGCGTGCTGATCGGCGTCTCCGAGTCGGTGGCCGGACTGCTCATCACGCCTTCGGCCAAGAGCATGCTGTCCTTCGCGCTGCTCATTCTCGTGCTCGCGTTCCGGCCGCAGGGCCTGTTCCGGGCGCGGTGAACGCGGCGATGAACCGGTCGGTCGTCGCGCTGCTCGCCCTGCTTGCGGCGCTGCTGGTGCTGCCGCTCGTGCTCGACCGCTATCTGCTGTCGGTGATGATCCTGATCCTGTACTTCGCGTACGTCGGCCAGGCGTGGAACGTGATGATGGGCTTTTGCGGCCAGCTCTCGCTCGGTCACGCGCTGTTCGTCGGGCTCGGCGCCTACACCGCCGCCGCGCTGTTCCAGCACTTCTCGATCGTCCCGTGGATCGGAATGATCGCCGCCATCGTCGTGTGCGTCGTCATGGCCTCGATCGTCGGCTGGCTCGCGTTCCGCTTCGGCATCGGCGGAACTTATTTCGCGCTGCTCACCATCGCGTTCGCCGAGTTCACGCGGATCGGCTTCGAGCACTTCGGCTGGGTCGGTGGCACCGGCGGCTTCTTCCTGCGCGTGACACAGCAGGATCACGTCGATCCGGTCAACCTGCGCGGGCCGCCGATCCTCTTCTACTACCTCGCGCTCGCGCTCGCGACGCTGGGCTTCGTGCTGTGCTGGGCGATGCTGCGCGGGCGGCTCGGGTTCTACTTCAGGGCGATCCGCGACAACGAGGAGGCGGCCCGTGCCGCCGGGGTGGACACCTTCCGCTACAAGATGTACGCGGTGCAGGTCTCGTCGGCGATGACCGCGCTCGCCGGCGTCTTCTTCGCGTTCTATTACAACAACCTGTTCCCCGAGCAGATCTTCCACATCAGTCGCTCGATCGAAATCATTCTCGCGCCCATCATCGGCGGCATCGGCACGCTGTTCGGGCCGATCCTGGGCGCGGCGATGCTCACGCTGCTCTCCGAGGGCATCAACCAGGCACTGTCGATGGCGGGCCACGAGGTGCCGGGCGTGAAGCAGATCCTCTACGGCGTGGCGCTCGGCCTGTCGATCATGTTCATGCCGCACGGCGTCTGGCCGGTGATCGCGCACCGGCTGGGCTTTCGCCGGCAGGACGGGGGCGGCGATGCCGATGCCGATGCCTGACGCACCTGTCGCGGCGGGACCGGCGCCCGCTGCGTTGCTCGACGTGGCCGCAGCGTCGAAGAGCTTTCGCGGGCTCAGGGCGGTGACGCGCGCCTCGCTGTCGGTGGCGCGCGGCGAGATCGTCGCCCTCATCGGACCCAACGGTGCCGGCAAGACGACCTTGTTCAACCTGGTGGCCGGTTCGCTGGCGCCCGACGAGGGCACGATCCGCTTTCTCGGAGCCGACATCGCCGGCCAGCGCCCCGATCGCGTCTGCGCGGCCGGCATCGGGCGCACCTTCCAGATCGTCAAGCCCTTCGCCGACATGACGGTGCTCGAGAACGCGATGGTGGGCGGTTTCCGCGGCACCTCCGACCGCAGGCTCGCGCGGCAGCGCGCCGAGCGCGCGCTGCGCTCGCTCGACATGTGGCTGCAGCGCGATCGCCCGGCCTCGGCGCTCACTTTGCCCGACCGCAAGCGCCTCGAAGTCGCGCGCGCGCTCGCCACCGAGCCGACGCTGTTGCTGCTCGACGAGGTGATGGCGGGCCTGCGCCCGACCGAGACCGACCAGATGGTCGCGGCGTTCCGGCGGCTGAACGCCGAGCAGGGCGTGACCATCCTGCTGATCGAGCACGTGATGCGTGCGGTGATGGCGCTCGCGCAGCGCGTCTACGTGCTGCACCACGGCGAGATCATCGCCTCGGGCACGCCGCAGCAGGTCACTGCCGATCCGCGCGTGCTCGAAAGCTACCTCGGCGCCGGCACGACGCATTGACATGCTCGAAGTGCGCGACCTGTCGGTGTTCTACGGCGACGCGCAGGCGCTCGACGGCGTGAGCCTCGAGGTCGGCGACGGGCAGGTGGTGGCGCTGGTCGGCGCCAACGGCGCCGGCAAGACGTCGCTGATTCGCACCATCGCCGGCATCCTGAAACCGCGCGCCGGGTCGATCCGTTTCGACGGGCACGAGATCGGCGGTCTGGACAGCCATCGGGTGTGCAACCTCGGCGTGGGGCAGGTGGCCGAGGCGCGCCAGGTGTTCCCGTCATTGAGCGTGCTCGAGAACCTGCAGGTGGGTGCGATGCTGCCACGCGCGCGTGCGCAGGCGTCGGTGACGCTGGAGCGCGTATTCGCGATGTTTCCGCGGCTGAAGGAACGCTCCACGCAACTGGCCGGCACGTTGTCGGGGGGCGAGCAGCAGATGCTCGCGATCGGCCGCTGCCTGATGGGCGCGCCGCGGTTGATCATGTTCGACGAGCCGTCGCTGGGCCTGTCGCCGGCGCTGGTGGCCGAAGTCTTCCGTACGATCCGCGAACTGCACGCGCAGGGCCTGACGATCCTGCTGGTCGAGCAGAACGTCGCGGCGTCGCTGCAACTGGCCGATCGCGCCTGCGTGCTGGAGAACGGCAGCATCGTGCTCGAGGGCAGCGGTGCGGCGCTGCTCGACGACCCGCGGGTCAGGGAAGCGTATCTCGGGCTGTGAGCATGCCGCGCGGTTGCCTGCTCATGCACCGCGGCGTGCGCGCGGCGGTCGGCTGCACGCTCGCGATGCTGCTGGCCACGACGTCGGCTGCCCGGGCATCGGTGCATCCCGATCCGGTCGTCGATCGCTCGACCGGGCACGTCGTCGTGCGCGGCGACAGTCTGGCATCGATCGGCGCGCGCTACGGGGTGTCGGTGCGACTGATCACGCAGGAAAACGCGCTCGATCCACGCACGCCGTTGCGACCCGGCCAAGTCGTGCAGGTGAGCGCGCGCCACGTGGTGCCGCCGCCGCGCGACGAGGGGATCCTGATCAACGTGCCGCAGCGGATGTTGTTCCTGTTTCGCGGCGGAAGGCTCGCGAGCGCCTTTCCGGTGGCGGTGGGCCGTGCGAGCTGGCAGACGCCGAGCGGCGACTTCACGGTAGTCACGCGCGAGACCGACAAGACCTGGATCGTTCCGGTTTCGATCCAGGAAGAGATGCGGCGCGAAGGCAAGCCGGTGCTCTCCCGGGTGCCGCCGGGCCCGGACAATCCGCTCGGGCGCCACTGGATCGGACTGAGCCTGCCGGCCATCGGCATCCACGGGACGATCGCGCCGGCCAGCGTGTACGGTTTTCGTTCGCACGGTTGCGTGCGCGTGCACCCGGACGACATCGCCCGACTGTTCGACCGGGTGGCCGTCGGCGAGACCGGCAGCATCGTCTATCAGCCGGTGCTGATCGCTCTGGGCGGTGACGGCCGGATCTGGTTCGAGGCGAATCCGGACGCCTACCGCAAGGGAGCGGGTACGCTCGGCGAGGTGCGCGCGATGGCGCTCGAACGAGGTATCGCGCACGAGTCGATAGACTGGCGACTGGTCGAAACCATGCTGCGCGCCCGCGACGGGCTGGCCCGCGAGGTCGGCGTCGCTCGCGACGGCGGCGCAGCACGAGCCACAGGGGGTGGATGATGGTCCGGATGCCGTTTCGCCGACAGTTGTTTCGCCTGGGGGTCGGCGCCGTGTTCGGCGGTGCCGCGGCACGCGGCGCGCTGGCGACGCCGCGCCGCACGGATGCCGATGTCGACGAGGCTGCGCGGCTGGCGTTCGTGAACACCCACACCGGAGAATCGCTCGACGTCGTCTATCGCGAGCATGGCCGCTATCTGACCGACGCGATCGCCGAGATCGACCGGGTGCTGCGCGACCATCGCAGCGGTGAAGTGTTCCCGATCGACCGCGCGCTGCTCGACCAGCTCGAGCGGCTCGGCGCGCTGCTGGGCACCGGCACGCGGGCGTTCCACGTGATCTCGGGCTACCGGTCGCCGGCGACCAACGCGCGTCTGGCAGCGCGCAGCGGCGGGGTGGCCAGGCACAGCCTGCACATGTCGGGTCGCGCGATCGACATCCGGGTGCCCGGTGTGCCGCTCGCCCTGATGCATCGCGCCGCGCTGTCGATGCAGGCGGGCGGTGTCGGCTACTACCCGCGCACCGATTTCGTCCACCTCGACACCGGCCGGGTGCGCCACTGGGGCGCGTGATCAGTCCGGGGGCAGCACCTTCCCCGGATTCATGATTCCGAGCGGATCGAGCGCCTGCCTGATCCGCCGCATCAACGTCATTTCCACCGCCGACTTGTAGCGCGCCGACTCGTCGCGGCGCAGCTGGCCCAGGCCGTGTTCGGCCGAGATCGATCCGCCGAACGCGTGCACCGCGTCGTGCGTCACCAGGTTGATCGCCGGCTGCTGCGCGAGAAACTCCGCCTCGTGCTCCGGGCCGCAGCGCCCGGCCGGCGGCGAGACGTTGTAGTGCAGGTTGCCGTCGCCGAGGTGCCCGAAGACCACCATGCGGATGCCGGGAAAGCGCCGCTGCAGTTCGGTGTTGGTGCGCTCGACGAAGTCGCCGATCGCGGAGATCGGCACGGACACGTCGTGCTTGATGTTCTTGCCGGTGAGCGCCTGCGCTTCCGAGATCAGTTCGCGCAGCGCCCACAGCGCGCGGCTTTGCGCGCCCGAAGTGGCGACTACCGCGTCGCTGGCGATGCCGGCTTCGATGACGCGCTCCATCAGCGCCTCGAACATCGCGCTCGCGTGGGCCTCGCTCTCGCTGTCGGAGGTCTCGAGCAGCACGTAGTAAGGGCTCGGCTGCGCGAACGGCCGGCGATGCTCGGGATAGTGTTGCGCGACCAGCTCGAGGCAGAGGTCGGAGATCAGCTCGAAAGCGGTGAGCGACGCGCCGAGCGCGGCCTGCGCCTGCCCGAGCAGTTGCAGCGCGACATGCGGGCTGTCGACCGCAGCCATGGCAGTGATCTGCGCCGCCGGCGGCGGATAGAGTTTCAGCGTCGCGGCAGTGATCACCCCCAGCGTGCCCTCTGCGCCGATGAAGAGGTCGCGCAGGTCGTAGCCGGTGTTGTCCTTGCGCAGCCCGCGCAACCCGTGCCAGACGTCGCCGTCGGCCGTGACCACTTCCAGCCCCAGGCACAACTCGCGCGCATTGCCGTAGCGCAGCACCGCGACGCCCCCCGCGTTGGTCGACAGATTGCCGCCGATGGTGCACGAACCCTCGGAGGGCAGGCTGAGCGGAAACAGACGCCCTGCGGCCTCGGCTGCACTGCGCACCTCGCCCAGCGTGCAGCCCGCCTCGACGGTGATCGAGTTGTTGACCGTGTCGAGCGCGCGCACGCGCTTCAGGCGCGCCAGCGACAGCACGATCGAGCGGCCGTGGTCGTCGGGCGTGGCGGCGCCCGACAGGCCGGTGTTGCCGCCTTGCGGCACGATCGCCACGCGATGCTGCGCGCACCAGCGCACGACCGCGGCGACGTCGTCGACCGAATCGGGCATCGCAACCGCGAGCGCACGACCGAAGTAGCGACGGCGCCAGTCGACGAGGAACGGCTCGAGGCCGGCCGGGTCGGTGATCAGGCGACCGCTGAACCGCTGCCTGAGCGATTCGGGGTCGGCCGGGGTGCAGGCCGGCGTGTCGGGGTCGCTGGTGTTCATCGCCGTCGTATCCCTAGCGGATTCCGGGCAGCATGCCCTTCATGCCGCGCATCATTTTCGCGAGCCCGCCTTTCTGCATCTTCTTCATCATCGACTGCATCTGGTCGAACTGCCCGAGCAGTCGGTTGACTTCCTGCACCGACACCCCGGCGCCGGCGGCGATGCGCCGCTTGCGGCTGGCCTTGACCAGCTCGGGCCTGGATCGCTCGGTCCTGGTCATCGACTGGATGATCGCGTGCATGCGACGCATCTGCCGTTCGGCCTGCGACATGTCGGCGCCGGCGGCGGCCTGCTGCAATTGCGACGGCAACTTGTCGAGCAGCGAGGCCAGCCCGCCCATCCGGTTCATCTGGCCGAGTTGCGCGGCGAAGTCGTTCAGGTCGAAGCGGTTGCCGGCCTTCAGCTTGTCGGCCAGCGCCTTCGCGGTCTTCTCGTCGACCGCCTTGTGCGCCTCCTCGACCAGCGACACGATGTCGCCCATGCCGAGGATGCGGTTGGCCATCCGCTCGGGGTGAAAGCCCTCGAGACCAGACAGCTTCTCGCCGACGCCGACGAACTTGATGGGCGCGCCGGTGACCGCCTTCACCGACAGCGCGGCGCCGCCGCGGGCATCGCCGTCGAGCTTGGTGAGCACCACGCCGGTGAGCGGCAGCGCCTCGCGAAAGGCCTTCGCCGTGTTGACCGCATCCTGCCCCTGCATCGCGTCGACGACGAACAGGGTTTCGATCGGCCGCAGCTGCGCGTGCAGCGCGGCGATCTCGCGCATCATGTCCTCGTCGATCGCCAGCCGGCCGGCGGTGTCGACCAGCAGCACGTCGTGGTAATGGGTACGCGCCCACTGCAACGCGGCTGCGGCGATGTCGGCCGGTTCCTGATCGGGCGTGGAGGCGAAGAAATCGGCTCCGGCCTGGGCGGCGACGGTGCGCAGCTGCTCGATCGCCGCCGGGCGGTAGACGTCGCACGAGACGGTGAGCACCTTCTTCTTCTTCGTCTCGCGCAGCCACTTCGCGAGCTTGCCGACCGTGGTGGTCTTGCCGGCTCCCTGCAGGCCGGCCATCAGCACGACTGCCGGTGGCTGGCTGGCGAGATCGAGTTCGGCGGTCCTGCCGCCCATCAGCTCGGCGAGCGCGCGATGCACCACCCCCACCAGTGCCTGGCCCGGCGTCAGGCTGCCGAGAACCTCCTGGCCCAGGGCCTTCTCGCGGATCCCGGCGATGAGCTCGCGCACCACGGGCAGCGCGACGTCGGCCTCGAGCAGGGCGACGCGGATTTCGCGCAGCATCTCCTGCGTGTTGGCCTCGGTGAGCCGGGCTTCGCCGCGCATCGTCTTGACGATGCGCCCGAGGCGTTGCGACAGGTTTTCGAGCATGGCCTTGGAGTAAACTGGGTCGGTGCAGATTCTACTGGTTATCGTTCACCTGCTCGCCGCGCTCGCCTACCTCGTCGCCTGGCGGATGCCGGCCCGGTTTGCGGGCGCATCGATGCTGATCGGACTCGTGCTGCACGCCGGTGCGTTGTACGCGGCCGTCTACGGCGAAGGTGGCTGGCACTTCGGCTTCGCGCCGATCCTGTCGGCCACGTTGTGGATCGGCGTCGCGGTCATGTGGGTCGAAGGGCTCTCGGTGCGCGTCGAGGCGCTGCGCAGTGTCGTCCTGCCGGCGGCGGCGTTGTCGGTACCGCTGCCGCTGCTGTTCCCGGGCCTCGATCTGAGCGCGCAGGCGACGCGCCCGCTGTTCCTGCCGCACCTGCTGATCGGAACGCTCGCCTACGGGGTGCTGGCGATGGCCGCGCTGCACGCGCTGCTGATGACCGCGGCCGAGCGCGCGCTGCACGGCGGGGCCCGGGGAGGCGCCAGCGAAGGTTCGCCGTTCGCGCGCTTCCTCGAAGACCTGCCGCCGCTGCTGGTGCTCGAGCGCATCCTGTTCCGGTTCATCGGCCTGGGATTCGCGCTGCTCACGCTGACCGCGTTCAGCGGCGTGCTGTTTTCCGAGGAGATCTTCGGCCAGCCGCTGCGCTTCGATCACAAGACGGTGTTCTCGCTCGTGGCGTGGGCGGTCTTCGCGGTGCTGCTCGCCGGCCGGTGGCTGCATGGCTGGCGCGGACGCACTGCGCTGCGGCTCACCTTCGGCGGCTTCGCGCTGCTGCTGCTCGCTTACGTCGGCAGCCGCCTGGTGCTCGAAGTGATCCTGCAGCGCCACTGATGGGCAAGCTGCTCTTCTGGCTGGCGCTGGTCGTGCTCGCCATGCTGGCGATGAAGCTGGTTGCGATCAGCCAGCGCAAGAGCGCGGCGGGGCGACGAGCCGCCAGTGACTCGGGCGCACGCGCCGCGGGTGCGTCGCCCGCGAGCGGTGACGCGCGGCGCGCCGAAGAACTCCCCGGCGAGATGATGGTGCAGTGCGCGCACTGTGGCGTGTTCCTGCCGGCGCCGGAGGCATTCGTCGACGGCGCCCACAGCTACTGCGATCGGGCACATCGCGACGCCCACCGGGCGCGGCAGCCCCGGCGATGAACGACGGCCGCGCTCCGGCTGCGACTCCGGATCCCGCGGCCGCGCCCGCCGACTCGTACCGCGCGGCGTTGCGCTGGCTGGCGGCGAGCCGGGTCGCGGTGGCGCTCACGTTGCTGGCGTTCGTGCCGCTGCAGGATGCCGGTCGCTTTGCCGCCGAGCTCGGCGACCCGGTCTGGTTCGAACGGGTGGCCGTCGTCTATCTGCTGGCGGCGATCCTCTACCTGTCGACGTTGCACCGCCTCGACCGCCACTTCGACGCGATGCGGGTGGTGCACGCGCTGACCGACCTGGTGGCACTGACCGCGCTGATGCACGCTGCCGGCGGTCTGCGCAGCGGCGTGGTCGTGCTGCTGATCGCGGCTCTGGCGGGCGCGGCGGTTGTCTCGACACGGCGCATGGCGGCATCGTTCGCGGCGGCGGCCACGCTGCTGGTGCTCGCCGAGGCGAGCTGGCCGCTGTTGCACGGCGGTGGCGACGCCGCGATGACGATGACTGCGGGGCTGGTCGGCGTCGCCTGTTTCGCGACCGCGATGACGGTGAACTGGCTCGCGATCCGGCTGCATGCGCAGGAAGAGATCGCGCGCCGTCGCGGCGAGGATCTGCGCCGCCAGCATGCAGTCACGTCGCAGGTCGTCGCCGAACTGCAGCAGGGCGTGCTGGTCGTCGGCCCGCGCGGTGCGGTTACGACGATGAACCCCGCCGCGCGCACGCTGCTGGGCGTCGAGGCCGAGGCGCCCACGCTGGCGGCGGATTCCTCGCCGGCCGGCGGTCCGGCCTGGGCGGCGTTGCGACGCGCCTACGCGCGCTGGCGCGAGGGCGGCAGCCCGACGCACGCCGAAGTCGAACTGAGCCTGCCTGCGCCCGGTGGCGCAGCGGTGCGCGTGAGCCTGCGCTTCATGGGTGGCGACGGCGGCGACGACGTGGTCGTGATCCTCGAAGACCAGCGCCTGGTCGAAGTGCGCGCGCAGCAGCTCAAGCTCGCTTCGATGGGCAGGCTGTCCGCATCGATCGCGCACGAGGTGCGCAACCCGCTGGCGGCCATCCGCCACGCCAACAGCCTGCTGGCCGAGCGCATCGACGATCCGGCGTTGGCACGGCTGGCCCGCATCGTCGAGGACAACACGGTCCGCATCGATCGCATCGTCGAGGACGTGTTGTCGATCGCGCGGCGCGAGCGTGCGGGCGACGAATCGATCGACCTGCGGGTCTTCCTGACGGGCTTCGTCACGGAGTTCGCCGCCGCGTCGGGTGCCGATCCGCGGCGCATCGCGGTGCGTCTCGAGACGGATCGCCCGATCCGCTTCGATCCGAACCACCTGAGGCAGGTGCTGCTGAACCTGCTGGGCAACGCGTTGCGCCACGCCTCGGGAGCCGAAGGCGCGGTGCTGATCGGCTGGCGCGAGCGCGACGCCCATCGATTAGAATTGACCGTCGCCGATGACGGGTCCGGCTTGCCTCCCGAAATGCTGGAACACGCTTTCGAACCCTTCTCCACGACCGATAGCCGCGGCACCGGGCTCGGCCTGTATCTGGCGCGCGAGTTGTGCAACGCCAACGATGCGACGATCCGCTACGAAGCGGCCACGGCATCCGGCCGCTATCGCAGCGTGTTCGTCATCGAGCCGAAGCGGGACTCACCACGATGACCGATCCTGCCGCTCCAGCGCACGGCGCCGATGGCCGGGCGACGCGACGCCACATGCGCGTGCTGGTGGTCGACGACGAGGCCGACCTGCGCGAGCTGCTCGAACTCACCCTGGTCGGCATGGGGCTCGACGTCGATTGCGTGGACAGCCTGGCCGAGGCCGGCAGTCTGCTCGAGCGCCACGCCTACGCGTTGTGCCTCACCGACATGCGCCTGCCCGATGGCGACGGTCTCGGGCTGGTGGCGACGATCAATCGGCGCTTTCCGCAGACCCCGGTGGCGGTGATCACCGCCTACGGCAGCGCGGAAAATGCCGTCGCTGCGCTCAAGGCGGGTGCCTTCGACTACCTCGCCAAGCCGGTGGCGCTCGATGCGCTGCGCAGCCTGGTGCGCTCTGCGATCCACCTTCCGGCGCAGCAACCGGCCACGCCTGCCGCTGCTGCGCCCGGCGCCCCGGCCTGGCAACTGCTGGGCGAGTCCGCGGCGATGCAGGAGGTGCGAGCGCAGATCCGGCGACTGGCCCGCAGCATGGCGCCGGTGTCGATTTCCGGCGAATCCGGCTCCGGCAAGGAGCTCGCGGCGCGCCTCATCCATCTGTCGGGGCCACGCGCTGCGCAGCCGTTCGTCGCGGTCAACTGCGGGGCGATTCCCGAGGCGCTGATGGAGGCCGAGTTCTTCGGCCACCGCAAGGGCGCGTTCACCGGCGCCGATCACGACCGCGACGGCTTCTTCCAGGCGGCCAGCGGCGGCACGCTGTTCCTCGACGAGGTCGCCGACCTGCCGCTGGCGATGCAGGTGAAGCTGCTGCGCGCAATCCAGGAAAAGCGCGTGCGCAAGGTGGGCGCCACGGTCGAGGAAGCGGCCGACGTGCGCATCATCAGCGCGACCCACCAGAACCTCGCGCAATGCGTCGCGGCCGGCCGCTTCCGCCAGGACCTCTACTATCGACTCAACGTGATCGAACTGAAGCTGCCCGCGTTGCGTGATCGCCTCGAGGACATCCCGCTGCTCGCCGAGGCGATCGTCGCACGACTCGCGCAGCGCGCCGGCATGGCGCAGGCGCCGCGGCTCGCGTCGATCACGCTGCGCTATCTGCAGAGCTATCGCTTTCCCGGCAACGTGCGCGAGCTCGAGAACATCCTCGAGCGTGCGCTGGCGTTCTCCAGCGGCGAGGTCGTCAACGTCGAAGACCTCGGCCTGAAGCCCGCGGTCTCCGATGTCGACGAGAACGAGCGCGCCGAGCCGGCGCCCGAGGCCGATCCGCACCTGGCGGGGGCGCCGGCGAACGAGCGCCGGGTGGTGCGGATCTCCGAAGACGGCATCCCCGAATCGTTGCCCGACTACCTCGACCAGATCGAGCGCGACACGATCCAGCGCGCGCTCGACAAGACACGGTACAACCGCACCGCGGCAGCGCGGCTGCTCGGCATCACGTTTCGTGCGCTGCGCTACCGGATGCAGCGCCTCGGCCTGAACGAGTGACGCCGGGGAGTCGGCCGATTTCCCGGTCTCACTGGACCAGGATGTCCGGGGCCCCGGGCTGGATCGCCGGCGCGCGGCGCGTGCCTTCGCCGAACTTCGACGCACGCCCGGGCGGCGTGGCCATCGACCTCCTCGTGCTCCACTACATCAGCCTGCCGCCGGGGCGCTTCAGTGGCGATGCGATCGAGCGCCTGTTCACCAACCGGCTCGACGCGGACGCCGACCCGTCGCTCGGGCCGCTGCGCGGACTGCGCGTGTCGGCGCACCTGCTGATCAGGCGCCGTGGCGAACTGATCCAGTTCGTCGACACCGACGAACGCGCGTGGCACGCGGGGGCGTCGCGCTTCCTGGGCCGCGAGCGCTGCAATGACTTCTCGATCGGCGTCGAGCTGGAGGGTGACGGCGGGCACCGTTTCACCGAGCCGCAATACCGCCGGCTGGCCACGCTGCTTGCGCTGCTGCGTGCGCGTCATCCGTTGCGCTGGATCGCGGGCCACAGCGACATCGCGCCGGGGCGCAAGCACGATCCCGGGCCGCAGTTCGACTGGGAACGCGTGCTGGCGTGGCCCGAGGCGAGCGGGCTCGTACGACCGCACCGATTACGCACGCAAGTCGTCGGGCCGCCAGGCGGGAGGTGATGCCGGCTACGGCGGCGCGACGAGCGCCTGCTTCGCTGGTGCAGCGGCCGAGACCGCGTCGAGCGCCCGCGCGATCGGTGATCCGGGCTGTCGAGCATGCCGGTGAACGCATTCGGCAATGCAGCTTGACAACACACCGCGAAAGTGCTCATCGAAGCAATGTGTTGCGTCGACGCCGACAAAATATCGTCCGAGTCAAGCCGAATGTCGCCGAATCGTTGCAAGCAATCAACATGGGCCGTAAGATCCGGGTTGTGAATAACAGCGGGATCTCGCGGCAATACAGGTAGTTACCTGAAAATATTGAAGCGAGACATCAGATGCTGTCCTGGGACGAATCCCTTTCCGAAGCGCCGGTTCAGCCGGCGCCGATCAGAACTCCGGGCCTTCCGGCCGATGCTGCATCTGCACCGGTTACTGCGGAAATCGCCCCTGCCCGTGGACGAGCGAAATGATCGACGCGGAGAAAGAACACGATCCGAACGCAGTGACGCCGAGCCTTCGGGAGCGGCGTCTTTCTTGCCCCGAATTCATTAGCGCAGGAACGGCAACACGCTTGCACCCGGTTCTTGCGCCGATGAATAGCTCGTACCGCACCTGCCCTCGGGCAGACGGGCACGGGTTTCCATCATCGCAACATCCCTGAGCAAAGGAGATCTCTCATGGCAACTGCCAGGAAAGCCGCGAAGAAGCCGGCTGCGAAGAAAGCCGCGAAGAAGCCTGCCGCGAAGAAGGCGGTGAAGAAGGCCGCCGCGAAGAAGCCTGCTGCGAAGAAGGCGGTGAAGAAGGCCGCCGCGAAGCGGCCTGCCGCGAAGAAGGCGGTGAAGAAGGCCGCCGCGAAGAAGCCTGCCGCGAAGAAGGCGGTGAAGAAAGCCGCGAAGAAAGCCGTCAAGAAGGCGGTGAAGAAGGGCGCGAAGAAAGCCGTCAGGAAGGCCGCGAAGAAGCCGGCCGCCAGGAAAGCGGCGAAGAAGAAGGCTGCGAAGAAACCGGCTGCTGCCAAGCCTGCGGCCGCGCCCGCCGCCAAGCCGCTGAATCCGGCCGCTGCGTGGCCGTTCCCGACCGGCAATCGCCCGTAAGCGTTCGCGCCTGCGTCGCGCGCGGCGCTGCCCCCGCGGGGCGGCGCCGCGGCCGACCCGGAATCCCGCGCGCGTCGAAGAGCGCCGCGGGATTCTTTTTCCTGTGCGAGAATCGTCCGCGATCTCCCATCGGACCCCATGCACCAGGCTCTGTGGCTCCTGCTCGAAACGCTTGGCAGCTTGCTCGCGACCGCGTGCGTGCTGCGCGCGTACCTGAACTGGCTCGGGCTCGGCCCGCGAAACCAGATCGGGCAGTTCGTCATCGCGATTACCGACTGGATCGTCCGCCCGCTGCGTGGCGTGCTGCCGGCCGCGCGCAAGGCGCCGCGCAGCCTCGACTGGGCAAGCCTGGCTGCGGCACTGCTGCTGGCTGTCGTGCTCGCGGCCGCCTACATCATGATTTTCGGGCGCGGGCGCGCGCCGGCCTTCGGGGCCGTCGTGTTGCTCGCGCTGGTGTGGCTGGTCGAGTGGTCGCTGTGGCTGCTCACCGCGCTGGTCGTGCTGCTGGCGGTGCTCTCCTGGGTCAATCCTCATGCGCCGATCGCGCCGACGGTCGACGCGCTGACGCAACCGTTCCTGTCGCCGATCCGCCGCGTGGTGCCGCTGATTGGCGGCGTCGATCTGTCACCACTGGTGCTGATCCTGCTGTTGCAGGTGCTGCTCACCATGCTGAAGTCGGTGACGCCGTCGTTCATCGCGATTGCCGCCTGAACGGCGCGACCGCGTTCCGCAGTTCGACCGCTTTCCGGCAAACGGGGCGCCACGTGCAGCCATCCTTGCCGCGCTGGCTCAGTGGCGCGCCGGGCGCCTGGCGGATCCGGGTCGTCGCGCAGCCGGGCGCGGCACGCTCGGAGGTGGCCGGCGAGCACGACGGATGCCTGAAACTGCGCGTGGCCGCGGCGCCGACGGACGGCCGTGCCAACGCGGCGATCATCCGGCTCCTGGCCGAGCGGCTCGCCGTGCCGCTACGCTCGGTGCGGCTGCTCGCGGGGCACGCCACGCGTCGCAAGCTGGTCGAGGTGGCCGCACCGCTCGAGGCCGAAGCACTTGCCGCGCTGGCCTACCAGGGAGCGCGGCCGTAGGCCTGCGTGTACCGGAGCGCGACGTCGTCGCGATCGACGCGGTGCTTCTGCGCGCCCTGATGCTCGATCTTGATCGCGCCCATCACGCTTCCCAGGCGTGCCGCGTCGATCCAGTTCGCGCCGTTGGCGAGCGCGTAGAGCAGGCCGCCGCGGTAGGCGTCGCCGCAGCCGGTCGGATCGACGGCGCCCGAGATCGCCGCCGGCGCGACTTCGGTCATGCGCCCCGATTCGTAGACGCGCGAGCCGTGTGCCCCGCGCGTGACGATCAGCGCGTGCACGCGCTCGGCAATCTGCGGCTCGGTCCAGCCGGTGCGCTCCACCAGCAGTGACGCCTCGTAGTCGTTGACCGCGACCGCGGCGGCGGTCGAGACGAACGCGCGCAGGGTCTCGCCGTCGAACATCGGCAGCCCCTGGCCGGGATCGAAGATCCATGGCACGCCGCATTCGGTGAATTCACGCGCGTGCTGCAGCATCGCGTCGCGGCCGTTCGGCGCCACGATGCCGAATGCGGCCGGCTCTCCGGCGTGTTGCGCGCTCGCCGCCGACACCGCGTGCCCTTCGTTCATCGCTCCCGGATGGAAAGCGGTGATCTGGTTGTCCGAGAGGTCGGTGGTGATGAACGCCTGCGCGGTGTAGTGACCGTCGAGCCGACGCATCTGCGAGACGTCGATGCCCAGCGTGCCCAGCCGCGCCAGGTAGTCGTCGCCGTCGCGTCCGATCGTGGCGAGCACCACCGCGTTGCCGCCCAGCCCGTTCAGGTTGTAGGCGATGTTGGCGGCACATCCGCCGTACTCGCGTTCGAGCTTCGGCGCCAGGAAGGAGACGTTGAGCATGTGCACCCGGTCGGGCAGGATGTGATCCTTGAAGTGGCCCTCGAAGACCATGATCGTGTCGTAGGCGACCGAACCGCTGATCAGCACGCGTCGTGACATCGTGATTCCCCGGATCAAGGATAGAAGAGGACGACCGAGTAGCCGGCCGGTTGCAGGTCGTGGGCCTCGAGCGCAAGTCGCAGCGGCCATTCGGCGCGCGGCGGCAGACCTTCGCCACCGTGCGACTCGCGCAGGTAATCTTCGGGGCCGAGTACCTTGCGCACCAGCACGCGGTTGGTCGCGTCGGTCAGGGTGAGCTGCATCGACGGCCACTGTACCCCGTAGGCGGCGCGGTTGCGCAGCAGCGCCGACATCGCGAGTACGCCGGGCGCGGCCGACGCCTGCAGCTCGAACGACTCGATCGTGAGCGATCCGAGATCGCGCGGCAGGCCGACGCGCAGCCCGAACGGAGCCAGCACGGCCGACAGCGTCGGCGCGAGCGACGGCAGCCGCGCGGCGATCATCGAGCGTTCCGCGATCACCCACTGGGCGCCCAGCAACAGCACCAGCAGCAGCGCGGCGACCAGCGCAAATGGCCCGTGACGATCGACGAAGCCGATGCCGCGCCGGCCCGAAGCGAAGTAGTCGATCGCCGATTCGCTCTCGTCGTCGCCCGGCGCGCTGTCGGGTACGAGAGTCGTTCGCGTCCCGGCGTCCGAGCGGACCTGGCGGATCCGGTAGCGGTCGGTACCGGCGAGCGCGACGTCGACGCCTGCCGGAAGCTCTCCGGTGCCGAACGCATCGCTGTCCACGAAGTCGGTCGGCGTCGTTGCGGTCAGCGATTCGATCGGCTCATGCTCGCCATCCAGCGACTCGGCGGTTTCCGATCCCCAGGCGACGATCGACTCGGCGGCGGCCACGTCTTCGTCATCGGCGTCATCGGCGCCCTCATCCGTGTCCCGGTGGTCGCTTTCGGGGATTCCGGGCGCCGTGCCCCGGGTGTCGTCCACCACCCGGTCAGCGAATACCGGCCCGTCGCCGTGCACGTCGGCCGGTCCGAGCGCATCCGCGATCGCGTCCGTCGCCCCTGGTTCGTCCGCCGCGGCTTCGTCCGCCGCGGCTTCGTCGACCGTGGCTTCGTCGACCGTGGCTTCGTCGACCGCGGCTTCGTCGACCGCGGCTTCGTCGACCGTGGATTCGTCGACCGTGGATTCGTCGACCGTGGATTCGTCCGCCGTGGATGCCTCGGTGTTGACGTCCTCGCCCGCATCGAGATCTTCGGCAGTCAACGCGTGGACGGCGAAATCGTCGGCCATGAAATCGTCGGCCATGAACTCGTTCGCAGTGAACGCATCGCCGGTGAACGCGTCGCTGGTGAGCGCGCTCGCGGCGGCGTCCGGCGACTGCTCGTCGTCGGTTTGCACCGGCGCTTGCGTTGCGGGCATGGGCGCGGCCGGCGCAATGGCGAGAATCGTCTCGGGCAGGAAGAACGCGGTCTGCAGGCTCTCGTCTGGCGGTTGCGCGGTCACGGCGGCGTGCGCCGATCGGCCCGGTTTCGATTCGTCGACGTAGCGCAGGAAGTCGATTCCCGAGAACACGTGTGCGCAGGCGCCACAGCGCACCAGGCCGCGACGCAGCTTCAGCTGGTCGGGGACCACCTTGAAGCTGGTCTTGCACTGGGGGCAGGTGGTTGCGAGTGCCATCGATTCCGGTGAGTCAGCTTGCCGTTCGACCGATGCGCGCGTGGCCGTTTCCGATCATGACCGGTGCACTCCAGCCAGACAAGTCCAGCCGTCGAGCGAGCGCCAGGCCTGCAGCGCGACGGTCGGATAGCAGGCGGCGATTTCCGCAGCCTGCCGATCGAGCAGCCCGGCGAGCACCAGTCGCCCGCCCGGCGCGACCAGCCCGCAGAGCAGCGGGGCGAGGAGACGCAGCGGATTGGCGAGGATGTTGGCGACCACGAGGTCGGCGGGCTCCGGTGGCGGGCTGCCGGTTGCGCGGATGTCCAGCGTCACCGCATTGACCGCGGCGTTGCGGCGCGCGCTGGCGAGCGCTTGCGCATCGATGTCGATGGCGCAGACGCGCGCTGCACCGAGCCGCGCGGCGGCGATCGCCAGGATGCCCGAGCCGCAGCCATAGTCGATCACGCGCTCGCCGCCGCGCAGATGCCCGTCGAGCCACTCGAGGCACAGTCGTGTCGTCGGATGGCTGCCGGTGCCGAAGGCGAGGCCCGGATCGAGCACGATCGCGTGCCGGCCGTCGACGCGGGGTGGCGCGCGGACACCGGCGTGCGCGGGCAAGTGCCAGGATGGCGTGATCCAGAGCCTGCGGCCCACCGGAATCGGCGCGAACTGCGACTGCGTGACCCGCACCCAGTCCTGGTCGGGCACCTCGCGCAGTTCGAAGCCGGCAGGCGCCGGGCGCGCGCAGAGCGCAGCAGCGCGCGCGAGCAGTGCCGCTGCGTCGGTGCCTGCAGCCGTCAGCGCGGCCAGCCGCGTGCGCGACCAGCCGCTGGCCGGTGTCGGCTCGCCAGGCTCGCCGAAGAGCGCCGCCTCGGCGGGCGCATCGGCGTCGGCGTCCTCGGCCTGCACCGATGCGGCACCGGCCCCGAGCAGCGCGTCGGACCAGGCGTCCACCGCGTCACGCCCGACGACGAAGATGATCTCCGACCACATGAGGGCTTCGCGTCGCGCCGCCGCAGCTCAGGCGCCGCGCAGCGTGAGTTTCTGTTCGAGGTAGTGAATCGAGGTGCCGCCGGTCACGAAGCGGGCATCGGCCAGAAGTTCTCGATGCAGCGCGAGGTTCGTCTGGATGCCCTCGACCGCCATTTCGGAGAGGGCGATCCGCATGCGCCGGATCGCCTGCTCGCGGGTGTCACCGTAGGCGAGTACCTTGGCGATCATCGAATCGTAGTTCGGCGGCACGAAGTAGTTCGTGTAGGCGTGCGAATCGACACGGATGCCCGGGCCGCCGGGGGGGTGCCAGTGGGTGATCCGCCCCGGCGAAGGCGTGAAGCGGTACGGATCCTCCGCGTTGATGCGGCACTCGATCGCGTGACCCTTGATCACGATGTCGCGCTGCCGGAAGCGCAGCTTCTCGCCGGCGGCGATGCGGATCTGCTCCTGGACGATGTCGATGCCGGTGATCAGTTCGGTGACGGGGTGCTCGACCTGCACGCGCGTGTTCATCTCGATGAAGTAGAACTCGCCGTTCTCGAACAGGAACTCGAAGGTGCCCGCGCCGCGATAGCCGATCTTGCGGCAGGCCTCGGCGCAGCGCGCGCCGATGCGCTCGAGCAGGCGTCGCGCGATGCCCGGGGCCGGGCCCTCCTCGATGATCTTCTGGTGGCGGCGCTGCATCGAGCAGTCGCGCTCGCCCAGGTAGACCACGTTGCGGTACTCGTCGGCGAGCACCTGGATCTCGACGTGTCGCGGGTTCTCGAGAAACTTCTCGAGGTAGACCGACGGGTTGTTGAACGCCGCTTGCGCCTCGGCGCGCGTCATCGTCACGGCGTTGAGCAGCGCCGCCTCGGTGTGCACCACGCGCATGCCGCGCCCGCCGCCGCCGCCGGCCGCCTTGACGATGACCGGATAGCCGACGGCGCGCGCGATGCGCAGCACCTCCTTCGGGTCGTCCGGCAGCGCGCCCTCCGAGCCCGGCACCACCGGCACGCCGGCCTTGGTCATCGCCTCCTTGGCCGAGACCTTGTCGCCCATCAGGCGGATCGATTCGGGGCGCGGGCCGATGAAGACGAAGCCGCTCTTCTCGACGCGTTCGGCGAAATCGGCGTTCTCGGACAGAAAGCCGTAGCCGGGGTGGATCGCCTCGGCGTCGCTGACCTCGGCGGCACTGATGATCGCCGGCACGTTCAGGTAGCTGTCACGCGAGGGGGGCGGGCCGATGCACACCGATTCGTCGGCCAGTTTCACGTACTTGGCCTCGGTGTCGGCCTGGGAATGCACGACCACGGTCTTGATGCCGAGTTCGCGGCAGGCCCGCTGGATGCGCAGTGCGATCTCGCCCCGGTTGGCGATCAGCAGCTTCTCGAACATGTCACTCGATCACGAACAGCGGTTGGCCGAACTCCACCGGCGAGCCGTTGTCGACCAGCACCGCCTTGACCGTGCCGCTCTTGTCGGCCTCGATTTCGTTCATCAGCTTCATCGCCTCGATGATGCACAGCGTGTCGCCCTCCTTGACCTCGCTGCCCACCGAAACGAAGGGCTCCGCCCCCGGCTGCGCCGACCGGTAAAAGGTGCCGACCATCGGCGACTTGACCATGTGGCCGGCCGGCGCCTCGGGCGCCGCTGCGGCCGGTGTCGGCGCTGCCGCCGCGGCGGTGGCGACGGCGGGGGGCCAGGCTGGCACGGCGTGCGGCAGCGTCGTCGGGGCAGTTGGCGCCTTGACGATGCGCACCTTGCCGTCGCCTTCGGTGATCTCGAGTTCGGCGATGCCCGATTCGGCCACCAGGTCGATCAGCGTCTTGAGTTTTCGCAGGTCCATGGCAGTCAGCCCTTTCTCGGGGGTCGTCGCCCGGCAGCCGCCGCATCGTCAGCGCGCAACGACTCGATCGCGGCCTGCACCGCGAGGCGATAGCCGGCCGCGCCCAGCCCGACGATGACGCCGGTCGCCAGGTCGGACAGGTACGAGTGCTGCCGGAACGGTTCGCGGCGATGGAGGTTCGACAGGTGCACTTCGATGAATGGAAGCCCGGACGCGGCCAGCGCGTCGCGCAACGCCACGCTGGTGTGGGTGAACGCGGCCGGGTTGATCACGATGAACTCGACACCGGCGCTGCGCGCCGACTGGATCCGGTCGATCAGCACGCCCTCGTGATTCGACTGGAAGCTCTCCAGCCTGAAGCCGTTGCCCTTTGCGATCGCGGCGAGGCTGGCATCGATGTCCTTCAGCGTGGCCGTCCCGTAGATCGCGGGTTCACGCGTGCCGAGCAGGTTCAGGTTGGGGCCGTGGACGACCCAGAGCAATCTGGTCATTTGGGAAATGTTGAATTTAGGCGGAGTTGGGCGAAATTGTGCGCCTTTATACGCCTGTTCGAAGCGGAGCGCCAGAATTTTTCGCCCCGCAAGGGCGCCGCATCAGAGCACGTGGGCGATGGCGGTGCGCAACTCGGCGCTCTTGAAGCGCCCCAGCGTTCGCCAGGCGATGCTGCCGTCGCGAGCCAGGACGACGGTGAACGGCAGGGCCCCTGCGCGGTTGCCAAGCCGGCGCACCAGTTCGAGCGCATTGTTGCCGGCCACCAGCAAAGGATACCCCATTGGCGACTTGCGTGAAAATTGCCCGATGTTGGGTGCAGAATCGATCCCGATGCCGACGATCTGCAAGCCACGGGTGCGAAACTCGTCGCCGATCCCGGACAACTCCGGCATTTCCTCGACGCACGGCGGGCACCAGGTGGCCCAGAAGTTCACGACCACGGGCTGGCGGCGCAGCGTGGCGAGTGCGACCGGACGACCCTCGGCGTCGGGCAGCGTGAGCCGGAAGAGCAGTTCGACCGCTTCGCGGTCGGCGTCGCCGATGGCGTAGCGTCGCGACGCCACCCAGGCCCCGAAGCCGCCAAAGCCGGCGGCGAGCACGCCCAGTCCGAGCCAGCGCCTGCGATTCATGCCTGCGCGATCCGTTCGAGCAGCGCCGCGCGGTCACCGCGCTCGACGCCAGCCGGCCCGCTGCGCAGCGCGCCGCGCAGGTCGTCGTGGGCGTACAGCGACAGCAACACCGGCGCGTCATCGAACCAGAATCCGATGGCCTCGATCTCGGCGCCGCTGCGAAAGTGCGGGACCGTCGACACCTCGAAGTCCACGCCCGCATTCAGCAACTGCATTGCGACGTCCTTCGGATTGTCGTGGAACAGCTGCAGGTGGATCGGTGCGTGCTCGGCGACGATCCCCTTCCAGACCGCGCCGGTGAGATACGGACGAAAGGCCTGGAGCCGTTGCATCAGCCGTGCGGCAGCCTGGCGACGGCGCACCACGCGCTGCGCGTGTCCGGGATCGAACAGGTCGAGATGCTCGCGCAGCGCGGCGTCGATCTGCTCATTGTCGGGGATCGATTTCCTCGGCGCTGCGCGGTCGCCGAGCACCTGGCGCAACGCCTTTTTTCTGGCGCCGAAGTAATCGAGCCCGGAGTCGGCGATCAGCCGGGCGGCGGTGGCGGCGAGTTCGAGTCGCAGCGGGTCGGGCGCTTCGTGCATGTCTGTAGAATCCGTGGCTCGCCATTATCGCTCCGATGCATATCCACATCCTCGGCATCTGCGGCACCTTCATGGGCGGTATCGCCGCGATTGCGACGCAGGCCGGACACCGTGTCACCGGCTGCGATGCCAACGTCTATCCGCCGATGAGCGAGCAACTGCGCGCGCTCGGGATCGAGCTGATCGAAGGTTTCGACGCATCGCAGCGCGCGATCCACCCCGATCTCTGGGTCGTGGGCAACGTCGTCGCGCGCGGCAATCCGCTGATCGAGGCCATTCTGGATGCGCGCGAGCCCTACACCTCCGGGCCGCAATGGCTGGCCGAGCAAGTCCTGCGACAAAAGTGGGTGCTCGCAATCGCAGGAACGCACGGCAAGACGACGACCGCATCGATGCTGGCGTGGATCCTCGAGGCAGCCGGACGGCAGCCGGGGTTCCTGATCGGTGGCGTACCGGCGGACTTCCCGGTTTCGGCACGGCTCGGCGCAGGCGAACTGTTCGTCATCGAGGCCGACGAGTACGACACCGCGTTCTTCGACAAGCGCTCGAAGTTCGTGCACTACCGGCCGCACACTGCGGTGCTGAACAACCTCGAGTTCGATCACGCCGACATCTTCCCGGATCTTGCAGCGATCGAGACGCAATTCCATCATCTGGTGCGTACCGTGCCGCGCAACGGCCGCATCGTGGTCAACGCGACCGAGCCGGCGCTCGCGCGCGTGCTGGCGCGTGGGCTGTGGAGCGAACGCGAGGATTTCCTGTCGCCGCAGGGATGGTCGCTCGATGCGGTCGAGGAGCGCTCGGAGACGACGACGTTCGACGTGCATTTCGGCGGGCGCTTGCTCGGCCGCTGCAGCCTCGCCTTGCCCGGCGCGCACAGTCGCGCCAACGCGCTGGCAGCGACTGCGGCGGCGCGTCACGCCGGCGTGGAACCGGCGCGTGCGATCGAGGCGCTGGGCGCGTTCGGCGGCGTGCGTCGGCGGCTCGAATGGCGGGGCCGGGCGGGCGATGTCGCCGTGATCGACGATTTCGCGCATCATCCGACGGCGATCGCCACCACGCTGGCCGGCCTGCGCGAGCGCCTGGGTGCCTCGGCACGCATTCTCGCGGTGCTCGAACCGCGCTCGAACACGATGAAGCTGGGCACGATGGCCGCGCAATTGCCTGCCAGTCTGGCCGCGGCCGAGCAGGTTTTCTGCTTCAGCGGCGGACTGGGTTGGGACGTGGGCGCAGCGCTGGCACCGCTGGGCGCACGGGCGCGGGTGGAGCCCGACTTCGAACGTCTGGTCGCAGCGGTCGTCGCGGCAGCGCGGCCGGGCGACACGATCCTGGTGATGAGCAACGGCGGCTTCGGCGGCATTCACCAGCGCCTGCTCGACGCGCTGGCGGCGCGCTGACGTGATGGCGCCCGGGTTCCCGGGCCCGGCGCGTCGCGCCGGGCAGCACGGTGGCGGCACCGCGATCGCGCCGCCCCGCCTCGTCTACCTGCACGGTTTTCGCTCGTCACCCCGGTCGTTCAAGGCGCAGTTGCTCGCGGCCCGGCTGGGCGAGCTCGGGTTCGCGGGGTGCTTCGCCTGCCCGCAACTGCCCGCCTCGCCGGCGGCGGCCGTCGATCTGGTCCTGCGTGACATCGTGCCCCGGCGTACCGACACCCTGGTGGGCAGTTCGCTGGGCGGCTATTACGCGACCTGGGTGGCCGAACGCAGCGGCTGCCGTGCGGTGCTGCTCAATCCGGCGATCTTCCCGGCGCGCGATCTGGCGTCCCACACCGGGGTCCAGCGCATGTACCACAGCGATGGCGCGTTCGTATTCGAACCGCGGTATCTCGACGAACTGGCGCAACTCGAGGTGGCGGCGCCGACCCGGTTGCAGCGCTACCTGCTGATCGCGGCCAAGGGCGACGAACTGCTCGACTGGCGCGAGATGGTCGCGAAGTACCGCGGCGCGCCGAAGATCCTGCTCGACGGCAGCGATCACGGTCTGTCGGACTTCGCCACGCTCGTCGACCGTGTGCTCGCGTTCGCCGGGCTGGGCGGCGGCGCAATCGATTCGGACCCTCCTGCGGAGCAGACATGAGACTGAAGGACAAGGTGGCGATCATCACCGGGGCGACCGGCGGGATCGGGATGGCGAGCGCGCGCAAGTTCGCGCGCGAGGGCGCGCGCGTGGTGATCGCCGACCTCGATGCCGCGCGTGTCGAGGCCGCGCGCGCGGAACTCGCCGCCCGCGGCGCCCAGGCGCTCGGGGTGCCACTGGACGTGACCGACGAAGCCAGTGTGACGGCGATGGTGGCGGCGGTGAAGACGGCCTGGGGCCGCATCGATTGCCTGTTGAACAATGCCGGCGTCACGCAGGATGCGCGGCTGGTGAAGATGAGCGCCGCCGGGTTCGACCGTGTGATCGAGGTGAACCTGAAGGGCGTGTTCCTGTGCACCCGGGCGGTCGCCGACACGATGATCGCGCAAGGTTCGGGGGTGATCCTGAACGCTTCGTCGGTCGTCGGCCTGTACGGCAACTTCGGGCAGACGAACTACGCAGCGACCAAGGCGGGGCTGATCGGCATGACCCGGACCTGGGCGCGCGAGCTGGGTCCGAAAGGGGTGCGCGCGATCGCCGTGTGCCCGGGCTTCGTCGTCACCCCGATCCTCGACTCGATTCCGCCGGCGGTGATGCACAGGATGGTCGAGAAAGTGCCCCTGGGCCGCCTCGGCCAGCCCGACGAGATCGCCAACGTCTACGCCTTCCTCGCCTCGGACGAGGCGTCCTACATCAACGGTGCGGTCATCGAGGTTTCCGGCGGGATCACGCTGTAGCCCGCAGGGTCCGGCCGAGTGGCCGGCGCGCGGGCGCCGACGGACGCCGACGGACGCGCCGGGGCGGTGCGCGGCGCGCCTCTATAATCGACCGTCTGATGAAGCACCTCCTGTTCGACGACAACGGCGAGTTCAGGGCGGGCTCGATCCTGTCCGAGGCGGGCGCCAGCCTCCAGGTCGAACTGGCCAGCGGCAAGCGTGTGAAGATCAAGTCCGCCCACGTCCTGCTGCGTTTCGACGTGCCGGCCGCCGACACGTTGCTGCCGGCCGCGCGCAGCCTGGCCGAGGAGATCGACACCGCTTTCCTGTGGGAGTGCGCGCCGCAGCAGGAGTTCGCCTTCGACGAACTGGCCCGCGACTACTTCGGCCACGCCCCGGGGCCCGTCGAGGCCACCGCGTTGCTGCTGAAACTGCACGGCGCGCCGGTGCACTTCCACCGCAAGGGCCGCGGCCGATTCCGGCCGGCGCCGCCCGAGACGCTGGCCGCCGCACTGGCGGCGATCGAGCGGCGCCGCCAGCAGGAAGAGGCGATCGGGGCGCAGGCGATGGCGATGGCCACCGGGCAATTGCCCCCCGGGATTGCCGCGCAGGCCGCGCAACTGCTGGCGCGCCCCGACAAGTCCTCGCTCGCCTGGAAGGCGCTCGAACAGGCGCTCGCGCTCACGCGCCAGACGCCCGAGCGGCTGCTGCTGGCGCTCGGCGCCTTCGAATCGCCACGCGCACTGCACATCGCGCGCTTTGCCGCCGAATACTTTCCGCACGGTTTCGGTTTTCACCTGTGCAGCGGCCCGCCGGACGATGTGGTCGCGCGGTTGCCCGCGTTGCCGCTGGCCGAGGCCGAGGCGTTTTCGATCGACGATTCCACGACCACCGAGATCGACGACTGCCTGTCGGTGCAGGCGCTGGCCGACGGGCGCTGGCGGGTCGGTGTGCACATCGCGGCGCCGGGGTTGGGGATCGCGCCGGGCAATGGTCTGGATGCGCTGGCGCGCGAGCGCATGTCCACGATCTACATGCCGGGCGACAAGGTCACGATGCTGCCCGGGGCGGTGATCGAGGCGTTCTCGCTCGACGCCGGACGCCAGGCACCGGTGTTGTCGCTCTACGTCGATCTGGACGCGCACGGCGAGCGCGTGGTGTCGCGCCACACACGCGCCGAGCGCATCCGCATCGTCGACAACCTGCGCCACGACCTGCTCGACGGCGCGCTCGGCGAGGAGGCGCTCGACGAGGAGGTGCTGGCGGGCGACGCGCCGATCGATCACCCGCGTGGCGCAGCGTTGCGCGTGCTCTGGCGCCTGACGCTGGCGCTGTCGGCGCAGCGCGAACGCGTGCGCGGCAAGCCCGAGCCACGCGCCAGGGCCGACTTCAATTTCTACCTGGAGCGCGCCAACGGCGACGAGCGCGTGCGCATCGTGCAGCGGCGCCGCGATGCGCCGCTCGATCGCATCGTCGCCGAGATGATGATCCTCGCCAACAGCGAGTGGGCGCTGATGCTGGCCGATCACGGCGTGCCCGCCGTCTATCGTTCGCAGCAGGCCGGGCGCGTGAAGACCGGCACGCATCCGCTGCCGCACCAGGGGCTCGGTGTTGCGCAGTACATGTGGTCGACCTCGCCGCTGCGCCGCTATGCCGACCTGGTGAACCAGCGACAGCTGCTCGCGGTGCTGGCCGGCGAGAAGCCGCCGTTCGGCCAGAACGACGCCGGGCTGTTTTCGATCATCAGCGCATTCGAAGCGCGCCATGCCGCGTACCTCGATTTCCAGCACCGGATGGAGCGCTACTGGTGCCTGCGCTGGGTCGGGCAGGAAGGCCTGGGACGCGCCGAGGCGGTTGCGGTGCGCGACGACCTGGTGCGGCTCGCTGCGGCGCCGCTCTACTTCAGGTTGCCTGGCGCACCGGCGATCGCCCCGGGACGCCGTGTCGTGGTCGACCTGCTCGCCACCGACGAGATCGACCTGTCGATCGAAGCGCGCTTCGTCGAACTCGGCGCTGCGTCCGACACCGGCGAGCCGCTCGACGACGGCGAGGACGCGCTCGTCGAGCAGACGGCATGACCCCGGGCTGCGAGGTGCGCGCGCGATGAGACCCGTCCTTTTCGCCTGGCCGCGCCACCTCTCGCCAGCCACGCTGTGGCAGCGTGACCCGCTGGCGTTCGCGATCGTCGTCTCGGTGCTGCTGCACGCGCTGGCGCTGATGCTGCGTTTCGCGCCGCCGGCGCCGCTGAAGCTCGCTCCGATCGACCCGCAGCTCGAGGTGATCCTGCTCAACGCGCGCACCGACGCGAAGCCGCTGAAACCGGAGGTGGTGGCGCAGGCCAGCATGCAGGGCGGCGGAGACCGTGACACGGGACGCGCGCGTTCGCCGCTGCCGGCCGAGCTGCAGGCACGCGACGGCGACGACCTGGTGCCGCGCCGCAAGCGCCTTGCCGAACTCGAGGCGCAGCAGCGCAAGCTGCTGGCGCTCGCGCGTGGGCCGCAGGCCGCGCTGCGCGAGGGCGAGCGCTCCGACGAGCCGCGCGCGGCGGTCTCCGGCGACGACGACCGCAACGTCGACGCGGTGATCGCGCGGTTGCAGGCGCAGATCGACCGGCAGATCTCCGACTACAACAAGCGCCCGAAGCGCCTCACTTACGGCGTCAACGCGGTGGGCGTCAGCTATGCCCGCTACGTGGACGACTGGGCGGCGCGCATCGAAAAACTCGGCACCGCGCGTTATCCGCCGGAGGCGCGCGGCCGCATGTACGACTCGCTGGTGATCACGGTGGAGATCGACAGGCACGGCAACGTGGTCGACGTGATCGTCAACCGCAAGTCGAAGTACGAGGTGCTCAACCGGGCGGTCAGGCAGATCGTGCACGCAGGTGCGCCGTACGAGCGCTTCACGCCCGAGATGGCGCGCGAAGGCGACATCCTGCAGATCGTGCGCACCTGGACCTTCACCAACGACACGCTCGAAACCGCGTCGGTGAGCCCTGCCAGGGGCGCGCGCCGATGACCGATCGCTACGCGGTGATCGGCAACCCGGTGGCGCACAGCCGCTCGCCGTCGATCCACGCGCACTTTGCGCGACAGACCGGGCAGGACCTCGAATACGGGCGGCTGCTCGCGCCGCTCGACGGCTTCGTGGTGGCGGTCGAGCACTTTCGCGACGCGGGGGGCTGCGGCCTGAACGTGACGCTGCCGTTCAAGTCCGAGGCGCACGCGTGGGCCGCGCGGCGCAGCGCGCGCGCGCAGGTTGCGGGTGCGGTCAACACGTTGCGCTTCGATCGCGACGGAGCCTGGGGCGACAACACCGACGGCGCAGGCCTGGTGCGCGACCTCGAAGACCGGCTCGGCGTGGCGCTGGCGGGCCGTTCGGTATTGATTCTCGGGGCCGGCGGCGCCACGCGCGGCGTGATCGGTCCGCTGATCGAAGCGGGCGTGGCCCGGCTGACGATCGCCAACCGGACGGCGCCGCGCGCGATCGCGCTGGTCGACGAATTTGCAGGAATGGCGGCCGGCCGACTGCGCGGCTGTGGCTTCGACGACGCCGGTGACGGTCATGACCTGCTGGTGAACGCGACCTCGGCGGGGCTCGTCGGCGATCGGCTGCCGATCGCCGATGCGCTCTTCGCCGGTGCCGTGCTCGCCTACGACATGTTCTACGCGGCGCGCGAAACGGCGTTCGTCGCGCAGGCTCGGGAGGGTGGCTGCGCGCGGGCCTGCGACGGACTCGGCATGCTGGTCGAGCAGGCCGCCGAGTCGTTTTTCGCCTGGCGCGGCGTGCGGCCGCTCACCGCCCCGGTCTACGAGGCGCTGCGCACCGAGCTCGCCGCTGGCGTGGCCTGAGCCGGGCGGTGGCGCGTCGCGCATCGGGGACGACGCGGCTGCGCGTGCTGCGCACGGTCGCACTGGCGGGCGTGCTGGGCGTGACCGCGCTGCTTGCGCTGCAGCTGTGGTTCTTCGCGCACGTGCTGTGGTGGAACTGGTTCGACCCCGGGCAGACGCCGTTCATGCGGCATGAGCTGGCGCGCCTGCGCGCAGCCGACCCGCAACGTGCGCTGCGCCACCGCTGGATGGCCTACGAGCGGATCTCGGTGCACCTGAAGCGAGCGGTGATTGCCGCCGAGGACGCGAATTTCACCGTGCACGACGGCGTCGACTGGGACGCGATCGAACGCGCGTACGAGCAGAACCGGCGGCGCGGGCGCGTGGTGCGCGGGGGCTCGACGATCACGATGCAGCTCGCGAAGAACCTGTTCCTGTCGGGCGAACGCAGCTACCTGCGCAAAGGCCAGGAGCTGGTGATCGCCTACATGATCGAGACGGTGATGCCCAAGCGCCGCATCCTCGAGCTGTACCTGAACGTCGCGGAATGGGGCGTCGGCGTGTTCGGTGCCGAGGCCGGGGCGCGGCACCACTTCGGCGTGTCGGCGGCGCAACTGGGACCCAGGGAGGCGGCGCGGATGGCCGCGATGCTGCCGCGGCCGCGCTACTATGACGCCAACCGCGGATCGTCGGCACTCGCCCGGCGTACCGCCATCGTCGGCCGCTGGATGGGTTCGGTCGATCCTCCCTGAACGGGCCCTCGATCATGGCTGATCAAGAAGCCGACCTGCGGGCTGACCAAGCCGAAGAACGCCCCGACGACACGCCGCCCGCCCCGCAGCCGCGCGATCCCGAGCAGGCGTCGCGCGCGCTGGCCGCGGTCCAGGAACTGCTGCGCCGCCACGACCTGGCGCTGGAGGCGCTGACCCGGCCGCGCCAGGGCGAGGTCGAAGTGCGTCCCGAACTGGTCGAGCCGCCGGACGAGCGTCAGCACCTGGGCGACCTGCGCGCGCGGCTCGACGAGTTGCATCCGGCCGACGTCGCATTCGTCCTCGAGGCGCTGCCGTTCGAGCAGCGGATGGTCGTCTGGGATCTCGTCAAGGCCGCGCGCGACGGCGAGATCCTGCTCGAGGTTTCCGAATCGGTGCGCGAGTCGCTGATCCGCTCGATGGATCGCGAGGAACTGGTCGACGCGGTCGAGACGCTCGACGCCGCCGACATCGCCGAGCTCGCGCCCGATCTGCCGACCGACGTCGTCGAGGAGGTCCGTCGCGGGCTCACGCAGGAAGAGCGCGAGCAGCTGCGTGCGTCGATGTCGTTCCCCGAGGGCTCGGTGGGCGAGCTGATGGACTTCGAGGCGATCACCGTGCAGCGCGGCTGCACGCTCGACATGGTGCTGCGCGATTTGCGCCGGCTCGAGGAACTGCCCGATCACACCGACCAGGTCTACGTGGTCGACGAGCGTGGCGAACTGGTCGGCGCACTGCCGCTCGACCGGCTGCTGATCAACCAGCCCGACGTGCTGGTCGAGGACGTGATGCGCCGCGACCTGCTGACACTGCAGCCGCTCGAGGAGGCCAGCGAGGCGGCGCATGCGTTCGAGCGCTACGACCTCGTCTCGGCGCCGGTGGTGGATCCGCGCAACCGCGTCATCGGCCGCGTCACCGTGGCCGAGGTGCTCGACCTGATTCGCGAGGAAGGTGAGTCCGAGATGCTCGCGAAGGCCGGCCTGCGCGACGAGGAGGACCTGTTCGCGGGGGTCTGGGCGTCGGCGAAGAACCGCTGGCTGTGGCTGGCGCTGAACCTGTGCACGGCGTTCTTCGCGTCGCGCGTCATCAGCGCCTTCGACGGCACGATCGAGCGCGTGGTGGCGCTCGCCACGCTGATGCCGATCGTCGCCGGCATCGCCGGCAATTCGGGCAACCAGACGATGACGCTGATCATCCGCTCGATCGCACTGGGGCAGGTGACGATGTCCAACGCGCGCCGGCTGCTGCTGAAGGAACTCGCGATCGCGGCGCTCAACGGGCTGGTCTGGGGTGGCGTTGCGGGGCTGGTCGCGTGGCTGCTGTATCGCGACACGCCCTACGGCGTGCTGCTCGGGATGACGATGACGCTGGCAATGGTGCTGAACCTGCTGGTCGGCGCGCTGATCGCGCTGGCCGTGCCGATGGTGCTCGAGCGCTTCGGCCGCGACCCGGCGATCGGCTCGTCGGTGTTGCTCACGTTCAGCACCGACAGCATGGGGTTCCTGATCTTCCTGGGGCTGGCGACGCTGCTGTTTCGCTGAGCCGGTGCCGCGCGCTGCCGCGGCCTTCGAGTGCCGCTGCAGCGCTCAGCTGCGCGGCCGCGTGCGCGCGCTGACTTCGCGCAACCGGTGCACCAGCCACGCCGCGAGCGCGGCCGCGGCCAGCGCGGCGCAGAATGCCGCGACCTTCGACTCGCTGCGGCCCAGCAGCAGGGTCAGCACGACAAGGAACGCGGTGAAGCCGATCAGGCCGTTGGCGAAGCCGCGCAACAGGCGGATGGTCGCCGTCCGGCCGTAGACGGGCAGGGTGAAGCTGGGCAGGATGCTGCCGGTGATGGGGAACGCCAGCAGCAGGCCGCTCACGCGCGCCGGCAGCGTGTCGGCGCCGAGCAGGATGATCGCGGCCAGTATCACCGCGGCTGCCACGCGCAGCGCGATCTCGCTGCGCGGCACGTCCACGCCGCCGGCCAGCGGGGGCGCCCGCGGCAGGATCGCCAGCGCCACGAACGGCGCGGCGATGCCGGTCAGCGCGGGCGCCGGCCACGCCGGCGCGGTCACGATCGTGCCGACCGCGGCGAAGGCCAGCGCGGCGCCTGCCAGGCATGCCCACCAGGGCAGGCGGTGCGACAGCCAGGCGAAGGCGACGATGTGCGCGATCGCGGCGGGCACGCTGGCCAGCGTCGCGGTGCCGATCGCCGCCACGCGGGCCGGCTCGTGGTCGATCAGCAGGCCGCCGATCACGGGTGCGGCGATCAGCGGCAGGCCGGAGAGCACGCCCGAGATCGCGTGGCCGAAACGGCGCGCGGCAAGCGAGGCGAGCAGGATCGAGGCCGGGACGAGGGCGAGTTTCAGCAGCAGCATCGGCAGCGATCGCATTGCCGGACCGACCGCGCGGTTTACTTCGCGAACTTCCTGAACTGCGGCTTGCGCTTCTCGAGGAACGCCTGCACGCCTTCGCGCGACTCCTCGGTGTCGTAGTACAGCTTCAGAGCGTACATGCCCAGCCCGGCGATGCCGGCCTGGTGTGCGGTGTCCATGTTGAACGAGCGCTTGGCGATGGCGATCGCGGTCGGGCTCTTCTCCATGATTTCGTCGCACCACTTCTGCACTTCGGCGTCGAGCTGCCCGTGCGGCACCACCGCGTTGACCAGTCCCATCGCCAGCGCCTCGGCGGCCGGGTAGCGCCGGCACAGGTACCAGATCTCGCGCGCCTTCTTTTCGCCGACCACGCGCGCCAGGTAGGCGGTGCCGTAGCCCGGGTCGACCGAGCCCACTCTGGGGCCGGCCTGGCCGAACACCGCCTTTTCGGAGGCGATGGTGAAGTCGCAGATCGTGCACAGCACGTTGCCGCCGCCGATCGCGTAACCCTGCACGCGCGCGATCACCGGCTTGGGCACGTCGCGGATCGCGGCGTGCAGCTCCTCGATCGGCAGGCCGATCGTGCCGCGGCCGTCGTACTGGCCCTCGTGCGCGGACTGGTCGCCGCCGGTGCAGAACGCCCGGTCGCCGGCGCCGGCGAGCACGATCGCGCCGATCGCGCGATCGTAGCCGGCGCGGTTGATCGCGTGGATCAGCTCGTCGCAGGTGCGGCCGCGAAACGCGTTCATTCTTTCGGGGCGGTTGATCGTGATCCAGGCTGCGCCGTTGCGCACGTCGTAGAGAAGGTCTTCGTAGCTCATCGGGGTCCGTCGCGATGGGGTTGCGGGCCGGTCACGTCTCGTGGTGCGCCGGGGCCACGAAGCTGCCGCTCCTGCCGCCGTGCTTCTGCAGGAGGTGCACGCGATCGATCACCATGCCGCGATCGACCGCCTTGCACATGTCGTAGACGGTGAGCAGGCCGACCTGCACCGCGGTGAGCGCCTCCATCTCGACGCCGGTCCTGCCGTCGCACTCGACGGTGGCGGTGCAATGCACGGCGTTGGCCGCTTCGTCGACGTCGAAGTCGACCGCCACCCGGGTGATCGGCAGCGGGTGGCACAGCGGAATGAGCTCGGCGGTGCGCTTGGCGCCCTGGATCGCCGCGATGCGCGCCACGCCGAGCACGTCGCCCTTGTTCGCGGTGCCGTCGCGCACCAGCGCCAGCGTGGCCGGCAACATGCGGATCGTGCCGCGGGCCACCGCCACGCGATGCGTGACGGCCTTCGCCGCGACGTCGACCATCCGGGCACGACCGGAGGCGTCGAAATGGGTGAGCGGGTTGTCCGGTGCGTTTCGCGTGGCTCTGGTCATGGTGTGCTTCCGGTCGCGACTATGATAGCAACCCCCTCTCCGGATTCGCCCGATCCGCCGTGTTGCCGAGTCGCACCGTGTTGTCGCGTTGCCTGGCGGCCTTGCTGGCCGGCGCGTTGTCGCTCGCCGCGCCGTGCGCGCGCGCGCAGGTCGACAACCTGCCCAGGCTCGGCGATGCATCGGCCGACGAAATGACGCCGGCCACCGAGCGGCGCATCGGCGAGTCGATCGTGCGCGAGATGCGCCGGCGCGGACTGGTCTACGACGACGTCGAGATTGCCGACTACCTGAATCGCTTCGCCGCGACCCTGACGGCGACGCCGCCGGCGGCCGGGTACGACTTCGGGTTCTTCCTGGTGCGCGACGGCACGCTGAACGCGTTCGCGCTGCCGGGTGGCTACATCGGCGTGCACACCGGTCTGATCGTGGCGGCGCAGTCGGAGTCCGAGCTCGCGTCGGTGCTGGCGCACGAGATCGGCCACGTGACCCAGCGGCACCTGGCGCGGATGCTCGCGCGCGAGCGCCAGACCTCGGTGGTGATGCTCGCCTCGCTGGTGCTCGCGGTGCTGGCCGCGCGCTCGAACCCGCAGGCGATCGGCGGACTCGCCTCGCTCGGCAGCACGGTGGCGCAGTCGCAGATGCTCAGCTTCTCGCGCGACGCCGAGCGCGAGGCCGACCGCGTCGGGCTCGACATCCTGCGCCAGGCCGGGTTCGACGCCAACGGCATGGTGGCGTTCTTCGGGCGCCTGCAGCAGGCGGGCCGTCTCTACGAGAGCAGCGCCCCCGAATACCTGCGCACGCACCCGGTCACCTCCGAGCGCATCGCCGACATCCAGAGCCGCGTCGGCGAGACGCGCTACCGGCAGCGTTCCGACAGCGTCGACTTCCGGCTCGCGCGCGCGAGGCTGCGCGCGCTGTCGGACACCACGGTCGACGGTTTGCGGCTCACGCGCGCGCAGTTCGAGCGCGCCGTGCGCGAGCGCACCATCGACGATGCGGCCAACTGGTTCGGGCTCGCCACGGCGGCGAGCGCGGCGCGCGACTGGGCGGGCGCGCGCAAGGCGCTCGCCGAGGCGCGCCGCAGGCTGCCGGGCGGGCATCCGTTCGTCGAGCGTCTGGCCGCGCGCATCGAGCTCGATGCCGGCGATCCGGCAGCGGCGCAGGCCGTCGTCGAGGCGGCGCTCGCGCGCTTTCCGTCGTCACGGGCGCTCACGCAGATGCGCGCGGTGGTGCTGCTCGCACGGCGCAACTTCGCTGCGGCGGTTCCGGTGCTGGAGGATGCGCTGAAGCTGGATCGCGGCGACGCCGGCCTGTGGCGGATGCTGTCCGAAGCCCAGGGCGGCCTGGGCCAGGCCGCGCGCGCGCATCGCTCGGCCGCCGAACAGTACGTGTTGCTGGGCGCGACGCCGGCGGCGATCGAGCAATTGCAGCTTGCGCAGCGCGCCGGCGGGCTCGATTTCCAGACGGCGTCGCAGGTGGACGCCCGGCTGCGTCAGCTCGAGGCGCAGTGGCGCGAAGAGCAGCGCGAGCGTCGCGAGAACCGGCGCTGAATCAGGGCCGTGGCGGCGTCACGCCGCCGTCGCGCGTGCCCTCAGTGCAACACGTTCAGGCCGGCGCTCGTCGGCGGGTCGCCGGAACCCGGGCCGGAATGGTGCAGCAGGATGCGCCAGCCATTGGCGTGCTTGATGTAGACATTGGTCGTCACGCAGCAGACCAGTTCCTGACCTGTCCGGCCGGCGACGACGACCTGTTCGACCAGGTTGTGCACCGCGAGCATCGCGCCTGTGAGCGCGCGCACCTCGTCGACGTGCACGTCCACCCCGCCACCCGCGAAGATTGCCGCCCACGAGGCGCGGATCGCGTCCAGTCCGATCAGGCGCTGGTGGCCCGGGTGCACGCACATCACCTCGTCGTCATCCGCCCACAGCGCCATCATCGCTTCGAGGTCGGCGCGCCGCATCGCGTCGTAGAAGGCTTCCTCGGCGGCTTCGGCGGTGGAGAGGATCGGGGCGCGGCGCATTGCCTGGGTCCGTGGCGGCAAAACCCGCAGTGTATGCGGTCCGCGCCGACCGGCTCAGCGCAGCGGGCGCGTGCCCGCCAGATCGAAATGCATCGCCCGCGACAGGCTTTCGAAGACCAGGGGTGGTCCGATCCGGTCCAGGCAGTCGGGGTCGCCCTGCGCACAGGTGGGGTCGATGCACGGCGCATCGCAATCGGGGTGCAACCACTCGACGCGCGCGCGCGGCGAGCGCGGCGGGCTGTGGCGCGGGTCGCCGGCGCCGAAGATCGCCACCTGGGGCCGGCCGAAAGCGGCGGCCAGGTGCATCAGTCCGGTGTCGCCGGAGACCACGCCGCTGGCCTGCGACAGCAATGCGATGGCTTCGCCCACCGAGGTTTCGCCGACCAGGTTGTGCAACGGCAGCCCTGCGAGCGCGGCGATTTCGGTGGCCGCGGCGCGGTCGCGCGCCGAGCCGACCAGGATCAGTTGCGCCTCGGGCCACTCGTCGGCGAGCAGGTTCGCCAGCGCGGCATAGTGCCGTTTCGGCCAGTGACACCGTGCGTGGCTGGTGTCGGGACACAGCACGATCAGCGGCGCGGCAGGATCCAGTGCAAACCGGGTGCACACGGCCTGCTCGAGTGCCGCGCGGCGCTCGAGGCGGGGGGCAGGCAGTCCGCCTGGGAGCGGTTCGCGCGGCGTGAACGCCAGCCGTGCGTAGTGTTCGACGCGCGGCAGCGGCCCCGCGGCTTGTGGCTCGTGGATCCGGGTCAGCAACCACCGGTGCGCGTCGCCGCGGCAGCCGATACGCTCGGGGATTCCGGCGATCAGGGTGGCCAGCGCCGAACCCGGCGGGTCGCCAAGCAGGTAGGCGCGGCGATAGTCGCGCGCGCGCAGCCGCCAGCCAAGCCGCCAGCCACGGGACAGGCGCGTCAGGCGCGGCTGCGCCGCGGACGTGTCGAGCACTTCGCCCACTTCGGCCATTGCGCGAAACACGGGGGCGATGCGCGGCGGGCACAGCACGTCGATCTGCAGCGCCGGATCGCGCCGACGCAGCAAGGCCAGAAGCGGCTGCGCCATGACGGCGTCGCCGATCCGGATCGGAGCGATCACGAGCGCGCAGACACTCATGCGGGAATCCCGGCCGGGCACATTCTGGTTCTCTGGAGGGATCGTACGCCAGAGCGCCATTGTGGCGAGTACGCGGGCGTCACACGCCGACTTTGTTCACGCCAGCCCGATCGAAGCGCCCGGGCCGGGCGGCGCCCGCCCCGGGGCGTGGAGGATCAGTGAGGCTCTGGCGTGCCGGTGGCCAGCCGGTAGACGGTGCTGCAGTAGGGGCATTGCGCCGCCTCGCCGTGGGTCACGTCGAGGTAGACGCGCGGATGCGACGACCACAACGGCATCTTCGGGTTGGGGCAATGCGCCGGCAGATCGGTCGCGTCGAGTTCGACGATGCCGCGCGGGGGCAGGTCGGCCGCGCGCATCGCGGGATTGCTCATCGCGTGATTTCCTTCGCGCACGCTCAGACCGGCGTCAGCCACTTCGCGTAGCGCTCGTCGCGTCCGCCGACCGCGTCGAAAAACACCGCCTGCAGCCTGCCGGTGACCGGGCCGCGCTGTCCCTCGCCGATCTGGCGGTCGTCGAGTTCGCGGATCGGCGTGATTTCGGCGGCGGTGCCGCTGAAGAACGCCTCGTCGGCGCAGTACATCTCGTCGCGGGTGATGCGCTTCTCGCGCACCTCGATGCCGAGGTCGCGCGCAATGGTGATGACCGAGTCGCGGGTAATGCCCTCCAGGCACGAAGCGAGGTCGGGCGTGTAGAGAATGCCGTTGCGCACGATGAAGACGTTTTCGCCAGCGCCTTCGGAGACGTAGCCCTCGGTGTCGAGCAGCAACGCCTCGTCGTAGCCGTGCGCCGTGACTTCCTGGTTGGCGAGGATCGAGTTGATGTAGTAGCCGCTCGCCTTGGCGCGCACCAGCGAGACGTTGACGTGGTGGCGCGAATACGAGGAGGTCTTCACGCGGATGCCCCTGGTCAGACCTTCCTCGCCGAGGTACGCCCCCCAGGGCCAGGCCGCCACGGCGACGTGGATCGTGTTGCCGCGCGGCGAGACGCCGAGCTTCTCCGAGCCGATCCAGGCGATCGGCCGCAGGTAGCACGACTCGAGCGCGTTGGCGCGCACCACGTCTTTCTGCGCCTGCACGATCTCGTCGAACGAGTGCGGCAGCTTCATCTGGAAGATCTTCGCCGAGTTGAACAGCCGGCGCGTGTGCTCCGGCAGCCGGAACACCGCGGTGCCCGACGGCGTCCTGTAGGCGCGCACGCCCTCGAACACGCCCATCCCGTAGTGCAGCGAGTGGGTGAGGACGTGGATCCGGGCGTCGCGCCAATCGACCATCTTGCCGTCGTACCAGATCTGACCGTCGCGGTCCGCCATCGACATGGAAGCTCTCCTGTTTTCGCGCGCAGCCGCCCATTCTAGCGAACGCGTCGCCGGGCGCTAAACTGCGGCCCTCATGTTCGCCACGCTGCGCTTCCAGATGGGCCTGCTGACGCTGATGCAGGCGCTGCTGCTCACCAACAACGTCACGTTGATCGCGGTCAACGGGCTGGCGGGTCTGCAACTGGCCGAAAACAGGCTTCTCGCGACCTTTCCGGTCACCGGCTACGTGCTCGGCGGCGCGGTCTGGGCGATGCCGGCGGCGGCCGTCATGCGCCGCTATGGCCGGCGCGCCGGCTACACGGCCGGCTCGCTGGCGGCGATCGCGGGCGCGGTGCTCGCCTGGCACGCGATGACCATCGGCAGTCTGTGGCTGCTGTGCGCCGCCACGTTCGTCTGCGGCCTGTACAACGCCTTCGGCGCAAGCCTGCGCTTCGCTGCGGTCGACGTTGCCGACACCTGGCGCCCCGCATTTCGCGCACGGGCGATCTCGCTGGTGCTCACCGGCGGCATTGCCGGCGGCGTGGTCGGGCCGGAGGTGTCGAAGTGGTCGCGCGAGTGGCTGCCGGCGCAGTTCGCCGGCACCTACCTGACGCTGGTGGGGTTTGCGCTCGCCTCGCTGCTGCTCGCGCAGTTGCTGCGACTGCAGGCGCCACGGCAGTCCGCGGGGGCGGGCCTGGCGCGCCCGCTCGCGGAAATCCTGCGCCAGCCGGCCTGCTGGGTGGCAATCCTGTGCGCGGCGCTGTCGTACGGCGTGATGAACCTGCTGATGGTGGCCACGCCGCTGGCCATGGAAGTGTGCCGCCTCCCGTATTCGTCGGCTGCGCTGGTGATCGAGTGGCACGTGATCGGCATGTTCGGGCCGGGGTTCGTCACCGGCTCGCTGATCGGCCGCTTCGGCGTGCTGCCGGTGATCGTCGCCGGCTGCGTGCTGATGCTGGGCTGTGTGGCGATCGCGCTGTCGGGCGTCGAACTGATGCACTTCGTCTCCGCGCTGATCCTGCTCGGCGTCGGCTGGAACTTCATGTATACCGGTGCCTCGACGTTGCTCACCAGCACTTACCGGCCGGCCGAGAAGAACAAGGTGCAGGGCTTCATGGACGCCTGTGTGTTCACCGTGATGATCACGAGCTCGGCGTCATCGGGTGCGCTGCTGTTCGTGAACGGCTGGTCGATCCTGAACCTGCTGTCGCTGCCGTTCGTGCTGGCCGCGATCGGGCTCGTCGCCTGGCTGGCGCGGCGTGACGCCCGCACGCCCGGCGCCGGGTCGATCGCAGTGTGAACCGGCCTTAACCGAACACCGCCTCCCAAAGGGCGATTACCGCCTCGCGCTCGGCCGCCACTGCGGCCGGCGCGACCCGCGCATACGGCGCGTCGTCGAGCTTGAGCTGGTGCTGCAGCCGGCGGTAGCGCCGATAGGCGTCGGCGCAGTGCGTCGCCAGTTCCGCGTCGATCAGCCCGCAGGCGGCCGCGCGTCCGAGCAGCGCGATGTTGCCGGCGTTGTCGAGCAGGGCGGGGTGGTCGCACGCGTGGCCGAGCACCAGGTACTGCACCAGGAACTCGATGTCGACCATGCCGCCGCGGTCGTGCTTGAGGTCGAACGCTTCGCTGCGGTTCGGATGACCGTCGTGCATCTTGCGGCGCATCGCGAGCACCGCGCCGCGAAGCGTGGCGAGGTCGCGGCGCTGCGACAGTGCCGCGCGGCGGATGGCCTCGAAGCGCTCGCCGATCGCGCGCTCGCCGGCCGAGAAGCGCGCCCGCGTGAGCGCCTGGTGCTCCCAGACCCAGGCCGACTCGCGCTGGTAGGCGTCGAACGCCGACAGCCGCGAGACCAGCATGCCGGCGGCACCGTTCGGCCGCAGCCGCAGGTCGATCTCGAACAGCAGGCCGGCCGCGGTGCGTGTCGACAGCCAGCCCGAGAGCCGCTGGGCGAGCAGCGCATAGGCCTCGGGCGCGCGCTCGTCGTCGTCGTCGTAGAGGAACACCAGGTCGAGGTCGGAGGTGTAGCCGAGTTCCTTGCCGCCGAGCCGGCCGTAGGCCACGGCAGCGAAGCGCGGCGTGTCGCGAAAGCGCAGCCTGAGCGTCGCCCAGACCAGTTCGATCGCCAGCCCGAGCACCCGGTCGGCCAGTTCGCTCAGGTGGTCGGACACGCGCTCGACGGTGAGCCGCCCGGCGAGGTCCTGGGTCATCAGCCGGAACACCTGCGCGTGATGGGCCTCGCGCACGATGTCCATCTGGCGCTCGACGTCGGGCTCGCCATCGTGGCGCGCGGCGTCGACGCGCTCGCGCAATTGCTGGCTCCAGTCCTCGTAGTCGGGTTGTTCGAGCAGTTCGTCGTCGAGCAGTTCGTCGAGCACCACCGGGTGCTGCATCAGGTAGTCCGCCGGCCACTTGGCCCAGTCGAGGATCCGCAGGACGCGCCCGAAGGCCTCCGGATACTTGCCGAGCAGTGCCACGTAGCCGGGGCGGCGGCAGACGGTGTCGAGCAGGTCGACCAGGCGCACCAGTCCGGCATCGCCGACACCCTTGTGGACCGCGGCAGCGAGCAGGCGCTCGATGGCCGCCCGTGTCTCGGGGCGCGCCGCGCCATAGCGCGGGCCGGCGCGAAACGCCTCGAAACGCCGGCGCACCTCGGCGTCGAGTCCGTGCTCGCCGGCCTCCCCCTCGGCTGCCGGTTCCTCGCCCCCACCCTCGGGGGCCAGCAGGCGGTCGAAGACCCCGGCCACCTGCTCGGTGCCGGCAGCGATCGCGTGATCGAATTCGTCGCGCTCCAGGCGCAGCATCGCGGCCACTTCGTCACGTTCGACGCCATCGTGCGGCAGGCGGTGCGTCTGCGCGTCCTCGCGGTACTGCAGCGCGTGCTCGGTGCGGCGCAACAGCCGGTAGGCCTGCACCAGCGCCTGCGATTCCCCGGCGGGCAACAGGCCGCGATCGACCAGCGTGGCCAGCGTCTCCACCGTACTGCGGCTGCGCAGCGCCGGGTCGCGACCGCCGCGCACGATCTGGAACAGTTGCGCAATGAATTCGATCTCGCGGATTCCCCCGCGGCCGAGCTTGACGTCGATCGCGTCGGGGTCGCGGGCCGTGCGCCGCGTCACTTCGCCGCGGATCTTCTTGTGCAGCTCGCGCAGCGCCGTGAAGGCCTCGTAGTCCATGTAGCGGCGGTACACGAACGGCGTGACCACGCGCTCGAGCGCGGCTTCGTCGTCGTGGCGCGCCGCTTCGCCCGCGAGGCCCGAGTCGGCGATCACGCGGCCCTTGAGCCAGGCGAAGCGCTCCCACTCGCGGCCCTGCGCATAGAAGTACTGCTCGAGCATGCCCAACGAGACCACCAGCGGGCCCGAATCGCCGTTCGGGCGCAGCCGCGTGTCGACGCGGAACACGAAGCCATCGACGGTGTATTCGGCCAGCAACTCGATCGTGCGGCGCGCCAGCCGGTGCATCCATTCGCTGCTGGCGAGCCGACCCTGGCCCGTGGTGCCGTGCACGCCGTCGGTGTCGCCGTCCTCGCGATAGACGAACACCAGGTCGAGGTCGGACGACACGTTCAATTCGTTGCCGCCGGCCTTGCCCATGCCGACGGCCAGCAGATCCTGCGGGCGTTGCTGGCGGTCGCGCGGCAGGCCGTGACGCGCGGCGAGTCCGGCGGCGGCGCTGCGCAGCGCCCTGGCAGTCGCCAGCCCGGCGAACGCGGTCATCGCCGCGCAGACTTCGTCGAGCGGCGCAACGCCGCCCAGGTCGCGCTCGATCAGCGCCAGCATCAGCCAGGTGCGTGCGCGTCGCAGCGACGCGCCGGTGTCGTCCGGCACCGCCACTTCGGCGGCCAGCCGGGCGATCGCCGCGGTGTCCAGCGGCTCGCGCGCGAGCGCGGCGAGCCGCGCGCGCGTCGCCTCTTCGCCGAGGTTCGCCGACAACGACTGCAGCGCGCGCCGGAACCAGGCGGAGAGCCGCTCGCCGTGGAACTGCATGGTGGCTGGTCCGAAAGGTTATCCTTGAGCGGGATTGTCGCTCATGTCCTTGCCGCTTCCTTCGAACCCCACCGGAATGCCCGTCGATCCCGCACGGGCGGGCGTTGCCGACGCCGTGCGCGACGGCGGGCGCAAGCGCTGGTTGCGCCGTGCCGGGGTCGTGCTGCGCTGGAGCGCCTGGGCGGCGTTCGCGTCGATCGTCCTGCTCGGGGCGTCCTGGCTGGCGTTGCGCTACTACGTCTGGCCCAACCTGGACCGATGGCGACCCGCGATCGAGAGCCGGATCGCCGCAGCGGTCGGCCGGCCGGTGAAACTCGGCGCACTGACGACCGGCTTCGAAGGCTTGCGTCCGCGTCTGGTGGCGCAGACGGTCTCGATCGACGACGCAGACGGCCAGCAAGCCTTCGCTGCCGCCGAGATTCGTGCCGTGCTGTCGCTGCGCGCGCTGGCGACCGGCAGGCCTGCATTGGCGCAGCTCGAGATCGATGCGCCGACGCTGCGCATCGAGCGCATTGCCGCGCGACGGCTGCGGGTGGTCGGTGTGGACGTCGACCTGGATACGCCCACGGCGCTCGAGGCGTGGCTCGAGCGGCTGTTCGCGCAGCGTCACGTCGAGTTGCGGCACGCGCAACTGCACTGGCACGACCGGCTCTCCGGGGAGTCGATGGTGCTGCAGGACATCGGCGTCGCGCTCGGCTCGGACGGACGCCTGCATCGGGCTGCGCTGAGGGCAGCGGTACTGGGCGACCTCGGGAGCGGCGTGGATCTCGCGCTCGAATTCCGCCGACCCGCGTTCGCCGGGGCTGGCGCCTGGCGCAAGTGGCAGGGCGATGCCCGTGCCGGCGTCGCGCAGATCGATCTTGCGGCCCTGGCGCGGCACCTCGGGCAGTGGGGGATCGCCGCAGCGGCTGCCGCGGTTTCGGTGCGCGGCGGGCAGGCGCGGCTGAGCGGCCGGATGCACTTCGAGGGCGGGGCCGTGGCCGACGCCCGACTGGAGTTGGCGGCGAACGGCGTGGACGCAGAGATCGACGGCCAGCCGCTGCCGCTGCGCACGCTCGCCGCCGAGGCGCACGCGCGCCGGCAACCCGACGGCAGCACGCTGGTCGCCGTGCCGGTGCTGCACGTGTCGGACGCGCAGGGATGGTCGCTGTCGGCGAGCCCCGAGGGCTCGACGCTGCGGCTGTCGCCGCTGGGCGTGCCGGTTGCGGCACGGTTGGCGCTCGATCGTTTCGCTGCGGGCGAGATGGCGGGCCTGCTCGGCCGGCTGCCACTGCCCGAGGCGTTGCGTGCCGGTTTCGCGTCGACGCACGTCGACGGCATCGTCGAGCGGCTGACGATCGACTGGGCGAGCGACGGGGGCGCCGGGACACGGTCCGGCGGGCGCTCCGACGGACCCTCCGAGGAGCGCGCCGACACGGGGGCACGGGCGCCCGCCCAGTTCGGCGTCGAGATGGCATTCGAGCGACTGAGCTTTCGCCGGATCGAGGCGCTGCCGCGTCCCGGCGAGTTGAAATGGCCGGGATTCGCCAACGTCTCGGGCAGCGCCCGGCTCACCGAGCGCGGCGGCCAGGTCTCGCTGCACGGCCGATCGGCCGTCCTGCGGTTCCCCGGGCTGTTCGCCGAACCCGAGGTGCCGCTCGATCGGCTCGAGGCACAGGCCCGCTGGACGCTTGCACCGCCGCCGGCCGACGGGGCGCCCGCGCAGGTCGATCTGATCATCGAGCGCTTCCGGTTCGCCAATGCCGATGCCAGTGGCGAAGTCAGCGGTCGTTATCGCAGCGGCGGCAAGGGCGCGGGTGTGGTCGACCTGAAAGGCCGGCTGCAGCGCGCCGATGCGGCACGCACCGCGCGCTACCTGCCGCTGGAGATTCCCGAGGAGGTGCGCCACTGGGTGCGCGATGCAGTCCTCGCGGGCCGCTCGAACGACGTGCGCTTCGTGCTGGCGGGCGACCTCGAGGACTTCCCGTACCGTGACCCCGCCAGCGGCGAATTCCGTGTCGAAGCGAGTCTCGTCGACGCCACGCTTGCCTATGCGCCCGGATGGCCGGCGATCGAAGGCATCCAGGGGCGCCTGCGCTTCGAGCGCGCCGGCATGGAGATCGAAGCCCGCTCGGGTCGCGTGTGGGGCGTCGCACTGGCGCCCACCCGGGCGCGCATCGTGGAGTTCCACGAACCGCTGCTGCGCATCGAGGGCAGCGGGCAAGGCCCGGCGCAGGACATGGTGCGCTTCGTCAACGAGAGCCCGCTGCGCGCGCGCATCGACGACTTCACGCGCGACGTGGCGATTGCCGGTGGCGCGACGCTGCGCCTGGCCTTCGAGATGCCGCTGGACGACATCGACGCGACACGGGTTCTGGGCAGTGTGCAGCTCGCGGGCAACGATCTCGTCCTCGACCGGACGCTGCCGCGCTTCGAGCGCGCGGCAGGCCGGCTCGAATTCACCGAAGATCGGCTGGCCTTGCGCTCGATGACGGCCACGCTGCTCGGCGGGCCGCTCAGCGTCGAGGGCGACACGCCCGAGCCGGGCCGCTTCCTGTTGCGCGCGCGCGGGACCCTCCCTGCCGAGGGCATCGTGCGCCTGGCCGACAACGTGCTCACGCGACACCTGGCCGGTGCGGCCCGCTATCGTGCCGAAGTCGACGTGCGCCGGCGAGCCGCAACGCTGACGGTCGATTCCGATCTGGAGGGGCTCGCGAGCACGCTTCCGGCGCCGTTTGCCAAGGCGGCCGACGTGAAGTGGCCGCTGCGCATCGAGTCGCGGCCGGCACCACCGCCCACGCCGGCAGATCGACCGGCGCGCGACCTGCTCACGGTGAGTCTGCGCGACGACGTGCGACTGATTTTCGAGCGCGAGCGCGATCCCGGCTCGGAGCAGTTCAGGGTGCGGCGCGGCGCGTTCGCGGTCGCCGAAGCCCCCACGCTGCCCGATGCGGGCTTTGCGGTGCTGCTCAGGACATCGGCGATCGATCTCGACGCGTGGAACGCGCTGCTCGGCGACGACTGGCTCGAAGGCGTGCGCGCCGGCGCCGCGGACAGCTTCTCGTTGATGCCCGACACCGTTTCGCTCGTGGCCGGCACGGTGGAGGTGGCCGGCAAGGCGTTGCACGAGGTCGTGCTGGGTGCCTCGCGGGCCGACGGCTTCTGGCGCGCCAACATCCATGCGCGCGAGATCGACGGTTACTTCAGCTGGCGCCAATCGCGGCCGGGCGAGACGCACGGCACGCTTTTCGCGCGCTTTGCACGTCTGGAGATCCCGCGCAGCCGCATCGACGACTTCGAGGCGCTGCTCGAGACAACGCCGCAGGCGTTGCCGGCGCTGGACGTAGCGGCCGAAGAACTGATCCTGAACGATCGTCGGCTCGGCGCACTGGACGTCGTGGCGGTCAACAGCGGCAGCGCCGCCGCGCCCGTGTGGCAACTTCAGCGCCTGCGCATCCGCAATCCGGCGGCAACCCTGAACGCCAGCGGCAGCTGGCAGACCCACCCGGGCGTGGTGCGGCGCACGACCGCGCTCGACTTCGATCTGCAGATTGCCGATGCCGGCGCGCTGCTCGGGCTGTTCGGCTTTCCGGGGACGGTGCGCGGCGGCAGCGGGAAGCTGGGTGGCCAGGTCAGGTGGGTGGGCTCGCCGCTGCGGCTCGACTACCGCAGCCTCGGCGGCGAGTTGTCGATCGACCTCGGCAAGGGTCAGTTCCTGAAGTCCGATCCCGGGCTCGCGAAGCTGATCGGTGTGCTGAACCTGCAGTCGCTGCGCAGGCGCCTGGCGTTCGACTTCCGCGACGTGTTCGCCGATGGTTTCGCGTTCGACCGCATTGGCGGCAACGCCCGGATCGATGGCGGCCTCGCGCGCACCGAGGACTTCGCCATGCGTGGCGTGACCGCCCAGGTCGGCATCCGCGGCCAGGCCGACATCGAGGCCGAAACCCAGGCGCTGGTCGTCGAGGTACGCCCGGAGCTCAATGCCGCCCTCGCTTCGCTGGCCTACGGGGCGCTGGTCAATCCCGCGGTCGGGCTGGGTTCGCTGGTCGCGCAACTGGCGCTGCGCGAGCCGCTGCAGCAGATCTTCTCGTACGAATACGAGGTCACCGGCCCGTGGAGCGACCCGCAGGTGAGCGCACGCTCGCGGCGGCCCGCAGCGGCGCCGGCCACGCCACTGAATTGACGGAGGCATCCATGCCACGGGTTGAAGATGCGACGCACGCGCACGCGGCATCGGCCGGGCCGATGCTGCGGGTCGCGGCAGTGCAGATGGTTTCGGCGGCCAACGTGTCGGACAACCTGGCGCGCGCCGAGCAATTGATCGGCACGGCGGCAGCGGCCGGGGCACGGCTGGTGGCGTTGCCCGAGCACTTCGCGCTGCTCGGGCACAGCGAGCGCGACAAGCTGTCGATCCGCGAGGCCGACGGCAGCGGGCCACTGCAATCGTTCCTGTCGGGGCAGGCTGCCGCGCACGGCATATGGCTGATCGGCGGTACGCTGCCGCTGGCGAGTGCGCATCCCGGCAAGGTGCTCAACAGCTCGCTGGTCTACGGTCCCGACGGCCGCCGCGTGGCACGCTACGACAAGATCCACCTGTTCGGCCTGGACCACGGCAGCGAGCGTTTCGACGAATCCGCGACGATCGCGCCGGGACGCACGCCGGTGGTGTTCGACCTGCCCGCGCCAGCTCGGGAGGGCGTCGCCGGACCCGCCTGGCGCATCGGCCTGTCGATCTGCTACGACCTGCGCTTTCCCGAGTTGTACCGGGCGCTGGCGCCAATCGACCTGCTGCTCGTGCCGTCGGCATTCACCTTCACGACCGGCAGCGCACACTGGGAGGTGCTGCTGCGCGCGCGCGCGATCGAGAACCAGTGCTACCTGCTGGCGCCCGCGCAGGGCGGCCAGCACGAGAACGGGCGGCGCACCTGGGGTCATTCGATGCTGATCGATCCCTGGGGCGAGATCGTCGCGCAGCGCACTCCCGACGGGGCGGGGATCGTGGTCGGCGACGTCGCCGGCGCGCGACTGCGGCAGGTGCGGGCCAGCCTGCCGGCCCTGTCGCACCGCGTCATGTAGCATGCTCGCGATGAAACCTGCAGAACCCGTTTTCGCGCACCTGGCGATCGCCCGATCGGTGCTGCTCGAGCCGTACGGACTCGACGAAACTCACCTCGGCGCAGCGCTGGCCGAGATCTTCCGCCATCGGGTCGACTACGCCGATCTCTACTTCCAGTTCACCCGCAGCGAGGGCTGGAGCCTCGAGGAAGGCATCGTCAAGTCGGGCAGTTTCTCGATCGACCAGGGGGTCGGCGTGCGCGCAGTGTCGGGCGACAAGACCGCGTTCGCCTACTCCGACGTCATCGGCGCCGAAGCGCTGATGTCGGCGGCGCGCGCCGCGCGCACGATCGCCACGCGCGGCGCCGGGCGGGTGAAGGTGGCCGGCGCGCTCAGCCCGGCGGCCGGCCGCGCGCTCTATGCCGCCGAAGACCCGATTCCGCGCCTCGAGGCAGCGGCCAAGGTGGCGCTGCTCGAGCGCGTCGAGCGGATGGCGCGCGCCAGGGATCCGCGCGTCAAGCAGGTGATGGCGGGCCTGGCTGCCGAATACGACGTGGTGCTGGTGGCGCGCTCCGACGGGCGGGTGGCCGCCGACGTGCGGCCACTGGTGCGCGTGTCGGTCACGGTGATCGCCGAGCAGGCCGGACGGCGCGAGCAGGGTCACAGCGGCGGCGGCGGGCGTTTCGACTTCGGCCGGTTCGACGACGCGCGGCTCGCCGGCTACGTCGACGAGGCGGTGCAGGCTGCGCTCACCAACCTCGAAGCGCGGCCCGCGCCGGCTGGCACCATGACGGTGGTGCTCGGCCCCGGCTGGCCCGGCGTGCTGCTGCACGAGGCGGTCGGCCACGGTCTCGAGGGCGACTTCAACCGCAAGCGTTCGTCGGTGTTCGCCGGGCGCATCGGCCAGCGCGTGGCCGCACGCGGGGTCACCGTGGTCGACGACGGCACGCTGCCCGAGCGGCGTGGCTCGCTGAACGTCGACGACGAAGGCAATCCGACGCAGCGCAACGTGCTGATCGAGGACGGCGTCCTGAAGGGTTACCTGCAGGACACGCTGAATGCGCGGTTGATGAAGGCGCCGGTCACCGGGAGCGGTCGTCGCGAGTCGTTCGCTCACCTGCCGTTGCCCCGGATGACCAACACGTACATGCTCGCCGGCAGCCGCGATCCCGCCGAGATCGTCGCCTCGGTCGAGCGCGGCCTGTACGCGGTGAACTTCGGCGGCGGGCAGGTCGACATCACCAACGGCAAGTTCGTGTTCTCGGCTTCCGAGGCCTGGTGGGTCGAGAACGGTCGCCTGCAGTACCCGGTCAAGGGCGCCACGATCATCGGCAACGGGCCCGACGCGCTCACGCGCGTGACGATGATCGGCAACGACCTGCGGCTCGACGCCGGTATCGGCGTGTGCGGCAAGGACGGGCAGAGCGTGCCGGTCGGCGTCGGTCAGCCGACGCTGCGCATCGAGGCTCTCACCGTCGGCGGGACCGCCTGATGTGAGCGAGCCGGCCGCATCGGCGCTGGCTGCCGGCGACTCGGGCGACGGCGGTCGCCATCGCCGCGGGTGGCGCGTCCTGGTGGTGGTGCTGGCGGTGCTGGGCGTCTACGCGCTGCTCGGTTTCGTGGTGGCGCCGCGCATCGCGCAGGGCCAGCTGACCGAGCGGCTGGCCGCGGAACTGGGGCGCCCGGTCTCGATCGGCGGCGTCCGGTTCAATCCGTTCACGCTGGTACTGCGCGTGCACGACTTCAGCGTCTCCGAGCCCGCCGGAGGCGGCGAGCTTGCCGGCTTCGCGCAGTTCGAAGCCGACGCTTCGTGGCGCTCGCTGTACCGGCTCGCGCCGGTGCTGTCGTCGATCGTGCTGCACGAGCCGCGCCTGCACCTCGCGCGCGACGCCACGGGCCGCACGAACATCCAGGATCTGCTCGACAAATGGGCTGCGCGGCCGCCGTCGCCGCCCGGTCCGGCGCCCCGCTTCTCGATGACCAACATCGTGGTCGATGGCGGTCGGTTCGTGTTCGACGACGCCAGGCTGGACGAGCGTCACGAGGTCACGGGCGTCGTGCTGCGTATACCGTTCGTCTCGAGCCTGCCGGTCGATGAAACGGTGCACGTCGAGCCGAGCCTGCGTGCACGCATCGACGGTGCTGCGCTCGGGCTGGACGGGCGCGTGCTGCCGTTCAGCGCCACGCACGAATCGACGCTCGACCTCGATCTCGACGGCATCGACCTGGCCCGCTTCGTCGGTTACGCGCCGGCGGCGCTGCCGTTCGAGTTGCGCTCGGCACGGCTGGAGTCGGCGCTGAAGCTGGTGTTCTCGCAGGCCGAAGGTGCCGCGCCGTCGATCGCGGTGACCGGCAGTGCGAAGCTCGCCTCGATCGATCTGCGCCAGCCCGGCGGCGCGCCGCTGCTGGCCGCCGAGTCGATCGCCGCCGAGGCGATCTCGCTCGCGTGGCCGGCGAACCGGTACACGATTGGCCGCGTCACGGTCGACGCGCTCGCCGCCACGGTCGTGCGCAGGCAGGGTGAGCGACGTTTCCTCGAGCCGGTGCTGGCGGCGATCGAGCGCGATCGGGGCGCCGCCGCGACGCGGGCCGGGCCTGCCAACGCGGCTGCGCGGTCCGCCGGCGAGCCCGCCGCCCCGACGACTCCGACGACCCCGACGACGGGGCCGCAGTGGTCAATCGACGAAGTCGTGCTCGCCAGGGGTCGGCTTGCGTTCGAGGATGCGCAATTCCTGCCCAAGCCGCTGCGGCTGGACGCCAGCGCAATCGAGGCGACGCTGCGCAGGCTCGCCAGCGACCCTGCAGTGCCGGCGGATTTCGAGCTGGTCTTCGCGCTGGCTGGCGGCGAGCACGCGAAGCTCTCGGGCACCGCGTCGTGGCAGGAGGGCGCGGTCGATGCGCAGGCGCAGTTGTCCGGCATCGCGCTCGCTCACTGGTGGTGGATGGCCGAGCCCGTACTGTCCATCGACGCGGTCGGCGGCCAGCTCGCGCTCGACGCACGGGTGCGCGTCGAGCCGGTGCGTGACGGTCCCACGGCGATTCGCGTGGACGAGGGTTCGGCGAGACTCGTCGATCTCGCACTGCGCCAGCGCTGGGACAAGCGCACGCTGCTCACGTTGCCGCAATTCGATCTCGACCAGGTCTCGATCGACTTCGCGCAGCGCCGGATCGCGCTGGGCACGCTGGCGGCGCGTGCGGGCCAACTGCTGGTACGTCGCGACCGGGACGCGCGCTGGAACCTGCAGCAACTGCTGGCCGACGACCGGAGCTCTGCGAGCACGGCCGCAGCGCCCGAGGCGGGCGCAGACGGTGCCGCGGCCGGCCCGGCGCGTCCCGCGACCCGTGTCGGCGCCAGTGCCGGCGAGGCCACGCCGCCGTGGACGATTTCGCTCGGCAAGCTCGCAGTGAGCGGCTTCGGCGTCGACCTGCAGGACGAGCGCGGCGGCAAGGCTGCGCAACTGCGTGCGAGCGCGATCGACATCGGGGCCAGCGGACTCTCGAGCGCCGAAGGCGCGCCCGCGGCGAAGGTCGAACTGCGGGCGCGGGTCGATCGCCGCGGCACGCTGTCGCTGGCTGGCGAGCTCGGCCTGAAGCCGTTGGCTGGCACGCTGCGCGTGGCCGCGCGCGATCTGGTGATCGTGCCGCTGCAGCCGTATTTCAGCGAATACGTGAACCTGCTGGTGTCGAGCGGCTCGGTCAGCGCCGGCGGCAGCCTGCGCTTTGCGATCCGCGAGCAGGCCGCGCCGCACATCGGCTGGAAGGGGCGCGTCTCGGTCGCAGACTTCGCGGCCGTTTCGAAGGAGGCGAACGACGACCTGCTGCGCTGGCGGTCGCTCGCCTTCGACCAGGTCGACTTCGATTCGGAACCGCTGAAGGTCGATGTCGGTGGCATCGTGCTGGAGGACCTCTACGCGCGCGTGATCCTGAGCGCCGAAGGTCGGCTGAACCTGCGCGAGTTGCTGGTCGATCACCGGGCGGCGCCCGCCGCAGCACCCACCGAGGCGCCCGCCGCAGCACCCGCGTTCCGCGCAGCATCCGGCGCAGCATCCGCGTCCGGCGCCGCGCCAACCGAGCCGCCGGCGCAGCGCAAGCTGCGCGTGGGCGGCGTGCGCCTGGTCAATGGCAACATCGACTTCAGCGACTTCTTCGTGAAGCCGAACTACTCGGCCAACCTCACCGGCATGAACGGGCAGGTGTCGCAGATCACGCCGGGCCAGGCCGGCGACCTCGAACTGCGCGGCCGCGTCGATCACACCGGCAGCGTCGAGATCCTCGGCAACGTGAACCCACTGGCCGATCCGCTGTCCCTCGACCTGAAGGCCAGCGCCCGCGACATCGACCTGCCGCGCCTGTCGCCGTATTCCGGCAAGTACATCGGGTACGGCATCGAGAAGGGCAAGCTGTCGGCGAGCGTGACCTACAAGGTGGAGAACCGGCAACTCAGCGCCGAGAACAACATCGTGCTCGACCAGCTCACGTTCGGCGACAAGGTCGACAGTCCCGACGCGCTCGAGCTGCCGGTGCTGTTCGCGGTGTCGCTGTTGAAGGACCGCAACGGCGTCATCGACGTGAACCTGCCGGTCAGCGGTTCGCTCGACGACCCGCAGTTCAGCATCGGCGGCATCGTGTTGCGGATCATCGGCAACCTGATCGTCAAGGCGGTCACGGCGCCGTTCGCGCTGATCGCGAATCTCGCCGGTGCGAGCGGCGCCGAGTTGTCGTGGATCGGCTTCCAGGCGGGCAGCCCGGACCTCGACGCCGCGGCACTCGGCAAACTCCAGTCGATCGCCCGGGCGCTGACCGATCGGCCGGGGCTGAAGCTGGATCTCGCTGGCCGCGCCGATCCGGTCGCGGATCGCGAAGCGCTGCGCCGACTCGCGCTGCAGCGCGTGGTCAAGGCGCAGAAACTGAAGGAGACGGTCAGCGGCGGCGGCGACGTCGCGGCCGTCGACAAGGTGCGGATCGATCCGCAGGAGTACCCGAAGTACCTCGAACTGGCGTGGCGTGCTGCGAAGTTCGACAAGCCGCGCAACGTGATCGGGCTGGTGAAGTCGCAACCGGCGGCCGAGATGGAGCGGATGATGCTGGCGCACATCGGAGCGAGCGACACCGAGCTGATCGCGCTGGCCAACGCGCGTGCGCAGCGCGTGAAGGACTGGCTGGCCGACTCGGGCAAGGTGCCCGGCGAGCGGATGTTCATCGTGACGCCGCGGCTCGGCGCAGCCGCGTCTGCCGCCGAAGGCGCCGCCCGGGAAGCGCCCCCGGCCGGTGCTGCGCCCGCCGCGCGCGCAGCGCCCGCGAACGGGTCACCGCGGGAAGCGCCACCGCTCTCCCGCGTGGATCTCTCGCTGAAATAGGGCGGCGGCTCAGGCGAGGCCGGTCACCGGCAACGCAGCGCCATGCACCGCGCGGGCCTCGTCCGAGGCCAGGTACGCGATCACGTTCGCCAGGTCCTCCGGCGCCACCCAGCGGGTCGGGTCGGCGCCGGACATCGCTGCACGATTCTCCGGCGTGTCGATGATCGTCGGCAGCACGCAGTTCACGTTGATCGCCCTGTCGCGCAGTTCCGCCGACATCGTCTCGGTGATGCGCATCACCGCCGCCTTCGCCGCGACGTAGGCGCCCATCCGGGCGACGCCCTTCTGCGCCGCGAAGGCGCCGACGTTGACGATGCGTCCGCCGCCCGCCGCGATCATTCCCGGGACCACGGCGGCACTCGCGTGCAGCATCGTGCGCACGTTCAGGTCGAACATGGCGTTCCAGTCGTCGTCGGCGGTTTCGTGTGCGCACGTGCCCATCCGGAACCCGCCGGCCAGGTTGCACAGCACGTCGATGCGCCCGAAGCGGGCGAGCGCCGCCCCGACCATCGCCGCGACGCCCGCCGCGTCGAGCAGGTTCACCGGCGCGAGCATGCGCTGCGCGTCGCCGTCGCCGAACGCGCGCCGCAGGTGCTCGGCGCGCGAACCCACCAGCACCAGCGTCGCGCCGCGCGCTGCGAAGACCCGCTCCACCGCGCGGCCGAGGTTGCCCGAGGCCCCGGTCACCATCACGCAACGATCGTCGAACTGCATTGCATTGCCCTCCCGATGGCGTCTTTTACCCGATCCGCCGGAACGTGCCCAGCGCGGGCCTCGCAGGCCCGATTGCTCCGGGCGCACAGTCCCCTGCAACATGGGTCGCCAGCCGGACCGCCGCGTCACCCGCGAACGCATGCTGCGGGAGTTCGAGGTGTCGGCCTCGACGATCAGGCGCGACATCGCCTTCCTGCGCGAGGGCCTGAACATGCCGATCGCCTGGGTGGGCGACCGGGCTGGCTGGCGGCTCGATCCGCAGCAAGGCAGCGACACCAGGCAGTACGAGATCCCGGGACTGTGGCTCACGGTCGACGAGATCGAGCGCTTCTTGATGTCGGCATTCGGTGGACGTGATGGTTCCGAGCCACGGACGCCGTTCGTCGACCAGCGTCGGCGGGCACTCGAACCCCGACCAGACCCGCTGAATGTGCCCACGGGCCCTGGAACGGCGGCAGCGGTGGTGCTGGCCTGGCTTTGGAAGCGTGGCTGGCGCGCTGCAGGAAACCATGTGGAGCCCGACGATGACACGCCCCGCCGACGGGTGCTGTGCCTGCCCATGCGTGGCCACGGTCACGTTGCGCCGAAATGCTCGGTCACCTTCGCCGAAATACGCGCCGAGACTGCGTTCGCCGATTTACGGGCCCCCACCGCCGCCGGAGTGAGTCGAGAGACGGCCCTGCGAAACACCGGAAACTGCGCCAGTGCCCGTTGGCGACCGACGATGTTTTCTGCAGCCGCTTCGCATTCGTTGTTATCGGGCCCCAACTTCGGGATCTTCGGTGGGCCGCCACACGCTGGTATGGAAAAGACTGTCGTTTGTCGATCGGCACTGAAAACAGTACCATTAGCATAAATTCGGTACTGAATTGAGTTTGCCATGAACAATATCCTCACCGCTGCCGAGATCAAGCGCCGTGGCCTGGCTGCGATCGAGGAAAGCCTGCAGCGCGGTCCGGTGCACCTGGTCAAGCGCAACAAGCCGGCCGCGGTGGTGCTGTCCGAGGACGAGTACCAACGGCTCACCGCGGGCCAGCCGCCGGCCCGACCCGGTATGACGGCGGTGCAGTGGCTGCTGGCGCAACCGGCCGCGGGCACGCGCAGCAGGGAAGACATCGACGCCGCTCTGGCCAAAGAGCGCGCCTGGTGATCGCCTTCTTCGACGCAGGCGCGCTGATCTACTTGCTCGAAGGCCGGGAGCCCTTCGCCGACCGCGTGCGCACCGAGCTGGCGGCAATCGAGCGGGCGCATGCCGGCGTCAAGGCGGCTGTAAGCCGCCTGTCCTGGCTGGAATGCCGCGTGGGGCCGATGAAGACGAACGACGCCGCCACGTTGGCGCGGTTCGATGCCTTCTTCGCCCGGCCCGACCTCGTGTGGGTGGAGCTGAGTCGCGAGGTGGTGGAGCTGGCTGCTGCCATTCGCGCACGGCATGGTCTGCGCACGCCCGATGCCCTGCAGGCGGCAAGCTGCCTGCAACTGGGGTCGCAGCATGTGCTGCTTACCGGCGATGCGGCGTTTCAGCGGGTGCAGGGGCTGAATGTGATCGTGCTGACTTGACGGCATCACCCAGAGAGGCGCCGTGAGGCCGTGCTGTCGGCGGCCAGCTGGCCCATCGCTGCGACCAGGATCGGGTGATAGCGGCTGGCGACATCCCGGCCGGTACGGGCTTCGTTCGCCACCCACCTGCGGTAAAGCCCGGCATCGAGGGGGTGTCCGGCGTCGCGGCACCGCGCGACGTGGTGATGTATCCGCTCGTGCAGCAGCACTGGCGGTGACGCAATACCGTCGCGCCCCTTCGAAACGCGTTCGGAGTTGCGCTCGCAGGTTCGTACGGAAAGGCGCCCGCGAGAGCGAGCGGCATCGACCGCGAACAGATACACCCGCAACTCTTCGGCGAGGTCGATTTCAGCCTCACCCACCACGTGCCCGAGTTGATGCGCGGGATAGGCGCGCAAGGAACGCTGCAGGCGAGCAGGAAGGGCCAGTGGCCTTGCGAAGAAATCGCCGAGAAGCGCTTGCCGCGCCGTTCGGCCTCGCCGACGATGTGGCGGACGACCGCGAGGTTGCGTCTGTCGAGCGGCTCGCCGCCGTACAGCACCAGCTGTTCGGTCTTTCGATCGCTGTCGGCCTCGATCGCGTCGATCGCGCGAAACGCTGCGTCGGCCAGTGCCGGAGTCATCACCACATTGTCGCGGTGATGGCGGATGTCGGTCGAGGCGGTGTGGATCGTGCGCTGCAACGGTCGCTCGAAGCAGCAGGTGCAGCGGTAGTTGCAGTCGAGGTTCGGCACGATCAGGAAGGCCGGCAGCCGGGTGGTCGCGGCGTGCAGTGCGTCGGAGATCGCGTCGGCGAACTCGTGTCCGGCTTCTTCGGTTCGGTCGGTGAGGTGACCGCGTGCGGCGAGCGCCTCGCGCACCGCGGCCGGCAACGACTGCAGCGCGGCGTGCTGCACCGGCGGATCCAGCCGGCGCACCGAGTCGAAGAGGTTCGCCTCGTCGCCCGGTATCCGGTCGAGCGTGCCGAAGGTCGTGTTGAGCACCACCGACGAACCGTCGTCGAGGGGACCCGAGACGACCGAGTAGTGACTCACGCGCATGTCCGGCCCCACGGGTTGTGCAGACTGGCTGGCAGGAATCATTCCGCGAGGCAGGCGTGCCTGTCCCGAGGATCTGCCGAGGGTTTGCCCGAGGATTGGCGGATCCGCTCGCCTGGGGCCGTGCCGGTTCGTGGAGCCATCCCCGATGCGGTGGCGGTGGCCCGCAATCGACTCGACACCGACTCCGACCGACGCCGGCTTGCAGGCCCGCCGATCCGGCCGTACACTGCGTTCATGTTGCAGCGCATCGCGTTCTGTTTTTACTTCTTCGGCTTTTCCTGCCACCGGCGGGACGAGTCGGGAGCGCGTTCGCAGACCTGAAGCCACGAACCGAATCCGATGAAGCCGCCGGCCCCGTCCGGCGGTTTTTTTTTGACCCCCCACCGCGAAATCCTGTCCACCATGCGCCACACCACCGACGACCTGCGAATCCGCGAGATCAAGGAGCTCGCGCCTCCCTCACACCTGCTGCGCGAGTTTCCGACCAGCGAGCGCGCCGCCGCCACGACCTACGTCACGCGCCAGGCGATTCATCGCGTGCTGCACGCAATGGACGACCGGCTGGTGGTGATCGTCGGGCCCTGCTCGATTCACAATCCGCAGGCCGCGCGCGAGTACGCCGGGCGCCTGCGCAGCGAACGTGAGCGTCTGGCCGCCGACCTGGAGATCGTGATGCGCGTCTATTTCGAGAAACCGCGTACCACGGTGGGCTGGAAGGGGCTGATCAACGATCCCGATCTGGACGACAGTTTCGACATCAACAAGGGGCTGCGCACCGCGCGCGAGTTGCTGCTCGACATCAACGAACTGGGCCTGCCGGCGGGCACCGAGTTCCTGGACATGATCACGCCGCAATACATCGCCGATCTGATCGCCTGGGGGGCGATCGGCGCGCGCACCACCGAATCGCAGGTGCATCGCGAACTCGCCTCCGGGCTGTCGTGCCCGGTCGGCTTCAAGAACGGCACCGATGGCAACCTGAAGATCGCGCTCGACGCGATCAAGGCCGCCTCGCAGCCGCACCACTTCCTGTCGGTCACCAAGGGCGGGCACTCGGCGATCGTTTCGACCAACGGTAACGAGGACTGTCACATGATCCTGCGCGGCGGGCGCAAGCCGAACTACGATGCGGCCAGCGTCGAGGCAGCCTGCCGCGAGGCGGCGGCGGCGGGCCTGGCGTGCCGGCTGATGATCGACGCGAGCCACGGAAACAGCCAGAAGAAACCCGAGAACCAGCCCTCGGTCGCTGCAGCGATCGCCGCGCAGGTGGCTGCGGGGGACACGCGCATCTGCGGCGTGATGATCGAGAGTCACCTGCAGGCCGGACGCCAGGATCTGGTGCCGGGCAAGCCGCTGGTCTACGGGCAGAGCATCACCGACGCCTGCATCGGCTGGGACGAGACGGTCGAGGTGCTGGACGCACTGGCCGAGGCGGTGCGCAGCCGGCGGTTGAAGGCCGAAGAATGAGACGATGGCGCGTCGCAGGCCTGCCACCTGTCGGGAAAACGCCGACGCGCGACCGCCGTGACGCCCGCTGTACGCTGGATGGTGCGGGCGGCGTGCTATAACCGTCGAAAAACGGGAGGTAGCCATGGAAGCGGTCAAGGGTGCGAGCGCACCCCAGGCAGCGGCGACCGCGGCCGGTCCGGTCAGGCGCACGCCGCACGAGCGGCTGCTCGCGCTGGGCCTGCGCCCGGTCGGGCGCGCCAGCGAATTTGCCGAGCAGATCCACGGGTTGATGGCCCAGACGCCGCTGTTCTCGGGGCTCGACATCCACGAGACGCGCAAGCTCGGCGGGTTCATGTACGTCTACGAAGCGGCGCCGGGCGTCACCGTCATCAACGAGGGCGAGGCGGGCGACTTCATGATGCTGCTGATGCAGGGGATGGTCGACGTGCTGCGCCGCAATCGCTACAACTATCCGTCGCGGATCGCGGTAGCGCACTCCGGGCATTCGCTCGGCGAGATGTCGATGTTCGACGGCGAGCCGCGCTTCGCCTCGTGCGTCACGCTGGAGAACAGCCGCATCGCGGTGCTCACCCGCGATTCGCTGATGCTGGTGCTCGGCGAGGAGCCGAAGCTGGGCAACAAGATCCTGTTGAAGCTGGTGCAGTTGCTGTCCGAGCGGCTGCGCCAGACCAGTGCCAAGCTGGTGAGCTACCTCGAAGCGGCGCGCGATACGTAGGCCGGCTCCTATCGCGGGCGTCCCTTTTCCCACATCACGTCGGCGACCCCGGCCTCGCGGTTGAGCACGCGCGCCAGCACGAACAGCAGGTCGGACAACCGGTTCACGTACTGCCGGCAGACGGGCCGGATCGCCTCGTCGCGCCCCAGCGCGACGATCGCACGCTCGGCCCGGCGGCACACGGTGCGCGCGACGTGGGCCAGTGCCGCCGGCCGCGAGCCTCCCGGGAGCACGAACTCCTGCAGCCGCGGCAGGTCGGCGTTGTATTTGTCGAGCAACTCGTCGAGTCGCGCCACGCGGTTCTCCGGCAGGTTCTCCAGACCCGGAATGCACAGTTCGCCGCCAAGGTCGAACAGATCGTGCTGGATGTCGGTGAGCGCGCTGCGCACCCCTGCGGGCAGGGCTTCGACCTGCAGCAGGCCGATCGTGGAATTCAGTTCGTCCACGCTGCCGATCGCGTCGATGCGCCGGCTGTCCTTGCCGGTGCGGCTGCCGTCGCCCAGGCCGGTCGAACCGTCGTCGCCCGTGCGGGTGGCAATCTTCGACAGTCTGAATCCCATGGGCGGCTCCGTCGAGGGCAAGCGATGGCGCAGTGTACCGCCGGGGTGATTACCGACGTCGTGAAGCACGGTTTCGTCCCGGCGCGCACGCCCGAGCGGTCTAGAATCGCCAGAACCCCGGAGCCATCGATGAACCACCCGCAAGCCTTTCCCGCCGGCCTGAAGCGCCCGCTGCCCGAGACTCTGGCGAGCGCACTGCGTGCGCGCTTCGGCGAGCGCTTCAGCACTGCCGCCGCGGTGCGCGAGCACCACGGGCGCGACGAATCGCCGTTTCCGCCCACGCCGCCCGACGCGGTGGTGTTCGCGCACTCCACCGGGGAGGTCGCCGAGGTGGTCGCGCAGTGCCGTGCACACAAGGTGCCGGTGATCCCCTATGGGGTCGGCTCGTCGCTCGAAGGGCATCTGCTCGCGGTGCAAGGCGGCGTGTCGATCGACGTCTCGAAGATGAACCGCGTGCTGGCGATCGATGCCGAGGACCTGACGGCCACGGTGCAGGCGGGCGTCACCCGCAAGCAGCTCAACGAGGAACTGAAGTCCACCGGGCTGTTCTTTCCGATCGACCCGGGCGCCGATGCGACCCTCGGCGGCATGGCGGCCACGCGCGCCTCGGGCACGAATGCGGTGCGCTACGGCACGATGAAGGAGAACGTGCTCGGCCTCACCGTGGTCACCGCCGAAGGCAAGGCGGTGCGCACCGCGCGCCGCGCGAAGAAGTCGTCGGCCGGCTACGACCTCACGCGGCTCTATGTCGGCTCGGAGGGCACGCTCGGCGTGATCACCGAGGTGACGGTGCGCCTGTACCCGGTGCCCGAGGCGCTCTCGGCGGCGGTGGTGAGTTTCCCGAGCCTGGCGCAGGCGATCGCCGCGGTGATCCAGGTCATCCAGCTCGGCGTGCCGGTGGCGCGCTGCGAGTACGTCTGCGAGCACGCGATCCGCGCGATCAACGCCCACAGCCACACCACGCTGCGCGAGGCGCCGACGCTGTTCTTCGAGTTCCACGGCAGCGAGTCGTCGGTGAAGGAGCAGGCCGAGACTGCGCAGCAGATCACGCGCGAGCACGGCGGGCAGGACTTCGAATGGGCCACGCGCCCCGAAGACCGCACGCGGCTCTGGACTGCCCGCCACAACGCGTATTTCGCCGGAATCCAGATGCGTCCCGGCGGCCGCGCGATCACGACCGACACCTGCGTGCCGATCTCGCGGCTGAGCGATTCGATCACCGGCACGCAGCGCATCCTCGACACCGCGAAGTTTCCCACGATGATCGTCGGCCACGTCGGCGACGGCAACTTCCACGCGATGCTGGTGATCGACCCGGACGACGAGCGCGAGATGGCCGAGGCCGAGCGCCTGAACGACGCGATCGTGCGCCTGGCGCTGTCGATGGACGGCACCTGCACCGGCGAGCACGGCGTCGGCCTGCACAAGATCGGCTTCCTCGAAGAGGAGGCCGGTGACGACGCGCTCGACCTGATGCGCCGGATCAAGCGTGCACTCGACCCCGAAAACATCATGAACCCGGGGAAGATCTTCCGGACGTGAATCTGCGCGCCCGCGGTGCCGCAAGTCACGGCCGGCGCGGGTGCGACGGCGCAGGCACGGCACGAAGGCACGGCACGAAGGCACGGCAGCGAAGCGAGTCCTTCTCGACACGCACGCGTTCCTGTGGTGGGTCGAGGGCGATCGCTCGCTGCCCGCGAGGGCACGCGCCGTGATCGCCGGTCCGGATACCGAATGCCTGTTGAGCATGGCGAGCGCGTGGGAAATCGCGATCAAGGTGGCTCTGGGCAAGTTGAGGCTCGCGGTGCCGGCCAGGCGGTACGTCGTCGAGCACGTGGCCGCCAACGGCTTCAGGATGCTCGACATCGGGATCGCGCACGTCGGCCGCATCGAGACGCTCGAAAGGCATCATGGCGACCCGTTCGACCATCTGCTCGTTGCCCAGGCGCTCGAAGAGGCCGTGCCGATCGTCACGGCCGACCCGGTGTTCCGGAAGTACGGCGTACGGCGTATCTGGCGATAGGGTGCACGCCGCGGTTCAGCGGTGAAGGATCCGGCTCAGGAACTGCTTCGTACGCTCGTTCTGCGGCGCTTCGAAGAAGCGCACGGGGTCGTTCTCCTCGACGATCTCGCCGCGGTCCATGAAGATCACGCGGTCGGCCACCGCCCGGGCGAAACCCATCTCGTGGGTGACGCACAGCATCGTCATGCCTTCGCCGGCCAGCATGATCATCGTGTCGAGCACCTCCTTGACCATCTCGGGGTCGAGCGCCGAGGTCGGTTCGTCGAACAGCATGATCGACGGGTTCATGCACAGCGCGCGCGCGATCGCCACGCGCTGCTGCTGGCCGCCGGAGATCTGTCCGGGGTACTTGCCGGCCAGTTCGGCGATGTGCACGCGTTCGAGATAGCGCATCGCGATCGTCTGCGCCTCGGTCATCGGCTTCTTCAGCACCCAGACCGGCGCCAGCGTGCAGTTCTGCAGCACCGTCAGGTGCGGGAACAGGTTGAAGTGCTGGAACACCATGCCGACGGTGGCGCGCACCCTGTCGATGCTCTTCAGGTTGTCGCCGAGTTCGATGCCGTTGACCGTGATGCGGCCCTGCTGGTGGGGTTCGAGCCGGTTGATGCAGCGGATCAGCGTCGACTTTCCCGAGCCCGAGGGTCCGCAGATCACGATGCGTTCGCCGCGGGCGACGCGCAGGTCGACGTTGCGCAGCACCTGGAACTCGCCGAACCACTTGTTCAGGCCCTCGATCAGGATCGCGGGTGCGCCGGGTGCCGCGGCGTCGCGGGAGACCGCTGCGGCGGGGCGGGCGAAGTCGCTCATGCGCGGTTCCGGGGATCCGAAGGAAGGCGGGCGGTCTGCGTGAACAGGTCCGGGTGCGCTCAGTGTCGCTCGCCGCGCGCGAGGCCGCGCTCGAGCCACTGGCTGTACTTCGACATCGCGAAACAGAAGGCCCAGTAGACGACGATCGAGAACAGGAACGCCTCGATGAAATACTTCTTCCAGGCGAAATCAGTTTCGACCGACTTCTTCACCGCGTACGCGAAGTCGTAGATCGCGATGATCACCACCAGCGAAGTGTCCTTGAACAGCGAGATGAAGCTGTTGACGATCGACGGAATCGCCACGCGCAGCGCCTGCGGCAGGATCACCAGCGCCATCGACTTCCAGTATGGCAGGCCGAGCGCCTCGGCAGCCTCGTACTGGCCGCGCGGCACCGCCTGCAGCCCGCCGCGCACTGCCTCGGCGAGGTAGGCGGCGACGAACAGGATGATCGCGATCTGCGCGCGCAGCAACTGCTCGATGCGCAGGCCCTCGGGCAGGAACAGCGCGAACATCACCGACGCCATGAAGAGCACGGTGATCAGCGGCACGCCGCGGATCACCTCGATGTAGATCACCGCCAGCGAGCGCACGATCGGCAACCGCGAACGCCGGCCCAGCGCGAGCAGCACGCCCAGCGGAAACGCGAACGCCACGCCGAAGATCGCCAGGATCAGCGTCACCGGCAGGCCGCCCCACTGCTCGGTGCGCACCGGCGCGAGGCCGGCGCCGCCACCCATCAGCCAGAACGAAACTGCAATGCCCGATGCCCAGACCCCCACGAGCCAGGCCCGCCAGGCGCGCGGCATCGCCGACACCAGCAGCAGCGCGCACAATACGACGATCACGATCGCCGGCCGCCACTGCTGGTCGTACGGATAGACGGCGAACAGCATGAAGCGGAACTTCTCGACGACCACTGCCCAGCAGGCGCCCTGGCCGCGCACGGCATCGCAGGCCGATGCCGGGGCGTGGCCCCAGACGGCGTCGAAGACCAGCCAGCGCAGCGCCGGCGGCAGCGCCCAGCCGAGCAGGGCCAGCATCACGATCGTCGTGACGACGTTGGCCGGCGACGAGAACAGGCTGGCGCGGATCCAGGTGATGGCGCGGGCCCGGTTCAACGCCGGCCCCTACCGCTCGACCAGGCGCGTACGCGCCGCGTATGCGTTCATCAGCAGCGAGATCGCCAGACTGATCGCCAGGTAGACCGCCATCAGGATGGCGATGGCCTCGATCGCCTGGCCGGTCTGGTTCATCGTCGTGTTGGCCACTGCCACCAGGTCCGGATAGCCGATCGCCACCGCCAGCGACGAGTTCTTGGTCAGGTTCAGGTACTGGTTGGTGAGCGGCGGGATGATCACGCGCAGTGCCTGCGGCATCGTCACCATGCGCAGGCGCTGGCCAGGTTGCAGCCCGAGTGCCATGGCTGCCTCGGTCTGTCCGTGCGGCACCGACAGGATGCCGCCGCGCACCACTTCGGCGACGAAGGCTGCCGTGTAGGTGGACAAGCCGACCACCAGCGCGATGAATTCCGGCGACAGCGATCGCCCGCCCTGGAAGTCGAAACCGCCGAGGAGCGGCAGGTCGAGCGCGGTGGGCGCGCCGCCGGCCAGCCACGCAGCCGCCGGCAGCACGAGCAGCAGCGCCACCGAGGGCCACAGCACCGGCCACTGCGCGCCGGTCGCGCGCTGGTGGCGCGCCGCGAGCGCACGCCAGGCGAGCGCCAGCGCGACCGCGGCAACGACTGCCCAGCCCGCGGCGCTCCAGCCTGGCGCGGCCAGCGGCCATGCGTAGCGCAGGCCGCGCTGGCTCAGGAACGCCAGATCACCGAAGGCGATCGCTTCGCGCACCGGCGGCAGCAGTTCGGTGATCAGGCCGTACCAGACGAACAACTGCAGCAACAGCGGGATGTTGCGCATGAACTCGACGTACCCGGAAGCCAGCCGCGCCACCAGCCAGTTGCCGGACAGCCGGGCGATGCCGATCAGCGTGCCGAGGACCGTGGCGGCGACGATGCCCAGCGCCGACACCCACAGCGTGTTCAGCAGTCCGACCAGGAACGCGCGGCCGTAGGTGTTCGACGGGTCGAAGGCGATGGTCGACTCGGCGATCTCGAAGCCGGCTTCGCGCGACAGGAAGCCGAAGCCGACCTGGATCTGGCGCGTCGACAGGTTGTGCAGCGTGTTGGCGACCAGGAACCAGCCGACGGCGACGACGCCCGCCAGCAGCAGCAGCTGGTAGAGAACGCCGCGGACGCGCTCGCTCGCGAACATCTGCGATCCGCCCGATGAGCGCGTGCCGCGGGGCCGTCCGTTGGGTGAACCGCTGAACCGGCCCCGGGCGCGGCGGCGCCTGCGCTCAGCGGATCGGCGGCGCGTACATCAGGCCGCCGTCGCGCCACTGCGCGTTGACGCCGCGCGCGATGCCGATCGGGGCGATGTTGCGCTGGTACATCTCGCCGTAGTTGCCCACGGCCTTGATCGCGCGCACCAGCCAGTCGTTGTCCAGCCCCAGCCCCTTGCCGATGTCGCCCGAGGCGCCCACCAGCCGCTGGATCGGCGGCTCCTTGCTCTCGGCCTTGAGCCGGTCGACGTTGGTCGAGGCGACCCCGTACTCCTCGGCCTCGATCAGCCCGAACAGCGTCCACTTGACGATCGTGAGGTACTCCCAGTCGCCGCGGCGCACCAGCGGGCCCAGCGGCTCCTTGGAGATCGCCTCGGGCAGGATCACGTAGTCATCCTTGTTCGCCGCCTTCAGCCGCGTGGCCGCCAGCCCCGAGATGTCGGTGGTGAACACGTCGCAGCGACCCGAGAAGAACGCCTGCTCCACCTGCTGCAGCTCGTTGACCACCACCGGCCGGAAGTTCATCTTCTTCGTGCGAAAGTAATCGCTGAGATTCAGCTCGGTGGTCGTGCCCGGCTGCACGCAGATGGTGGCGCCGTTCAGTTGCGTGGCGCTCTTTACGTTGGCCGACTTCCTGATCATGAACCCCTGGCCGTCGTAGAAGATCGTGCCGGCGAAGACCGCGCCGAGCGTGGCGTCGCGGCTCGCCGTCCAGGTGGTGTTGCGCGACAGGATGTCGACTTCGCCCGACTGCAGCGTGGTGAAGCGGTTCTGCGTGTTGGTCGGCACGAACTGCACCTTGTTCGCGTCGCCCAGGATCACCGCGGCCACCGCGCGGCAGAAGTCGACGTCGATGCCGTGCCAGACGCCCTGGCTGTCGGGGGCCGAAAAACCGAGCAGGCCGCTGTTCACGCCGCAGCGCAGCGCGCCTCTCTGCCTGATCGTGTCGAGTGTCGGGCCGGCCGAGGCCAGCGACGGGGCGAGCAGCGCGGCCGCCGCGAACAGGGCGGCAAGACGGATCGTCTTCATGTCGGGAATCCTCCTCCTGGACGATCGCACGAGTCTACGCACAAGGCCGATCGGCGGCGTCGAGGGGAAACCCCGAGGATGCGTTCGCGGTCAGCGCTTGTAGCGCTTGGGCACGAACGGCAGCGGCGCCGGTGTCACGGCCGGGCGGCGCTCGCGCACCGCGGCGCGCAGCGGTGCGCGCGTGGCCTCGTCGAGCGCGCCGCGCTCCACGCGGGCCAGCATCACCGGGTGGCCGAGCGTCGGCGAGACGGTTCCGCTGGTGACTTCGCCCACGACGCGGTCGTCGGGCGTGACGATCGCCGCGTGCGCGCGGATCGGCACGGTCTCGTGCGACACCAGGCCGGCCAGCCGGCGCGGCGTGCCTTCGGCGAGTTGCGCGAGGATCGTCGCGGCGCCCGGAAAGCCGCCGGCCTTCGTGCCGCCGGCGCGCCGCGACTTCGGGATCGCGAAAGCCAGGCCCGACTCCACCGGCGAGGTCGTGGCGTCGATGTCGCTGCCGTGCAGCGGCAGACCGGCCTCGAGCCGCAGCGTGTCGCGTGCGCCCAGTCCGGCCAGCTGCACCGCCGGATCGGCGAGCAGCCGTCGCACGATCGCCTCGGCCTGCGCGAGTGGCAGCGAAATCTCGTAGCCGTCCTCGCCAGTGTAGCCGGAACGGGTGGCGAAGCAGTCGGTGCCGAGCAGCCGCAGCGTCGCCGCCCGCATGAAGCGCAGCGACGCCGCGGCCGGATCGAGCGTGGCGAGCGCTGCTTCGGCAGCCGGACCCTGCAGTGCGATCAGCGCCGCGTCCATCCACTCGATCTGCAGCTTCGGGCAGTGGTCGCGCAGCCGGCGCAGGTCGGCGTCGCGGTTGCCGGCATTGACCACCATGCGCACTTGCGCGCGCGCGCCGTCGACCAGGTGCACCAGCATCAGATCGTCCTCGATGCCGCCGCGCGCGTTCAGCAGCAGCGAATAGCGCTGCACGGCATGCGCCCAGCCTTCGAAGTCGACCGGCAACGCCGCTTCCAGCTGGGCATGCAGCGTTGCCGGAAGGCCGTCGGCCGCGCGGATGTGCAACTGGCCCATGTGCGAAACGTCGAACAGGCTGGCACGCTCGCGCGTGTGCAGGTGTTCGGCCTTCAGCCCGGCCGGATACTGGATCGGCATCTCGTGGCCGGCGAAGGCGCCGAACTTCGCGCCGTGCTCCGCATGCAGCGCATGCAGCGGAATGCGCCGCAGGCTTTCGTTCGCGGGTTGGCTCATCGCGTGCTCCCTTCGTCGGCGCCGTCGGTCACCGGCGGGCAGGTGCAGACCAGGTGCCGGTCGCCCGCGGCGTTGTCGATGCGCTTGACGCTCGGCCAGAATTTCGCCTCGCGCACCCAGGGCAGCGGGAACGCCGCCTCCTCGCGGCTGTAGCGGTGCGTCCACTCGCCGGCGATCTCGGTGGCGGTGTGCGGCGCGCCCTTCAGCGGATTGTCGTCGCGGTCGAATTCGCCCGACGCGATGCGCTGCAGTTCGCCGTGGATCGCCACCATCGCCTCGCAGAAGCGGTCGAGCTCCGGCTTCGACTCGGACTCCGTCGGCTCGACCATCAGCGTGTCGGCCACCGGGAACGACAGCGTCGGCGCGTGAAAGCCGTAGTCCATCAGCCGCTTGGCCACGTCTTCGGCGCTCACGCCGTAGTCGGCCTTGAGGTGGCGCATGTCGAGGATGCACTCGTGCGCGACCTCGCCGTTCTGGCCGCGATAGAGCACCGGGAAGTACGGGGCGAGCCGCTGCGCCACGTAGTTCGCGTTCAGGATCGCGACCTCGGAGGCCTTGCGGATGCCGCTCGCGCCCATCATCCGGATGTACATCCAGGAGATCGTCGTGATCAGCGCGCTGCCGAACGGCGCTGCCGACACCGCCGCGTCGCCGGCGGCCGCGCGCGCGGCCTCGCGCGCGTCGATGCCCGCTGCCGGCAGCGGGAACGGCTCGGCCGGCAGGTACGGCGCCAGGTGCGCGGCCACCGCGATCGGGCCCATGCCGGGACCGCCGCCGCCGTGCGGGATGCAGAAGGTCTTGTGCAGGTTCATGTGGCAGACGTCGGCACCGATCAGCCCGGGCCTGGCCAGCCCGGCCTGCGCGTTCAGGTTCGCGCCGTCCATGTACACCTGGCCGCCGGCCTCGTGCACCATCCGGCAGACCTGCGCGATCGAGCCCTCGAACACGCCGTGTGTCGACGGGTAGGTGACCATCAGCGCGGCGAGCGCATCGCGGTGCTCGCCGATCTTGCGTTCGAGGTCGGCGACGTCGATGTTGCCCTGCTCGTCGCAGGCGACGACCACGACGCGCAAGCCCATCATGTGCGCCGAGGCCGGGTTGGTGCCGTGTGCCGAAGCCGGGATCAGGCAGACGTCGCGACGCGACTGCCCCTGCGCGGCGAGGTAATGGCGGATCGCGAGCAGCCCGGCGTATTCGCCCTGCGCGCCGGAATTCGGCTGGAACGAGACCGCCGCGAAGCCGGTGATCTCCGCGAGCCAGTTGCCCAGCTGCCCGAGCATCGCGAGGTAGCCGGCGGCCTGCTCGCGCGGCGCGAACGGATGGATGTCGGCGAACCCGGGCCAGGTCACCGGCGCCATCTCCGAGGCTGCATTGAGCTTCATCGTGCACGAGCCGAGCGGAATCATCGAGTGCACCAGCGACAGGTCGCGGTTCTCGAGCCGCTTCAGGTAGCGCACGAACTCGGTCTCGCTGTGGTAGCGGTTGAACACCGGGTGCGCGAGCACGGTGTCGGCGCGGCGCAGCGCCGGCGCGATCGAATCGGGCTCCAGGCCGAGCGAGGCGGCCGCTGCGTCGAGCGCCGCAACGTCCGGGCGCGTGCCGCCGAGCACGAAGGCCAGGTCGGTGACGTCGGCGAGCGTCACGGTTTCGTCGAGCGCGACGCCGACGCGGGCGGCCGGTGCGCCTTCGTGACCGAACTCGCGCAGGTTGATGCGCAGATCGCGCGCGCGCGCGCGCGCGGCCCCGGCATCGGCGCCGAGGTCGAAGACGAGCGTGTCGAAGAAGCTGACGTGCAGCGGCCGCGGCGTACCGGTGCCCGCCTGCGCGAGCAGGCGTGCGAGCAGCCGTGCCATCGCGTTCACCCGCAGCGCGATGCGCGCCAGCCCCTGCGGTCCGTGGTAGACCGCATAGAATGCCGCCATGTTGGCCAGCAGCGCCTGCGAGGTGCAGATGTTGCTCGTGGCCTTTTCGCGGCGGATGTGCTGTTCGCGCGTCTGCAGCGCCATGCGCAGCGCCGGGTTGCCGGCGGCGTCGCGCGACACGCCGATGATGCGTCCGGGCATCGTGCGCAGCAGATCTTCGCGCGCCGCCATGAACGCGGCGTGCGGGCCGCCGAAACCGAGCGGAACGCCGAAGCGCTGTGCCGAGCCGATCGCGATGTCGGCGCCCATCGCGCCGGGCGACTTCACCAGCATCAGCGCCAGCGGGTCGCAGCCGATGGTGGCGCGCCCGCCCGCGGCGCGCAGGGCGGCGATCGGGGCGGCGAAGTCGCGCAGGCGTCCGAAGGTGTCGGGCGTCTGCAGGTGCGCGCCGAAGAAGCCGGCGGCCGCCTCGACGGTCAGCGCACGCTGCGCGTCGTCCACCGTCACCTCGATGCCCATCCACTTCGCGCGCGTGCTCACCACTGCGATCACCTGCGGGTGCGTGGCCGCATCGACCAGATAACGGTTCGACTTCGATTTCGACGCGCGCCGCGCCATCGCCATCGCCTCGGCCGCGGCGGTGGCTTCGTCGAGCAGCGACGCATTGGCCACCGGCAGCCCGGTCAGGTCGACGACCATCTGCTGGAACGCGAGCATCGCCTCGAGGCGCCCCTGCGCGATCTCGGCCTGGTAGGGCGTGTACGCGGTGTACCAGCCGGGGTTCTCCAGCACGTTGCGGCGGATCGGTTCGGGCGGGATCGTGCCGTGATAACCGGCGCCGATGTAGCTGCGCCAGACCTGGTTGCGCCCGGCGAGTGCACGCAGCTCGGCCAGCGCCTGGACCTCGGACACCGGCTCGCCGATGGCCAGCGGCGCGTCGATCAGCAGGTCCGCCGGGACGCTCGCGCGCACCAGCGCGGCGCGCGACTCGAAGCCGAGCGTCGCGAGCATCGCCGCTTCCTGCGTGACCGTGGGGCCGATGTGGCGCGCGTGGAATTCGTCGTGACCGAGCAGCGCGCGGAGGTCGGCGCCGGGGTTCCCGGAAGGGCTCATGGACAGGTCTCCGTCGCGGCTCGCAAAGGTGCGCCCCGCGTGGGGGTGGATCGAGACGGGCGGCGCGCGGCGGTTGCGCGCCGCCACGCGTTCAGCCGGCGCCCGGGCCGGCCGCGTAGGCGGCGGCGTCGAGCAGCGCGTCGATCTGGGCGGGCTCGGACGGACGCATCCGGAAGAGCCACCCCTTGTCGAACGGCGATTCGTTGACCGTCTGCGGGGCCTCGGCGAGCGCCGGATTCACTTCGAGCACTTCTCCGGCCACCGGTGCGTAGACGTCGGAGGCTGCCTTGGTCGATTCGACGACGACGCAGGACTCACCCTGCGCCAGCTGGCGCCCGACCTCGGGCAGTTCGACGTAGACCAGTTCGCCCAGCGCATCCTGGGCGTGGAAAGTGATGCCCACGGTGGCGCTGCCGTCGGCAGCGAGGCGCAGCCACTCGTGCGACGGGGCGTAGCGAAGATCGGCGGGATTGTCCAAGGCAGGGCTCCGAAGGCGGCCGCGGCGCGGCGCGTGGTTGATCGGGAGCCCCCTCTGTCCGTTTGCCTGAGACATTCGGCCGGCGCGCCGACGCGCAGGCCTTGTTCCTTCGGCGAGGCGCGCACTGCGATCGACACGATCGTCGGCGGCGCCTTCTCTCCAGAGAGCCGAACCGCTGAGGTCCTTTTGCCTGAGAGTTTCCGGGGCGATACACCTTCGGCGCCGCGCCGCACCGATTGCCTGCCTCGGTTGGCGCGGTCTCTCCCGCAGCGGTTATCCGGCTGGCGCAAAGAGTGCCAATCCGGTGCGTGGGTGTCAAATCGAAGGGGCGAAGGTGAAGGCGCGAAGCGGCGTGCGGCGCGTGTGCGCCAGGCACTGAATCGAGCGCACTGGCACCCGTTGCGGCACAATGCACGTGGACCCATGAACCGGACTGACTCGATCTCTCCCGAACTCGCCCCGGCGCACCCGCACGGTGCGGGCCCGATGGCAGCCGATCAGGCCGTTGCCGGCGCGGCTGGCGTGCCCGTTGCTACCCCAGGGGACCGTCACGCCGACCTCAGGGCGCGCCCCGGCGCGCAACGCCAGCGCGAGGTGGTCGCGCGGCTGCGTACGATCGTCCCGGCGCACAGCCTGCTCTACCGCGAGGAGGACACGCGCCCCTACGAATGCGACGGCCTGTCCGCGTATCGCCAGTTGCCGATGGCAGTGGTGCTGCCCGACACCGAGGCGCAGGTCCGGGCGCTGCTGAAGGTCTGCCACGAACTCGACGTGCCGGTGGTGGCCCGCGGCGCCGGCACCAGCCTGTCGGGCGGCTCGATGCCGCATGCGTCGGGCGTCGTGCTGTCGCTCGCGAAGTTCAACCGCATCCTGTCGATCGACCCGCTGGCGCGCACCGCGCGCGTGCAGCCGGGCGTGCGCAACCTCGCCATCTCCGATGCCGCCGCGCCGCACGGCCTGTTCTACGCGCCCGACCCGTCCTCGCAGATCGCCTGCACGATCGGCGGCAACGTGGCCGAGAACTCCGGCGGCGTGCACTGCCTGAAGTACGGACTGACGGTGCACAACGTGCTGCGCGTGCGCGCACTGACGATCGATGGCGAGACCGTCGAATTCGGCAGCGAGGCGCTCGATGTGCCGGGCCTCGACCTGCTTGCGCTGATGGTCGGCTCCGAAGGCATGCTCGCGATCGTCACCGAAGTCACCGTCAAGCTGGTGCCGGTGCCGCCGCTGGCGCGCGTCGTCATGGCTTCGTTCGGCGACGTGGTCAAGGCGGGTGACGCGGTGGCCGGCATCATCGCTGCCGGCATCGTTCCGGCGGGGCTCGAGATGATGGACCGCAAGGCCACCGTCGCGGTCGAGCAGTTCGTGCACGCCGGCTACGACCTCGACGCGGCGGCGATTCTGCTGGTCGAGTCCGACGGCACGCCCGAAGAGGTGGCCGACGACATCGCGCGCATCGAGGCGGTGCTGCGCGAGGCGGGTGCCACCGGCGTGCGCGTGTCGGCGTCCGAAGACGAGCGACTGCTGTTCTGGTCGGGGCGCAAGAACGCATTCCCGGCTGCGGGGCGCCTGTCGCCCGACTACTACTGCATGGACGGCACCATCCCGCGCCGAAACATCGGGCGCATGCTCGCGGCGATCGCACAGATGGAAGACAAGTACCGGCTGCGCTGCATGAACGTCTTTCACGCCGGCGACGGCAACCTGCATCCGCTGATCCTGTTCGACGCGAACGACCCCGACGAATGGCAGCGCGCCGAGCATTTCGGCGCCGAGATCCTCGCGCTCAGCGTCGAGTTCGGCGGCACGATCACCGGCGAGCATGGCGTGGGCATCGAGAAGATCGACTCGATGTGCGTGCAGTTCTCGCGCGACGAACTCGACACCTTCTTCGCGGTCAAGCGCGCGTTCGATCCGCCGGGGCTGCTCAATCCCGGCAAGGCGATCCCCACGCTGGCGCGCTGCGCCGAGTACGGCAGGATGCACGTGCACGGCGGCCAGCTGGCGTTCCCCGATCTGCCCCGCTTCTGATGAGCGCTCCCGCCAACGACCCGGCGCTGGCCGAACTGCGCGATCGCGTGCGCGCGGCTGCCGCGACGCGCACGCCGCTGTGCATCCGCGGCGCCGGCACCAAGGACTTCTACGGCCAGCCGCCCGTCGGGGAGCCGCTCGACATGCGCGGCTGGCGCGGCATCGTCAGCTACGAGCCGACCGAACTGGTGATCCGCGCGCGCTGCGGCACGCCGCTGGCGGAAGTCGAAGCGGCGTTGACCGGGCGCAACCAGATGCTGGCGTTCGAACCTCCTTCGTTCGACGCGGACGCGACGATCGGCGGCGTGATCGCCGCGGGCCTGTCGGGGCCGCGCCGGGCGAGCGCGGGCGCGGTGCGCGACTTCGTGCTCGGTGCGACGCTGCTCGACGCGGCGGGCCGCGCACTGCGCTTCGGCGGGCAGGTGATGAAGAACGTCGCCGGCTACGACGTGTCGCGACTGGCCTGCGGGTCGCTGGGCATTCTCGGGCCGATCGTCGAGGTGTCGCTGAAGGTCCTGCCGCGGCCGGCGAAAGAAATCAGCGTGCGTCTGCGCATCGACGAGGCCGACGGGCTGCGTGCGATCAATGCGTGGGGCGGGCAACCGCTGCCGCTGTCGGCCAGCGCCTGGTGCGAGGGCGTGCTGACGCTGCGACTCTCGGGCGCGCCGGGGGCGGTCGAGGCCGCGGCGGCGCGCTTCGAGCGCGAACGCGGCGCGCAGCGACTCGATGCCGGGCAGGCCAGCGCGTACTGGGCCGGTATCCGCGAGCACTCCGATGCGTTCTTCGCAGGCGCCCGGCCCCTGTGGCGACTGTCGCTGCCGGCCACCGCCCCGGTGCTCGGGCTGCCGGGGGCGCGCCTGTTCGAGTGGGGCGGCGCGCAGCGCTGGCTGCGCAGCGACGCACCCGCCGAAACCGTTCGCACGGCCGCAGTGCGCGTCGGCGGCACGGCGACGCTGTTTCGCGGTGGCGATCGCATGGCCGGCGTGTTCCATCCGCTCGCACCGGCGAACGCCGCGCTGCAGCGACGGCTGAAAGAAGCGTTCGACCCGGGCCGCATCTTCAACCCGGGCCGCCTGTATCCGGACCTCTGAAATCCGGGTCTCTGGACTTCGATGGAAACCCATCTCGCCGACTGGCTGCAGGACACCGCCGACGGGGCCGAGGCCGAACTGAACCTGCGCCGCTGCGTGCACTGCGGCTTCTGCCTGGCCACCTGCCCGACCTACCAGTTGCTCGGCGACGAACTCGATTCGCCGCGCGGGCGCATCTACCTGATGAAGCAGGTCGCCGAAGGCGCAGTGCCCGGTGCGGCGACGCTCGCGCACCTCGATCGCTGTCTCACCTGCCGCAACTGCGAGACCACCTGCCCGTCGGGCGTCGAATACGGGCACCTGGTCGACGTGGGCCGCAGGCTGGTCGAGCAGCAGGTGCGCCGGCCGCCGGGCGAGCGTCTGCTCAGGTTCGTCCTGCGCGAGACGCTCACGCGACGCTGGCTGTTCGATCCGGCGATGCGCATCGGCCAGATGCTGCGTCCGCTGCTGCCCGCGGCGCTGCGCGACAAGGTACCGGCCCGCCGGCCCGCGGGCGCGTGGCCGCGGCGCACGCATGCGCGCAAGGTGCTGATCCTGAACGGCTGCACGCAGCCGGCGATGATGCCGGCGATCGACGCGGCCACCGCGCGCGTACTCGACCGGCTCGGCGTCGAAACCGTGATCGAACGGCGCTCGGGCTGCTGCGGCGCGATCCGCCACCACCTCTGCGACACGCCGGGCGCTCTGGCGCAGGCGCGTCGCAACATCGATGCCTGGCTGCCGCACCTGGAGCGCGGCGCCGAGGCACTTCTGATCAACGCCTCGGGCTGCGGCGCGATGGTCAAGGAGTACGCGCACCTGCTGCGCGAAGATGCCGCCTACGCGCCGAAGGCGCGGCGTGTGGTCGCGGCCACGAAAGACCTCGCCGAGTGGTTGCCGGCGGAGCTGGCCGGCTCCGTCGACGCGCTTCGTGCACGGATCGTTGCGGATGCGCCAACGGATGCGGCAGGCGCGGCCACGAGCGCGCGCGCCGCCGGACGCATCGCGTTCCATCCGCCGTGCACGCTGCAGCACGGCCAGCGGGTGCGCGGCGAGGTCGAGCGGCTGCTCGATGCGCTGGGCGTCGAGCGCCTGGCGGTGGCCGAGTCGCACCTGTGCTGCGGATCGGCGGGGACGTATTCGGTACTGCAGCCGGCGCTGTCGCTGCAGCTGCGCGAACGCAAGCTCGGCCACCTGCAGGCCGGCAGGCCCAGGCTGATCCTGTCGGCCAACATCGGCTGCCTGGCGCACCTGCAGGCCGGCACCGCGACGCCGGTGCGTCACTGGATCGAGTGGCTCGACGAGGTGCTGTCGAACCGCTGATGTGCGTCGGCCGGCAAGGCGGCCGACGCGGCGTCAGCGCGTCAGTTCGCGCCAGTACAGGCGTCGCGCGTTGGCGGCGAAGGGCGCCATCGGGTTGCCGAACACCGGATACTTGGCGTCCGACGTCGTGACGATCGTCACCGTCTTGCCGCTGGGGAGCTTGACGATGTTGATGCCGACGATCAGCGCGTTGCCGACATTGACGATCGTCGCCGGATCGGCAGGCCGGGTCCTGCCCGGCCACGGATCGAGGAAGTAGAGCCAGCTCGAGCCGCCGATGTTGCAGACGTTCGGATCGGGAATGTTGCTCGGCACGACCCACCAGCCCAACTGGAACTTCGGATCGACGTTGACGCGCTCGCCGTTCTTCGCGTCGAGATCCATGTACCAGCCGACCTTGTCGGGCGCCATCGCCGTGTAGGCGATCTGCCGGGAGCCGGCATCTCCGGAAAGATCCTGGACCACCACGTCGGTGCGGGCGCGGAAGTTGCCGTAGGGCGGTGACGTCAGGTCGTCCTTGATCGTGTAGATCGACATGAGATCGGTCGAACCGACGTCGCTCGTGCCGAGGTAGCGGCCCGCGCCGATCAGGATCAGGCGCTTCGGGCTGCCGCCGATCCTGACTTCGGCCAGTTCCGGCTTCGTCGTGATCGGCTGGGTCGGCGCCCCGCTGACCTTGCCAATGGTCGTGATCTTCGTGACCGTCCCGGCCACGATGTCGAAACGCCAGACGTTGCCGTCGAGGTCGCCACCGTAGACGTGCTGGGTCGAGTTGTCGAGCATGGTGTCGTCGACCCAGTTGCTGATCTTGGCGATGCCGCTCTTCGACGGGTCGGTCTGGGCGTTGTCGGTCACGATTTCGGCGAGTTTCGAGCCGTCGGAGGCCTTCAGCACGAACAGGCGCCCCTTGCCGTCGCCGGGCGAGACGTTGTTGTAGCCCGAGGCGACGATCACCACCCACTGGCCGTTGAGTTTGGTGATGACGGCGTTGCCGAAGCTGAAGCCCAGGTTGGCGTCGGTGAACTCCCACAGCAGTTGCGGACTTGCCGGGTTGGTGACGTCGAGCGCGTAATAGGCGCGGCCGCCCTTGCCGAGGCCGCCGACGAGGATGGTCTTCCACTGGTTGGCATTGCAGGACGCGGACAGGCAGACATCGCCGATCGTCAGCGGGCCATCGACGTGAAAACGGTGATTGGTGGCGTAGCTCTTGTCGGCGAGCTGGTAGAGCCGGGGAATGACTGCCGTCGGCACGAACGCCCAGAGCTCGTTGCCGGTGTCGCCATCGAACGCGTGCAGCATGCCGTCGTTGGCACCCGCGTAGACGACCGATTGCCGCGCCTTGTTGTTCTCGGCAAAAGCGGAATAGTTGTCGTCCGAATAGGTGAACGGCGGCTTGCGGGCATACACCGGCGCGGCATTGACGATGTCGCCGAGCGCGTGCTTGCGGTCGCGATAGAGCTTCCAGGCGTTGGCGCCTTCGTCCTCGTGCTGCGTCTGGCCACGGATGAAGCCGATGATCGACGCCTGCGTCGCCTGCGCCTGTTCACTGGCGGTCAGGGACGCATACTGGGACAGTTGACCGTTGGGGTTGGTCGGGCCGGGCTGGAAGTAGTTGGCCGTGATCTGGGTTCCGAGATTGCCGACGGTGAACGCCTTCAGCGTTCCACCGCTGTTGAAGCGGATGTCGCGCGTGTCGCTCGCGGTCGACACCTTCGCGTCGACCTGCGCCTGGGCCGACCAGATCGGCGAGTCCGAGACGGTTCCGACCGCGAGATCGATCTCGCGGGCCGCGATCTCGCCGTCCCAGTCGACGGTGGTGTACATCGCCACGTAGGCGTAGTTGTCGCCGGCGACCGGCTCGAGGTTCGAGGTCGCCGCTGCGGCAGCGGAGGCGGTGCGCGCCGAGACACCCGACAAGGCCTTCTGGATGCCGCTGGCGAGCGACTCGGGTGACTTGGCGCTGAAGTACTTGCCGCGGCCGTTGACCGCGGCGTGCCAGAGGTCGTCGACGCGATGCAGATCCTCCTCGTCCATCGGGTCCGGCCAGATGCGGGTGCCCTGCCTGATCGCCTCGAAGTCCGCGCAGCCGCCCGAGTCGTAGTTCTCGCAGTACTTCAGCGACCCGTCGATCCCCAGACCCAGCGTGAAGGTCGTCATGTGCTGGTGCGTCGCCTTGTCGCTGCCGGCGCCGGGCACGTTGTTCTCGCAGACGTCGTAGGTCTTTCCGCCGACCGTCGTCCCGGTGCAATTGCCCAGACCCGGGGTGCGCAGGTCGTTCTGGTAGTAGTACATCGCCACGTCCGACAGCGAGTTCGAGGTGCCGCCCGTCGTGGTGGTGGTGCTCGAAAGCAGTGCCGGATCGCTCGGGTTCGGGTCCGGCAGCGCGGGCGCCGGATTCGTGCATGCCGTCTCGTTCGTCGCCGAGCCGTGATTGGTCCACGCTCCGTCCACCGGGCTGCCCGGGGGTTCGATCGGAGTCGTGACGGTCTTGCGCTGTTCCTGGCGCCGGATCCGCTTCTTGCCGCCCGAACAGTTGCTCAACGAATAGCTGTAGCGCCGGTACGTGTCGACCTGCTTGCTCGACGCACCGTCCCACATCGGACGCGCGGCCGAACCGTCCTGGTTGCCGATCGAACTCGATCCGTTGATCTGGTAGCCGGCATCGCCGTTCCAGAAGCCGTCGGTGGTCAGGATGGTGAAATTCTGCTGGCAGGAATACTGCACCGGATCGTCACCGAGCTTGCCCGCGTAGATGCGCCCGACCTTGGACAGCGCGGCTCGCAGGGGCGTGCCGCCGCTGGGGCTGGCGCCATAGAGCTTGTCGAAAATCTGCGTGCGCTGGGCGCAGCCCGGCGTCGCGGCGCAGAAGTCGTCGATTCGCTGGAACTCGCTGTTGCCCGAGCTGGTTCCTGTGTAGCTGTGGGTGGTGAAGCCGATGCGATAGTTCGCCGGCTCGGAGATGTTGACCAGCGAGCGGCCGACCGCCGTCTTCGCGGTCATCAGCCGGGTGCGATAGTAGCTGTACCAGTTGGCGAAGTTCTGCCGTGCCGCCGCTCCCTGGCCTTCGACCGTCACCTTGGCGAACTTGCCGGCGATGCTCCCGCTGCACTCCTTGTAGAAAGTGGTCGAGGTGTCGACGTCGCCATTGGCCTTGTAGCTGTAGGACATCGCCGGCTGCGTGCCCGAGTAGCTGTAATAGTAGGCTGCCTGCGAGGTGTCGTTGCCGCAGTCGGGCGACCAGCAGGTGCTGCTGTCGTAGGCCCTGAACGACGTCGACAGGTTGACCTTGCTCGAACCCGTGTCGAACCCGTTGTAGGGGGCCTTGTAGAAATCGACGTCCGGGTAGCTGGTGCCGTCGGCCTTCACGGGCGGCGCATAGCTCGCCGCCGGGTTGAAGTAGACCCCGTTGCACTGTGCGGACCTGTAGCCGTTCTTGTCGTGCAGGCCGTTGACGTGGTCGGGCAGGTGGGTCCAGCTCATGCTGCCCGAGTCGTCCAGGACGATCATCACGTTCGGCTTGACCTCGCCGCTCGTGCCCGAGGCCAGCGGCTTGTCGGCGAGGTCGACGTTGGCCGCCAGCGCCAGCGGCATCACCGCGAACCAGGCGGCGAGAATGCATAGCGATTTCCTGACCATGACCTGCTCCTGGATTCAGAATCCGACGATTGCCTGCACGATGCTTTCGGTATTGCGCGGACCGACGATGCGGGTCGTGACGCGGTAGTACTGCTGGGTGGTGCCGCTCAGCGGCATCTGCCCGTACGAGGCGCCGCTCTTGGTGCTGGTGGAACCGACCGACGAGGACTGGTAGGCGGAGCAGAAGATGGCCGGATCGTTCGGCAGCCCTGCGTTGTCGCACATGCGGTTGATCACGTACGTCGCTGAATAGCCGTCGGGCAGCTGGTCGGCGGCCACGGCGGCTGCCACCATCCCGCAACCGGGCTGCGCATCGTCACCGGGCGCCCACACCACGTCGTCGTCGGGGTCGGCAGTCCGGGTGCCCAGCAGGTCGCAGGCCGCCCGCCAGGTGGCGAAATAGCCGGCGGGCGCAGCGTCGGCACCGAGGTCGCCGGAGTTCGTGGTCAGCCAGTCGATGGCAGCCTCGGTGCCCGCGTCGCCGGCCTGGGCTGCGGTCTGCTTGAAGGCGAGATTGCCGGTGATCATCAGGCCGGCATCGACCGAGCGCATCAGCGCGATGCCGGCCAGCGAGATCGCCACCAGCGCGATCAGCGCGATCAGCAGGACGACGCCGCGCTGGCGCCGCATCGGGAGAGCGGTCGCGGCGCGTTCCATCAACTCCCCCAGATGACGTTGCGGATCGGCACGATGGTCGTGAAGACCTTGTACCGGTAATGGCGCTCGTCGGCGCTCAGCGCCCGGGTCGGTGGCGCATCGCCCGGGTCGCCCGCCTCCCAGAACGTCAGGTTCGCCGGGCTGACCGGCTCCTTTTCCATCTGCACGCTGCGCGCGACCACCGCGATGCGCACCGCACGGATCCGCGACACGTCGGCGGCCGCCGGATTGCTCCAGTTGCCGCAGATGGAACCGGCGGTCGCATTGCACCACTGGCTGACCTGCGTGCTGCCGGCCGCGGCGATGCCGTACTGGGCCTGCAGATCGACGATCTGGTCGACCAGCGGCGTGGCGTTCGCGCAGGTGTAGGGGGCTGCGGTGACCGTCGGATTGACTTCCGTCAGGCGGTCGCAGAGCACCTGATGGCGACCGTGAACGAAATTGCCCATGTTCACGACCAGGTCGCCGATTTCGTAGCTGGGCGCCACCGTGAAGACGCCATTCGGATTCGGCGGGTTGTAGGGGTGCTGCCCGGCGTTGTGCTGCAGGTTCCAGCCGTTGCCGGTCTGCTGGGCGTTCTGCGACATCTGCATCAGCGTGCAGACCTTGCTGCCGCCCTTGCCGGCGACCAGAAAGCGCTGGCTCTGGACGAGGCCGCCGGCGCTGTCCGCCGTGACGATGGCGGAGGCGTTCGGCATGTTCTTGACGATTGCCGTCGGAACGGCCCCGAAGTCGGCGTCCGAACGCAGGAACTCGATCGCATCCGGGCCGGCGCCACCATCGAGGATCACGACTGGTCGCAAGGTGCCGCCATCCGACACGGTCGTGCCGTTGTAATAGATGTTGATGCCCAGTGGACACAGCGAACCGTCGCCGCCGAACAGGCCATACCCGGCCTGCCGGACTTCGCGCTCGATCGAAAACAGGGCGACGGCGCCGTTCACCTGCGCATCGGCGCCGCCGCTGCTGGTGCGCTTCTGGCCTTCGAACACGGCCATCACCTGCTGGATGACGAGCACCGCGAGCGAGCCGATCACCAGGGCGACCATCAGTTCGACCAGGGTCACGCCCTGTTGCGCGCTGCGCTTCATACCGGCTCCGGCCTCAGTTGCCGACGTTGACCCGGGCTTCGGCGACGAACTGGTGCTCGGCATCGCCGGGCAGCTGCCAGCGGATCGTCACCGTCGCCCGATCGCCGTTGATCGCAACCGTGCGCTTGCCGTTCGGCAATTGCGCAACGTCGACATCGGCTTCGGCGTGGGCCGCCAGGTTGGCCGGATCGCCCCACAGCCGGCCGATCGCCTGGTTGGCCATGAAGCTCGCGTCCGCGCGGTATTTGGCGTCGCTGACGGTCCTCACCGAAACGGCCTGCATGGCCACCACCGCCAGGATGCCGATCGAGAAGATCAGCACGGCAACCAGGGCCTCGAGCAGGGTGGCGCCCTGCTGTTTGCGCGCGGAAGGGGTCATGGGCACGTCCTCACGTCGCTGCCCGTGACGTTCGGATCGCACATCACGATCTGTCCGCCCAGGCCGAGCTGAAGGCGCAGGTCACGGCTCCTGCTCGCCGGGAGCACGCTGGTCGGCAGGTCGAGATCGAGCCGGTCGATCGGGTTGCTGGCGTCGACGTTCGTGGTCCGGCGCCCCAGGCCGTCGAAAGTGACCCGGGTCGCGCCGTTCGGCGACACCGACACCGTCACGTCGGCGGTGCCTTCGCCCGCAGCCCGCTTCTGGATCTCCTCGCCCGACAGGGCGGTGCGCACGGTCCATCCGGTGGCCGGCACGGCGTCGAGGACGAATTCGACCGCGACGTTGCGCCGCACGGCTTCGGCCCGGGCCATCTGCAGGCCGGCGAGCATGCTCTCCGAGGCCGAGCGGATGCGGCTGTTGGCCAGCCACTCCGTTCCCATCGGCACCGCGAGTTGCAGCATGATGGCCATGACCGTCACCACGATCATCGCCTCGATGACCGAGACGCCGCGCTGTCGGTACGACCTCATCAGCACGCGTCCCCCTTGCGCGCGATCCAGCAGGTGGCGCCGTTGCCCCACGGCGTGCTCGAGGTGCGGCCGTTGTTCTGGTCGATCGTGTACGAGAAGCCGGCCATGCTGCCGGCACCGGTGGCCGTGATCGTGAAAGTGGTCGCCGTGGTGGCGCAGGCGAGGCCGAAGTGCTGGCCATTGCCCGGGCAGGCCGCCCCTTCGTAAGTGCGGTTGTCCTGGAACCACTGCTCCATCGCGATGCGGCCCTGGCCGAGCGCGGCGGTGGCCTCGGGGATGTTGCCGCGCCGCACGTAATCCTGATAGGCGGGCAGCGCCACTGCCGCCAGGATGGCGACGATGGCCACCGCGATCATGACTTCGATCAGCGTGAAACCGGCGACGGCTGCAGGGCGAATTCGCATGATGGCTTCCTCCCCGAAAAGCGGTGACCGGGGCCAGGCAAAGTGTAGGAAGGCGCCCGTGCGCGGATATGGGCGGCGCGACGGAAGGCGGCGGGCGGGCGACGAAAGACGCCGCCCGCAGGCAAACGTGAAAAAGGTCACGCCGGCGAACCGACGGCATTCAGCCGGGGCGCCACTCCAGCAGCCGCCAGCGCACCCGATCCTCGTAGGCGATGACCGGGCGCCGCCCGCCGGGCCAGCGATACTCGCCGGTCCACTCGCGCTGCACCCAGCGGTTCACCTCGGGCGCGTACCAGATCGTGTCGAAGCGCTGCGGCCATTCGCGCCAGGTGTCCAGGTGGCGAAAATGGATGAGCCGCTCGACGCGCAGCGCGACAAACTCCCCGGCGGGCACCGCAACCCGCTCCCAGCCGGCCGCGCGCAGCCATTGTCGCCATGGCAGCCGGTCGCTCACCTGCGGCAGCCGGTACCAGCCTGCGTCGCTGCGCCCGGCACCCGCTTCGAGCCGTTCGGGCAGCAGCGGCATCGGCTGCTCGAAGATCTGCACCGCGTCGTAGGCGGGCTCGACGATCACGTCCCAGGGTCGCGCCCAGCGCTCCTCACCGGCCGCGGCGCCGCTCGCGTTGGTGAGCGCCACCACGATCGGCGCGCCCTCGGGCGTGTCGCCGCTCGATCCGGACTGCGCCGGCGACCCGGCGCGCAGCACGTCGGCAACGAGCTCGCCGGTCTTCGTCCCCCGGTAGAGATCGATCGTTTCGTAGCGCCAGCGCTGGCCGACCCGTACCGTCGGGGCCGGGATCGGGCCGGGTGGCGGGGTGACGAACTGCGGCGTGGCGCAGCCGATGGGCAGCAGCCCGGCGGCGGCGATCAGCAGGCGCCGGCGATGCGGCGATGCAGGCGGGGTGCTCATGACGACGGGGTGACAGGCCTGGCGAGCGCGACGCCGGGACGACGCGATTACGGGATCGCGCGCCCGTCGTTCAGCCGCAGCCAGCCCTTGATCATCCGGTAGGCGAACCAGACCTGCGCGCTCACGAAGAAGGGCACGAAACCGATGGTGAGCACGGTGGGTACCAGCAGCAGCACGAACCACAACGCAAACCACCAGAACGAGCGCGTCTGCCAGGCGAAGTGCGACTCGTAGACCGTGCCGCGCGCGTCCTCGCGCTTGATGTATGCGAGGATCAGGCCGACCACGAAGCCGATGATCGACACCAGTCCGAGCAGGTGCATCGCGTAGCCGAGCATCGCGTACTTGCGCAGCGATTCGTGGTCGGCGCTGCGGACCTCGATGACGTCGCCCATGTTCAGATCCCCGAAACGAAGGTGCGGATGCCCGAGGCAACGAACTGCACGCCGATGCACACCAGCAGGAAGCCCATCAGCCGGGTCATCACCTCGATGCCGTTGGGCCCCAGTCTATGGGAAATCCGCCGTGCGCTGCGCAGCACCAGCCAGGTGAGCAGGCTGGTGCAGGCGATCGCGGCGACGGTGGCGACCCAGGCGACCAGGGTTTCGGCGAGCGGCGTGATCTCGCGAATCTCGGTGGAAATGCCGATGATCACCGCGATCGATCCCGGTCCGCTCAGGCCGGGCAGCGCCAGCGGGAAGAACGCGGTGTTGCGCGCCGCGCCGGTGTCGCCGGTGCCGCGCTCGTCGCGCCCGAACAGCATCCCGTGCCCGAGCAGCGCGACCACCAGCCCGCCGGCGATGCGCAGCGCCCCGTAGGAGATCCCGAAGACGTTCAGGATCAGGCCGCCGGCGAACAGGCTCACCGTGAGGATCGCGAACACGTAGACGCTTGCGTCGCGGGCCAGTCGCCCGGCGCGGCCTTCGTCGGACCCCGCCGCCAGTGCGTTGAACAGCGGGATCGCCGACGGCGGATTGATGATCGTGACGAGGCTGAAGAACGAGCCCAGGAAGAAGCTCGCGAACAGCCCCGCCGCCGATCCGGTCATTCCCGGGGTCTCCCGGGTGGTCCTATTCGACCGCCTTCACCATCTCCTCGACGACCTTCTTGGCGTCGCCGAACACCATCATGGTGCGGTCCATGTAGAACAGCTCGTTGTCGAGTCCGGCGTAGCCCGAGGCCATCGAGCGCTTGTTCACGATCACCTGGCGCGCCTTGTAGGCTTCCAGGATCGGCATGCCGGCGATCGGCGACTTCGGGTCTTTCGCGGCCGGGTTGACCACGTCGTTGGCGCCCAGCACCAGCACCACGTCGGTGTCGCCGAACTCGGAGTTGATGTCGTCCATCTCGAACACCTGGTCGTAGGCCACCTCGGCCTCGGCGAGCAGCACGTTCATGTGGCCCGGCATGCGCCCGGCCACCGGGTGGATCGCGTATTTCACACTGACGCCGCGCTCGATCAGCTTGTCGGCGAGTTCCTTCAGCGGGTGCTGTGCGCGCGCCACCGCCAGGCCGTAGCCGGGAACGATGATCACGGTGTCGGCGTTGGCAAGCAGGAACGCCGCGTCGTCGGGCGAGCCCGACTTCACCGGCCGCTGTTCCTGCGCGCCGCCGGCCGCGGCCGCAGCGGTCTCGCCGCCGAAGCCGCCGAGGATCACGTTGAAGAACGACCGGTTCATCGCCTTGCACATGATGTAGGACAGGATCGCGCCGGAGGACCCGACCAGCGACCCGGCGATGATCAGCATGCTGTTGTTCAGCGAGAAGCCGATGCCGGCGGCCGCCCAGCCCGAGTAGCTGTTCAGCATCGACACCACCACCGGCATGTCGGCGCCGCCGATCGGGATGATGATCAGCACGCCGAGCACGAACGCGAGGATCGTCATCATCCAGAACGGCGTCCACTGCTGCGTGAGGAAGAACCACAGCCCGAAGCCGAGCATTGCCAGCGCGAGCACCAGGTTCAGCAGGTGCTGGCCCGCGAACACCACCGGCGCACCCTGGAACAGCCGGAACCTGTACTTGCCCGAGAGCTTGCCGAAGGCGATGACCGACCCCGAGAACGTGATCGCGCCGACGAACGTGCCGATGAACAGTTCGAGCCGGTTGCCCATCGGGATCGGCTGGCCGTGCTCGACGATGTTGAACGCCCAGGGCTCGGCCACCGCCGCGATCGCGATGAACACCGCCGCCAGGCCGATCATCGAGTGCATGAAGGCGACCAGCTCGGGCATTTTCGTCATCTCGACGCGCCGGGCCATGATCGCGCCGGCGGTGCCGCCCACGGCCACGCCCAGTGCGACCCAGCCTAGGCCGGGCGCGCCCGCGCTGCCGGTGAGCTTCAGGATCAGCGCGATCGTGGTGACGACCGCGATCGCCATGCCGACCATGCCGAAGGTGTTGCCGATCCGCGAGGTGGTCGGATGCGACAGGCCCTTGAGCGCCTGGATGAAGAAGACCGACGCGACCAGGTACAGCAGGACGACGACGTTCAGGCTCAGGCTCATTTGGCGTCTCCGCGCTCTTCCGTGGCGCCGCCGCTGCGGCCGCCCAGCTTCGAAAAATCGAGTTCACCCTTGATCCAGCCGCGGTGCCCGGCGAACTTCGCCGCCGGGAACACCGTGAGGGCGGCGAAGATCGCGACGATCAGCGTGCGGCCGATGCCCGGCTCGGCGAAGCGCTCGGCGACGATCGCGCCGACGCCGATCGCCGCGACCGTGAGAAGCAGCAGGACGATGAAGCCGTTGCGGCTCACGATCGTGCCTCCGCCTTCGCCTTCGGCTCCTTCTTCCTGAACATCCCGAGCATGCGGCGGGTGACCAGGAAGCCGCCGAACACGTTGACCGCCGCCAGTGCCACCGCGGCCACGCCCATGAACTTGCCCAGCGGCGTCTCGGTGAGCGCCGCCGCGAGCATCGCGCCGACGATCACGATCGCCGAGATCGCGTTGGTGACCGCCATCAGCGGCGTGTGCAGCGCCGGGGTGACGTTCCAGACCACGTGATAGCCGACGTAGATGGCCAGCACGAAGATGATCAGGTTGATGATGGTCGGTGAGATCGCTTCCATGTCGCTGCTCCGGCGCCGGGTTCGCCTGCTGATGGGTGGATGTCGATGATGGGCCGCGCGCCGCGCTCAGGCGCGCAGCAGCTGGCCGTCACGGCACATCAGGCAGGCCTTGACGATGTCGTCTTCGAGGTCGATCGTGAGCGCGCCGTCCTTGCCGACGATCAGCTTCAGGAAGTCGAGCACGTTGCGCGCATAGAGCGCCGAGGCGTCGGCGCCCACCTTCGCCGGCAGGTTGGTCTCGCCGACCAGCGTCACGCCGTGCCTGACCACCGTCTTGCCGGCCTCCGACAGCGGGCAGTTGCCGCCCTGCTCGACCGCGAGGTCGACGATCACCGAACCCGGCTTCATCGACTTCACCATCGCCTCGGTGACCAGCACCGGCGCACGTCGCCCGGGGATCAGTGCGGTGGTGATCACCACGTCGGCCTGGCGGATGCGCTCGGCGACCGCCGCCGCCTGGCGCTTCATCCAGCTCTCGGGCATCGGCCGCGCGTAGCCGCCCACGCCCTGCGCGATCTCGCGCTCCTCGTCGGTCTCGAACGGCACGTCGATGAACTTCGCGCCCAGCGACTCGATCTGCTCCTTCACGGCCGGGCGCACGTCGGAGGCTTCGATGACCGCGCCCAGCCGCTTGGCGGTGGCGATCGCCTGCAGGCCGGCCACGCCGGCCCCGAGGATGACGACGCGCGCCGCCTTGACCGTGCCGGCCGCGGTCATCAGCATCGGGAAGAAGCGCTGGTAGGCGTTGGCGGCCATCATCACCGCCTTGTAGCCGGCGATGTTGGCCTGCGAGGACAGCACGTCCATGCTCTGCGCGCGCGTCGTGCGCGGCGCCGCTTCGAGCGCGAACGCGGTGAGCCCGGCGTCGGCGAGGCGCTGCAGGCCCTCGCGGTCGAACGGGTCGAGCATGCCCACCAGCACCGCGCCGCGGTGCATCGCGCCGAGTTCGGTCGCCGACGGGGCGCGCACCTTCAGCACGGTGTCGGCGCCCAGCGCGTCGGCGCTGCTGCCGATCGACGCGCCGGCGGCCGTGTAGGCGTCGTCGGTCTGGCTGGCGGTCAGTCCGGCGCCCGTTTCGACGACGATCTGGTGCCCGGCCGTCGCGAGCTTCTTGACGGTCTCCGCCGTCGCGGCGACCCGGGTCTCGCCCGGACGGGTCTCCGCAGGTACGCCGATGCGCATTCGCCTGTCCTCGTGTCGGAAGGGGTCACGAAGGCGCGATTGTACCGACAGCGGAGAGCCGCCGACAGCGGCCGACGGCAGCCGGGCTATCATCGCGCAAGCCCCGAACACGCATGCCTGCCGGTCGATGAGCCCCTGGAAGCCCAATGCCACTGTCGCCGCGGTCGTCGAGCGCGACGGCCGCTTCCTGATGGTCGAGGAGGTGACACGCGACGGCGTGCGCATCAACCAGCCGGCCGGCCACCTCGAGCCGGGTGAATCGCTGCTGCAGGCGGTGGCCCGCGAGGCGCTCGAGGAGACCGCCTGGGAGGTCGAGCCACTGGCCGGCGTCGGCATCTACATGGCGCGCTACCGGCACGAGGCCAGCGACACCGACGTGACCTGGCTGCGCTTCGCCTTCGTCTGCCGTGCCCTGTCGCAGCAGACCGGACGTGCGCTCGACCGCGGCATTGTCCGTGCGCTCTGGCTGGACGCGGCGCAGCTGCGTGCCTGCCGCGACGTGCACCGCAGCCCGCTGGTCATGCAGACGATCGACGACTATCTGGCCGGCAAGCGCTTCGCACTCGACCTGATCCAGACCCACCCGAACTGTCTGTACCGCAATGAATGACGTCGCCGCGTCGTCCGCCGACCCGGTGGCCGCGACACTGGCGCGCGACGGTGCCGGCGAGCGCGTCGTCATCGGCATGTCCGGAGGCGTCGACTCGTCGGTCGCCGCCTGGCTGCTGGCGCAGCGCGGCTTCGAGGTCGTCGGCCTGTTCATGAAGAACTGGGAGGACGACGACGACGGCGAGTACTGCTCGTCGCGCCAGGATCTGATCGACGCGGCGAGTGCTGCCGACGTGATCGGCGTGGACTTCGAGGCGGTGAATTTCTCGGCCGAGTATCGGGACCGCGTGTTCGCCGAATTCCTGCGCGAGTACTCGGCCGGGCGCACGCCGAACCCGGACGTGCTGTGCAACGCCGAGATCAAGTTCAAGGCTTTCCTCGACCACGCGCTGGCACTCGGCGCGACGCGCATCGCCACCGGGCATTACGCGCGGCTGCGCCGCGCTGCCGGCGATGCGGGCGCAGGCTTCGAACTGCTGCGCGGCGTCGATCCCGACAAGGACCAGACCTACTTCCTGCACCGGCTGAACCAGGCACAACTGGCGCGCACGATCTTCCCGGTGGGGCACCTGCACAAGCGCGAAGTGCGCGAGATCGCGCGGCGCATCGGCCTGCCCAACGCCGCGAAGAAGGACTCCACCGGGATCTGCTTCATCGGCGAGCGGCCGTTCCGCGAATTCCTGAACCGTTACCTGCCGACGCAGCCCGGGCCGATCGAGACCGCCGACGGCGAACCGATCGGCGAGCACGTCGGGCTCGCTTTCTACACGCTCGGCCAGCGCAAGGGCATCGGCATCGGCGGCATGCGCGGCGGCAGCGGTGCGCCGTGGTTCGTCGCGCGCAAGGATCCCGCGCGCAACGCGCTCGTGGTGGTGCAGGGGCACGGCCATCCGTGGCTGCTGGCGCGCGGCCTCGTTGCCAGGCAGGCGCACTGGATCGCCGGACAGGTGCCGCGCGACGACGGGTCGCTGGGCGCGAAGACGCGCTATCGCCAGCGCGACGCGCGCTGCACGCTGCGGCCGACCGGCGAAGCGGCCTTCGAGCTCGATTTCGACGCGCCGCAATGGGCGGTGACGCCCGGCCAGAGCGCCGTGCTCTACCGCGGCGAGGTGTGCCTGGGCGGCGGCATCATCGAGGGCGCGTCGTGATCGCGAACGCCGGGCGGGCGCCGGGCAGCTTCGACTGGCTCGGGATCGCCGCGCCGGCCTCAGTGAGGCGCGCTGTCGGCGAAGCTCGGGCGCGCGAACAGCTTGTCGGCATGGCGGGCGAGGTTCGAGAACTGGGCACGCCATCCGAGTTGCGGGAAGCGGAACTCGACGTAGCCGAGTGCGCAACCCACCGTGATGTCGGCCAGCGAATACCTGCCGTCGGCGCACCACGGCTTGTCGCCCAGGCCCGTGGACATCGCCCGCAGCGCCGACTCGACCTTGTCCATCTGTCGCGCGATCCAGGTCGGGCTGCGCTGGGCGTCGGTGCGCTGCGTCTGCTCCATGCGTACCAGCACCGCGGCGTCGAGCAGGCCGTCGGCGAGTGCCTCCCAGGTTTTCACCTCGACCCGCGAGCGTCCGTTGGGCGGCACCAGCCGGTGCACCGGCGTGAGGCTGTCGAGGTATTCGACGATGACCCGCGAGTCGAACACCGCGCCGCCGTCATCCATGATCAGGCACGGCACCTTGCCGAGTGGATTGGAGCGGCTGATCGTCGAATCCGGCGAGAAGACGTCGTCCAGTTCGTACTGGTAGTCGATCTTCTTCTCGGCCATCACGATGCGCACCTTGCGCACGAAGGGGCTCGTGTTCGAACCGATCAGCTTCATTTCGCCCCGCCCGGTGGTTTCGATCCAGTATAGCAAAGGGCCCGGCGCGTTCCGCAGCGCCTGATGCTACGATGTGGCGCATGCCCGATGCGCCCCCTGTGCCGTTCGAACTGACCGCGTTGTCGCCGCTCGATGGCCGTTATGCCGGCCGGCTGGCATCGCTGCGCGCGCTGCTCTCGGAGGCCGGCTTCATGCACTACCGGGTGCAGGTCGAGGTCGCCTGGCTGGTGGCGCTGTCCGACGCAGGGTTGCCCGGGTTGCCGCGGTTTTCCGACGGCGCGCGCCAGCGGTTGCTCGCGCTGGCCGACGGTTTCGGCGTTGCGCAGGTCGCGCGCATCAAGGAGATCGAGCGCGTCACGAACCACGACGTGAAGGCGGTCGAGTATTTCCTGAAGGAATCGGTGGGCGACGTGCCCGAGCTGGTGCGCGCGAGCGAGTTCATCCACTTCGCCTGCACGTCCGAGGACATCAACAACACCTCGCACGCGCTGATGCTGCAGGCCGCGCGACGCGACGTGCTGCTGCCGGCCATCGGCGCGGTGATCGACACGCTGCGCGAGCTGGCGCATCGCCACGCCGACGTGCCGATGCTGTCGCGCACGCACGGCCAGCCGGCTTCGCCCACCACGCTCGGCAAGGAATTCGCCAACGTGGTCGCCCGGCTGCAGCGGGCGCGCGACCGCTTCGCCGCGGTCGAGCCGCTCGCGAAGATGAACGGCGCGGTCGGCAACTACAACGCGCACCTGTCGGCCTGTCCGGGCCTCGACTGGGAGGCGTTCTCGCGCCGCGTGGTCGAGTCGCTGGGGCTGGTCTTCAATCCGTACACGATCCAGATCGAGCCGCACGACTGGATGGCCGAGCTGTTCGACGCGCTTGCGCGGCTGAACACGATCCTGCTCGACCTCGACCGCGACGTCTGGGGCTACATCTCGCTGGGCTACTTCCGCCAGAAGCTGAAGGAAGGCGAGATCGGCTCCTCGACGATGCCGCACAAGGTCAACCCGATCGATTTCGAGAATTCCGAGGGCAACGCGGGCCTGGCCAACGCGCTGCTGCGTCACCTGTCCGAAAAGCTGCCGGTGTCGCGCTGGCAGCGCGACCTCACCGATTCCACCGTGCTGCGCAACGTCGGCGTGGTCTTCGGCCACTCGCTGCTCGCCTGGGACGCCTGCCTGCGCGGCCTGGGCAAGCTCGAACTGAACGCCGGGCGACTGGCCGCCGACCTCGACGCGAGCTGGGAAGTGCTGGCCGAGCCGATCCAGACCGTGATGCGCCGCTACGGCGTCGAAAACCCGTACGAACAGCTGAAGGCGCTCACCCGCGGCAAGGCGATCACGCCCGAAGCGCTGGCGGTGTTCGTCGAGCAGCTGCCGATTCCCGATGACGCGAAGGCGCGTCTGAAAGCGCTGACGCCGGCCACCTACACCGGCAAGGCGGCCGAGCTGGCGCGCCGGATATGAGCGGCGAACGGCGAGCCGGCGGCGCAGCGCGCATCGCGCCTGCACGGCGCCGTCGGTGGCAGATCTTCCTGTCCGGCCGGGTGCATCGGGCGCCGGCCAATCATGCGTGAGGAGTCCTGTCGATGATCGCAAGAACCGTAACCTGCCTGGGCGCCGCGGCGCTCGCTGCGGGGATGCTGCTGTCTGCGCCGGCGATGGCGCAGTTCGCCAAGCCCGAGGGCGCAATCAAGTATCGCCAGTCGGCGTTCGCCGTGATGGGCAACCACATGGGGCGGCTCGCGGCGATGGCCAAGGGCGATCGGCCGTTCGACGCGGCGGCGGCGCAGAACTCGGCGCGCATCATCGACACGATGGCCAAGCTGCCCTGGGAGGCGTTCGTGCCCGGTTCCGACCAGGGCAAGACCGACGCAGAGCCGGAGCTGTTCGACAACCTGGCCGACGTGCGCAGGCTCGCCGACCGGCTGAACGCAGAGACCGCGAAGCTGGTGCCTGCTGCAGGAAACCTCGACACGCTGCGCAATCAGGTCGACGCAACCGGAGCGGCCTGCAAGTCCTGTCACCAGAAGTATCGCAAGATGTAATGTCGGGGTCGGGTCAGGGCAGCTCGGGCTGCCCCTCGTCCTTCTTCTTCGTCGGCTTGACCAGGTCTTCGCGCCTGACGCCGAGCCACATGGCGATCGCCGCCGCGACGAACACCGACGAGTAGATGCCGAACAGGATGCCGATCGTGAGCGCGACCGCGAAGTAGTGCAGCGTCGGGCCGCCGAACAGCAGCATCGACAGCACCATGACCTGCGTGGAGCCGTGCGTGATGATCGTGCGCGAGATCGTGCTGGTGATCGCCTTGTCGATGATCTCGCGCGTATTTGCCTTGCGGATCTTGCGGAAGTACTCGCGGATACGGTCGAAGATGACTACCGACTCGTTGACCGAATAGCCGAGCACCGCCAGTACCGCGGCGAGCACCGACAGCGAGAACTCCCACTGGAACGCCGCGAAGAAGCCGAGGATGATCACCACGTCGTGCAGGTTGGCGATGATCGCGGCGACCGCGAACTTCCACTCGAAGCGGATCGCCAGGTAGACGATGATGCCGACGATGACGAACAGCAGCGCCATCGCCCCGTCGGTGAACAGCTCCTTGCCCACCTGCGGGCCGACGAACTCGACGCGGCGCAGCTGGGCGCTCGCGTCGGCGGCCTTCAGCGCCGCCATCACCTGCCCGCTCTGCGCCGACGAAGCCTGCCCGGCCGCTTCGCGGACCGGCAGCCGGATCATCACGTCGTGCGAGGTGCCGAAGTTCTGCACCTGCGCGTCGGCGTAGCCGAGCGCGCCGACGGCGGCGCGGATCTGCCCGAGGTCGGCGCTTTGCGCGTAGTTCACCTCGATCACCGTGCCGCCGGTGAACTCGATCGACAGGTGCAGCCCGCGCGTGGCGAGGAAGATCACCGCCAGCACGAAGGTGGTGACGGAGATCGCGTTCAGCACCAGCGCGTGGCGCATGAACGGGATGTCGCGGTGAATCCGGAAGAACTCCATGGCGGTTTGCCCGGTGCGCGCCCGTCAGGTCGCGGTGTCGGGCTTCCAGATCTGCCCGATCGAGATCTTCGCCAGCTTGCGCTGGCGGCCATACCAGAGGTTGACCAGTCCGCGCGAGAAGAACACCGCCGAGAACATCGACGTGAGCAGCCCCAGCACGTGCACGACCGCGAAGCCGCGCACCGGGCCCGAGCCGAACAGCAGCAGCGCCACGCCGGCGATCAGCGAGGTGACGTTGGAGTCGAGGATGGTGGCCCAGGCGTGCTGGTAGCCGCCGGCGATCGCCGCCTGCGGCGTGGCGCCGTTGCGCAGTTCTTCGCGCACGCGCTCGTTGATCAGCACGTTGGCGTCGATCGCCATGCCCAGCGTGAGCGCGATCGCGGCGATGCCGGGCAGCGTGAGCGTGGCCTGCAGCAGCGACAGCAGTGCGACGAGCAGCAGCAGGTTCACCGCCAGCGCGATCGACGAGATCACGCCGAACAGCATGTAGTACAGGCTCATGAAGGCCACCACCGTGAGGAAGCCCCACAGCGTGGAGTGGAAGCCCTTGGCGATGTTGTCGGCGCCCAGGCTCGGGCCGATGGTGCGCTCCTCGATGATCTCCATCGGCGCGGCCAGCGACCCGGCGCGCAGCAGCAGCGCGGTGTCGTTGGCCTCCTGCGTGGTCATGCGGCCCGAGATCTGCACCCGCCCGCCGCCGATCTCGGTGCGGATCACCGGCGCGGTGACTACTTCGCCCTTGCCGCGTTCGATCAGCAGGATGGCCATGCGCTTGCCGACATTCTCGCGCGTGACGTCGCGGAAGATGCGCGCGCCCTTGGCGTCGAGGTTCAGGTGCACCGCCGGCTCCTGCGTCTGCGAGTCGAAGCCGGCCTGCGCGTCGTTCAGGTTCTCGCCGGTGAGGATGACCTGCTTGCGCACCAGGATCGGCTGGCCGTCGCGTTCGGAGTAGCGCTCGCAGCCGAACGGCACCGTGCCGGCCGCCAGCGCGGCGAGCTCGTCGGGCGATTCGCAGACCAGCCGCACTTCGAGGGTGGCCGTGCGCCCGAGGATGTCCTTGGCCTTGGCGGTGTCCTGCACGCCGGGCAGTTGCACCACGACGCGGTCGAGCCCCTGCTGCTGGATCACCGGCTCGGCCACGCCGAGCTCGTTGATGCGGTTGCTCAACGTGGTGATGTTCTGGCGCAGTGCGTTCTCCTGGATGCGCTGCGCGGCCTGCAGGCGGAAGGTGGCGACGAGCTTCGGGTCCGTGGCGTCGCCCGCGTCGGTCACCTCCAGGTCGGGGAATGCATCGGCGACGGCCGCGTGCGCCTTGTCGCGCGTGGCTGCGTCGCGAAAGCGCACCTCGACGGCGTCGCCGGCGCGCGCGATGCCGGCGTGGCGCAGGTTGCGGTCGCGCATCAGCGTACGCAGGTCGCCGACCGTGCCGTCGATGCGCCTGGACAGCGCCTGCTTCATGTCGACCTGCAGCAGGAAGTGCACGCCGCCGCGCAGGTCCAGACCGAGGTACATCGGCAGCGCGTGCAGGCTCGTGAGCCAGTTCGGCGAGTTCGACAGCAGGTTCAGCGCGACGATCCACGAGGGGTCGGCCGGATCGGGGTTCAGCGTTCTGGCGAGCGCGTCCTTGGCGCGCAATTGCGTGTCGGTGTCCTGGAAGCGCGCCTTGACCGAGTTGCCGTCGAAGAACAGACCGGTGTTCTCGATGCCGGCGCCCTTCAGCGCCGATTCGACGCGCCCGAGCATCGACGCCTCGACTTTCAGCGTCGCCTTGCCGCTGGAGACCTGGACCGCCGGAGCCTCGCCGAAGAAGTTGGGCAGCGTGTAGAGCAGGCCGAAGACCAGCGACAGCGCGATGATCGCGTATTTCCAGGCCGGGTAACGGTTCATTCGGCTGCCTGGCTGCAGGAGTCCGTGTCCGGGCGCTGCGCGCGAAGCGCGTTCGTGCTCAGATCGCCTTGATCGTGCCGTTGGGCAGCAGGGTCTGCATTGCGGCTTTCTGGAAGATCATCTCGATGGCCGCGTCGGCGCCCCTGGCTTCCGGCGTACGCGCCACTTCGAGCGTGACGTAGCTCTCGCCGACCTTCGTCACGCGGCCCACCAGTCCGCCGGAGGTGACCACCTCGTCGCCCTTCTTCAGCGCTTCGAGCATCGTCTTGTGCTCCTTGGCGCGTTTCATCTGCGGACGGATCATCAGGAAGTACAGCACGACGAACATCAGGATGATCGGCAGGAAGCCGATGATCTGCTGCTCGCTGGAACCGCCCGCGGCCTGTGCGTATGCGCTGGAAATGAACACGGAGGAGCCTCCCGTAAGCGACCGGGGATTATAGCAACCGTGCCCGGCCCGGGGCGCCGGCCGGCCGTTGCGCCCGCGCCGGGCGTTGCCCGCCAGGCGCGGGCGCCCTAGTCGATCCCGCGCGCGCGATCGGCGCCAAAGCGGCGCGCGAACGCGTCGAAGCCGCCTGCGGCGATCGCTTCGCGCATCTCGCGCATCAGTGACAGGTAGAAGTGCAGGTTGTGGATCGTGGCGAGCCGCGCGCCGAGGATCTCGTTGACCCGCTGAAGATGGTGCAGGTACGCGCGCGAGAAGTGGCGGCAGGCGTGGCAGCCGCAGCCCGGCTCGAGCGGGCGTTCGTCGTCGCGATGGCGCGCGTTGCGCAGCTTCAGGTCGCCGAAGCGGGTGAACAGCCAGCCGTTGCGGGCGTTGCGCGTCGGCAGCACGCAGTCGAACATGTCGATGCCGGCGGCGACACCGGCCACCAGGTCTTCGGGTGTGCCCACCCCCATCAGATAGCGCGGCTTCGCCGCGGGCAGGCGCGGCGCGGTGTGGGCGAGCACGCGCATCATGTCTTCCTTCGGCTCGCCCACCGACAGGCCGCCGATCGCGTAGCCGTCGAAGCCGACCTCCGCGAGCCCGGCGAGCGACTCGTCGCGCAGCGCCTCGAACATGCCGCCCTGGACGATCCCGAACAGTGCGTTGGCGTTGCCGAGCCGGTCGAACGCGTCGCGCGAACGGCGCGCCCAGCGCAGGCTCAGCCGCATCGAGCGCGCCGCCTCGTCGATGCTCGTCGGCCGACCCGCGGTCTGCCAGGGCGTGCACTCGTCGAAGATCATCGCGATGTCGGCGTCGAGCGCGTGCTGGATCTGCATCGACACTTCGGGCGTGAGGAACAGCCGGTCACCGTCGATCGGCGACGCGAAGCGCACGCCTTCCTCGGAGATCGTGCGCAACCGGCCGAGGCTCCAGACCTGGAAACCGCCCGAGTCGGTGAGGATCGGGTGCGGCCAGCCGATGAAGCGGTGCAGCCCGCCGAACCTGCGCAGGATGTCGACCCCGGGGCGCAGCCACAGGTGAAAGGTGTTGCCGAGGATGACCTGCGCGCCGATCTCCCCGAGTTCGCGCGGCGACATCGCCTTGACCGCGCCATAGGTGCCCACCGGCATGAACACCGGCGTGTCGATCGTGCCGTGCGCCACCGTGATGCGACCGCGCCGCGCCAGGCCGTCGCGGGCCAGCAGTTCGAATTCGGGCATCGCGCGATTATCGCCTGCGTGCACGTTCGCCCGCTTGCGCCTCAGCGGCCGTCGCGCTCGAGCAGCGTCACGTCGCCGTAGCTGAAGAAGCGGTAGCGCATCGCGATCGCGTGCGCGTAGGCGCTGCGGATCCGTTCGACGCCGGCGAATGCCGACACCAGCATCAGCAGCGTCGACCGGGGCAGGTGGAAGTTGGTGATCAGCCGGTCGGCCACGCGAAAGCGATAGCCCGGCGTGATGAACAGCCGCGTTTCGCCGCTGCCGGGACGCACGCGTCCAGCCTCGTCGGCGGCGGATTCGAGCGTGCGCAGCGACGTGGTGCCGACTGCGACGACGCTGCGCCCGGCTGCGCGCGCTGCCGAGATCGCTGCCGCAGTCGCCTCGGGCACGCTGCAGCGTTCGGCATGCATGCGGTGCTGCGACAGGTCGTCGACCCGCACCGGCTGGAAGGTCCCGGCACCCACGTGCAGCGTCACGAACGCCAGCTCGACGCCGCGCTCGCGCAGCCTCGCCAGCAGCGGCTCGTCGAAGTGAAGACCGGCGGTGGGCGCCGCCACCGAGCCGGGCGCACGGGCGTAGACCGTCTGGTAACGGCGTTCGTCCTCGGCGCCGGGCGCGTGCGTGATGTACGGCGGCAGCGGTACCTCGCCGTCGCGATCGAGCACGGTCAGCACCGGATCGTCGAAGCGCAGCAGCCAGAATTCGCCGGTGCGCTCGATCACCGCTGCCGCGCTCGTAGCGAAGACGAGCCGGCCTCCGCGACGCGGCGGCTTGCTCGCGCGCAGCTGCACCAGCGCTTCGTGCTCGCCGCACACGCGCTCGACCAGCACCTCGACACGACCGCCGCTCGCCCTGGCGCCGCGCAGCCGCGCGCGCAGCACGCGGGTGTCGTTGAACACCAGCAGCGTGCCCGGCCCGAGCAGCGCCGGCAGCGCGTCGAAGCGCAGGTCGGCCAGCCCGTCACGGCGCACGTGCAGCAGCCGCGATGCGCTGCGCGTTGCCCCGGGGTGCTGGGCAATCAGCCCGGGCGGGAGATCGAAGTCGAAGTCGGACAGCCGCATGGCGCGCGATTCCGGGACGGGAAAGTCGGGACAGGACAGGAAGAATTTGCAGGGATGCCCCGTCGTTGGCAAGCTGCGGGTGGGTCGGTGAAGGCCGGTCGCGGGATGCCTCTCGCTGGAGGCCGCCCGCAGTGGTCACGCAGGAGTCACGCAGGAGCTCGCCATGCTGCTCTCGATCAGGGGGATCGTCGATGCACTCGGGGCACGGTCCGACATCCCGTTCGGGGTTGCGCTTCCGGACGGCTCACGGCTGCGCAGCGGCGACGGCGAGCCGCGCTTTACGCTCGTCTTTCGCTCCGAGGCCGCGTTGCTGGGCGGACTGGCACGCGGCCACATCGGCCTGCTCGAAGCGTTCTTCGACGGCAGCATCGACGTGGAGGGCGACCTGCACGCGTTGTTCGCCGCCGGCCTGGCGAGCGACTTCGGACGGCAGGTGCGCGCCGCCGCGCGGGTCGAGAACGAGGTCCTCGAATGGCGCCGCTCGAATCGCAGTCCGGCGCAGGCGAAGGCCAACGCGCGCGCCCACTACGGGCTCGGCGAGGCGTTCTACCGGCTCTGGCTCGACGATCCGCTGAAGATGTACACCTGCGGCTACTGGCCCGAAGACACCTTCTCGCTCGAGCAGGCGCAGCGCAACAAGATCGACCACGTCTGCCGCAAGCTGCGACTCGCGCGCGGCGAGCGCTTCGTGGACATCGGCTGCGGCTTCGGCGGCTTCATGTTTCGCGCGTACGAGACCACCGGCGCGACCGGCGTCGGCGTGAATACCACCACCGAGCAGGTCGACTGGCTGCGCGACGAGATCGCGCGCCGCGGCCTGAAGGAGCAACTGGCGGTGCGCGAGGCCGACTTCCGCGAGGTCGATGCGCAGTACGACAAGGTGGTCTCGATCGGCGTGCTCGAGCATGCGGGCCGCGACCAGCTGGCGGAGGTGGTGTGCGCGCACGCCGCGTTCCTGAAGCCGGGTGGCCTCGGCATGCTGCATTTCATCGGTCACGTCGGCCGGTACGACACGGAGCTGTTCATCCGCAAGCACGTGTTCCCGGGCGGATGGATTCCGAGCCTCGCCGACGTGATCGTCGAGATGGAGCGCAGCGGGCTCGAGGTGATCGACGTCGAGAACCTGCGCAGGCACTACGCGCTGACGCTCGACGCCTGGGCGGAGCGCTTCGAGCGCAACTGGGACGCGATCCGCGCGCTCGATCCGGCGCGCTTCGACGAGCGCTTCAGGCGCATCTGGCTCACCTACCTGATCGGCTGCGCCGAAATGTTCCGCTCGCCGTCGGGCTACACGCACCTGTTCCAGATCGTCTTCGGCAAGGGCAACGTGACCCCGGCGAACTATCCGATGGGGCGCGGCTTCCTGTACGGGGGCTGAGGTGCAGGCGCCGGCGGGCGACCCGTTGGCGGCCCACGCGGCGCGGCGCGCGCGGCTGGTCGCGGCGCTGCGGTCCGGGGGCGAGGCGCCGCTCGGGCTTGCGTGCAGCACCTCGAACCTGTTTCGCGAGCGCGCCGGGCAGCCGAAGCACCGGATCGACCTGCGCGAGTTCCGTCGGGTGCTGGCCGTAGACACTGCCGCAGGCTGGGTCGACGTCGAGGGCTCCACCCGCTACGAGGACCTGGTCGCGGCTACGCTGCCGCATCGCACGATGCCGGCAGTGGTGCCGCAACTGAAGACGATCACCGTCGGCGGCGCGGCAGCCGGCGTCGGCATCGAGGCGACTTCGTTCCGGCACGGGCTGGTTCACGACACGCTGCTCGAATACGACGTGCTGCTTCCCGACGGCCGCATCGTCACCTGCACGCCGGCCAACGAGCACCGCGACCTGTTCTTCGGCTTTCCGAACTCGTACGGCACGCTCGGCTACGCGATCCGGCTGCGCCAGCGCACGCTGCCGGTGCGAAGCGCGGTGCGCGTCGAGCACCGCCGGCACTCCGATCCGCGCGGTTTCTTCGACGATCTCGCGCACCAGTGCGAGGGCACGGCCGATTTCGTCGATGGCGTCGTCTTCGGCCCGAGCGAGCGGGTGCTCAGTGTCGCCCGCTTCGTCGACGACGCACCCTGGCTCAGCGACTACACCTTCGAGCGGATCTACTATCGCTCGCTGCGCGAACGCGAGACCGACTACCTCAGTACCCACGACTACCTGTGGCGCTGGGACACCGACTGGTTCTGGTGCTCGAAGAACCTGTACGCGCAGAATCCGCTGGTGCGCCGATTGCTGGGCCGGGAGCGGCTGAACTCGCGCTTCTACACACGCGTGATGCGCTGGAATGCCCGCCGGGGTCTGACGCGGCGGCTCGCACGGTTGCGCGGTCGCTTCACCGAGTCGGTGATCCAGGACGTGGACATTCCGCTGGCGCGGGCCGGCGAATTTCTCGACTTCCTGTTGCGCGAGATCGGCATCCTGCCGGTCTGGATCTGCCCGATCCGCCCGGCCGACGCGTCGATGCGCTTCACGCTCTATCCGCTCGAACCCGGCGTTCGCTACGTGAATTTCGGGTTCTGGGACGTGGTCGAGCGCCGCGCGCGGTACGAGCCCGGGCACTTCAACCGGCTGGTCGAGCGCGAAGTGATGCGGCTGGGCGGCATCAAGTCGCTGTATTCCGAGAGCTTCTTCACGCGCGACGAATTCGCGCGCGCCTACCGGATCGACGAATACGCCACGCTGAAAGCGAAATACGATCCGGCCGGACGTGCGCTCGGGCTTTACGAGAAATGCGTGCTGCGCGGCTGAGCGCACCGCTCGTGTTCGCGCCCTCGTCTGTGCGTTTTCCGCCCGACAGGCGATTGCAGATAAAATGCGCGGATCCGCCGGCCGGGGGCGGCCCGGAACCGGCCGTTGCACGCCGGTGGGTGTCATGGCGCCCCGACGGTTGAAGCAGAGTTGCGGCATGCCCGAGTGGCGGAATTGGTAGACGCAGTGGACTCAGGGGAAATTTGAGCCCTTCCTGGGAAACCTCGAAGGTGAAGCCCGTCAAACTCGGCGAAGGCCCTGGACGAATGTCCGAGCTGACACCGAGCCAAGCCCGGCCCGACAGGGCGGGGAAGGTGTAGAGAGCAGACGGCGGGCACCTACGGCCGCACGGCCACGGTGAAGGCGTGCTCCAGACCACGAACGTCGTTCGGGCCTCGAACGACGGCGGCGAAAGCCGAAGTGGGAAGAAAATCCACCGCCGTAAAAAGCGTGCCGGTTCGACTCCGGCCTCGGGCACCAGTCCGACCCGCGTCAGCGGGGCGGGCTGCTAAGCTGTCCGGACGATGGGCGCCGTCAATCAACTTCTGCTCGCGGGTGCGCTGGTGATGTTCGCGGGCATCCTGCTGGGCGCGTTCTCGTCGCGGCTCGGTGTGCCGTTCCTGGTGGTCTTCCTGCTGGTCGGGATGCTGGCGGGCGAGGACGGCATCGGCGGCATCGACTTCGACGACCACCGCACGGCGTTTTTCGTCGGCAACCTGGCGCTGGCGATCATCCTGCTCGATGGCGGCTTGCGCACCAAGCTGGCCACCTTTCGAGTCGCACTGCGGCCCTCGCTGGTGCTGGCGTCGATCGGGGTGGTCGCGACCGCGGTGCCGGTGGGCCTGTTCACCGCCTGGGTGCTCGACATCGACTGGCGCACCGGGTTGCTGCTCGGCTCGATCGTCGGCTCGACCGACGCGGCGGCGGTGTTCGCGCTGCTGCGCGCCAGCGGCACGCGGCTGAACGAGCGGGTCGCCAATACGCTGGAGATCGAGTCCGGCGTGAACGATCCGACGGCGATCTTCCTCACCACGATGCTGATCCAGGCGCTGATGGCGCCGCAGGAACTGCACGGCCTCGGGCTGGTACGCGAACTGGTGGTGCAGTTCGGCCTCGGCGCGCTGCTCGGCCTGCTGCTCGGCCGCGCGATGGCCTGGATCATGAAGCGCGCGCAGGTGGGCGAGGGGCTCGCGGCGTTGTTGCTGTGCTCGGGCGGGGTCGTATCGTTCGGCGCGGTCAACGCCGTCGGCGGCAGCGGCTTCGTTGCGGTCTACCTGGTCGGCCTCGTGGTCGGCAACCGCATGCGGCGTGCCGGGGAGAATCTGATGCGCGCGATGGACGGCATGGCCTGGCTCGCGCAGTCGAGCATGTTCCTGCTGCTCGGGTTGCTGGTCACGCCCGGCGAGATCCCGGGCGTGCTGTGGCCGGCGCTGCTGGTGTCGGCGTTCCTGATGATCGTGGCGCGGCCGTTCGCGGTGTGGCTGTGCCTGTTGCCGTTTCGCTTTGCGGCGCGCGAAGTCGGCTTCATGGGCTGGATGGGCCTGCGCGGCGCGGTGCCGATCGTGCTGGCGATGTTTCCGCTGCTCGCCGGCGTTCCCGGCGCGGAACTGCTGTTCAACGTGGCTTTCGTCGTCGTGCTCACCTCGTTGCTGCTGCAGGGCGCGTCGGTGCCGTACGCCGCGCGCCGCTTCGGCGTGGGGTTGCCGCCGCGCGACGAGCCGCGGGTGCGCTCGACGCTGTCCGACGACGAACTCGCGGTGCTCGAGTTCCCGATCGGCGAGCGCTCGCCACTGATGGGCATGGAGTTGCGCACGATGGCACTGCCCGAGGGCGCGAACGTGGTCGGCGTGCTGCGCGCCGGGCAGTTGCTGCCCGCGCCGCAGGCCGCCGCGCTCAGGCCGGCCGACGTGGTGATGCTGGTCGCACCCGATGCCGAGGTCGACCACCTGTCGGAATTGTTCTCGCGCGTGGACGTCGCCGCGCGGCGCAAGTACTACGGCGACTTCGTCCTGGAGGGCGACGCCTCGCTGGCCGATGTGTGCGCGGCCTACGGCTGCGAGCTGCCGCCGGAACTCGCCGGCCTCACGCTCGACGAGGCGATGCGCCGGCGTGCGCCGCGCGTCGTCGAAGGCGATGCGGTGGCCATTTCGCGTCTGCTGCTGATCGCGCGCGAAATCATCGCGGGCAAGGTGGTCAAGGTGGGCCTGAAGCTGGAGCGCACGCGAGGATGATCGTCGTGTGAACGGGCCGTAAACTGGCTGCCGTGTGATCCGCCATCTGTCGGAGCCTCCAATGGACCTGAACGATTCGCCCGGGGAAATCGCCTTCCGCGACGCGGTGCGCGCGTGGCTCGCGGCGAGCATTCCTGCCGACCTGCGCGACAAGGTGTTGAGCTTCGGCGAGCTCTCGAAGGACGACCTGGTGCGCTGGCACCGGATCCTCGCGGACAAGGGCTGGGTCGCGCCGTCCTGGCCGATCGAGTGGGGCGGCACCGACTGGTCGCCGGTCGAGCGTTACATCTTCGAGGAGGAGTGCGCGTATGCCGGCGCGCCGCCGATCGTGCCGTTCGGCCCCACGATGTGCGCGTCGGTGCTGCTGCAGTTCGGCACCGAGGCGCAGAAACGGCGCTTTCTGCCGCGCATCTATCGCTGCGACGATTTCTGGTGCCAGGGTTATTCGGAGCCGGGCTCGGGTTCCGATCTCGCCTCGCTGAAGACGCGCGCCGAACGCCACGGCGAGCACTACGTCGTCAACGGCCAGAAGACCTGGACCACGCTCGGTCACTACGGCGACTGGATCTTCTGCCTGGTGCGCACCGACAGCTCGGCGAAGAAGCACGACGGCATCAGCTTCCTGCTGATCGACATGAAGACGCCCGGCATCACGGTGCGTCCGCTGATCCTGCTCGACGAGGGGCACGAGGTCAACGAGGTGTTCTTCGAGGACGTCCGGGTGCCGGTGGAGAACCTGGTCCACGAGGAAGGCAAGGGCTGGACCGTGGCCAAGTACCTGCTCGGCCACGAGCGGCTGAACACCGGGCGCATCGGTGCGTCGAAACGCGAGATGGCCAAGCTCAAGGAGATGGCCGCGCGCACGACGAAGGACGGCCGTCCGCTGATCGACGACCCGCGCTTTCGCGACAGGGTGTCGCGCGTCGAGATCGAGCTGATGGCGCTCGACATCACCAACCTGCGCTTCGTCGACGAGATGCGGCGCACCGGGCGCATCGGCGCCGAGGTGTCGATGCTGAAGATCAAGGGCACCGAGATCCAGCAGGCCATCACCGAGCTGCTGATGCAGGTCGCAGGGCCGCTGGCGCAGCCGTTCAGGCCGATCGACCACGGCGGCTTCGACGCCTTCACCGCGTCGATCGCGCCGCGCTACTTCAACTTCCGCAAGACGTCGATCTACGCCGGCTCCAACGAGATCCAGCGCAACATCATCGCCAGGGCCGCCCTCGGCCTGTGACCCGGACGGGCAGACCATGGATTTCCAGTACACCGAAGAACAGCAACTGCTGGCCGACAGCGTCGCGCGGCTGGTCGGGAAGCGCTACGACTTCGAGTCGCGCCGGCGGATCGTCGCGTCGCCGGCCGGCCACAGCGCCGAAGTCTGGAACGAAATGGCGGCGCTCGGTCTGCTGTCGCTGCCGTTCGCAGAGCGCGACGGCGGTTTCGGCGGCGGCGCGGTCGACCTGATCGCCACGATGGAGGCGATCGGCGAAGGCCTGGTCGTCGAGCCGTTCCTGTCGACGCTCGCGCCGGCCGGGTGGCTCGTGGCCCGTTGCGGCGCCGGTGCGCAGCGCGCGGCGATCCTGCCGTCGGTGATCGACGGCACGATGAAGCTCGCCTTCGCGCACGGCGAGCGCGGATCGCGCTACACGCTGGCGCAGGTCGGGGCGCGTGCGACCCGGAGCGCCGACGGCTGGGTGCTCGCCGGCGAGAAGGCGGTCGTGCTGCACGCGCCGATGGCCGACCGACTGGTGATTTCGGCGCGCAGCGCGGGCGGCGCGACCGACGCTGCGGGCATCAGCCTGTTCGTCGTCGACGCGCAGGCACCGGGCCTTGCGATGAAGCCCTGCCGCACGGTCGACGGCCTGCGCGCCGCGGACCTCGTGCTCGACGACGTGAAGCTGCCGGCCGACGCGCTGCTCGGCGAGGCTGGCGCCGCGTTGCCGGCGATCGACGAGGCGGTCGACTTCGCGACCGCGCTGCTGTGCGCCGAGGGTGTGGGCGCGATGCGTGACGCGAACCGGGCCACGCTCGAATACCTGAAGACGCGCAGGCAGTTCGGCGTGCCGATCGGCGCGTTCCAGGCGCTGCAGCACCGGATGGTCGACATGACGATCAGCGCCGAGCAGGCGCGCTCGATCGCCTGGCTCGCCTGCGCGAAGGTCGACGCGGCGGCGCGCGGCGACATCGACACGAACGAGCGCCACCGCGTGGTCTCGGCCGCGAAAGTCAGGATCGCGGACGCCTGCCGTCACGTCGGCCAGGAAGCGATCCAGCTGCACGGCGGCATGGGGATGACCGACGAGATGAAGGTGTCGCACACCTTCAAGCGGCTGACGATGATCGCGCAGCAGTTCGGCGACGCCGATCACCACCTGGAGCGGTTCGCGGCGGCCGGCTGACGAGCCCCTACATCACCGGGGGTTTCGTCAGGGCGTTCGGCATCACTGCGCTGTCGGGGACCGGGGCGCGATCGGGGGCGGCGGCGGCAAC